>Ga0187892_10007337_pt1 | contig 15774 bp, 11 predicted proteins | sample MA1701073metaG_FD_139345 | JGI IMG/M metagenome (GOLD analysis project Ga0187892, IMG submission 139345) | Bio-ooze microbial communities from a basaltic lava cave in the Kipuka Kanohina Cave System on the Island of Hawaii, USA - MA170107-3 metaG ... | reverse complement strand
GACAACGTGAAGATGGTGGTGTCGCTGATCGCGCCGATCGCGATGGAAGACGGGCTGCGTTTTGCGATCCGCGAGGGTGGCCGCACCGTCGGCGCCGGCGTCGTCGCGAAGGTGCTCGAGTAAGGCGCGCCTCGGTGCGCCGCGTGCGCGCCGTCTGCGATGGGTCAAGCACGGCGAGCCCGGACCGGCTCGCCGAACGTCTTTTCGGACGACAACACGCCAGTAGCTCAATTGGCAGAGCAGCGGTCTCCAAAACCGCAGGTTGGGGGTTCGAGTCCCTCCTGGCGTGCCACGAAGTGGATTGATGAACGCGAAGATCGAACAATCTGAATCGCCGTCGTCGCTCGGCGACACGCTGAAGCTGATCGCCGCGCTGCTGGTCGTCGCGGGTGCGATCGTCGGGTACTACTGGTTCGACCAGTACCCGGCCGGCTTCCGCGCGGCCGGCATGATCGTCGCCGTGCTCGCGGCGCTCGGCATCGTCGCGCTGACCGCAATCGGTCGTCGTGCGCGCGAGTTCTTCGCCGAGTCGCAGTTCGAGCTGCGCAAGGTCGTGTGGCCGACGCGGCAGGAGACGGTGCAGACGACGATCGTCATCCTGGTCGTCGTGATGATCATCTCGATCATCCTCTGGCTGATCGACCTGCTGCTCGGCTGGGTCATCCTCGACAAGCTGCTGGGGGGCTGAGCGATGACCGTCGCCAAGCGCTGGTACGTCGTGCACGCCTACTCGGGCTTCGAGCACCAGGTCGCGCGCTCGCTGAAGGACCGCATCGCGCGCGCCGGCATGAACGAGAAGTTCGGCGACGTGCTCGTGCCGACCGAGGAAGTCATCGAGATGCGCGGCGGGCAGAAGCGCAAGAGCGAGCGCAAGTTCTTCCCGGGCTACGTGCTGGTCCAGATCGAAACCAGCGACGAAGGCGGCAAGGGCCTGCGCATCGACGACGAGAGCTGGCACCTCATCAAGGAAACGCCGAAGGTCATGGGCTTCATCGGCGGCACCGCCGACAAGCCGATGCCGATCCGCGACAGCGAGGCCGATGCGATCCTGCAGCGGGTGCAGGACGGCGTCGACAAGCCGCGTCCGAAGGTGCTGTTCGAGCCGGGCGAGATGGTCCGCGTGATCGACGGGCCGTTCAACGACTTCAACGGCGTAGTCGAAGAGGTCAACTACGAGAAGAGCCGCCTGCGCGTTGCGGTTCTGATCTTCGGGCGCTCGACGCCCGTGGAGCTGGAGTTCGCTCAGGTCGAGAAAGCCTGAGCAAGTGAAGGTCCGCAAGGGCCTGGTTCAACCAAACGGGGAGGCCCGCAGCGCAAGCGTGCAGCCGCTGGAACCCGAGGAGTAGCGACATGGCAAAGAAAGTCACTGGTTACATCAAGCTGCAGGTCAAGGCCGGGCAGGCGAATCCGAGCCCGCCGGTCGGCCCCGCGCTCGGTCAGCGCGGTCTGAACATCATGGAGTTCTGCAAGGCGTTCAACGCCGCCACGCAGAAGATGGAGCCGGGCATTCCGATCCCGACCATCATCACCGTGTATTCGGATCGCAGCTTCACCTTCGTCACCAAGACTCCGCCCGCGACGATTCTTCTCAAGAAGGCCGTCGGCATCGAGTCGGGTTCGAAGCGCCCGAACACCGAGAAGGTCGGCAAGGTCACGCGCAAGCAGCTCGAAGAGATCGCGAAGACCAAGATGCCGGATCTGACTGCTGCGGATCTCGACGCCGCCGTGCGAACCATCGCCGGCAGCGCACGCAGCATGGGCCTGAACACGGAGATCTGACGTCATGGCGAAGATTTCGAAGCGTTTCAAGGCGATGGCCAACAAGGTCGCGCCGGGCAAGCTCTATGGCGTCGACGAGGCCTTGAAGATTCTCAAGGAGAGCTCCAAGACGAAGTTCGTCGAATCGGTCGACGTCGCGGTGCGCCTCGGCATCGACGCGAAGAAGTCGGACCAGGTCGTGCGCGGCTCGACCGTGCTCCCGGCCGGCACCGGCAAGTCGGTGCGCGTCGCGGTATTCGTGCCGGCCGGTGAGAAGGCCGAGGCCGCCAAGGCGGCCGGCGCCGACGTCGTCGGGATGGACGACCTCGCCGAGAAGATGACGGGCGGCGACCTCAACTACGACGTCGTGATCGCGACGCCGGATGCGATGCGCGTGGTCGGCAAGCTCGGCCAGGTGCTCGGTCCGCGCGGCCTGATGCCGAACCCGAAGGTCGGCACCGTGACGCCGGATGTCGTCGGCGCGGTCAAGAACGCGAAGGCGGGCCAGGTGCGTTATCGCAACGACAAAGCCGGCATCGTCCACGCGTCGATCGGCAAGGTGAACTTCGACATCGAGGCGCTCAAGCAGAACCTCCACGCGCTGCTGCACGACCTGCAGAAGGCGAAGCCGGCGACGGCGAAGGGGCAGTTCCTGCAGAAGATCTCGTTGTCGAGCACGATGGGTCTCGGCGTCACCGTCGATCAGTCGACGCTGTCGCTGTAACCGAGGACAGGATGTCCGAGTCCCGGACAGCACAGGGATGTGCGTTGATCCGGGAGCCACAAGTATCAGGTCGCGCTTGCGCGTGACCGAGCAAGTTTTGAGGGCATCAGGAACGCGAGTTCCTGACGCCGTCAAAGACCGCAGGCGACTGCGGCGCCCACCGCGAAGCGGGCATGGATCGCGTCATGGCAAGGGACGACGCCGAGCGAAGCGCCAGAGGTCTTAATACGAGAGCCTGCGCAGATGGTGTCGCCCGGATCAGTTTTGTTTCGCTGAAACGGCCACCGACGGAACCGAAGGGATCGGAACCGTTACGCAATGAACCGCCGCGAGCGCGCTGGAGCGCGCGAAACGGCAGCTAGTAGAGGCAAGCAATGGCACTCAATCTGGAACAGAAGAAAGAGGTCGTTGCCGAACTAGCGGATGTGGCCGCCAAGGCGCATTCCCTGGTCGCCGCCGAGTACGCCGGACTCTCCGTCTCGCAGCTCACCGAGCTGCGCAAGAAGGCGCGTCAGGGCGGTGTGTACCTTCGCGTCGCGAAGAACACGCTGGTCCGTCGCGCGGTGTCGGGTACCGAATTCGAGTGCGTTTCCGACTCGCTTTCGGGGCCGATGCTGTACGCCTTCTCGAAGGAGGATCCGGGTGCAGCCGGTCGGCTGATCAAGGATTTCGCCAAGGCGAACGAGAAGCTCAAGACCAAGCTGGTCGCGATGGGCGGGCAGATGTATCCCGCGACCCATCTCGACCGTCTGGCCTCGCTCCCGACGCGCGAACAGGCGCTCTCGATGCTCCTCGGTGTCATGAAGGCACCGATCGAGCGTTTCGTGCGCACGCTCGCCGAGCCGGCTGCGAAGGTCGCCCGCGCGGTCGCGGCAGTCCGCGACCAGAAGCAGGCCTGAGCCTCGCTCACGAATAGTTTCGGCATTCATTCAATTTTGAGAGGTAACGATCATGGCCGTTTCGAAGGAACAGATCCTGGAAGCGATTGGCAACATGTCCCTCATCGACATCACGGATCTCGTGAAGATGATGGAAGAGAAGTTCGGCGTGTCGGCCGCGGCCCCTGTGGCCGTCGCCGCGGCGCCGGCTGCGGGCGGCGCCGCCGCTCCGGCCGAGGAGAAGACCGAGTTCACCGTCGTGCTGAAGGCCGCCGGCGAGAAGAAGGTCGAAGTGATCAAGGCGGTTCGCGCGATCACGGGCCTCGGTCTCAAGGAAGCGAAGGACCTCGTGGAAGGCGCCCCGCAGACCGTCAAGGACGCGGTCTCGAAGGACGACGCCGCGAAGTTCAAGAAAGAGCTGGAAGCTGCCGGCGCGACCGTCGAGGTCAAGTAACGGCAGTTGCGCTCGGTCTTCAGCCGGGCAGAAGCGGAGGCTGCCTCACCTCAGGGTGGGGCGGCCTTTCGCCGTTGTAGCGCCGCTAGAAGCCCGGACGGTTTCGGCGGCGGTTCCAGAAAGTCCGCCGTGATCCCTGGTGAGCCGTCTCGAGCCGGTTGACCACGGATTTCGGAATTCCTCTTCACGTGGCGGTTTCTCCCGTGTCCGCCATGTCACGCAAAGGTGCGACGAGCATGCAGACGTACTCCTTCACCGAGAAAAAGCGCATCCGCAAGGACTTCGGCAAGCGGCCCTCGATCCTCGAGGTGCCGTACCTCCTCGCGATCCAGACCGATTCCTACAAGGAGTTCCTGCAGGAGTTCACGCACCCCGACAAGCGCAACGAGCAGGGTCTGCACGCGGCGCTGAAGTCGGTGTTCCCGATCGTCAGCTACTCGGGCTACGCCGCGCTCGAGTATGTCAACTACCGCCTCGGTGAGCCGCCGTTCGACGAGAAGGAGTGCCGTTCGCGCGGGCTCACGTTCGGTGCGCCGCTGCGCGTCACCGTGCGCCTCGTGATCTACGACAAGGAGTCGCCGGCGTCGAACAAGGCGATCAAGTACGTGAAGGAGCAGGAGGTCTACATGGGCGAGTTGCCGCTCATGACCGAGACCGGCACCTTCATCATCAACGGTACCGAGCGCGTCATCGTCTCGCAGCTTCACCGCTCGCCGGGCGTATTCTTCGACCACGACCGCGGCAAGACGCATTCGTCCGGCAAGCTGCTTTACTCCGCGCGCATCATCCCGTACCGCGGCTCGTGGCTCGACTTCGAGTTCGATCCGAAGGATGCGCTGTTCACGCGTATCGACCGTCGCCGCAAGCTGCCGGTGACGATCCTGCTGCGCGCGCTCGGCTACACCAACGAGGAGATGCTCCGCATCTTCTTCGAGATCAACGAATTCACGCTGCTCAAGAACGGCGGCGCGGAGCTCGTGCTGATCGCGGAGCGCCTCCGTGGCGAGACGTTCAACTTCGACCTCCGCATCGGTGACGAGGTGATCGTCGAGGCCGGCAAGCGCATCACGTCGCGTCACGTCCGCCAGCTGCAGCAGGCGGGCATCAAGAAGCTCGAGGTGCCGGACGAGTACCTGCACGGCCGCATCCTCTCGCACGACGTCGTCGACACGAAGACTGGGGAACTCCTCGCATCGGCCAACGACGAGCTCGACGACGCGAAGCTCGAGGCGCTCCGCAAGGCCGGCATCACGTCGGTCGGCACGCTGTTCGTCAACGACCTCGACCGCGGCCCGTACATCTCGAACACGTTGCGCGTGGATCCGACCCGCACGCCGCTCGAGGCGCTGGTCGAGATCTACCGCATGATGCGCCCGGGCGAACCGCCGACGAAGGAAGCGGCGCAGAACCTGTTCTTCAACCTGTTCTTCACGTTCGAGCGCTACGACCTCTCGGGCGTCGGCCGCATGAAGTTCAACCGCCGCGTCGGCCGCAAGGAAACGACCGGCGCGGGCGTGCTTTACGACAAGAAGTACTTCGGCGACCGCAACGACGAGAACTCGAAGTCGCTTGTGCGCAAGTACGGCGAGACGTCGGACATCCTCGACGTCCTGAAGGTCCTCACCGAGATCCGCAACGGTCGCGGCGTGGTCGACGACATCGACCACCTCGGCAACCGTCGCGTCCGCTCGGTCGGCGAGATGGCGGAGAACGTGTTCCGCGTCGGTCTCGTGCGCGTCGAGCGCGCGGTAAAGGAGCGCCTGTCGCTCGCGGAGGCCGAGGGCCTCACGCCTCAGGAGCTCATCAACGCGAAGCCCGTCGCCGCCGCGATCAAGGAGTTCTTCGGCTCCTCGCAGCTCTCGCAGTTCATGGACCAGAACAACCCGCTGTCGGAAGTGACGCACAAGCGCCGCGTCTCGGCGCTCGGCCCGGGCGGCCTGACGCGCGAGCGCGCGGGCTTCGAGGTGCGTGACGTGCACCCGACGCACTACGGCCGCGTCTGCACGATCGAGACGCCGGAAGGTCCGAATATCGGCCTCATCAACTCGCTCGCGGTGTACGCGCGCACGAACTCGTACGGCTTCCTCGAGACGCCGTTCCGCAAGGTTGCGGACGGCAAGGTCACCGACCAGGTCGACTACCTTTCGGCGATCGAAGAGGCCGAGTTCGTCATCGCGCAGGCGAACGCGCTGCTCAACAAGGACGGCAGCTTCGCCGAGCAGCTGGTCTCGTGCCGCACCCAAGGCGAGACGCTGCTGATGTCGCCGAGCGACATCAACTACATGGACGTCGCGCCGATGCAGACCGTGTCGGTCGCGGCTGCGCTCGTGCCGTTCCTCGAGCACGACGACGCGAACCGCGCGCTGATGGGCGCGAACATGCAGCGCCAGGCCGTTCCGACGCTGCGCTCGGAGACACCGCTGGTCGGCACCGGCATCGAACGCGCAGTCGCGCGCGACTCCGGCGTCACGGTCGCGGCACGCCGCGGCGGCGTGATCGATCAGGTCGACGCAGGCCGCATCGTGGTGCGCGCGCACGAGAACGAAGTCGGCGAAAACGACGCCGGCGTCGACATCTACACACTGGTCAAGTACACGCGTTCGAACCAGAACACGTGCATGAACCAGAAGCCGCTGGTCAACGTCGGCGACCGCGTGCAGCACGGCGACGTGCTGGCGGACGGTCCGTCGACCGATCTCGGCGAGCTCGCGCTCGGGCAGAACATGCTCGTCGCGTTCATGCCGTGGAACGGCTACAACTTCGAGGACTCGATCCTCATCTCCGAGCGCGTCGTGATGGAGGATCGCTACACGACGATCCACATCGAGGAGCTCACCTGCGTTGCGCGCGACACGAAGCTCGGGCCCGAGGAGATCACGGCCGACATCCCGAACGTCGGCGAGCAGGCGTTGTCGCGCCTGGACGAGTCCGGCGTCGTCTACATCGGCGCCGAGGTCAAGGCGGGCGACATCCTCGTCGGCAAGGTCACGCCGAAGGGCGAGTCGCAGCTGACCCCCGAGGAGAAGCTGCTCCGCGCGATATTCGGCGAGAAGGCCTCCGACGTGAAGGACAGCTCGCTGCGCGTGCCGCCCGGCATGGACGGCACCGTCATCGACGTGCAGGTCTTCACGCGAGACGGCATCGAGAAGGACAAGCGCGCGCTGCGCATCGAGCAGGACGAGATCAAGCGCGTCAAGAAGGACTTCGACGACCAGTTCCGCATCCTCGAGACCGCGATCTACCAGCGTCTGCGCTCGCAGATCCTCGGCAAGGTCGCGTCGGGCGGTCCGGGCGGCTTCAAGAAGGGCGCCGACATCACCAACGAGTATCTCGACACGCTCAAGAAGGACGAGTGGTTCGCGATCCGCATGAAGGACGACGACGCCGCCGACCTGGTCGAGAAGGCACAGGAGCAGATCGCGCAGCACAAGGCCGCGTTCGAGAAGCGCTTCGCCGACAAGAAGGCGAAGATCACCGCGGGTGACGACCTCGCCCCCGGCGTGCTCAAGATGGTGAAGGTCTACCTCGCGGTGAGGCGCCGCGTGCAGCCGGGCGACAAGATGGCCGGCCGCCACGGCAACAAGGGCGTGATCTCTTCGATCGTTCCGGTCGAGGACATGCCGTACATGGCGAACGGCCACCCGGTCGACATCGTGCTCAATCCGCTCGGTGTGCCGAGCCGAATGAACATCGGCCAGATCCTCGAAACGCATCTCGGCTGGGCCGCGAAGGGGATCGGGCATCGCATCCAGGAGATGCTCGAGCAGCAGCGCTCGACCCTCGAGCTGCGCAAGTTCCTCGAGGCGGTCTACAACGAATCGGGCGGCCAGAAAGCGAACGTCAAATCGCTGAAGGACGACGAGATCGTGTCGCTCGCGACGAACCTGACGAAGGGCGTGCCGATGGCGACGCCGGTGTTCGACGGCGCGCACGAGTCCGAAATCAAGAACATGCTGAAGCTCGCGGGTCTGCCGGAATCCGGCCAGACCACCCTATTCGACGGCCGCACCGGCGAGGCGTTCGATCGCCCGGTCACCGTCGGCTACATGTACATGCTGAAGCTCAATCACCTCGTCGACGACAAGATGCACGCGCGTTCGACCGGTCCGTACTCGCTCGTCACCCAGCAGCCCCTGGGCGGCAAGGCGCAGTTCGGCGGCCAGCGTTTCGGCGAGATGGAAGTCTGGGCGCTCGAGGCCTACGGCGCGGCGTACACGCTGCAGGAAATGCTGACGGTCAAGTCCGACGACGTCGGCGGTCGCAACCAGATGTACAAGAACATCGTCGACGGGAACCACGAGATGGTTGCGGGCATGCCGGAGTCCTTCAACGTGCTGGTGAAGGAAATCCGCTCGCTCGCGATCAACATCGAGCTGGAAGGTCAGCAGTAAGCGCGCCGGATCGGAGAAATAACCATGAAAGATTTGCTGAACCTATTCAACCAGCAGCGCCAGACGCTGGACTTCGATTCGATCAAGATCGCGCTCGCTTCGCCGGATCTGATCCGCTCGTGGTCGTACGGCGAGGTCAAGAAGCCCGAGACGATCAACTACCGCACGTTCAAGCCCGAGCGTGACGGCCTGTTCTGCGCGGCGATCTTCGGACCGATCAAGGACTACGAGTGCCTCTGCGGCAAGTACAAGCGCATGAAGCACCGCGGCGTCGTCTGCGAGAAGTGCGGCACCGAGGTCACGCTGACCAAGGTCCGCCGCGATCGCATGGGGCACATCGAGCTCGCGTCGCCGGTCGCGCACATCTGGTTCCTGAAGTCGCTGCCGTCGCGCATCGGCCTGATGCTCGACATGACGCTGCGCGACATCGAGCGGATCCTGTACTTCGAAGCCTACGTCGTGATCGACCCGGGCCTGACCACGCTCGATCGCGGTCAGATGCTGACCGAGGAGCAGTACCTTCAGGCGGTCGAAGAGCACGGCGACGAATTCGACGCGCGCATGGGCGCGGAAGCGGTCCACCAGCTGCTGTCGACGATCGACCTGCAGTCGGACCTCATCCGCCTGCGCGAGGAAATGGGCTCGACCAACTCCGAGACCAAGCTCAAACGCCTGTCGAAGCGCATCAAGCTCATGGAAGCCTTCCTCGAGTCGGGCAACAAGCCCGAGTGGATGGTGCTGACCGTACTGCCGGTGCTGCCGCCCGACCTGCGCCCGCTCGTGCCGCTCGACGGCGGCCGCTTCGCGACGTCGGACTTGAACGACCTCTACCGCCGCGTCATCAACCGCAACAACCGACTGAAGCGTCTGCTCGAGCTCAACGCGCCCGACATCATCGTGCGCAACGAGAAGCGGATGCTGCAGGAAGCGGTCGACGCGTTGATGGACAACGGTCGTCGCGGTCGCGCGATCACGGGCACGAACAAGCGCCCGCTGAAGTCGCTCGCCGACATGATCAAGGGCAAGCAGGGCCGTTTCCGCCAGAACCTGCTCGGCAAGCGCGTCGACTATTCGGGTCGCTCCGTCATCGTTGTCGGTCCGACACTGAAGCTGCACGAGTGCGGACTGCCGAAGAAGATGGCGCTCGAGCTGTTCAAGCCGTTCATCTTCTCGAAGCTGCAGCGCCGCGGTCTCGCGACGACGATCAAGGCTGCGAAGAAGCTGGTCGAGCGCGAGTCGGCGGAGGTGTGGGACATTCTCGAGGAGGTCATCCGCGAGCATCCCGTGCTGCTGAACCGCGCGCCGACGCTGCATCGTCTCGGCATCCAGGCGTTCGAGCCGGTGCTGATCGAAGGCAAGGCGATTCAGCTGCATCCGCTCGTCTGCACCGCCTTCAACGCGGACTTCGACGGCGACCAGATGGCGGTGCACGTGCCGCTGTCGCTCGAAGCCCAGCTCGAGGCCCGTGCGCTGATGATGTCGTCGAACAACATCCTGTCGCCGGCGAATGGTGATCCGATCATCGTTCCGACGCAGGACGTCGTGCTCGGCCTCTACTACATGACGCGCGAGCTCGTGAACGCGAAGGGCGAGGGCATGGCCTTCGCGAATCTCGCGGAAGTGCACCGTGCGTACGAGACGCGCGCGGTCGAGCTGCACGCCAAGGTCAGGGTCCGCATCAGCGAGATCGAGATCGAGGGCGGCAAGCGCACGCCGAAGACGAACCTCGTCGAGACGACGGTGGGCCGCGCGCTGCTCGCCGAGATCCTGCCGGAGGGCATGCCCTTCGCGCTGATCAACCAGGTGCTGACGAAGAAAGCGATCTCCGGTCTCATCAACGCGGCCTATCGCACGCTCGGCCTCAAGCAGACCGTCGTGTTCGCCGACCAGCTGATGTACACCGGCTTCAAGTACGCGACGCGCGCGGGCGTGTCGATCGGCATCGACGACCTCACGATTCCGGCCGAGAAGAAGGAGATCCTCGCGGAGGCCGAGTCCGAAGTCGTCGAGATCCAGGACCAGTTCTCCTCGGGTCTAGTGACCTCCGGCGAGCGCTATAACAAGGTCATCGATATCTGGTCCCGCACCAACGAGCGGGTTGCCAAGGCGATGATGGACGCGATCGGCTTCGACAAGGTCAAGAACGCCAAAGGCGAGACCGTCGAGCAGAAGTCGATGAACTCGATCTACATCATGGCCGACTCTGGCGCGCGCGGTAGCGCCGCCCAGATCCGCCAGCTCGCCGGCATGCGTGGCCTGATGGCGAAGCCGGACGGCTCGATCATCGAGACGCCGATCAAGGCGAACTTCCGCGAAGGCCTCGACGTCCTGCAGTACTTCATCTCGACGCACGGCGCGCGCAAGGGTCTCGCGGACACCGCGCTCAAGACCGCGAACTCGGGCTACCTCACGCGCCGTCTGGTCGACGTCGCGCAGGACGTCGTGATCACGTCGGTCGACTGCGGCACGAACGAAGGCCTCACGATGTCCCCGATCGTCGAGGGCGGTGACGTCGTCGAGCCGCTGCGTGACCGCGTGCTCGGTCGCATCGTGGCGGACGACGTATTCCTTCCCGAGAACGAGGAAGCTCCGTTCATTCCTCGCAACACGCTGCTCGACGAGAAGTGGGTCGAGCGCATCGAGGCGAAGGGCGTGCAGGCCGTCAAGGTCCGCTCGGTCATTACCTGCTCGGCGCGCTACGGCGTCTGCGCCTCGTGCTACGGGCGAGACCTCGCGCGCGGTCACCTCGTCAACATCGGCGAGGCGGTCGGCGTCATCGCTGCGCAGTCGATCGGCGAGCCCGGCACGCAGCTCACGATGCGTACCTTCCACATCGGTGGCGCGGCCTCGCGAGCGGCAGCGGTCGACAACGTCCAGGTCAAGACGAACGGCTCGCTGAAGTTCAAGAACCTGAAGACCGTCCAGCACACTGCCGGCCACCTGGTCGCGGTGTCGCGCTCGGGCGAAGTCTCGGTCATGGACAGCCACGGCCGCGAGCGCGAGCGCTATCGCGTCCCCTACGGCGCCACGATCTCGGTCAAGGACGGTGACGCGATCAAGGCTGGCCAGATCGTCGCGAACTGGGATCCGCACACCCATCCGATCGTGTCCGAGGTCGCGGGCGTGCTCCGCTTCACCGACTTCATCGACGGCGTGACGGTCCAGGAGCAGATCGACGAGCTCACCGGCCTGCAGTCGGCGGTCGTGACCGATCCGAAGCGCCGCGGCAGCGCGGCCAAGGACCTGCGTCCGATGGTCCGGCTCGAGGACAAGAAGGGCAAGGAGCTGAAGCTCCCGGGCACCGACATCCCCGCGCAGTACTTCCTGCCGGCGGGTGCGATCGTGTCGCTGCAGGACGGAGCCGCGGTCGGCGTCGGCGACGTCGTCGCGCGTATCCCGCAGGAAACCTCGAAGACGCGCGACATCACCGGCGGTCTGCCGCGCGTCGCCGACCTCTTCGAGGCGCGCAAGCCGAAGGAGCCGGCCATCCTCGCGGAACGCACCGGCATCGTGTCGTTCGGCAAGGACACGAAGGGCAAGCAGCGTCTGCTGATCACCGACAAGGACGGTGATCAGCACGAAGAGCTGATCCCGAAGTGGCGCCACATCATCGTGTTCGAGGGCGAGCACGTCGAGAAAGGCGAGACGGTGGTCGACGGCGAGCCGAATCCGCAGGACATCCTGCGCCTCCTCGGGGTCGAGCCGCTCGCGGCCTATCTCGTCAAGGAGATCCAGGACGTCTATCGCCTGCAGGGCGTCAAGATCAACGACAAGCACATCGAGGTGATCATTCGCCAGATGCTGCGCAAGGTTGAGATCACCGAGACGGGCGATCGGCACGTGCTGCGCGGCGAGCAGCTGGACCGCATGCGCGCAATCGAGGAGAACAACCGGGCGACGGCCCGCGGCGAGCGGCCTGCGCTGTTCGATCCGGTCCTGCTCGGCATCACCAAGGCCTCGCTCGCGACCGAGTCGTTCATTTCGGCGGCTTCGTTCCAGGAAACGACCCGCGTCCTCACCGAGGCCGCGGTGCGCGGTACCCGGGACACCTTGCGGGGTCTCAAGGAAAACGTTATTGTAGGCCGCTTGATTCCGGCGGGGACGGGCCTTGCGTACCACAGCAAGCGCCGCCGCCCGGGTGCCGAGCTCGAGGACGCGGGTATGTCCTTCGGTGCGGCCGGCGGGGTGACGTTCGCGGAGCCCCTCGCGGAAGAAAGCAGCACCAGCGACGACGCGTAAAGCCTCGTTCGCCAAGACACCGAAAAGAAGCCCACGGATCGGGCTTCGTGTTCGGGCGCATGGAGCGCACAGGTTCGTTTGACGGTTCGTCGACGCGCCTGCTACAGTCTCAAGTCTGACAGACCGGCTTGCCGGTCTGTCTTTTTGTCTTCTGGATCCGAAAAAACCAATGGCGACAGTCAATCAGCTCGTTCGCAAGCCGCGTCGTCCGAAGACGTACAAGAGCGCGTCTCCGGCCCTCGCGAGCTGCCCGCAGCGTCGCGGCGTCTGCACGCGCGTGTACACCACGACCCCGAAGAAGCCGAACTCGGCGCTTCGCAAGGTCGCGAAGGTGCGCCTCACCAACGGCTACGAAGTCATTTCGTACATCGGCGGCGAAGGCCACAACCTGCAGGAGCACTCGGTCGTGCTGATTCGCGGCGGCCGCGTCAAGGACCTGCCCGGCGTGCGCTACCACACGGTGCGCGGCTCGCTCGACGCAGCCGGCGTCGGCAAGCGCAAGCAGAGCCGTTCGAAGTACGGCGCCAAGCGCCCGAAGGCGTGATCGCCCCCATTGCATTGAAGGCCTGAATCATGTCGCGCAAAGGTTCCACTCCCGTCCGCACCATCCTTCGTGACCCGAAGCATGGCAGCGAGCTCGTTTCGCGCTTCATCAACATGGTGATGAAGAGCGGCAAGAAGGCCGTGGCCGAGAAGATCGTCTACGGCGCGATCGACCGCCTCGGCGAGAAGCACGCCGAACCGCTCACCGTGCTCGAGAAGGCGCTCAACAACGTCGCCCCTGCGGTCGAGGTGAAATCCCGCCGCGTCGGTGGTGCGACGTACCAGGTGCCGGTCGAGGTGCGTCCGAGCCGCCGCATGGCGCTCGCGATGCGCTGGACGATCGAGGCGGCGCGCAAGCGCGGCGAGAACACGATGCCGATGAAGCTCGCAGCCGAGCTGCTCGAGGCTTCCGAGAACCGCGGCGGCGCGGTCAAGAAGCGCGAAGAGACGCATCGTATGGCGGAAGCGAACAAGGCTTTCGCGCACTACCGCTGGTAATCGGCGGCACAAGCACAGGAATTCGCACGTGGCACGTACGACACCCATCGAGCGTTATCGCAACTTCGGCATCATGGCCCACATCGATGCCGGCAAGACGACGACGACCGAGCGCATCCTTTATTACACCGGCGTCAATCACAAGATTGGCGAGGTGCACGAGGGTGCGGCCACCATGGACTGGATGGAGCAGGAGCAGGAGCGTGGCATCACGATCACGTCTGCCGCGACCACGTGCTTCTGGAAGGGGATGAACCTCAATCTCCCCGAACACCGCTTCAACATCATCGACACGCCGGGGCACGTCGACTTCACGATCGAGGTCGAGCGTTCGCTGCGCGTGCTCGACGGCGCCGTGTTCGTGCTCTGCGCGGTCGGTGGCGTGCAGCCGCAGTCCGAGACCGTCTGGCGCCAGGCCAACAAGTACGGCGTGCCGCGCCTCGCGTTCGTCAACAAGATGGACCGCGCCGGCGCCGACTTCGACAAGGTCGTGGGCCAGCTCAAGGCACGCCTCGGTGCGAACCCGGTGCCGATGCAGGTTCCGATCGGTGCCGAAGAGAACTTCGAAGGCGTGATCGACCTCGTCAAGATGAAGGCGATCGTCTGGGACATGGAGTCCCAGGGCATGAAATTCGAGTACAGGGACATCCCGGCGAATCTCGCCGAGAAGTGCAAGAAGGCGCGCGAGTTCATGGTCGAGGCCGCGGCCGAGGCCACCGAAGAGCTCATGAACAAGTACCTCGAGTCGGGCTCGCTGTCCGATGTCGAGATTCTCGCTGGCATCCGTCAGGGCACCGTCGCGAACACGCTGATCCCGGTGTTCTGCGGCTCGGCGTTCAAGAACAAGGGCGTGCAGGCGGTGCTCGACGCCGTCGTCGAGCTGCTGCCGTCGCCGGCCGATCGTCCGCCGGTCAAGGGCCTGGACGAGAACGAGAAGGAAGACAGCCGCAAGGCGGCGGATGCGGAGCCGTTCTCGGCGCTCGCGTTCAAGATCGCGACCGACCCGTACGTCGGCACGCTGACCTTCTTCCGCGTCTACTCGGGCGTGCTGAACTCGGGCGACACGCTGTTCAACCCGATCAAGTCGAAGAAGGAGCGCATCGGCCGCCTCCTGCAGATGCACGCGAACCAGCGTGACGAGATCAAGGAAGTCCGCGCCGGCGACATCGCCGCGGCGGTCGGCCTGAAGGACGTCACGACGGGTGACACGCTGTGCGCGACCGACAGTGTAATCACGCTCGAGAAGATGATCTTCCCGGAGCCGGTGATCGCGATGGCGATCGAGCCGAAGACGAAGGCCGACCAGGAAAAGATGGGCGTCGCCCTGTCGCGTCTCGCGCAGGAAGACCCGTCGTTCCGCGTCCGCTCGGACGAGGAGTCGGGCCAGACGATCATCGCCGGCATGGGCGAGCTCCATCTCGAGATCATCGTCGACCGCATGAAGCGCGAGTTCAGCGTCGAGGCGAATGTCGGCAAGCCACAGGTCGCGTATCGCGAGACGATCCGCAAGGCCGCGGTGGACGTTGAGGGCAAGCACGTCAAGCAGTCGGGCGGCAAGGGCCAGTACGGTCACGTCGTCATCAACATGGAACCGCTCGAGCGCGGCAAGGGTTACGAGTTCGTCGACGCGGTGAAGGGTGGCTCGATCCCGCGCGAGTTCATCCCGGCCGTGCAGAAGTCGATGGCCGAGAACATGACCTCGGGCGTGCTCGCGGGTTTCCCGGTCGTCGACGTCAAGGTCACGCTGCACTTCGGTTCGTACCACGAGGTCGACTCGAACGAGCATGCGTTCAAGAGCGCGGCGTCGATCGCCTTCAAAGAAGGTATGCGCCGCGGCGACCCCGCGCTGCTCGAGCCGATCATGAAGGTCGAGGTGGTGACGCCCGAGGACTACATGGGCGACATCATGGGCGACATCAGCCGTCGCCGCGGTGTGCTGCAGGGCTCGGACGACTCGCCCTCGGGCAAGCTGATCAATGCGCTCGTTCCGCTCGGCGAGATGTTCGGCTATGCGACGAGCCTGCGCTCGATGTCGCAGGGTCGCGCGACTTTCACGATGGAATTCGATCACTACGCCGAGGCGCCGAACAGCATCGCCGAGCAAGTGATCAAGAAGAGCTGACCTGACCAATCGAATACTGAGGCACTAGAGCCATGGCAAAAGAGAAATTCGAACGCAAGAAGCCGCACGTGAACGTGGGCACGATTGGTCACGTCGATCACGGCAAGACGACGCTGACGGCGGCGCTGACGAAGGTCGGAGCGGAGCGTTTCGGCGGCGAGTTCAAG
>Ga0187892_10007336_pt1 | contig 15775 bp, 16 predicted proteins | sample MA1701073metaG_FD_139345 | JGI IMG/M metagenome (GOLD analysis project Ga0187892, IMG submission 139345) | Bio-ooze microbial communities from a basaltic lava cave in the Kipuka Kanohina Cave System on the Island of Hawaii, USA - MA170107-3 metaG ... | reverse complement strand
TTTTCCGGCTGTTCTGATGTTTGATTCAAGTTTGATTTGTGTCCTGTGATGATCTCTTACTGCGGCGCTCAGACGCCTATCATTACAGACTTTGCCCAATTTTCAAAACTTGCAACCAGTTCCCTCATTGAGCAGGTCGCCGTTCACCAGACGCTCCCATTTCATCTGCCGAGTAGTTTTCGCCTCATGCGGGCCGAGGTGTTTCCGCAGTGTAGCAGGGGCGCAATGATCCAGCAGAATTTTCATCAATCGAGTTGATACGCGCTTTCTTCACGCACGGTGATCCCGGTCAGCATTCCGTCTCTGATTGCTTGCCTGATTACACTAAGCGCGGCCAGCACGACCTCCTTAGGCGTACCTTCGAAATCTTCCAGGAAATCGTCGAGTGTCATCCCTTCGGCGAAGTAATCAACGAGCGTTTCAGCGTGCACGCGATAATCACCGATGGTGGGCGCGCCACTTAGTTTGTCAGGGTTTTGTTGGATTGGAGCGAGGGCTTCGGGCGCCGCCGCAACCACTACATTTGGTTTCGTATTCATCATCGTCTTTCTCCTTCACCGCAATTATAGCTCCGGTCACGCCGATTGGCAGGTGGAATTTAGGCGCGTTTGCGGTTATAGTTTCGCTTCTTTTGCTGATGTCCATCCGTTGTCTATTGGCCTTTCGATGACCGCATCACTTGTCGAACGAATCCTCGCGCGCGATCCGCGCGCCATCGCTCGAGCAATCTCCAAGATCGAAAACGACGCGCCCGATGCGAACGACATCTTGAAGGCTGTCTTTGCGCACACCGGGCGCGGGTTGACCATCGGCGTCACGGGCGCTCCGGGCGCGGGCAAATCCACGCTGGTTGATAAACTGGCGCTGCATTACCGCGCGATGGGCAAGACCGTGGGCATCATCGCGGTTGATCCATCGAGTCCGTTTTCGGGCGGAGCGATCTTGGGTGATCGGATTCGGATGCAGATGTTGGCGAGCGATCCCGGCGTCTTCATTCGCTCGATGGCGACGCGAGGCAATCTGGGCGGGCTGGCGCGCGCCACGGTTGACGCCGTTGCGGTTCTGGATGCAGCCCGCTACGATAAGATTTTGGTCGAAACCGTCGGCGTCGGGCAGGACGAGGTGGAGATCGTCAAAGCGGCTGATGTTTCGGTCGTCGTGCTCGTGCCGGGAATGGGTGATGACATCCAGGCGATCAAGGCCGGAATTATGGAGATCGGCGACCTCTTCGTCATCAACAAAGCCGATCGCGAGGGCGTCGAGCGAACCGAAAGAGAATTGATCGCGCTGCTGGAAATGTCTGAACGAAGCGATAGGTGGAAGCCTCCAATCGTTCGCGCTGTCGCCACCGAAAACAAAGGCATCGGCGAATTTGTGGAGGCCGTCGAGAAGTACGCCGCCTTTCGCCACGGACAGGAGGCCTCACTGGAAAGGCGCGCCAGCGTCGCCGAAAACCGCATCATCGAATTGTTGCGCGACCGGTTACTCCGCCGCGCGCTCGACGAAGCTCTCCCGCCGGGGCAATTGCGGGAACTGGCTGTTGCCGTCGCCTCGCGGCAGCGTGATCCTTACTCAATCGTTGAAGAGATCGTCAGCAAAATTCAAATCAAATAGACAGGATTTCATGGAAACCAAAATTCAGCATCTGGGCGTGGCAGTCGGTTCGATTGACGAAGCGATCGGTTTCTGGCGTGACGCGCTCGGATTGGAATTGACGGATGTCGAAGTGGTCGAAGATCAGGGTGTGAGAGTCGCGATGCTGCCCATCGGCGAAAGCCGCATCGAATTGCTCGAAGCGACCGGAGACGAGACTCCGGTCGGAAAGTTCATCGCCAAACGCGGCCCCGGAATTCATCACTTGTGCGTCGAGGTCAACGACATCAACGCGAAACTCGCCGAATTGAAAGCTCAGGGCGTGCGGCTGATTGACCCGCAGCCGCGAACCGGCGCGGGCGGCGCGCTGGTCGCGTTCGTCCATCCGTCGTCCACCGGCGGCGTGTTGATTGAATTGACGCAAAAAGGCAGAGGAGCGCACTGAGTGGTACGAGATACGCGCAACCATTTACCATGTCATCTCTGAGTAACCCTCACGATCACTTTTTCAAAGACCTGTTCGGACGTCCCGAAATCGCCGCAGAATTCCTCGCCACGTATCTGCCCCCGGAAGTCGTTGCGGAACTCGATTTGGCTTTGCCAGAGCCGGTCAAGGACTCATTCATTGACGAAGACCTGCGCGAGAGCTTCTCGGATATGCTCTACTGCGCGCAGCGGAAACGGGGCGGCGATGCCTATGTTTACATTCTGTTTGAGCACAAAAGCTGGCCTGACAAATGGGTCGGTTTTCAATTGCTTCAGAGCGTGACCCAGATCTGGAAGAAGTTGAAGGATGCTGGCGTGAAAAGTCTGTCGCCGGTCTTTCCCGTAGTTTTTTATCAGGGGATCGAAAGCTGGAATGCAGGAGACGATCTGAGCGCATTGATCGAGTCCGATGCCGATGAAGCTCTGGGCAAATATGGAGTAAAACTGCGTTTTTATCTCTGGACTCTTTCGACGTATGATAAAAGCCTTCTTCAAGGCGCGGTGATTCTCCGGGCCGGATTGCTGATGATGAGGGCGATCTTTACGCCGGATAACCGCGAATTCATCGCACAGTTGAAAGAGATTCTGGAATTACTTGTTCGTGATCCTGAGCCGGCAGCGACGGAGTACTTGCGAACTATCCTGAGATACACGGCAGCGGCGCGGAAAGGATTAGCGCCTGAGTTGCTGGGACAAATCGTCACGGAGAATTTACCTAAACCGGAGGCGGAGAGACTTATGTCAACAGTAGCAGAAATCTGGGTGCAGCAGGGTTTGCAGCAGGGTTTGCAGCAGGGTTTGCAGCAAGCGCAAATAGAGATGAGGCAACGTATGGCTGAGCACACGTTGCGGCTGCTTCAAAAACGCCTAGGCGATCTGGATGAACAGACGGAGGTGCGCGTAGCGGATCTGTCATTCGAGCAACTGGAATCTCTCGGCGAAGCCCTGTTGGACTTCAATTCAACGGAAGACCTGTTAGATTGGTTGCGTGAGCGGGCCTGAGGCTTGCGTGAGGTTTTATCGGCGCGTTCGCCCACTCGTCGTCCACCGGCGGCGTGTTGATCGAATTGACGCAAAAAGGGAGTGGAAGTCATTTTTAAAGGAGATTTGTCGTGAAGTCACATAAGAAAATAGTTTTGTTCATTGTCATTGCGGTCAGCTTCGCAGCGGCGCAATCGTGCAAACTGCTCTTCAAGAGCGATTTTGTTGATTTGAAGGCCGCTGATCTGACGGCGATGGTTGAGACATATCCTGATATGTACAGACGCCAGTTTGCGCAGAGCGAGCCCGCGCGCAAGCAAATCATCAATCAACAGAAACAGGCGTTTGCGCTCGCGCAGGCGGCTGAGGCCGAAGGGTTGCACAAGTCCGAGAAGTTCAAAAGGCAGATGGAGATCAACACCTCGCAGTTGCTGGCCGCCGAATACACCAAGCGCAATCCTGAAGTGACTGTGAGCAAGGAAGAGTGGGAAGCGTATTACGCCCCCCATAAGGATCAGTTCGAGGCCGACATCAAGTTCATCACTGAAGGTCGCAAACAGCAAATGCCCGACGAGATAAAAGAACAGCAGCGGGAGATGTGGAGCAAGATGAAGCTTTTTGCTGAGAAAGCCCGCCAGGCTGGCCTCGATAAAGACCCATCGTTCGCCGCCCTGACGAAATTCAGAACGGCCGATGTGCTGGCCAGTCTTTACGCGCAGTTGTTGGAGGAGCGGAACAAGCTCACGGACGCCGAGCGGAAAAAATACCTGGCCGAGCATCCCGAAGCCGACCTCGAAAAACTCAGAGAGAAGGCCCAAGGCATTCTCGATCGCCTGAACAAAGGCGAAGACTTCATCAAACTCGCCGATGAATTCACAGAAGACGGCGGAAAAGGACGCGGAGGAGAGCTTCCGTGGTTTGCCCAGGATGGGACGATCAGCGGCGGCGGCGGGAAGATGGACGAAGAATTCACCAGAGCCACGTTCGCTTTGAAGAACGGCGAGACGAGCAAGGAACTGGTCAAAACCGGTTTCGGATTCCACATCATCCGCGTTGATGATCGCCGGATGGCCACTCCGCCTGCCACGCCGTCGCCCTCTCCCGCGACTCCGAACGCCACGCCGGCGCCGAAGCTGGCCCCACAGGAAGAGATTCACGCGCGCCACATTATCATCATCACGCAGGAGGCCGATTCGTTCGAGAGCAAGTTGATCCAGGAGAAGATCAAGCGCGGGATGGAAGACGCCACGTTGAAATATCCGGTCAACGTGCCCGCTGACTTCGTGGTCAACGTCGCAGGTCTCGATCGCGGACGCATTCCGGGTCTCGGCGGCGGACAGGGTGGCCAGATGCGCGGCATCACTCCGCAGGAGAATAAGTAGTCGAGACGGAGAGACGGGGAGAGAGAGGGAAAGCATTTAATCTTCTCTCTCCGTCTCCAATCAGAGGACAAGATGGAAAAAGCACAGATCGGCATCATCGGTGGTAGCGGCCTTTATCAGATGGAAGGTTTGACCGACGTGCGCGAGATCAGCGTCGAAACCCCGTTCGGCAAACCTTCAGACAATTTCATCATCGGCGCGCTTGAAAACACGCGCGTCGCTTTCCTCGCTCGTCACGGGCGTGGACATCGCATTCTGCCGACGGAGCTGCCGTTTCGCGCCAACATCTACGCGCTGAAACTGCTTGGCGTCGAACGCATCATTTCAGCTTCGGCGGTCGGCTCGCTGCAGGAACAATATGCGCCGACGGACATCGTCCTTCCCGATCAATTTTTCGACCGCACGCGCGGTCGAGTTTCGACATTTTTCGGCGAAGGCGCCGTCGCGCACATCACGTTCGCTCATCCCGTTTGTGATGTTCTGTGCAGCGTGATCGCCGACGCGGGTGAATCCGTCGGGGTGAAGATTCATCGCGGCGGAACGTATTTGTGCATGGAAGGTCCGGCCTTTTCGACGCTCGCCGAATCGCGGCTTTATCGAAGTTGGGGCATGGACGTGATCGGGATGACCAACCTTCAGGAAGCCAAGCTGGCGCGCGAGGCCGAAATCTGTTATTCGACGATGGCGCTCGTCACCGATTACGATTGCTGGCATCCCGACCACGATGCCGTGACGGTCGAAATGATCATCGAATACCTGAACAAAAACTCGGTCAACGCGCAGATGATTATCCGCGATGCGGTTCGCCGGCTGGCTTCAACGCCACGCGCGTGTAAATGCGGCGCATCGCTCCGGCATGCGATCCTGACGCAACCCAGCGCGATTCCGGCGGAGACGAAGAAGAAGCTGGCCGCGATCATCAGCAAGTACCTGGGAGAGTAGAGACAACTCGCGTTGACGACTGCTGCAAAGCTTCCATCGCCCGTCGTTCATCTATTTGCAATCAAAATTCACTACTGAGGGAGTCCGTATGAAACCTCGATCAATATTGGTCGCTATAATTTTCCTTGCGTCAGCATTCGCCACGGCGAATACCCTGGTCAGCGCAAACGACTTTTGTTCGAATGCCATTTTGCCATCGTTTCAGCAAGGCCCAGGACGCGGTCCTATCACTGTGCCGCGCGATCCCGAACTCGAAAAGCAGTCGTATCGCCATCTCGAAGTCGCCAAGTTTTACTTCTACAAACGCAAACCTGACAAGAATGACAAAGACGGCTGGGAGCGTGTGAACAAAGCCGTCGAGAGCCGTTTGCAGGAGGTCATTGACACCAACCCGAACTTCGCGCGAATAGACGATGTCTTCTTCATGCTCGGCGAGGTCTACAAACGGATGGGCGATTTGGACAAAGCCGTCGAGAATTGGACGAAAGCCGCCAATGAGACTTCGGACGAGAAGATCAAATCCGAAGCGCAAAAGCGGCTGAGCGAAGCAAAAAACAAAGATCAAAAGAAGGGATAATCGGTTAATGTCCACTACCTCACCACTGTTAGTCGTCGGTTCCGTGGCGATTGATTCCATTATCACTCCATTCGGCTCGCGCGATCGTAGCCTGGGCGGTTCCGCCACGCATTTTTCCGTCTCAGCTTCATTCTTCGCTGACGTGGGAGTGGTGGCCGTCATCGGCGACGATTTCACGGACGAAGACGAGGCGGTTTTTCACGAACGCAAAATCAGCACTGAAAACCTGCAGCGCATCCCCGGCGGAAAAACCTTCCGCTGGGCGGGCGAATACGGATTTGATTTGAATGTAGCGAAGACGCTCGACACGCAACTCAATGTCTTCGCCGATTTCAAACCACAGCTTTCGGATGCGGCGAGGAAATCGCCATTTCTCTTCCTGGGCAACATCCAGCCAACGTTGCAGCGCGAAGTGCGCGAACAGGCCGACGCCCGCTTCGTCGCGATGGACACAATGAACTATTGGATCGAAAGCGTGCGCGAGGAGTTGCAGAAGACCATCGCCGTTGTTGACGCCTTGATCATCAACGACGCCGAAGCCCGGCAATTGGCTGAAGAACCGAACCTGATCCGCGCCGCCAGGAAAATTCTGACTTGGGGGCCGCAGATGCTGGTCATCAAGCGCGGCGAGTATGGCGCGGCGCTGTTTACCGCGGATTCGTTCTTTGCGATTCCAGCCTATCCGCTCGAAAGCGTCTTCGATCCCACGGGCGCTGGGGACAGCTTTGCCGGCGGCTTTATGGGCTACCTGGCGCAGGCTGACAAGGTTGACGAAGTGACGTTGCGGCGCGCAGTGATCTACGGCTCGGTGATGGCGTCGTACAACGTCGAAGAGTTCAGTTGCGACCGATTGAGGAGATTGAAGCCGGAAGAGATCCGCGACCGGTTCCATCAGTTCAAACAATTCACGCATTTCGAGATTTAGTTGGGTGGTTGGTGATTAGCCAACAGTGAAACCAACCATCAACCACCAACCACTAACCATGCTCTTCCACAAATTCCAAGCTCTCGGCAATGATTTCCTGATCATGCGCGAATCGGATTTGCGCGCAGTCACGGATGACTTCGAAGCATTCGCACGGCAAATTTGTGATCGTCATTTCGGCGCTGGGGCGGATGGTTTGGAGCTTTTGCTGGACGAACCGCGCGCCGCCGCCGCTGATTTCGAAGTTCGGTTGTTCAACGCTGATGGAGGCGAGACCCCGATCTCCGGCAATGGCACGCGTTGTGTCGCGGCTTATCTTTATCTGACTGGAAAATGGGACAAACCTGAAGTTCGGATCGCGACGGGCGCGGGAGTTAAAGTCGTAAAACCGGTTGATCGTCGCGGTAACGGCTTCCTGTTTGAAACCGAAATGGGCGCGCCGCGGTTTGCGAGCGACGAGATTCCGGTCGTGTTGCCGGCGCGGCTCGATCGCGTGATTCGGCAGGCGATTGATGTGGATGGTGAACGCGTCGAGTTCACCGCCACTTCGATGGGCAATCCGCATTGCAGCGTTTTTGTTGACGACTTCGAGAACGTTGATTGGCGCGCCATTGGCGCTAAAATCGAAACGCACGCGGCTTTTCCCGAACGCACGAACGTCGAATTCATACACGTGATCAACCGAGCTGAAATTGAAGTGAGGTTTTGGGAGCGCGGTTGCGGCGAGACGATGGCTTCGGGCACGGGCGCGTGTGGCGCGGCGCTGGCCTCGATGATCAACGATTTGACCGGGCGAAAAGTCAAAGTAATCACCGCCGCTGGAGAGTTGATTGTTGAATGGCGCGACGACGGCGTGGTCATTCAAACCGGCGAAGCGCGCGCGGTTTACCGCGGCGAATGGCTGGTGGAAAAATAACGCAGGGAATGAAAATGGGCGCAACCGAGGATCAGGGACGGGAGGTCAATTTTGTGACCCTGGCGCATTTCGCGAAATCGGCGGAAGCCGAAATGGCGTGCGAATTGCTGTCCAACAACGGCGTTGACGCAATCCTGCAGGGAGCGAATTTTGGCGCGCTGGAACCGTTGCTTATGCCAGGCGGATTTTCGGAAATCCAATTGCTGGTACCCGAAGATCAATTCGAGCGCGCGGAGCAACTTTACCAGGCTTTCTTCGAAAGCGATCAGCAAGCGCTGAAAGAAGACGAGGAGATTCAGGATGCCTGACGCTTTGGTCGTGTTGACCACGGTCGAAAAACAGGAGGATGGCGCGCGATTGGCGCGTTTGCTGATCGAGCGCAAGCTGGCCGCCTGCGCGCAGGTGTTGGCGCCGATGATTTCGATCTACCGCTGGCGAGGGGAGATCGAACAGTCCGGTGAGGTGTTATTGTTAATTAAAACGACTCGCGCGGTTTATCAGGAACTCGAGGACGCGATCAAACAGAATCATCCGTATGAGACGCCCGAAATCATCGCGCTGCCGGTCGAAACCGGGTCTAATGATTACTTGAGCTGGCTCGATAGTTCGATTAAATTCGACGCCTGAACGTTCTATGGGAAACGGTTAAGTTAGTTTTGAATAGATGCTTGCCCTTCGCCGCAAGTTTTGTGTAAAGTAAGGCTAACGATCCCCTTAGACCCGACTCGATATTTTAATTGACAACTCAGCCCCGGCTTCTGCGCTCCGAAGTTCGCCTGCTTCCCGTGTCGCGGTTCGCAGCGCGCGGACTGACATCTCCCCTCGTGCGAAATGGGGGCCCGGCTGAGTGCATCCGATCAAATAACCTCACAAGTTTCAAGGAGCTGGTAATTAGCTATGCATGTATTAGTAATTGAAGACGAACAAAAAATGGCCGATCTAATCAAACGCGGACTTGAAGAAGAGGGGATGGAAGTCGAAACGGCTTATGACGGCGATGCTGGGCTGGAAGCCGGGAAAACGGGGAACCACGATCTGATAGTCCTCGATTTGGGATTGCCGGGACGCAACGGACTCGACATTTCGCGCGATCTGCGCGACGCCGGGGTCAAGACGCCGATCCTGATTCTGACCGCGCAGGACAGCACCGAAGCGAAGGTCAAAGGTCTGGACAGCGGCGCGGACGATTACCTGACCAAACCCTTCGCCTTCGCCGAAATGCTCGCTCGCATTCGCGCGTTGCAGCGCCGCACGTTGTCGGAAGATTCGACGAAGTTGCAGATCGGCGATTTGGCTTTGAACCTGATCAATCGTCGCGTGGCTCGCGCCGGTCACGAGGTGCAGTTGACCAACAAGGAATTCTCGTTGCTGGAATTTTTCATGCGGCATCCCGACGAGATTCTTTCACGCGAGGTGCTCTCGGAAAAAGTCTGGGAAGAGACCTTCGACACGTTGACCAATGTGATTGACGTTTACATCAACTACCTGCGCAACAAGATTGATCGTCACTTCGAACCGAAATTGATACACACGGTGCGCGGCGTCGGATATATGTTCAAGACGCCGGAGACCGCGTCCAGGATGATTGCGGAACAAAAAGCCTCTTAGCAGCGACAAGGCGACGGGGCGATGGGGGAGACGGGGAGAAAGGAAGAATTTTTCGCCCTGTCGCCCTGTCGCCCCGTCGCCCCGTCGCCCTATCGCCCCCAAATGCTCTCACTTCGCGTCAAACTCACCCTTTACTACCTGGCCATTCTCTCCGCCATATTGCTGCTCTTCGGAATCGCGATTTTCACTTACCTGTCGCGCAGCCTGCTGATGACGATTGACGAATCGCTCGCCTACCAGGTGAAGACGATCGAAAGCCATTTCATGATGAACACCGATGTGGATGTGTCGAGTCTGGGCGATCAGAACAACGAGCAACTGCTCGAACTCAAGCCCCACCTCCTGCAAGTCATTGACGACAATTGGCAGATCAGAGATGAAATCGCATTGCCGAATGATCGCTTACTGGTCGACAAAAATGAATTGCAGCGGCTCGAAGTGGGCAAGCCGGATTTCAAGACAGTCAAACTGCCGAACGGAAAATTGGTGCGGGTTGCGACGTTGCGCGCCAAAGATCAGGAAGGCAGCGGGACTTACTTCATCCGTCTCGGCCATTCGATCGAAGCCTTGAGCAACGCCCGTCGCCGCGCATTGATCGTTCTGGGAGTCGCCATCCCGCTGGCCCTGTTGCTGGGCAGTTACGGAGGATTGTTGCTGGCCAACCAGGCGCTAAAACCCGTTGACCGGATGACGCGCGCCGCCGAACAGATCGCCACCGGAGACCTGACCGAACGAGTGGATGCGCCTGCGAAGATGGACGAAATCGGGCGGTTGGCGGCCACCTTCAATCACATGATCTCGCGCCTGCAAGCGGCGTTTGAGCGGCAGAAACAGTTCACTTCCGACGCCTCGCACGAACTGCGAACGCCGCTGGCCGTGATGCGCGGCGACATCGAGATCACGCTGCGTCGCGAACGCACGGCGGAAGAATACAAACGCGCGCTGACCTCGAACCTGGAAGAGATCGTGCGCTTGTCGCGCCTGGTCGAAGATTTGCTGACGCTTGCTCGCGCCGACTCCGGCCGGCTCGAACTTCGCTGCGAGCCGATCAACCTGACAGAATTGTGCGAGCAGATGGTCGAATACATCACGCCGCTCGCCGCGCAACGCGAACAGATTTTGACCTACGATTCGCCGCGCAGGCCGGTGAGAGTGATGGCTGACACGCATCGCATCAAGCAACTGCTGCTCAACCTGCTCGACAATGCGATCAAATACACCGAACCGCGCCGGCAAATCACCCTGGGTGTAAAGACCGAAAAACACAATGCGGTGATCACCGTCGCCGACACGGGCCGGGGCATCCCCGCCGAAGATCTGCCGCACATCTTCGAACGGTTCTACCGCCGCTCCGGCAAAACCAGTGACCGCAGCGCGACCGGATTCGGCCTCGGCTTGTCCATCGTCAAATGGATCGTGGATGCGCACGGCGGGAAGATCGAGGCGGAGAGCGAAATGGGCAGCGGAACGACGTTTACGGTTAAACTGCCGCTGCTTGACGCTTGAACCAAATTAGGTGACTGGACATTGGCGAAAACAGGCGGTTGAAACCCGCCATTTTCACGGCTTTTTCAGATTTTCTGTCAAGCTCTTTGAATTTGCGGTCTGAATGAGATCGGCGAGCGCTTCCCGCATAGGGCGTTTCCTGAGTAAGCTGTGAATTTCACAGCTTACCTTGTTCCAACAGGAGCAACGCCCTATGCTCACCAAGATTGTACACAACTCGCCGAAACTGTGCGCCTTTCTCAACCCACTGATCAAGTCTCTGTCGGAGCCGCAACGCCAGCATTTACGTGACCTTTGCGACGCTTTGCTGGTGTGCGAGAGCGAGCACACTCTGGCCGCTTTGCAACGCCAGTTCGTCGAGACGACCGACGCCTCGAATTGGGCTGACTTTCTGCGGATCAGCCCGTGGAGCGACGGGAGCGTCCGCGCTGAACTCCTTGAGGCGCAAATCTCCTTTGCTCTCGAGCAAGGTCAAAAAAGTGGTCAAGCTCGAGAAATCTACCTCAACATTGATGACTCGCTGGGCGAGAAGGATCGAGCTACTTGGCGGCTGGAAGTCGTCGACATTCATCACGACCACACGCGCAGCGCGCCAAAGCAGCCGCGTTACATCAATGGGTTCTGCTATCTCGTCTGTACGATGCGCGTGGGCGAAGTCGCCGTCACGCTCGATCTTCGGTTGTATCTGCGCGCCCGGACTGTCCGCGCCATCAATCGGGAGCGCGGAGCCGAAGAGCGCGTCCACTTCCGCAGCAAGAATACGATCGCGCGCGAGATGCTCAAACGAATCGCGCCTCATCTGCCGGAGGGCTGGACAGTCATTGTTCAATTCGACAGTTGGTACGCGTCAAACAAGCTGCTCAAATTTGTCCATCGCCTCGGGTGGCAATTAACCTGCGGCGTGAAGTTCAATCGCAATCTCGATGGCGTGAGCCTCGACACTCATCACCGGAAACTCAAGCACAAGTGGCACGATCGCGTGATCGTGTCGACGGCGGAGGGGGAGACAAGTTACTTTGTGCATCAACTCGATGGACGATTTACTGGTCTCTCGATGGATCTCCGCGTTCTGATCTCGAAACGGCGCCTGGGGCAAAAGCGCCCGGCGTACTTTGCCAGTACGCGTCTAAGCTGCAAGCCACAAGCCATCTTGCAGGGATACAGCGGTCGATGGTCGTGCGAGGTGGTCAACTTCTACACCCAAACGAAGCTTGGGATTGAAGACTTTCGCCTCTGGCGCTACGAAGCGGTGGATCGCTATCTGGTCGCGGTTCATTTGGCCTGGGCCTACGTCGAACGACGATTCGTCGAAGAGCGCGGCCTGCCGATCAAATGCTACGGCGACCTGATACGTCGGCATCGAGAAGAACACGCCGAAGCCTGGTTGGAAGCGGCTGTCAGGATGACACGAGAAGGAGCGTCGCTCAATCAAGTGTTGCAGCGTTTTCTACGCCGTGAGCCTGCGGGCGAGTAACGACTCGATGTCGAACAGGTAACACGCTCCACCGGACGAAAAAATGCGGTTTACGTCTGGGTCGGGATGGTGTTGCCTGATGTTACTCAAAGAACAAAGCTGGCCACCTCAAAATGGCCGGATTTTCGCCAATGTCCAGTTAGGTGAATGAGGAGCGCGACGGGCTGTCTGTAATCGGAATAGGAATGCCGCGATGGCAGAGGCGGACCGCGCTCTCGCTCCCCAAATCCTGGTTAGGCGATTTCGGCCCGCAAGTGGCTCGATTCGACCGAATAGGTCTATTCTATCACCCAGCACTCAACGTTTGGTTGTAATCGGGTCGCTCCCGATCAGGTTTGCCCCAACTCCGCCGGAATGCCATGCGGCTTTCATCAGCGATCCTCCATAAGAAGATATTGAACACAGCGGAGGGTAGATGAAGAGAAAGGCATCAGCCATGCTGGAACCGGCTTATCGCAAGGTACCTACTTTTCAGTACAGTTAGCGACCTTGCTCATAAACGTTTTGAGTCGTTTATATAGTTCTTCATCTTCAAAAATAGAGCCATCTGCGAACTCAACGCGAACTACCAAGAATATTGTAACGGATTGCATTGTGTCTCCCAGATGCAGGCTTTCTCGTATATCCTTGTTCAATTCAACCAATTTATCAAGATGCGGGTTTCCAAAAACGATTTCCTCGCTTGGCCTTACTACTTCATCTGGTGGTAGTCCACCCAATATAAATTCTTTTCCGGCACTAAAAGTATTGATATATGCAATTTTATAGGATTTTATGGGCTTGTTGCTCTCATTACGATACTTTAAAATAACTTTTCCACCCCCTTCAAGATACGCCCTAGTATCTACATGAAAAAGCCTCAGTGGGCAATTTGGCTGATGTGCAATTACGGGAAGCGTGCTTTCCTTAGGCACACTTACAGCCCTGAAAGGAGATTGTGATGTTGTTTGAGCAGCAGCTTTATTAAAACATACTGCTAAAATAACTGACACCGAAAGTAAGGCTATAGTTTTCATATATTTTTCCTTTCTTATGGTTATTGAGGGTGTTGGCAAATTCTACCTATTACTTTCCTATCACCTTAGGGAGGCTATGCACAGGCCACCAGATGGCGGAAGCAAAGGATTTGGCGTTTGGCGCAATTTGATGCCCAGTTGATTCCAAAAGACTTCCGGTGACTTGTGTACAGCTTCCACAGCCCCCTTAGATAGAAGAGTAGGAGGAACAGGTGTTTGGCTATTGCTCGCAAGATAACCTGACACTCCCATCCCAAACAACTTGATCGATACGGCCTGGCCTGCTATTTGGGCCATTACCAACCAAATGGATTAGCAATCTGCCTACTGCCTCGGCATTATTCCCAATATGCTCTATATTGATGGTTATTGTCAGATCTTGTATTCTGTCGCCATCTGTATTTGTGTATCCCTGAGAGTAATTGAAGCTGGTCTCCAATATCTTAAATGGGCTCTCTTCTGAAAATTTGATGTAGGAGATAGTAGGCCCATCCTTCGGTTCGTATAGTGGGTCTATATTAACCAGCCTAGCCTTGATTTCCAACGTGAAGGTAGCTTTGTCTGTACAGAAATTGGAAGCCAATGTAACATTGGCCCGGCCATCACTGAACCTTGTTCCTTTATCCAAAGGATCAGTTCTATTTCTGACAGTCATAGGTATTATATCCCCCTGTTTTCTTAAAGGCGGTATCCACTCCCCAAGCGCGATAAGCTCCGCTTTTGTAGGCCCTCTACTTCTAGCAAGGTCGCCCGAACACCAAAAACCAATGTCACCGCCCGGAAGGAATCCGAGCCCCCAGAATGATCCACCTTGACTTCTACAGGCGCTCTCGGCAAAAAACCTAATCCAATCTTCCCAATCCTCCCCTGACGGGTCAATGTTGTTGATCGGGTCGTTATTGACATATGAGTAACGGTTCAGGGTCTCTGGCAAATTGAGCCTAGCGCTTCCGTGTCCTTTCGGATCCGGTTGCATAAACCTGCCCCGCCCAGAGTTATACATCCGCGCGCCCGCATAGTCCAGCCCCGTCGCACCATCCCGCTCATACCCCGTGAACTTCTTCGTGTTCAGGCTCGCGCTGCTCCATTCCAGCAACGCCTGCCCGTACGGATCGAACTGACCATTGTAGACCAGGTTCCCGTTCACGTCCGTCATCGCCCGCGAATTGCCCAGGTGGTTCGTGTGCAACCAGTAAAACTGCCCGTCGATGCTTTGTTGCGCGACCACACGTCCGCCTTGGTAAACATACGCCCGCCGCACTCCTGAAGCATTAACCTCCATCGCCACCTGCCCCAGCACACTCGATCTCACGTAAAAGACCGCCGCCCCTCCATCCGTCACCCGCACCCGCTTCCCGTCGCCATCGTATCCATACGTACTCGTCCCGCCGCCAGTCGTCTTCAACCGGTTCGCCCCATCGTAGCTGTACGTCGCGCTCCCGGCCTGCGTCATGTTGCCCGCCGCGTCGTAGCTATAATTGATCCCCTGGCTATCGCTGCTCAACCGGTTCGTCGCCGGCGCTCCGCTCCCGTTCAACTGGTAGTTCAACGTCACACCGGCGAAGTTCGTGATGTTACCCCACGCGTTGTACTGGTAATTCCGGCTGTAGGCGCTGGCCGTCGCGCTCTTCAGCCGTTTGTAATCGTCGTAGACGTAAGTCGTCGTGTACGCCGAATCGGTGTTATCAAAGATCTTCTGGATGCGCCCGTTGTTCTTCCCGCTCGCGTCGTAATAGTTGTAGACGTAATCAATGATCTTGTCCGATGGATTACCCACTCGGTCAACCTTCATCGAGGTCGGCTGCTGCCGGTTCGGGTCGTAGCCCATCGCCATCTGCCGGTTGTTACCGTAGATCACGCTCCTCAGCGCCCCGCTCCCACGGTAGGTGACGGAGTTGAGGACGTTGGTCGTCGCGTTCGGGTCGCTCCCGATCAGGTTCGTCCCCACGCCGCCGAGCGCGCCCACGCTGTTGTAGGCGTAATTGACTGTCTTGTTGAAGGGCAGGGACGGCGGCGGCGACTGCGGCGACGCGGTGAAGTCGGCGTTCGTGATGTTCCCGCTCAGGTTCGAGTAGCTTCGGTTGGCCGGCGTTAGGTTGTAACCGGGCAGGATCGGCGTCACTGTGTAATTACCTCCCGCCGTCAGCCCGGAGAAGCTGAAGTTTCCGGCGCTGTTGGTCGTGGTTGATTGATTGCTCGTCCCGGAGAGTGTGATCGTAATCTGCGGGACTCCCTGCCCCTGGCTATTGGTCAGCCGCCCGCTGATCGAGTAAGTCGGCGTCGGCGTTCCGATGAAATTGACGTCTGCGACGCCTTCAGTTCCGACGCCGGAGAAGCTGATGCTCGGTGGGCTGAAGGTGTAGCCCGGT
>Ga0187892_10007333_pt1 | contig 15778 bp, 12 predicted proteins | sample MA1701073metaG_FD_139345 | JGI IMG/M metagenome (GOLD analysis project Ga0187892, IMG submission 139345) | Bio-ooze microbial communities from a basaltic lava cave in the Kipuka Kanohina Cave System on the Island of Hawaii, USA - MA170107-3 metaG ... | reverse complement strand
GTCAGCAACTTGCTACAGCGGCTGGCCACGCCGATCGAGCAGGTCTTCGGCACCACGCTCTTGGGCACCCAGACCATCCAAACTCTCAACCGCTTGCCTGACGGCCAAGGCAACTTTGGCCAAGGCTTTAACACCGGGTTTTTCTAGATCGATGACCGCAAACTGGATTGATGATTGTCGCGCAGCGGTCTGAGCATTAAAATTGTTGGCAGTTGCAGGCTTGCTGGCGGCATTGGATCGTGGCAGCTTGCGACCTCACTGTTTCGAGGATCTCGACAAGATGAATCGCTATCTGGTTTGGCTTGGACTGGGGCTCGTCGTGTGGGTGAACGAGACGGCCCTGGCACAAAACAGGCCCTATCGTGCATCGCGAAACCCCGCCGCTCAGATAATGCGACGTCCGACAGTGAGCCCGTACCTGAACTTGTTGCGGCCAAGCGGAATCGGCCAGGTTCCAAACTATCAGACGATCGTACGGCCCGAGCTTGAACAGCGCCGACTAAACCAGCAACAAGGCGCGGAAATACAGCAATTGCAGCGCGAAGCGGCCAGCCAACGGCGCGCTACCGCCGATCTGCAACGCCGCGACAGGTCGTCGCAACCGGGGATCCGCGGGACGGGCCATCAAACCAGTACGCTCAATCTGAACCAGCGGTTTGACACTCACGCGCGCCGCGACGGACGGGCATTTTTCATGAACAGGCCGTAGATCGGTTCGCGTGAAGGCGCGATGCGCTCAGTCGACCGGGGTCGGCACCACATCCCTGGCCAGAAGGACGGGCCCTGCGAACCGCTGAGCCACGGCCGTCTTCTGGATTACGCTCCAAACGGCCGCCGCCACCAGAATTCCGGCGACGTCTTGCAAAAAGTCAGCGGGGTCCGTTACGCGGTAGGCCGATCGCGCCTGGACGATTTCGGCTGCCGCGCCGTAACTGCACAGGATCGCCAGCATTACACCTCTCCGCACCGGCCATCGCCCCGCCATCGCCCACAGCGCTAGCAGCATGAAGGTCAAGAAGTGTGCCCCGCATTCAATCTATGCTGGTGATTAATCGGGTGTCTTGATGGCGTCGTTGTGGACTGCGCTATCGCGGCAATCGGCACGTGCGGTTGCACGCCAGTGAACCGGGCAAAAACGGAGTCATGTTTGCGAGTGTCATCGCCAGACCGTTCTTGCAGCCGATGATCGTAGCGAGTACCTTGGCTCACCCGTGGGCAAGACGCGAAAGGCGGCAATGGCAATCATCGAGCATGCCGGGCTGAAGCCGGTCATTGACGAGACCGCTTCGGTTTCCTGTGGCGCGATCGTTTCGGGTGACGTGACGATTGGTCCGCACGCGGTGGTGCTGGCCGGAGCGGTGATCACTTCGGAAGGGGCGCCGGTCCGGATCGGGCGGCGGTGCGTGATTATGGAACACGCGGTGCTGCGTGGCGCCGGCGTCCACCCGTGCACGCTGGCCGACCATGTGCTGGTCGCGCCGCGCGTGCACATTAGCGGCGCGACGATCGAGCGTTGCTGTTTTATCGCCGACGCGGCGGTGGTCCTCAACGGCGCGGTGTTGGAGGTCGGCTGCGTGGTCGATATTCGCGGCGTCATTCATATCGGCACGCGCTGTCCGGCGGGGATGTATATACCGATCGACCACCTGGCAGTCGGCAGTCCGGCGACGATTTATACGCCGGCCCAAGCGGCGGCGGGGCGAGAGCGAGACGGTTTCAAGGCGTTTGCCAAGGCGGTGTTTGGCATCGAGGCGGCGCCGTTAAGCCAAACGGATGCCATCCGCGCTGTGTGCGACCGTTATAGCACTGCGCTGGCGCAACATCGCGAAGACCGGCTCGCGAATTCGTGAGCGCGGTGCCGCGACTCAGGGAAACCTCTGCGAGTCGGCCCTAGCGCGACCGGTTCAGCAAGAGCCAAATCCGACGCGCCTGCGGATCATCAGGCCGGATCTTCAAGACGATCTCGATCTGCCGTCGCGCCGCGTCGGTTTTCTGCTGCTTTGCCAGGCAAAAAGCCAGGCTCGCGCGAGCCTGCACGTCCATCCAATTCAGTGCTAGCGCCCTTTCGAGGTGGGAAACAGCCTGATCCCATTGTTCCTGTTGGGCGAGGATTTTGCCCAGGACGGTGTGAGCCAGCGCGAGGTTGGGATTGATCTTGATCGCCGCGCGCGCCGCTTCCGCCGCGTCATCCAGTCGACCCTCGTTGGCATAGAGGCCGGCGCGAAGGTTGTGGGCCTCGGCAAAGTCGGAATCCAGCCGCAGCGTCTCCGTCGCGTGTCGAGCGGCGGAATCGTAGTCGCCTGCTTTCCAAGCGGCCGCGGCGAGATTGAAGTGCGCGCGCGGATTGTGGGGCGATTGCGCGACCGCACTGGCCCAAATTGCGCCAGGGCTTCGCCAATCGTAATTCCGGCGTGCGGTGGCGATCGCCAGCGCCCATGCCACCAGAAGTAGGCCGAGTGACATCACCATCCGCGCCGCGGCACGCGGCAGGCCCACGGCGCTTGCCGTACGAACACTCACCTCGTACGTGACGAACACGCTGCCGCAAACGACTGCCGCCAGCGGCAAGTACATTCGGTGTTCGACGGCCGTGTCCTCGATTGGCAGGATGCTCGACGTCGGTGCCAAAACGAGGAAAAACCACAGTCCGAGAAATCCCCACTTCGGACGGAAGCAGAGAGCAACGATCGTGGCGGCCACCAGCGCCGCGATGACGGCTAGCGCCACCCAAGCGTCGCCGACTTTGACCACCGGTGGCCAGGCGTAGTCGAGACATTGCCCGCTCGGCCAGAACGCCAATCTTAAGTAATGCAGGATGACCTCGGTTTGCGTCAGAGCGTATTGAAGTGGTGTCGTCTTGTCGTAGGAGAATCCGCCCCACGTCGAGATGTCTGGCGCGCTTGTCAACAGCGCGGCCATGATCCCCCATGTCCCGAACAGACCAGCGTACAAGAGGCCGCGCCGCGCGAAGAGTTCGCGCCAGCCAATGGCCAGGAATATGCGGTCATAGGCTAATATCGCGACCGGGGCGGTTACCGCGACTTCCTTTGTCAGTACGCCGCAGGCACACGCTACGACCGCGGCGCATTGCCAGAGCCAGGCCTTGTCGTCGCCGTCGCTTCGAATAGCGCAATACAAAGTCAGCAGATAAAACATTCCCGCTAGCGACTCGCAGCGTTGAACGATGTAGGTCACGCTTTCAGTCTGCAGCGGGTGCACGGCCCAAAGAAGGGCGACGGCCGCCGCCAGCGGCGCGGCCCATCGACCGTACTTGGGCGGAACATCGCTGCGCAGGAGCGTGCGGCGCACGATGCCGAAGAGCGTCAGGGCGGCGAGCACGTGAATCGCCAGGTTCACTGCGTGATAGCCCGCCTTATTCAGACCACCCGCCGCAAAGTTCCATTGAAACGAGCAGAGCGCCAGCGGCCGCATCGCTCCCAGGTTCCGATCGGCCAGCGCCGCAAGCGGCGAGGTGATGCGGCGCACGTAAGGGTTGTTGACGATCGCGCGCTGATCGTCGAAATGAAAGGGCGCCAAAAAGCTATTGGCATAGGCCGCCACCACCGCGGCAACGATGACCAGTGCGAATAACCACGGCCGCGAGTCGGCGTCTCTCCTCAACGAAAAGCCGCCTGCACGTGCAGCGTCACCCGGCATGGTTCACGTCGATGTCACAAGAATGAGGTCGCTTCCAGGTTACTTTTGCTGGCGGGTGCAATCCAGTTTGACGCACGGACGGCGCCCGCGATGCGACCGTTCACTTAGCGCACTTCGTGCCCGTTGCGGTTGGTCAAAGACGGCATCACGATTCGCGATGGGCCGCCATGGTTGGTTGCGCGTCACGGCGTGGTAGAATAGCGGAAAGTGGGGCAAATTGCCGTGTTTCTGTGGGAATTCCGGACATGCGCCCCCTTAAGACCGGTTGCTTAACGGCGCTGTTGGTCTCTGCGGCGACCTGCGCCCAGGCTCGCTGCGCGGAACACACCGCCGCGCAGGTCGAGTTCTTCGAGAAGCGCATCCGGCCGCTATTGGTTGAGCGTTGCCACAAGTGCCATGCGCTGGGCGCGCGTTCCAAGGGCGGACTGCGGCTCGACGAGCGTTCGCACTTGCTGGAGGGCGGCGGCCGGGGTCCGGCCATCGTCGTCGGCTCGCCCGGCGAGAGCCTGCTGTTGCGTGCCGTGCGTCACGACCCAGCGGTCGAGCTCCGCATGCCTCCGGACGGCAAGCTTTCCGACGAGCAAATCGCCGATCTCGGCGCATGGATCGAGATGGGCGTCCCCTGGCCGTCGGGACAAGCGGCCAACGCACGAGATCGATCGGCGGATGATCACGAAACCCATTGGGCCTTTCGTCCGCTCGGCGATCCGTCGGTGCCGAAGGTCGCGCGTGTCGACTGGCCCCGAACTCCGATCGATCATTTCGTCCTTTCGCGCCTCGAAGAGGAGGGCTTGACCCCCGCTCCCAAAGCCGAGCCGCGCGAGCTGTTGCGTCGCGTGACATTCGACCTCATCGGTCTGCCGCCAACGATCGAGCAATTGGAGGCCTTTCTTGCCGACCCTTCCGAGGACGCGCTTGCGCGAGTCGTCGATCGCTTGCTCGCCAGCCCCCGCTACGGCGAACGCTGGGCTCGGCACTGGCTCGACCTGGTCAACTATGCTGACACCGATGGACACGAGTTCGACCCCGACAAGCCCAACGCATACCGCTACCGCGATTACGTCATCGAATCGCTCAACATCGATCTGGCTTACGATCGGTTCGTGCTCGAACATTTCGCCGGGGATCTGATACGCGATCCACGCACGAGCGCCGACGGCCAGAACTGGGCCTCTCCGGTGGCGACGGGCTTTTTTTGGCTGGGCGAGGCGCAAAATGTGCCGGTCGACCCCGAAGCCGAGTTGGCCAATCAGGTCGAGCGGCAGATCGACGTGATGGGCAAGGCCTTCCTCGCGCTGACCTTGGCCTGTGCGCGCTGTCACGACCACAAGTTCGACCCGATCCCCGTCGAGGATTACTACTCGCTGGCGGGCTACCTTGAGAGCTCGACGCACGCGCAGGCGTGCGTCGACACCCCAGCCAAGGCCGCGCGGATCACGGAGCTCCGCCGGCGCCTGGAGGACATTCAACGGCGTGAAACGTTGCTCATCGAGCGAGCGACGCTGAGAGCACGACTATCGGACACAGCAACCATGGCGGCGTACCTGCTGGCAACGCATGAGCTGCTGTCGGCGCAACCGCCGCTTGAGCGCGAAGGACGTCCCGAACGCGAATCGCGCATTCGCCGCGCCGCGGAAGCGAGGCAGCTCGAAGCGGCGCGCCTGGAAAAATGGCTTGATGTTCTGGTCAAGGCCAAAAAGGGCACGGACATTGACGCGATTCTCTCACCCTGGGTGCGACTGGCCCGGTTGCCGAGCGAACGATTCGGACGCAGAATTCGCGCGCTGGGCGAACAGTTGGCGGGAGCGCCGGCGACGAGCGCCGCGCCGGCACGGGAGGATCGAGAATCGTTCGACGACTTTGAACAAACCAGCTACGCCCCGTGGACGGTGGTCGGCCAGGCATTTGGCGATGGACCCGTTCGGCAGCAGGCAAGAAAGCCGCACGGGGCGCGCGGCGAAGGGTTCGCCAGCAGCCTGCGGCCCAGCGAGGCGCTGCGCGGGCGCCTTATTAGTCCTCCATTTACAGTCGACAAGAAGTACATCAACTACTACATCGCGGGGGGAAATTATCCCAACGAAACGTGCGTCAATGTCTTGGTGAACGGCCAGGCGATCGGCGAGCTTCAGCGCACCGGGTCCAACCATGATTCACTGGAGTTGAAGACGATCGAGGTGACAAGTCTGCGCGGCCGGACTGTTCGCTTGGAAATCGTGGACCAGCGCGACGGGCCCTGGGGCCATGTGCACGTCGACGAGATTTTTTTCTCCGACGCCGAGCCCAGCGCGCAACTCTCGCTTCCCAACTCGCGCATTGTCGCGCTCTTAACGGGGGGAAATTGCAACACGCCGGAAGAACTAGCCGCCGGATTGCAGCAAGTCGTTCTCGACGTGCTTGCGGCATCGCAGGCGACGCTCGACGAGTTCGACGCGGCCAGCGAACGAGCGGTCCGTGATGGTACTGTGCCGCCACCGGCGCCCAACGCGCTCGACGCACCCGAGGACGAAGCGCTGCGCCGTTTCGCGCTCGATCCGGAAGGGCCGCTCGCCTCGCGTGCGGACATGACCGAGTGTTTGAACGAGACCGAGCGAGCGGCGCTGGCCACGCTCGCCGCCGAGCGAAAGCAGTTCGAGGACCAGATTCCCGAGTCATCCATGGCCTTGGTGACCACCGATGCCGAGCCGCAAAACGCGCGCGTTCAAATTCGCGGCGATCACCATCAATTAGGCCCCGAGGTGCCGCGCCGGTTCCTGTCGGTGCTCTCCGACGCCAATCAACCACCCGCGATCGAGGGAAGCGGCCGGTTGCAACTTGGGAAGTGGTTCGCGTCAGCGGCCAATCCGCTGACAGCGCGCGTCATGGTCAACCGTCTCTGGCAGCACCACTTTGGCACCGGATTGGTCGGCACGCCCAGCAACTTCGGCAAGCTGGGCGCCGAGCCCACGCACCCCGATCTGCTCGACTATCTGGCGTCACGGTTCATCGAGTCGGGCTGGTCGCTCAAAGCGATGCACCGCATGATGGTACGTTCGGCGACGTACCAGCAATCGAGCCGGTCTCAAACATCCGCGGTCGCCGTTGATCCCACGAACCGGCTTTGGCATCACGTGCCGATGCGCCGGCTCGAGGCGGAAGCGATTCGCGACTCGATGCTGGCGGTGGCCGGCGCTTTGGACGAGCGCGTTGGCGGACCCGGCGTCAAGGCATACTTCGAACCGTACTGGCAAGGGCGCGACCTGCCGCCAGCCTCGGGCCCGCTCGACGGGGAATCGCGCCGCAGCATTTATCTTGAAGTGCGCCGCAATTATCTGCCGGGACTGCTCACGGCCTTCGATTTTCCTCGGCCCACCGGCAGCACCGACCGGCGCGCGCGATCCGTCGTCCCGACGCAAGCACTGGTGATGATGAACAACCAGTTCGTCTGGCAGCAGGCCGAGCGCTGGGCTCGGCGCATTCTCCAGGCTGAGCGAACCGCGCCAGAGCGCGTCGAGCACTTGTACCTGCAAGCGTTGAGCCGGCCACCCCGGAGCGAGGAGCGAGACAAGGCGCTAGGTTTCGTCACCGCTCAGGCCCAGCGTCATCGTCGAGCGGCGAACGAGACCGAGGCCACGTTTCTCGCGTGGCGCGACCTGTGTCAGACCGTTTTCTTGACCGCTGAGTTCATTTGGGTGCCGTGACCTCAGGCCGTGGGACGGCGAACAGCTCGTTGCCCTCGGCGTCGGTGATCGCCAGATACGCGCCGGCCTCGGCCAGCGTCAACAAGGCGCGCACCTGCCCGCGGCGATCGAACAAGGTCAGCCCCGGGCTCTCTTTTTTCAAGTCGAGCGCCAATTGGGGCCTGCCGTGACGGTTGCGCAGTTCGAGAGTTACGTCGTCCGAGCGGGCCGTCAACACGGCCCGCTCCGCGCCGCTCGTGTCGAGCAGCACCAGCCGCTCTCGCACAATTCCCGGATCGTGCCGCTGCGCGGGGGGGATCCGCCACCATACCCCAGCGGCAATCAAAAGCGCCAAGAGCGCGGCCGCGAGGAACCGTCGGTTCCAGGACTCGAGCCGCGCCACTCGTTCTGTCATTTCCATCGAACCTTCCTTCGCCGCGTGGGGGCGGCGGCTAGACGATGCGTGCGCCGCCAGGGTCCGGCGGCTGATCGATTGCTGCATTGTATTTGGCTCTCGCGGCCTTGCGAATCCGCCGGCCGGCCGTGGCGACGCTTGTAACGCCGCGTTAAGATGTCGGTGATGTACGAATCCACGTGTCGATGCGCGAAGACCCCCGGTGGCAACTCGGCGGGCCGTATGCCCATGACGCGCCGCGAGGCGCTCTTCCGCTGGGCCAACGGGTTTGGGGGGCTGGCGCTGTTTGGACTATTGGCCTCCTGCCAGCCGCGCGGCGCGCAGCCGCCAGCCCGGTCCGACCATCGCCGGCGCGTCGCGCGTGCGCGCCACGTCATCTTTCTCTACATGGATGGTGGGCCGTCGCAGATCGACACGTTCGATCCCAAGCCACGGCTTGCGAAAGAGCATGGCCTGCCCATCAAGATGAAGACGCCGGCAACACAATTCAATATCGGCGACAAGGTGATGAAGTCGCCGTACGAGTTTCGCCGGCATGGCGAGTGCGGCGCCGCCGTCAGCGAGATCTTTCCCAACATGGCGACCTGCGTGGATGAGATGGCCATCATCCGTTCGATGGTCTCCGACCATTCCGAACACACCGCCGCCAACTTCTTCCTGCACACGGGCTCGGGCATGCCGGGCCGGCCGAGCTTGGGAGCTTGGGTCACATATGGGCTGGGGACGGAATCGGATGACTTACCCGCCTTTGTTGTGCTTGACAGCGGCCTGATTCCACTGGGCGGCGCGGATTGTTTTGGAAACGGCTTTCTGCCGACGAAGTTTCAGGGGACCGTTTTTCGCCGTGGCACGACGCCGGTGGCGGACGTGCGTCGCCGGGAGCTCTCGGCGGTGTTGCAACGCGCGAAGCTCGAGCTGGCCGGCGAGCTGAACCGCGCCGCGATCGAACCGCTTGCCGGCACGAGCGAGCTGGAGGCGGTGATCGCCAATTACGAGCTGGCCTTCCGCATGCAAACGGCCATTCCGGACCTTCTGGAATTCAGGGGCGAAAGCCGCGCGACACTGGCCAGCTACGGTATTGATCGCAAGGAAACGGAGACGTTCGGCCGTCAGTGTCTGCTGGCGCGGCGCCTTGTCGAACGGGGCGTACGGTTTGTGCAATTGCTGCCCCCCAAGCTGCCGGAACACAATCGCTGGGACCAGCATTCGCACCTGATCGAGCATCACCGCACGAACGCACTGGCGGTCGACAAGCCGATCGCCGGGCTGATTCGAGATCTACGCCGACGCGGATTGCTGGAACAAACGCTGATTGTCTGGGGGGGCGAGTTTGGTCGCACCCCCATGGCCCAGGAGATGGCCGCTGGCAAGAACGGCCGCGATCACAATCCGTTTGGCTTTACCATGTGGATGGCCGGCGGCGGAATCAAGCCGGGCACCATCTATGGCGAGACCGACGAATACGGATATTACGCGGTCGAGAATCCCGTCCACGTACACGATTTGCACGCCACCATCCTGCACTTGCTGGGGATCGATCACGAGCAGCTCACCTATCGCTACGGCGGCCGCGACTTCCGGTTGACGGACGTCTACGGCGACGTGGTGGAGAGCATACTGGCATGACGCCGCAGAAAATCGCCTAATCGCGCGTCGTACGCGCGCGGATGCGGATCGGCGTGGGCCAGCCCATCGAGCACCACCAGGTGCTTCGGGCCGCGCGCGGCGTCAAACAGCCGCCGTGCCTGTGCGATCGGCACCACGTCGTCACAGTTGCTGTGACATTGAAGCAGCGGCCCCCGATAGTTGGGCAACCGCGCAAGCGTATCAAGCCGATAGCGCATGATCCAGCGCCAAGGCATCGCTCGGTAGTGATACGAGGCGACGTCGACCAGCGACGTGAAGGCACCCTCCAGCACCAGCGCCCGAGCGCCGTCGCGCGCGGCCAAATCGCTCGCCACGAAGCTGCCCAGCGAGCGGCCCACCAGCACGATCTCGCTCTCGCGCACACCGGCACGTCTCGCCAGCCAGCGCCGCGCCGCGCGGGCATCGTCGAGAAAATCCTCTTCGCTCTCAAAACGGCCCTCGCTGCGCCCGTATCCGCGATAGTCGAAAACAAGCGCCGTGGCCTGAACCTCGCCGTGGAGAAATCGCAACGTCGCCGTGGCGTCCGTCAGGTTGCCGCCGCTGCCGTGGCAATAGAGCACGATCGCTCGCGGTTTTTCATGAGGCATAAACCAGCCGTGCAGCCGCGTGCCGTCACGCGAGTTGAACCCAACGTCCTCAAGCGGCAAGTCTCTTGGTCTCCAGTCTCCGTGCTGCGCGCCTGCCGGACGGAACCAATAATCCGCTTGAAACGCCCACAGGTAACCTAGCCGGGCCGAGTAGGCCAACGCGCCGGCACAGGCCAGCCAAAAAACCAGTCGCGCGGCGCCGCCGCGGCGGCGCCGCGCTCGGCCTGCAATCGCTTGTGCGGGCCTATCTTTCGAGGTGACAAGGTCCTGTTTCATCCCCTTACCAATATTGGCAGGATCGCGCTCGGTGGCCTGGCCATTATCAGTCGCGTTAGGGCGATGAGCAAACGGCACGGGTGTCGCGGAGTCCGCCGCCGACTAAGATCAAAGTGGTGCATTCTGTCGACTGATCCGGCGAACAGGCGGCGTAAGCCGCCGGAGTTGCGCCGACTAAGAATGGGAGTGGTACTCTCTGCCGCGACCGTCCAAAAGGCAGAAATGAATGTTCGACCTTCTATCTATGCGCACCGAGGGCCCAGCTCTATGCCGCGATTCTTGCCAATCCTAGGACGACTATTGCGTGGGCTGCGAAATCTTTGGTCAGTACTCGGCATCGCGGTCGTGCTGTTTCTGTTGTTGGAGGCCGCGGTCGACGTGGTCGTGGCGCGCTGGGCCGACGCGAGAGCCGCACGGCGACTGCGTACCGCGGCGAGCTCGTCCAAACCTGGTGGCACCCAGGCGAGCACCGACTGGACGCGCGACTACGCGACCGAGTTGCGCGAAAGCTTCGCCTTCACACCCGAACCTTATTGTTACTGGAAGAGTGCCCCCTTTGCCGGCCGGCACATCAATGTTGACTCCGCCGGCCGGCGCCGCACCGTGTCGGCTCCGGCCGCCACCGCGGTTGGGAAAGGACGCCCCGTGCGCGTATTCCTGTTCGGCGGCTCGACGCTTTGGGGCGTTGGCGCCCGCGATGAGCACACGATCGCCTCGGCTCTGTCAAACGAATTAGCGGCACGAGCGACGGTCGAAGTGGAAGTGGTGAATTACGGGCAGATCGCCTATGTCAACACCCAAGAGCTGCTGTCGTTGTTGATCGAAGTGCGGCGCGGAAACGTGCCCGACATCGCCGTCCTCTACGACGGCGTGAATGATTGTTTCTCAGCCTACGAGAATCGCGCCGCGGGAAACCCGATTCGCCAGTTTGCCTGGGATCCGATTCAGTACCGCAAACAGGACGAGGTCACGCACCGGCTGATCACCCCAAATTTGCGGAACGCGGCGGTCGTGGCACTGGCGGACCGATGTTTGCGCTCGGCCGGCGGCACGCACGCGATCGCAGAGAGAGAAGCCCAGCGACTGGCCGCCGAGGTGCTTGAAGTCTATCGCGGCAACCTGCGACTCCTGCAAACGATCGAACTGTCCGCGCGTTGCCGCACTCTTTGCTACTGGCAGCCTTCGGTCTTCACCAAGCGTCCGCTCGCGGCGGCGGAGCAACAAGTGGTCAATCAATATGGCGAATCGCTGAAGAGATTTTTCGACCGCGTCTATCGGCGCGTGCGGGCCGACCAGAAGCTGGCCGAGGCCGGCATATTCCATGATATCAGCCGCGTTTTCGAAGGGCACAAAGAGCAACTTTTCTTCGATTATTGTCATCTCACCGAGGGCGGTAATGAACTAGTGGCCAGGCGAATCGCCACGGACGTTTTGCGGCTGATCGATGAGCAGGCGGCACAAGACGGAAGCGCCCATTGATCATGCAGGGGCGATACAAGGTGTCGACGCCCACGAAGCAGTGGTATAGTGGATTTCTGGGCGACGCGGTTCGGACGATGTAAGACATGGTCGGCCGAACAGTCCTCTATTGGGTTGAATGAGGGTGCATTCTCGCATGAGGTCGTTCAAGTTGAAGCGCGTCTTCACACGCGGTGCACTGCTTTCCCTGGCCGTCGACGTGGCGATCATCATCGCCGGTTCCGAACCGTTGTGCGCGGCGCCAGGGACGACGGGTGAGCCAGCCACGGCGCCGGCTGGCGCGACACAGAGGTCGGTCGCCGAATTCGATTCGCTCTATAGCCAGTGGGAGGCGCTGATCGGCAAGAGAAAAATGGCCGCGGCGCGGGTCAAGAGCCCGGTCGCGGCCGATGGCGACGCGGCCAAGGCACAAATTGTCGAAGTTTCGCGCCAGGCTGACGAGCTGCTGCCGCGCCTGGTGGCCGCTGCCGAAGCCGCCTACGCCGCCGACAAATCGAACAAGACAGTCACTGCCTTCTTATTCCAGTATGCGCAGGTCGCGTTTCAAGAGGACCGGTTCGAGGACACCGCGCGCATCGTGCGTCTTCTGGTCGAGCACGACTTTGAGAACCACTATATCTACAAACTCGGGGCCTATGCATGTCTGGAGATTGATGAACTCGATGAAGCGACCGCTTACTTTCGCCGCGCCGAGGAGGCCGGCATCAGCGATGGCAAGGATGCCCGCTATCTGCAGGTGATCGAAGCGGTCCGCGAACCGTCTCGTCGCGAACGAACGCGGCGCGCGGCTGAGGCCAGCGCCGACAATCTTCCACGCGTCCTGGTAAAAACCACGCAGGGCGACCTGCTGCTCGAGCTCTTCGAGAATGACGCTCCGAACGCGGTCGCCAATTTCATCAGCCTCGTCGCGCAAAAATTCTACGACGACTTGGAGTTCTTTCGTGTCGTAAAGGGGTTTGGCGCACTCGTCGGCTGCCCCAAGGGGGACGGCACGGGCGGACCCGGCTATGAGATCGCGGCCGACGTGGACGCGACGAATTACCGCCCGCACATGCGCGGATCGGTCAGCCTGGTGGCTGCGTCGCCGGGCCGATGCGGCTCGCAAGTATTATTCGTCACGCGGCCTTCTCAAACCATTCAGTTCAACGCACAACAACCTGTCATTGGTCGAATCATCGACGGCATGGATGTCTTAACTCGCTTGCAACCCGTCGACCCACATGCCATTGCAGTCGACCTGCCGCCCGATCGAATTCTCACGGCTACGGTTGTGCGGAAGCGCAACCATGCGTATAAGCCGGTAACGTTGACGGACGTCGCCAACAAGTATGTTGCAGCAGCCACCGTTGCGCTCCGGCGCGGCCGCGTCGACGAGGCGATTGAACAATTCAAGGAGGCGGTGCGATTCGATCCGGGGAATTTCGACGCCTATTATCGCGCCGGGGACATCTTGTTTCAGCAAAAGAAGTTTGAGGCTGCGGCCTATGCGCTGAAACACGCGCACAAGCTCGAACCAACGCACCTGGGCACCTTGACGCGACTTGGCAGGGCGCTGTTCCATGTCAAACGCTACGAAGACGCCGCGATACCATTGAAAAGCGTGTTAGTCGTGCGGCCCGACGATAACGAAGCGCGCATACACCTGGCCCTGGCACTGGAAAAACTCGACAGCCGGGACGAGGCGCTCCTTCATGCCAAGGAAGTGCTGCGCCGCGCCCCCGGTGAAGCGCGCGCCGAGGCCATCGTCAAGCGGTTGGAGCCGCCGAACCGCTGAAACCAAGCCCCCCCGACGTGGCGATATCGGGGGCGACTGCTGGCCGAGGGATCGTCCGGAGCTATACTGAAACGAAGGGTATTGACCGGCGAGCAGGCGGTCGACTCGAAGGTCGGCCGTCGCACGTTTTTCGTCGGATTGCGCAAAGGAGGAAATTTCGTGGCGGAGTTTGTGCCGACTTTTCTGGGGTCCGTGATGAAGGCGATCGCCTGCACGCCGAATAAGAACTTCGATGACGATGCCTACGATCGCGGCGTGATCGAGCCGGCGCGCAAGATTCGCAAACTGCACGAGGAACTCGGCGACGCGCGCCCCACGGACGAACAGATGAAGGAGGTCATGTCGCTGTTGTTGACGATCTTCGAGACCAAGATGGTCGACATGGACGAGCGCGAGGATCGTCTTAAGGAAATCCTCGACCGCAATCATCTGCACGAACTGTTTCCGGACCTCTTGCCGCTGGTAAAACCCCAGCAACCCTCGCAGTAACGTCCGTTGTCAAGCGCGGCTTCGGTTGATCGGCGCACGTTTCACAAAGCCGGCGTGGCGGCCTCGTTGGCGTGCGCGACCGTGGCAGGCCGTGCCCAAGCAATCGACGCCGCGGCTCCATCGAACACGAAGCGGCTGGGCTTCATCGGCGTCGGCAATCGCGGCACGCAACTGCTCGAAGCGTTCCTTGCGCACGCCGATGTCGCAGTGGTCGCCGTCTGCGATGTCTTCGAGCCGTATCGCGAAAAGGCCCTGCGAAAACTCGACGGCAAGGCCGAGGCGTACAGCGACTTTCGACGGCTGCTCGATCGCAAGGATGTTGACGCCGTCGTGATCGCCACGCCCGATCATTGGCATGCCGTGCAAACGATCTTTGCCTGCGCCGCCGGCAAGGATGTTTACGTGGAAAAGCCGTTGTCGATCACCATTCGCGAAGGGCGGCGGATGGTCGATGCGGCCCGAAAAGATGATCGCGTCGTGCAAGTGGGGACGCAGCGCCGCTCATCGCGTTTGTATGGCGAGCTAGTCGAACGGGTCGCTGCCGGCACGTTGGGCAAGGTGACGGTCGCGCGCGCGTATCGGCTGAGCAACATGTACCCGCACGGCATCGGCAAGACCGCCACGAGCGATCCTCCGCCGGGATTGGATTGGGAAATGTGGCTCGGCCCGCGCCCCGCGCGACCGTTTCAAGCCACCATTGCCCCTTACAAGTTTCGCTGGTGGGACCTGTATTCGTCCCAGTGCGCCAACTGGGGCGTTCATTACCTTGACGCCATTCGATGGATTACGGCCGAAGAGGCCCCGGCCAGCGTCTCGGCCCATGGTGGCAAGTTCGCGATCGACGACGACCGAACCATCCCCGACACGCTCGAAGCGGTGTTCGAATTTGCCACGGGTCGGTTGGCGCTATTCGGCCAATACGAGGCCAGCGGCAACGCGATGCTGCGCTCGGGCGAGATTGAATTGCGCGGCACCCAAGGCACGGCGTACATCGACGAGCGTGGGTTCGAGGTGGCGCCGGAGCGCGGTGGCCAGTTCCAGGACAGCACCGCTCGCGCTTCCGCGCTGAAGGTCGCCAGCCGCGACGGCAACCTCACGGTACAGCACGCGCGCAACTTTCTCGATTGTGTCGTTTCGCGCCAGAAGCCCAATGCGGACGTCGAGATCGGTCATCGCTCCACGACCTTCAGCCTGTTGGCCAATATCGCCCTGGCGACGCGCGCTCGCCTCGACTGGGATGCCCAGGCCGAGCGGATTACCAACCACGCGACGGCCAACGAACTGCTCGATTATGAGTATCGCGAACCGTGGCGGTCGGTGCAGATCGGCTAGCAATGCTCCCGTTGCGCTCAAGCGCGCACCTGCGACCAGCAACGACGGCCAAACGGCTTCGCAACTACACTTTGCGCGACCGGCCACAGAGCCACTCATGGCGAGTCTGGCCGCGTTGGTTCCGGCACTCATCGCGCCGGTTCAAACCGATTCCCGTGTGACGGGCCAAATGTCCAAATCGCACCGTCCCCTCCAAAACCGACTCCGTACGTCGTGCCACGCCCGGCATTCGTCGGTGCATCGAGCACGACGGTCTCGCCTTCGCAGCGTAGGATTTTCTGGCGCTCCAAGTCGGTTACGGCATAACCTCTGGCGCTCTGCGTACCGACGGTGATCTGGACGACCAGGGCAATCGCATCAAACTTTGACGACAAGCGCTAGTGCCAGCACCGTCATCCATGAAAATCCGGTGCCTTGTTCACTTGTCGGTAAATTTGGCGACCGAATAATGGCGGCCCGGGAAACT
>Ga0187892_10007332_pt1 | contig 15779 bp, 17 predicted proteins | sample MA1701073metaG_FD_139345 | JGI IMG/M metagenome (GOLD analysis project Ga0187892, IMG submission 139345) | Bio-ooze microbial communities from a basaltic lava cave in the Kipuka Kanohina Cave System on the Island of Hawaii, USA - MA170107-3 metaG ... | reverse complement strand
TTTCGATCAGTTCCAGATTCTGTTTGAGCGATTGCAGTGCATGGATCATTTTTTCTCGGCCTGTCAGTGTGGCCCCACCCCGATCGGCCCGAAACTCTCTGCGCCGAGAGAAATACGCCACGACAATCATTCCTAGCAAGCTGAAGAGAATTTCGAGAACGAAAGTTATCATCCAGTACATGAAGTAAGAGGGCGCGCTATCACGATCCCGGTTGCCAGCCATGGCTTGTGCAATGACCCATGCAACCGCGCGAGCGAAGAACATTACGAAGGTATTCACGATGCCCTGAACGAGGGTCATGGTAACCATGTCACCGTTGGCTATATGGCTCACTTCATGCCCCAGGACTCCCTCAACCGCGGCGTTATCCATTCGATTGAGAAGCCCCGCGGAGACGGCTACCAAGGCCCTCGATTTTGAGGGTCCCGTCGCAAAAGCATTTACTTCGGGGCTGTCGTACACTCCCACTTCGGGCATCTTCGGAAGTCCAGCTTTTTGTGCCAGTCGGTGAACGGTTTGCACGAGCTCACGCTCGGCCGAAGAGCCCGGTCTCGCGGGGTCAATGACCTGAACCCTTAACATCATCTTGGCCATCCACCGTGAGATTGCCAATGAAATGAAGGCGCCCGAGAAACCCCATACGGCGCAAAAGGCGAGCAATGCGTAGTAGTCGATTCCGTAATGAGTAAGGTAAGGACGGACTCCCAACACGTTTAAGACAATGGAAATAGTAAGTACTATCAGTATGTTGACTGTAATGAAGAGAAAGACACGCTTTAACATGGCCATCTGGGCTCCTCCTTAGTAATCGAAAGCAATCGAAAACCTCACTTCATAATATATGCTTCCACGCCAATAGGGCAAGTAAACCCGGCCTGATTGACACACCGCAAAACTATGGGTAGAAGACTTTTCTGCCATGAAGCCCAATTGTTTGTTTCCATCCATCCCATTTCTGTATTTGCGGTTGCCCCAAAAAATTCACCGCCCGCGTAATTTCGTCTTTCTTGAGACTCGTGGCAATTGGGTTACGGGTCCATTTTTCATGAACAGAGGAGATAAAAAATGATAAACATGAACAAACACGCCGCCCTCGGACTCATCACAGCGCTCTTTCTTTTTGGCTGTGGGAAAGAAAAAAAGGCAGTAACACCGGAAGGACAAAGACCCGCACCTGCTGCGCCAGCGGGACCGAAACTCGGAGGCTTTCCTTATAGCGAAGTAGGCGCGGGAAACAAACTGGAGCACAAGGGCACCTCGGTTGCCGGAAATGGAAGAGTTATCTTTCACCAGCCCGTAGCCGTCGTGGAGGCAACCTATGATCTCGCGTTTTCACTTCGAAATGATAAGTCCTCGCTTGTTGTCGTGGTCCGCGCGAACAGAGACCTTCAAAAAGGGGTGAGCGTTTCCTTCACCCGCGATAAGGAAGTGGTCCAGGTAAAGCTCGATAACGTTGCGGTGGATAAAAAGGTCGCGGAGGTTTTGGCAAAGCAGCTGAAAGCAAGCGAGCCTTTAGCCGTACAACTGAAAGTTAAAAAACATGGCGATCATCTCGACGTGGACCTTCTCGATCGTGACGGCAAGGACATCGGTGAGCTTGGACACAGTAAGACTGCCGGGGCGGATAACTTCTATGGTCTGGTGTTGAGCGACGCCGTCGTGACAAAAGCGAAGACGAAGTAAGGTGTTGCACAGAGGCATACTCTTTGTTTTTGCTTTCTCTATTATTCTTAGTGCCACGGCTCCCGCGGTGGACGCCTCCGGTCTGAAAATCTCAGCGGCGGCGGACATCGTGGGAGACGCGGGGCTCGAGAAAGCGGCGGGAGCAACCGATCGGTTGAACATTCGAGAGGTGGAGGTGATGCTTTATTCGCCCGCCGACCACCTCTTTGATGGCGTGATAAGCCTTGCGGCTCACCAGGAAGGATCCCAAGCGATCTTCGAGGTCCATGAAGCGACCCTGGGATCAACTCGATTGATTCCACGATCGCGGTTTCGCCTTGGGCAGTTCTTTCTCGGGGTCGGAAGGCTCAATCAGATCCACCGGCATGATTGGCCGTTCATCTCAGCCCCCAGGGTGCACAAGGAATTTTTCGACAGTGAGGGCATATTGGATACGGGAGTGGAGTACAGCTATCTGCTCCCCATTCCTCTTTATCTGGACCTTACGGTTGGAATCACCAATGGCTGGACGTTCGGGCACTCGCATAATCTGGCGGGACAGAAGAAGCCGGCGGTTCCCACTCATTATGTCCGAGCGGTGACGTTTTTCAAATTGCCGTGGGATGGAGGGATGCAGGTGGGCTTGAACTACGTCGGAAGAAAAGCCGCGGATGGCACGTTCACGACACTTTTCGGCGTGGATGCGACTGGAAAGTGGCGAGAAAACCAGGTGCTGACATTTTTGCTTCAAACCGAAATTTGGCATGGAAAGAAACTCGCCAATCGCCCCAACGAAGATGCCATCGGGTTTTACGTTTATCCTCAGTGCAGTTTGGGGGCGAGCGTGTACTTGGGCGTGAGAGGGGATTTTTATCAGATCCTAAATCTCAAGGACGTTCCGGGGAATCCCGTCTCGAATTCCGACTATGCGCTGGTTCCCACGCTTACCTATAAACCAAGTGAGTTCTCAACGCTTCGCCTTGCATACAACTTTGGGGAGAACCATCAAGCGGGGGCGCTCGTCGCAAAAAAGAATTTTGTGGAGCTTCAAGCCGTTTTTATTTTAGGAGCACACCCTTCCCATGATTTTTAGAGTCATACTTTTATTTTTTCTTGGATTCACTGCGGGCATCAGTGCGGCCGTCAAGGTGGTTACTTCCACCACGGACATTTCATGGCTCGCCAAAGAAATCGGAGGAAACGAAGTCGAGGTCAGTTCGTTATTGAAAGGAACGGAAAATCCCCATTATGTGGATACCGTTCCGGAGTTCATCCGACTTACCGCGGAAGCACAGCTAGTCTGCGTGGTGGGGCTTGATCTGGAAGTGGGGTGGATGCCAAAAGTGCTCGCCAAATCGGGAAACGCACAGGCGCAACCCGGAGGCAAAGGCTACTGCGAATTGGGCAAGGTCATCCAGCCGTTGGAAAGATCCAATTCTTCCGTGGACCGCTCGATGGGAGATGTGCATCCTATGGGGAATCCGCATTTCTGGCTGAGCCCTAAGTATTTCGCCCAAAGCGCGGGCGAGCTTTTGGCCGCGCTGATACGAGTGGATCCCGCTCATGCCCCTCTGTATGGAAAGCGGGCGCAGGAATTGAAACAAAAACTGGATGAGGCTGTCATCAAAAACAGGAAAAAACTCGCCTCCAAGTTATCCAACCATACCGGGCCCGTGCTGTTGGAATACCACAAGGAATTTTCCTACTTTCTGGAAACGTATGGGCTTGAGTCGTTGGGAAGTATCGAAGAAAAACCCGGGGTTCCTCCTTCTGCCGGACGGATTGCGGAGGTGGCGATGGCAGCCAAAGCTGCCGGCGTGAAATTCGTCTTAGCGGCGGATTATAGCCCTCAAAAGGTGCTGATGCGTTTTACCGAGCTTTCTCAAATTCCGGTCGTCATTGTTCCGACGAGCTTGCAGCCCGCGAAGCGTTTGACGGACTACCTCCAATTTCAGGACGTGCTTATTGATGCGATCCTTGCGAGGCTTTAGCCGTGGTGATGAAAGTAACCAATTTGGGCTATGCAATCGCTGGCAAAACAATCTTAAACAATCTTTGCGTTGAATTGAGGAGTGGACAGCTTTTGTTTATCACTGGTCCGAACGGTGCGGGAAAATCCACTCTGCTTAAAGTGCTGCTTGGCCAGTTTCCACGGAAAAGCGGGGATATCCGATTTTTTGTACCCATGGATCGCATCGGATATATCCCCCAGCTGGCGAATACGGAGACCCACTTACCTCTCACCTTAAGAGATGTATTGAAAATCTCTGTCGATGGGCTCTTGAACCTCGATGCCATTTTTAAACTTGCCCTGATTGAGAATCGCGACCTCGATTTGAGGTGGAATACGGCGAGCGGGGGAGAGAGGAAAAGGGTTTTGCTAACTCGGGCGCTAATAAAAGATCCCGCGCTTCTTATTCTGGACGAGCCTTTAAATCATCTTGATTCGGACAGTCGCACGCGAACCATTTCGGCTTTGAGAGATTTTCTTCAGTCGCCCAATGGCTTGCCCAAGGCGTTGATTTTGGTATCGCATGATGGCTTTTCAAGTTCCGAGCTAAGTTTATTCGATTCTCGAGCGATCACCATAGGGGGAGGATAAGATGTTTCTCCTCGATCTGCACCTGTGGAATATCGTCGCGGGAAGCCTCATGGGAGGTGCGCTTGCTATTCTAGGGGCTCACTTGGCCACGCGACATCGCGCGATGCAAACTCTTTGCGTGGGGCAGGGGGCGTTGGTCGGGGTCTTGGTCGGCCTGGGAACCTTCGGATTTGCACATCACATGCCGCTCATTATGGCTTTTGTGTTTTCATTGATAACTTTCTGGCTCTGTGAGCACATCGTCCATCGGCGGCAGGCCTCGAAGAATGCGTTTTTCGCCTTTCTCTTTGCGAGCTTGCTCGCGGGAGCTTATTTAATCAGTTCACTGTTTCCGGCGCTCGAGCAACACATGACACAAGTTTACTTTGGGGATCTGGCTACTTTGACGTCGGAAGACTCCCGGCTTACTTTTTCCGTGGCTCTTTTGGGTCTTTTTTACCTGGCCGCACGGTGGAAGGAAATCACCCGACAGTCCTTCGAGCTTGCCATTTTTGGTCAAGAGATCGGCGTCTCTCGAGCGAAAGCATTCAACATTATCGCTTTCATTCTACTCTGTTTTGCCATTCAGTACGTGGGTTTTCTATTTACGATGACCTGTCTGTTTCTTCCCACCGTCCTCATGAGTTTCTCGTCGGTGCGAGGGGTGAGCGCCCATCTTTTCTTGTGCTTCGCGCTTGCTTCGACGAGCACCGTGACGGGATTTATTTTATCCCTTTATTTAGGGCGATTCCCTACCGTGCCGACGATCGCCTATGTCATGTTAGTGATGGCGCTTTGCTTTCTCGCGATCGAAAAAACGCTCACCTCTTTCTTCATAAAGAAGCCTGGAGCACAAGCTGGGTGATCCCTTTCTCCAAACCCTCACCGAACGTAAAGCCCGAGAGATCTTCTTTCACGAGATTATCGCTGTAATAAGCGAGCCCGACGCCGATTTGGGGAGTGAGTGCATAGATAATTTCCGGGAATACCCACATGAAATACCCCCAAGTGTTATTGAGTTTCGCCCCCGCTTGGAAATTCGCATATCGAGTTGCATGGAACATCACGGGGAGTGAAAGGGAAAGCTTCTTGGTTAACGTGAAATCGGTCACGAAATAGACGCGTCCCTCAAGAAAAGGATTTGCTTTTGCGGTGCCGTCAGAGGCAACGCTGCCAGAGCGGCTATACACATGGAGAATGGGCAGCAGGACGGTACTAAAGCTGATGGAGTCCGTTAACTCCTGAGTGAGTGTCAAGTAGTTCCTGATGGCGGTGAGCATTCCGGCATCGCGATTTGCCTGGGTAATCGGAAGATAAAAGCGCGGCTGGTAGCTCAGCGACAGCTTTGTGTCCGAACTCACCCAAATCTTATTGAATTTGGCTCGCAAGTAAGCGTCGACAGCAGCGAGCTTTAAGCTGCTGTCCGCTGCCTGGGGATCGTAAAGGTTGGTAGTGAAATTATGAGCAGCGCTTACCTGTGTTTTTGGATTAAATTGGTATCCCAGCTCCACGTAATTTTCCGTGTGAAATTCACCTGCTTTGGAGGTGTACGAAGGCCTCAGATCAATGTTACCAATGACTTTACTTTCTACCGCTGTATTCTCTATGGCGACTGTCGACGACCCGGGCGCCTCCAATGATTCAGCGCTCTCATCTGCTCTAGCTTGTGAAACAAAAATATTAAGAAAGAAAACTGCTCCCCAAAATAAGAATTTACCCCGATTCATTTTTCCCCTCCCATGCGCTCTCTAAATAAAAGAGCTGATTAGGTTTATCATTCATCTCCAGCGAATCAACCTCAAAATGTGTATTAGCAAGAATTGAACCACCCAATTGCGCATTGCTGTGGGTCAGAACACGATTTTTTTACATGGCCGGAAGTATCGTTTTGTCCCCAAGTAAACAGGGCTCATTTACTTTTGGAGCTGCATTGTTCTAAAAGTAATGAGCACGCATGATGGAAAACACAAAAAAAACCAGAAGCGCACGCTCGCTAATTTTGGGCGGTATCGTTCCTGTTGTCATTTTCACTTTAGTCGAGGAATTCTTTGGAACGTTGTGGGGTCTTGCGGCCGGCATGGCGTTTGGTGTGGGGGAGATTGTCCTCGAAAAGCGCACGCAAGGTCGGGTAGACATGATCACGTGGGTCGGTAACGGCATTCTGTTATGCCTTGGGGGAGTCTCCTTGTTCACTCAAGAGGGGATATGGTTCAAGCTGCAGCCCGCGATTCTCGAGGCTGTGACCGCTGTGTTTTTGCTGGGTTCCGTCGTTATCAGGCGGCCGTTCTTAAATCTCCTGGCGCAGAAGCAAAATATGCTTGCCGATATTCCGTCAAATCTGCAATCCATTCTCTTGGAGAGATTTTCTGGCTTGACCGTGCGACTGGGAATCTTCTTTTTGTTCCATGCCGGGCTTGCCACCTGGGCTGCGCTTTATTGGTCGACGAGAGCGTGGGCTTTGCTTAAGGGCGTGGGTTTCACGGTGAGTCTTATCCTTTACATGCTGGTTGAAATGCTCGTGATGAGAAAAAAATTGGTGCGCATGATTCCGCTCGTTTTAGTCTTTGGGTTTGCCTCGGTGATTTACGCGGAGCAACACAAAACAGGGAAGGAAAACTATAATGATATGGGGCTCGCGGCGGAACGCGCGGGACACCTGGTGGATGCCAAGGGACTTTTTAAGATTGCTTGCGAGCGGAGCGACTATGACGGCTGTGTGAACCTGGGAAGACTGGAGCAGAAAGCGGGAAAATTGACCGAAGCAAAACGCCTGTACAAAAAGGCATGCGATCAGGGGGTGGGAACCGGTTGTCAAAACTTAGGAGCCATCGAAGAGAAGGCTGGTGACCTTCAGGAGGCAAAACGGCTTTTCACGATTTCTTGCAATAAGGGAATCTGGGTGGGCTGCAGCGATCTGGCTTATGTGGAGTTTCGTCTTGGCAATTTCCCCGAGGCCGAGCACTTATTCAAATTGAGCTGTGCCAAGGGAATTGATGATGGATGCTTTAACTTGGGGCTTCTTCAGGAAAAAATTGGGGATTCGGAAGGCGCGGTGATGTCCTACAAGCTTCTCTGTGACAAGGGGGATATCCGAGGTTGTTTCAACTTAGGGCTTCTCAAAGAGAAGAAGGGGCAAGTCAACGAAGCAAAAGCATTGTACAAGTCGGTTTGTGACAAGGGCCTTCGGGAGGGATGCAGGTACGCTTCCGATCTTGAGGCGAGCAGGCAACAACTCATGCATGCGCGTCGAAGATACCAGGGGCTTTGCGATAAAGGGGGAGCTGAAGCCTGTTTCAACCTGGCTGGCGCGGAGGAAAAAGCAGGCCAGAAGGATACCGCGAAAAAACTCTACCGCCTCGCTTGCGACAAAAAATACGTGGAAAGTTGCACGACCCTGGGAGACATCGCTCGTGAAGAAGGTAAAATCGACGAAGCAAGAAAACTATTTACTTTGGCTTGTACGCAGAGGGAAAGCTACGGCTGCAATAATCTCGCGGTCCTTTTGGAGCAGGCTGGAAATATATCTGAGGCAAAGCGGCTATATGAAATTGCATGTCGACTGGGATTGGGTTTGGGCTGTGACAACTTGGGAGTCATGGCTGAAAAATCGGGCGACATGAAAGAGGCGAAGCGTCTGTATCAGCTCGCCTGCGAAAGGCAAAGCGGCTTGGGCTGCAATAATTGGGGGCTGTTGGAGGCGAAGGGACGAAACCTTGCGGAGGCGAAACGGCTTTACAGCTTGAGCTGTGAAAAAGGGGAAGGGCTTGGTTGCTACAATTTCGCCGTGGAAATGGAAAAAGGCGGGAATCCAGCCGAGGCAAAACGCTTTTTTCAGCAGGCGTGCGAGAAGGGCGTGAGCGAGGCGTGCGCGGTCGTGAATAATCAGCCCTAAAAAATACTGAGCTGTCCGTCTTGTGGTCGCTTGGTAAATGAAACGCCCAAGTGTTTGAACGCAAGTTCCGTTGCCATCCGGCCACGGCTGGTACGGTTCAAATAGCCGCACTGAATGAGATAGGGTTCGTAAATGTCTTCGAGGGTTTCCTTTTCTTCGCTCAACGCGGAAGCCAAAGTCTCAATCCCCACTGGCCCACCCCCAAATTTTTCGACGATGGTTCGTAAAAAGAGCCGATCCATCTGATCGAGTCCCTCATGATCCACATCCAGCATGTCAAGCGCCGCGGCCGCCACCTTTTGGGTGATGACTCTGTCTGCTTTGATTTCGGCGTAATCCCTCACCCGGCGAAGCAGGCGGTTTGCGATTCTTGGGGTGCCACGTGCCCTCCGGCTGATTTCAAAAGCCCCGTCCATTTCGATGCGACATTGAAGGATCCCCGCCGACCGCACGAGAATCATTTGAAGATCCGCGGGCTGGTAGTAATCGAGGCGAAGGATCATGCCGAATCTTCCCATTAAGGGAGAGGTCAGAAGCCCTGCCCGTGTTGTGGCTCCGATCAGCGTGAACTTAGGAAGGTTAAGCTTCATGACTCGCGCACTGGGCCCTTGGCCTAATACGATATCGAGATAAAAATCCTCGAGCGCGGGGTAAAGCGATTCTTCGACGACACGATTGAGCCGGTGAATCTCGTCGACAAACAGTACATCGCGAGGGCTTAAGTTGGTGAGAATTGCGGCTAGATCACCGGCTTTCTCTAAGGCCGGTCCGGAGGTGGAAACCACCTGGACGCCCAGCTCCCGTGCTATCACGTGCGCGAGCGACGTTTTTCCTAGCCCCGGGGGACCGTAAAATAACGTGTGGTCCAACGCTTCTCCCCGAAGCCTGGCAGCCTCGATAAAAATTTTCAGTTTGTTCTTGAGCTCCTCTTGACCAATGAAATCCGATAAAATGCGCGGGCGCAAAGAGGTATCTACTTTGACGTCTTCGGAATACTGTCTGAAATCCAAGACTGGCTCGTGCCTTTCATCCATTGTTGCGTAATTCCCCCGACGGGATGGCGCGATTGGAGAGCTCCTTCAGCGCCGTCTTAAGACAGATTTCGAAGCTTTCCTTTGCCATTTGCTCGTTTTCAAAAAGTTTTTCAATAAGGCTCTTAATCGGATTGGGCGCGTAACCTAAATGAATGAGAGCCGAGGCCAGATCTTCTCGGAGCTGACGCTTTTCCGACAAAATTTCGGGCTTACTCTGGGGCTCGGATTTTTGCAGTTTTTCAAGCCACGCCCATTTTTCGATCTTCGTTCCCAGTTCCAACACCAGACGCTGGGCGGTTTTCTTTCCGACGCCGGAGGCTTCCGCGATTTCATCGGTATTTTTGGTCACGATCAACCGTGTGAGTTTTTCGGCCCCGTGTTCCGAAAGCAGCGAAAGGGCTGTTTTCGGCCCCAGGCCGCTGACGCTCAGGAGCATCCTGAATAAATTTTTCTCAGGTTCGCTGGAAAAGCCGTACAGGGAGAATGCATCCTCCCGCACCACGGTGTGGATCCAGAGTGACAGATTTGTTTCAAGAAGAAGTGAGTCCAAGAGCGGTTTGGCGATGGTCACCTCAAATCCAATCCGGTGGGACAGCAGAGTGCATTGCAGCAGGTCTTCATTTTTTGAGATGACTTTGCCTCGCAGAAATCCGATCACGAATCGAACCTCGCCGTTACGGCATGGCACAAAGCCACCGCGATCGCGTCCGCCGTATCGAAGCCGAATTCCTCGCGAGTTCCCAAAAGAAGTTGGATCATTTTTTTTACTTGTGCCTTATCCGCTCGGCCGTATCCTGTCACAATCGATTTCACCTGGGTAGGCGCATATTCGAAAATTTTCATTTGTCTTCCAAGGCACGCCGCAACAGCCACTCCTCGTGCCATCCCCAGATGAAAAGCGCTGCGCGCATTCAGGGCATAAAACACGTCCTCCACCGCCACTTCGTCGGGCTTCCATTCATCGAGCAGTTCATGAAGACGCCGAGAAATCTTTTCGAGCCTGGGATACAGTTTTTCTTTTGCCGGCGCTCGGATGGTATCCGCATATAGCAGCCTCATCTGGTTTCCGCTTTTGCGGATACACGCCACCCCCAGATGGTACGAACCGGGGTCTATCCCTAGAATTCTCTTTTCCAAGGTATTAGGGTTTCGTCAGCTCAGCGAGAATTTTATCGTCGATATCGAAATTAGCATGAATCTTTTGCACGTCATCGTGATCTTCAATCGTGTCGAGAAGCTTCAGCAACTTTTCTGCCTCTGCTTTTTCAATCTTCACGGTGGATTTCGGAACAAACCCTAGCCCCGCCATGGTCGGATGCATTCCCACTCTCTCGAACTTGTCCTTCATTTGATACACACCCGAGGGGCTCGTGCGCACTTCCACCACGCCATGGCTTTCCGCCACATCATCGGCTCCCGCTTCGATGGCCACCTCCATCACCTTTTCTTCCGGATATTTTTCGGCATCGAAAAGAAGCTGGCCGCACTGAGTGAACATCCAGGAAACGCTCCCGCTTTCCCCCAAATGTCCGCCGCCACTCTTGAACAGGTTTCTTAAGTCGGAAACTGTTCGATTCTTGTTATCAGTGGCGGTCTCCACCAAAAGCGCCACTCCTCCGGGCCCATAACCTTCGTACACAATCTCCTCGATCATGTCGCCCTGAAGCTCGCCGGTCCCGCGCTTGATGGCCCGCTCGATATTGTCTTTCGGCATGCTGGCTGCTTTAGCTGCCTGAATCGCCGTTCTCAACCGAGGGTTGCCATCAGGATTTCCGCCACCCGTCCTGGCGGCCACGGTTAATTCCTTAATGACCTTTGTGAAAATCTTGCCGCGCTTGGCGTCCGCCGCACCTTTGATATTTTTGATCTTGCTCCATTTATTATGGCCGGACATACGCTTAACTTCTTCCGAAACGCTCTGAGAATCTCCCTATCATAAAAATCACAACGCCGATTCCCAACATGGTGAGCTCTTTTGTCATCGATGCTTCTCGGAACCCGACAAATAGCGCCAATGCAACGACCGCCATCGCTGCTGCCTGCAACGATTTTCCAAAATAAAACACTGCGAAGGAATTCTATTCACAAGTTCCATTAAATCAATCAAAATACGTATATGGCCCACCTAGTCACCTTGCTCTCAGATTTCGGGATCGAAGACTCGTACTCAGGCGAAGTTAAGGCGATTCTTCTTTCGGGGAAAGATATTAAAATCGTCGATATTACGCATCAAGTTCCCCCTTTTGACACGACTTGGGGGGCTTTTCAGCTGTTGCGCTCCTATCGGTATTTTCCCGAGAACACCTACCATCTTACCGTCATCGATCCGGGAGTGGGCAGCAGTCGAACGAGTCTTTATATCCGAACCCAGAACTACCACTTTGTTGGGCCCGATAACGGGGTGCTTCTATGGGCGGTTCAGGACTGTGAAAGAAGAGAGAAGAAAAAGGCCAGAATCTTTGAAATCCCAGCGAAGGAAAAGCTGCTCCCTACGTTTCATGGGCGGGATCTCTTTGCCCCCTTCATCGTGGAGCACATTAAGAATCCCAAATTGAAGCTTAAATCACTCAGCCATATGGAGGGACGCGAGTTTCCGATGTTCCGACAGTTGCCAGAATGTCAGGTGGGGGAGATCATTGGAAAAGATCGTTTCGGAAACATCATTACATCGATTCCCTTTGGAAATGCGACGAAGGCGGAAGCCCAAGTGGGCGGTTGGCGGCAGAAACTGACCACGGCAGAAAACTATGCGGAGATAGCGGAAGGAACGGCGGCCATCATCCGAGGATCACACGGTTTTTGGGAAATCGCGTGCAAGAAAAACTCGGCGTGGGAGTTGCTCAATGTGGAAACGGCAGACCAGGTGATCATATTTCCTAAGTGAGATATAATCGGCTTATGTTTGGGGGTTGTTTGAAAAAAACAATTATATTCTTTCTTCTGATTTTCATTGTTTGCGCGGAAACGTTTGCCGCGAAAAAGGACTTTAAGGGACTCTTTGGATCTTATCGACGAGAAAAATTCACTGAGAATGAAGCACGAAAATCGGACTTCGGAGTCGATCTTCTTCTTTCGACCCTCATCCCGTTGTCGCCGCTTGTGAAAAGCGCTGAAGATCCGGCTGGCGCTAATTTCAGTGCGTTACAGTATTCCACTTTTTTTAACGTCGAGGCCACGATCTTTTACAGCCTGTTTTATCACTGGCAACTTTTCGCCAATATTGGGTATTACACTTACAGCACCCGGAAGGAAAATGTGGCAAGTGATGTATCCAATCCCGAGCTTCCCTTATTCCACCAATTTGAAATCCAGGCGATCCCTGTGACGGGGGGAGTGAAATACCGCTTTTCCACCGAAGATATCGTTCCGTATGTAGGGGCTGGCATAGGTTATGCTTTTGTCAAAAGAAAAGGGAGTTACGACAGTAGCGCTGCGGTCGATAACGACTCCGTCAATGTGATCGCGGGACAGGTGATGGCGGGATTTGAGTTTTATTTCTCTCCTCGTGCGGGACTTCGACTTGAAGCGGCAGCCTTTTACATGAAATTACCACAGAGGACCTTTAACCCGCAGGGAAATCCCGCGATCACTCCCGTTTTCATGTACGAAGCCAATCCCTTATTAATGCGTTACGCCAGCGGACTATTCGTGCTGTTTTGACAGACGGCTGCTCCTCGAATAAAATATAAACAATACAGGCGCTTATCGCTCGTTATCAACTCTTACTTTTTTCTGCCGATAAGGATTTAGATATTTTTTAATAGACGGAGGCGACCCATGGAAGAAATTATTGAGCTTGCGAATTTTATACGGGAAGGTGGATTCGCGAGCTGGCTCGTAGTGGTGGTAGCAATCATGGCGGCGGCCATAGCGGTGGAACGCTGGGTACGAATCCAGTTTCAGTATTCCGTTAACAGCCGGGCTTTTATGGCGAAGCTCAAGAAATACATTCTGAGCGACAACATTGATAGAGCCATCAGTCTTTGTAACAGCAAAGCCGATGCCCTTCTTCCAAAGGTATTGAAGGGCGGGCTGTCCCGGGCAAAGGATTCCACGCAAGACATACAAAATGCGATTGACGAGGCCACCTTGGAAGTCATCCCAAAATTGGAGGCACGCGCGCTCTATCTCCCGACTTTAGCTAACTTGGCCACATTGATTGGACTGTTCGGGACAATTCTGGGACTCATTCTGGCGTTTCGTGGCGCCGGTGAGGCGGTCGATGCCGTCCAGAGACAGGCGTTCCTGCAAAAGTCGATTGCGATTGCGATGCACACGACAGCGCTGGGAATCTTTGTCGCCATTCCCACGCTTTTCGTCCACTCTGTCCTGCAGTCGAGAATCAACTCGATCATTTCCGACATCGATCAGTATTCCGTGAAGCTCGTCAACCTGTTAAGCGCTTCTCAAAAGATGGGACATCAAAATGTTCCAGCTGACGAAGAAGCGGGTTCTCAGGCGAGTGAGTAGGCTGGTAATCCATGGCGCATAAGCCGAGTCAAAGAACGCATCGGATGAGGCCCATCGAGGGGATAAATCTCACGCCGATGATCGATATGATCACGTGCCTTATGTTCTTCCTGCTTATGTTTGCCAGCATTCTGCCGGTCGTGATTATTGATGCGCCTTTGCCGAAAGTCGCTTCCACGGCGGAAGAGGTAAAACTTGCCAAACAACAGGACAGCAAGATGGAGGTCACCGTTTGGATCAATGCAAACGGTTTCACCATAAAGAGTGACTTTTCGCCGGATCACAGCATGCCATTGGGCGCGGGTGGAAACTATCCGTACGATGCGCTTCACAAATATCTGGTTCAGCTCCACTCGAAGAAACCCGCATCGCGCGAAATCACTCTGATTCCTTCCGATGATATTTCGTACGCTGTGATGATTGAGGCAATGGATGCGGCACGCGAACTGACCAAAGACGATCCTGGCTATCAGAAGGTTCCACCAGAAATTGCTCACAAGCCAGAGAGTCTGCAGTTTAATCGATTGTTTCCTGATGTAAGCATTGGAGGAGTTTAATGGGTGTCTCTGCCGATGGAATGAGTACTGGCAAGGTTAGCCGCTCGGGCCGGAAAACCACGGCGAGGGTTCGAGCGCACGGTGCCGCGGCCACGGGTCTCATGCTTACCTCGATGCTCGATATTCTGACGACGATTCTTTTTTTCTTGATGAAAAATTACAATAACATCGTTTCCGATTTCGCGATGGCGAAGGATTTGTCGCTGCCTTACTCGTCCGCCATGATTCCACCCGCACCGGCCCTTCAGCTGGTGGTGACGCAAAATTCAATCATGCTAGACAACAAGCCGATTGCAAACGTGGTAAATGGCGACGTCGAAAAAAGTGAGCTCTACCGGGATGGGGTGACCATCGTGAAATTGGCCCAGGCATTGAAAGCGCAGAAAGATCGCTCTCTCTATGTTCAAGCGCGCAGCGATACCCATTCTTTTACGGGCACCATTGTGCTTCAGGCTGATAAGACTCTTCAATTTAATCTATTAAAAAAGGTCATCTACACCGCCGGTATTACCGATTTCGTGATGCTTAAGCTCGCCGTATTGAAAAAAGAAGAGCTCTAGCGGTCCTAAAAGGTGCCTATTGCAGGGTCCTAAAAGGTGCCTATCGACTTTCAGGACCTACAAGGTCCTGAAAGTCGATAGGCACCTTTCAGGACCCCTTTTAGGACCGCTTACAAGAAGTTCTTCTTCAAAATTTTTCTTGAGGCTTCCTTTATCCGCTCGGAATCACTTTGCTGAGCGAGTGTCTCCAGCAAACTTTTGACGTGCCCGTTTTTTACTTCTTCAACCGTGTGCAAGATTCGAGCTTTGACCTCTTCGCCAAACTTCTCGTCTTTAAGAATGAAATCTTTAAGAAAGTCTGTCCATTCTTTCGAGTTTTTAAGCGTGTGATTGTCCCGAACGAGCCAGCCAATACGGCCAAGAAGATCCGGTCCCTGCGACAGCGCGATTTCTCGAATTTCGTTTGCGGCAAGCGGGCTCTCAAGAGCCCCGAAAGCGTAGCGAATCCAATATGCGTAACGATAGCCCCTCTTTTCGTGGATCTTGAGGGCGGATTTCAGGAGTGCCGCGCTTTGAATATCCCCAACGCTGGCGACGGAAAGGGCGGCTTTACTGACGTCGTCCAACGGAAGAAGCGGGTTTGCAAGCGCCTTGGAAAGAAAAGGCAGGACTTCCTTGTTGTTTACCTTCCCTAACGTTCCCAGTGATTCGGATCGAAACTCTGCCCAGCCATGAGGATCGGAGATAAAAAGCGGGCTTCGAGGATAATCTCTTTCGAGTGCCTTTTGCGAAGATTCAAAGAGCGCGGTTGCAATGAGTTCGGGGAGCCATCGGCTTTTCATCTTCTGAAACGCACTTAAAAGCGAAATTCTCACATAGGGAGAAGTATCAGTGGTAAGCATCGTGGTGAGTGTCTTTTCCGCCACGGCGGAAATCTTTCCTCCTTGAAGCACCCCCGACGCCAGTTCATAACTCGCCCAGACCCTGGCCAGGGCCTCGCGATCCTGCAGAGCCCGCCTCCCGCCCCCCATCTCCCCCCCTCTTTGAGCCCCCACCTCGGCGCCGCCCCCCCCCTCCGGCCC
>Ga0187892_10007331_pt1 | contig 15780 bp, 11 predicted proteins | sample MA1701073metaG_FD_139345 | JGI IMG/M metagenome (GOLD analysis project Ga0187892, IMG submission 139345) | Bio-ooze microbial communities from a basaltic lava cave in the Kipuka Kanohina Cave System on the Island of Hawaii, USA - MA170107-3 metaG ... | reverse complement strand
GCGTGGGCACCGCCCGGCGGCTCCGGCACGATCTCGTCGATCAGCTTGAGGTCCAGCAGGTCCTGGGCCGTCAGCTTCAGCGCCTCGGCCGCCCGCTCCCGCTGCGACGCGTCCTTCCACAGGATGGCGGCGCACCCCTCGGGCGAGATGACCGAGTACACCGAGTTCTCGAGCATCAGGACCCGGTCGGCCAGCCCCACGGCCAGCGCGCCGCCCGAGCCCCCTTCGCCGATCACGGCGGTCACGATCGGCGTGCGCAGGCCGGCCATCTCCAGCAGGTTGCGCGCGATCGCCTCGGCCTGGCCCCGCTCCTCGGCGCCGAGTCCGGGGTAGGCGCCCGGCGTATCGACCAGCGTGATCACGGGCGCGCCGAACTTCTCGGCCAGCTTCATGAGGCGGAGCGCCTTGCGGTAGCCCTCCGGATGCGCCATCGCGAAGTTGCGCCGCAGATTCTCCTTGGTGTCCCGCCCCTTCTGATGTCCGATCACCATGACCGTGCCGCCGTCCAGGCGCGCCCAGCCGCCTACGAGCGCCGGGTCGTCGCGGTACAGCCGGTCCCCGTGCAGCTCGACGAAATCGGTGAACACGGTGCCGACGTAGTCGAGCATGTACGGCCGCCGCGGGTGCCGCGCGACCTGGACGCGCTGCATCGGGGTCAGCTTGCGGTAGATCTCGGCGCGCAGGCTGGCGAGCTGCGCTTCGAGCGGCCGGATCTCCTTCGCCACGTCGGGCCGGTCGCCCGCCAGCTTCTTCAGCTCTTCGATCTGCCGCTCGATGTCCAGCAACGGGCGCTCGAAGTCGAGCGTGTGCGTCGCCACGGGGTCAGCCCGCCCGCACGAAGCGCACGTGATCGCTGCCCAGCACGCCCCGCAGCGCGGTGAGCAGGTCGTCGGCCGCATCGACGCGGAACGTGCGGCTGCGCAGTCGCACGGTCTCGCCGCCGCCGCTCCCCCCGTTGCCGTCGCCGGCGTCGCCCCACTCGACGAGCAACGGCGCGGGTCCGGGGTGGGCGGCGCACAGCGCGGCGATCGCGCGGGCGGCCTCGGGCTCGGGGGGGGGGGTGCCGGCGGGGCTCCACCGCAGGGCGACCCCGATCGCGCCGCTCGGCTTCAGCTCGTCGAGCGCCCGCACTGCCTCGACGATGAACGGCGCCTGGTCCTCACCCCGGTCCCGCGCCGAGTAACCGCCGGTGAGCAGCAGCGCGGCGTCGGCCCGCACCACCTCGTTCAGGGCCTTCCAGGCTTCGGGAAAGACCAGCGCTTCCGCGCTGCCGTGAAAGTCCTCCAGCACCAGCCGGGCGTACTCGGCGCCGGACTTGCGGGAGATCTGCCGCCGCACCTGCGTCACCAGGGCACCGATCGAGACCTTGTGCTCGCTCCATTGCCCCAGGGTGGCGGTCGTGCGCGTGCCGAACAGCTCGACCTCGACCCGATAGCGCTCGAGCGGGTGGCCCGAGACGAAGAAGCCGAGCACGGCCTTCTCGCGGGCCAGGCGGTCGTGCTCGCTGAAGGGCGGCACGTCCGGGACGGCGGGCGGGGGATGGGGGACGGGGGTCTCATCGCCGAACAGGGCGTGCTGTCCGGTGTCCCGCTCCTGCTGGAGCACCTGGGCCTCGGCGAACGCGAGCTCGAGCGCGGCGACGAGCTGCGCGCGGTGCGCGCCGAGGGAGTCGCACGCGCCGGCGTCGATCAGCGACTCGAGCACGCGCTTGTTGCACAGCCGCAGGTCCACGCGCGCGCACAGATCGGCGAGCGAGCGGTACGGCCCCTCGCGCTCGCGGCCCGCCACGATGGACGCGATCGCGCCTTCGCCGACGTTGCGGACCGCCCCGAGACCCACGCGGATGCGGCGGTCGCCCACGACGGTGAACTTGAAGCCCGACTCGTTGACGTCGGGCGGCAGCACCTCGAGGCCCAGCTCACGGGCCTCGTTGATGTAGCGCACGATGTGGTCGGTATTGCCGATCTCGGACGAGAGCAGCGCCGCCATGAACTCGGCCGGGTAGCGGGCCTTGAACCACGCCGTCTGGTAGGACAGGATCGAATACGCGACGGCGTGCGACTTGTTGAACCCGTAGCGGCCGAAGGTCTCGATCTGGGCCGCGATCTCCTCGATCACGCGCCGGTCGTGGCCACGCGCCACGGCCCGCTCCACGAAGCGCTGCAGCTCCTCCTGGATCAGCTCCCGGATCTTCTTGCCGACCGCCTTGCGGAGCACGTCGGCTTCGGCCAGGGAGTAGCCGGCGAGCAGGTTGGCGATCCGCATCACCTGCTCCTGATAGGTGATGACGCCGTAGGTCGGCGCCAGGATCTCCTCGAGCTCGGGATGCGGGTAGCGGACGTGCTCGCGGCCGAGCTTGCGGTTGATGAACACCAGGTGCATGCCGGTGTCGAGCGGGCCCGGCCGCAGCAGGGCGTTGGCCGCGACGAGGTCGTCGAAGCGGTCGCACTTCATCTGGCGCAGGCAGTCCGTCGCGAGCGGCGACTCGAACTGGAACACGCCGGCGGTGCGGCCGGAGCGGAGCAGGGCGTACACCGCGGGGTCCTCGAGGTCGGGCCGCTCGAGGTCGACGGTCGCGCCGTGCCGCTGCCGCACCATCACCGCGGCGTCGTGCAGCACGGTGAGGGTTTTGAGGCCGAGCAGATCGATCTTGAGCATCCCGGCCTGCTCGAGCGCCACCATGTCGTACTGGGTGATGGTGGCGGTCGCGTCCTGGGGCGCGAGGCAGACCGGCACGTAGTCAGTAAGCGGGCCCGGGGCGATGACGACCCCGGCGGCGTGCACCGACGCGTGGCGGGCGAGCCCCTCGATCCGGCTCCCCAGGTCGAGGACCTTGCGGACCCGCTCGTCCTGCTGGGCGGCGGCGCGCAGCTCCGGGACTTTCTCCCCGGCCTCGGCGAGGCTCCAGACGGCCGCCGGCCCGGAGGGGATCAGCTTGGTGAGCCGGTCCACCTCCCCCATCTCGACGCGCAGCGTGCGGGCCACGTCGCGGAACGCGGCGCGGGCCTTGAGGGTCCCGAACGTGATGATCTGGCCCACGGAATCGCGGCCGTAGCGCTCGCGGGCGTACTCCAGGATCTCGCCGCGGCGCTCGAAGCAGAAGTCGAGGTCGACGTCGGGCAGCGAGATGCGCTCGGGGTTGAGGAACCGCTCGAACAGGAGATCGAAGCGCAGCGGGTCGATGCTGGTGATGCGCAGGGCGTATGCCACGAGCGAACCCGCCGCCGAGCCCCGGCCCGGCCCGACGGGGATGCCGCGCTCCCGGGCCGCCCGCACGAGGTCGTAGACGATCAGGAAGTAGCCCGCGTAGCCCGTGCGCGAGATGACGTCGAGCTCGTAGGCGAGGCGCGACTCGACCGCGGCGGGCAGGGGATCGCCGTAGCGCTCGCGCGCTCCCTGGCGCGCCAGGTGCACGAGCAGGTCCGCGTCGCTCGCGAACTCGGGTGCCCGCGGATACTGCGGCAGGAAATAGCGCTGCTCGAAGTCGAACTCGCACAGCGCGGCGACCCGCGCCGTCTCCGCGATCACGTCGGGCCGGTCGGGGAAGAGCCCGCGCATCTCCCTTTCCGACTTGACGTAGCTCTCCTGCCCGAAGAAGCGGAACCGCTTCGGATCGTCGAGGTCCTTGCCGGTGCCGATCGCGAGCAGCACGTCGTGCGCTTCGGCGTCCTCGCGCCGCAGATAATGGGAGTCGTTCGTGGCGACGACGGGCAGGCCGAGGTCCGCCGCGAGGCGAAACATGCCCTCGCTGACCGTGCGCTCCTCGGGCAGGCCGTGGCTCTGCACCTCGAGCCAGAATCCGTCGGGCCCGAAGGTCCGGGCGAACCATTCGGCGCTGGCGCGCGCCGACTCGTAGCGGCCCTGGCGCAGGTGCAGCGCGATCTCGCCGGAGAGGCAGGCCGCGAGGCAGATCAGGCCCTCGTGGTGGCGCTCCAGCAGCTCGCGGTCGATCCGGGGCCGCCGGTAGAAGCCCTCCAGCCAGCCGAGGGAGCAGAGCTTGACGAGGTTCTTGTAGCCGGTGCGATTGCGGGCCAGCAGCACGAGATGCGAGTAGGCCGCGGGCGCGTCGGCCGGCTTCTCGCGCGCCGCGCGGCTGCCGAACGCCAGGTAGGCCTCGAACCCGAGGATCGGGCGGATCCGGCGTGCCCGCGCCTCGGCATAGAACGCCAACGCCCCGTGGAGGTTGCCGTGATCGGTGAGCGCGATCGCGTCCATGCCCAGCGCCTCGACCCGCGCCAGTAGGTCGGGGATCCGGGCGGCGCCGTCGAGGAGGGAGTACTCGCTGTGCGTGTGCAGGTGAACGAACGACATGCTACGACTAAGGATAGACCGCGCCGGGCGCATTGTCAAAACGCGCCCGCGCTCCGAGATTCTGCGCCATGCGGTGGGCGCTGGGAGTCGGTGGACTCGTCGCCGTGGCGGCGGTGTTGCGATCGCTCGGGCCGGACGGATCGCTCGAGGGGCGCGCGACCCTCGCGCTCGGGTTTCTTCTCCTCGCGGCGCAGCTCGCCGCCGAGCTCGCCGCGCGCGCGCGGCTGCCGCGGCTCACCGGCGCCCTGCTCGCCGGCGTCGTGGTAGGGCCGCCGTGGCTCGCGCTGGTGCGCGGCGACGAGGTGGGCGCGCTCGCGTTCCTCGCCGATGCGGCGCTGGCGCTCCTCGCCCTCTCCGCCGGGGCCCGCCTCTCGCTCCCCGCCCTGCGCGGCGAACGCGGCCTCGCGCGCCTCGGCGCCGCCACCATCCTGGGCGCGTTCGCCGTCGTCGCCGCCGTCGTCTGGTCGGTCACGCCCTGGCTGCCTCCCACCCGCCACAAGTCGCTCGGTGACGGGCTCGCGTTCGCCCTCGTGCTGGGCGGTGTGGCCGCCGCAGCGGCGCCGGCCGTGGTCGGGGCACTGCTCGACGAGCTCGGACGTCATGGCTCGACCGAGCGGCGCCTCGTGGCGCTGAGCACTGCGCACGCGCTCGCCGCCGTCACGCTGTTCGGGCTCGTCCTCGCCCTCGCCCGCCCCATCGCCAGCCGCGGCGCCATCGATCCGGGCGTCGCCGCCGCCACCCTGAGCCGGCTGGCCGGCTCGCTCGGGCTCGGCGCCGCCCTCGGGCTCGTCGTCGCGCGGGCGGCAGGGCATGTCGGACGGCCCGCGTGGGTGCCCGTCGTGCTGGCGCTCATCACGGCGGAAGCGAGCCGGGTGCTGGGCCTGGAGCCGACGGTGGTCGCCCTGGCGACCGGGTGCGCGCTGGGCAGCACGGTGGGCGATCGGGCCTGGGGGGACGCGCTCGCGCCGATCGCGGGGGTCGCGGCGCTGGCCTACTTCGCGCTCACCGGCGCCGCCCTCGACCTGGCGGCGCTGAGCGAGATCTGGCCCTGGGTGATCCTGTTCGCCGGCGTGCGTGTGGTGGGCCTGCGGGCCGGCGCCCGGTGGGCGGGCCGCCGTCCCGTCGTGACCGGGGAACTTGCCCGGCTCGGGTGGCTCGGCGTTATCTCTCAGGGGGGCGTGGCGCTCGGCCTGGCGGGCGCGGCGCGGCAGGCGTTTCCCGAATGGGGCGTCTCGTTCGAGGCGCTGATCGTGGCGCTGGTGGCGGTCAACCTGGCCGCGGGGCCGATCGTGCTCCGCCGGGTGCTCGCCGGGTCGGTCTCAACGACGGAGGACCATGATGGCGTGGAGCACCGGGACGCGAGCGGCGGCGTGGCCGTCGCTGCTGGCCCTCGCCGCGGCGTGTAGCGACAGCACCGAGCCCCGGCTCCCGCCGTGCACGGCGGCGGGTCCGGCCCTGGTGCTCGCGGTGGGAGAGTATGCGTCGATCGACCCGAGGCCGGTCTCGGGGTGCACGGTGTTTCCGGCGATGGGTGCCGTGAGCGTCGAATACCTGCTCGTGCCCCAATCGGCCACCGGGACGCCGGGAAAACGGGCGAGCTTCACGCTCACGGGGGCGCTGCTCAGTCCCCCCGCCGCGGCGGCGCTCGTGTCGCCCGCGCCCAGCGACGTCGAGCGCTTCCACGGCCGGTTGCGCGAATGGGAAGGGAAGCGGCGGTACGGGTCGGCGCCGGTGCCGGGCGGGCCCGCCCTGCGCCGCGCCCCGCGCCCGCCCCAGGTCGGCGACACGCTGCAGTTCTCGGTGTGCGCCGACCTCGATTGCAGCCGGTTCGACCGCGTGAAGGCGGCGGCCGAGGCGGTCGGGGGTCACCTGGCGATCTTCGTGGACGTGAAAGCGCCGCCCCCGCCGCAGGGCCTCGACAGCGCCGATTTGGCGGCGATCACGAGCCACTTCGATACGCTGCTGTACGCCGTGGACACGGCCGCGTTCGGGCGCGAGTCCGACGTCAACGGCGACGGGGTGGTCGTGCTGCTCATGACCCCGACGGTGAACCGTCTGGTCACGCGGCAGCGGTGCAACGAGCAGGGTTTCGTGGCGGGCTTCTTCCTGGGTGCGGACCTCGATCCCTTCTATGCGAATGACGGGCGGTTCAATCACGCCGAGATTTTCTACAGCATCGTCGCCGATCCCGACAGCACGCTCAGCTGCGCGCACTCGCGGGCGTTCGTGAGGGCGCAGCTCCCGATCACGGTCATTCACGAGCTGCAGCACATGATCAGCCTCAACCAGCACGTGCTGTTGCGCGGCGGCAAGGCGGAAGTGCTGTGGCTCAACGAGGCGTTGTCGCACTTCGCCGAGGAGTTGGGAGGGCGGCGCATACCGCTCGGCGAGCCGACGCGGCGCAACTATTTCGCAGGCAACTGGATCAACGCGTATCGCTACCTCGACTCGACGTTCGCGCACTACATGCTGCCCACCGAGGGGATCGGCACGCTCGCGGAGCGGGGCGCGGAGTGGCTCTACCTGCGCTACCTCGTGGATCAGTACGCCGGCGACACGACGGTGGCCGCGTGGAACGCCCTCACCCGGCAGCTCCTGTTCACCACACGTACCGGTGCGGCGAACGTGGACGCGGTGACGGGTGGGGAGTACACGACGTCGGTCACGCGCTGGGCGCTGGCCAACTGGGTGAGCGATCTGGACAGGGTGGTGCCCGGTTTCGTCCCGCCGCCCGAGCTGCGCTACACGTCGTGGTCGCTCCGCCCGCTGTTCGACTCGCTCTCTACGGCCCGGCCCGACGTCTTCCCGAAGCCGTTTCCGCTCACGCCGCCGGTCGACGTGGGACCGGCGGTCGCCCTGAGTGGCACGCTGCACGCGGGCTCCGGGAGCTATCAGCGCGTCGTGCAGGCGAGCCCGGATTCGGGTTTCACCCTGCTGTTCAGCGAAGGCAATGGCACCGCGCTCCCGGCCGGCGTGACGCCGCGCCTCAACGTGATCCGTATCCGCTGACGTGCGACGGCTCCTGCTCGCGCTCATCCCGCTGGCGGCGGCCCCGCGCGCCCCCGCCCAGACCGAGGGCAGCGTGCTGGCGGTCGTGCCGGGCTCGACGCGGGCGGCGGCCCTGGGCGGGGTGGGCGCGGCGCTGACGGGCGACGCGGCGGCGGTGCTGGCGAACCCCGCGGCCGCGGTGCCGGCGGGGCGTCTCGCGCTCGAGGGCTCCTTCGAGCGCTACGTCGCCGACGCGGCGATCTCGTCCGGAGCGGTGGCGGGCCGGCTCGGCGGCGGGCCGCTCGCCGCGGCGCTGGGCGTCCAGGCGCTCGACTACGGGAGCGAAGACGAGATCGTCCCCGACCCGGCGACGGGGGGCCGGCGGGGGATGCGCACGGGACGGACGTTCGGGGCGGGAGAGCTGATCATCGCGTCGTCGCTCGCGTACCGCCGCGGCACCCTCACGGTCGGCGCGGCCCTCAAGTACACGAGCCGCCACGTCGCCGACTGGTCGGCCGACGGATGGGCCGGCGATCTGGGCATGACGCTGGCGCTGCGCGACGGTGTCACCGCGGGCGCGAGCGTCCAGAACCTGGGCGGCGACCTGGGGGAAGGGGGGCGCCTGCCGCGTCTGGGGCGCGCGGGGCTGGCGGCGCGGTGGGGCGACGCGGCGCGGCCCTGGCGGTTGCTGGGGACGGCGGAGCTGCAATGGCCGTCCGGCGAGCCGGTGCGCCTGGCGGCGGGCGCGGAAGCCGGACTGGTCCGCGGCGACGTCATTCTCGTCGGCCGGCTCGGGTATGCGGCGCGACCCGACGCCAGCGACGCCGCGCCGGTGACCGTGGGCGGCGCGGTGGGGCTCGGGGGGCTGGCCCTCGACTACACCTACCGCGGTTACGATGCGCTCGGCGGCGGAACCCACCGGCTGGGGTTGCGATGGAGCCGCTGACGCCACGGCGCCGGCCGCCGTGGGGCCGGGTGTTCCGGCGCCTCCTCGCCGGCGTCCTCGTGGGTGTGGCGCTCGTCGTCGGGGCCGTGCTGCTCGTGAGCGAGGACGCGCGCTACCTGGCCCAGGCGGGCGTGGAGGAGGCGCGCATTCTCCTCAAGCGTCGCCCGATCACGCGGCTCCTCGCGGACTCCGGTGTGTCGCCGGCGCTGCGGCAGCGGCTGCGGCTCGTGCTCGAGGCCCGGGCGTTCGCCGCGGACTCGCTGAAGCTCAGCGCGGGCGACACGTATACGACCTACGTGGATGTGGGGCGGGACACGCTGCTGCTCGTGCTGTCTGCCTCCCGGCGCGACCGGCTCCAGCTCTACACCTGGTCGTACCCGATCGTCGGTGTGGTGCCGTACAAGGGGTTCTTCCAGGCGTCGCGGGCCCGCCGCGCGGCGGACGACCTCGAGGCGCTGGGCTACGACGTCTATCTCCGTCCGGCCGGCGCGTTCTCCACGCTGGGGTACTTCAGCGATCCGCTGTTCTCGACGGCGGTGGACCGCGACACCGTGGAGCTGGTGGCGACGGTGATCCACGAGCTGACCCACAACACGCTGTACGTGCGGGGGCAGACGCCCTTCAATGAGAGTTTCGCGAGCTTCGTGGGGTACCGCGGCGCCGAGGCCTTTTTCCGTGCGCGGGGCGACAGCCTCGACGCCGCCCGGGCCGCGGCGCGGTGGCGCGACGAGCGCACCCTGGACGTGTTCTACGCGGAGCTGGGCCGGCGCCTCGATTCGGCCTACGCGGAGCCGCTGTCAGCCGAGCGGCTGGCGGCGACCCGCGAGCTGCTGTTCGGCTGGGCCCGCGCCCAGCTCGCGGGCCCCGTGGGCCAGCAGCTCGAGACCTACGACTGGCGCTGGCTCGCCGGGCGGCCGCTCAATAATGCCGTCATCATCGCCCAGCGGTTCTACCGGATGAACCTGAACCAGTTCGACGACGTGTATCTCGAGAACGGCGCCGATCTCGCCGAGACGATCCGCGCGATCCAGGTTCGGGTGCTGACGCAGCCGGATGGGGATCCGTATCGGGCGCTCTACTCGCGCGTGGGGAACTAATCGGGAAACGGGAAACGGGAAACGGGACACGGTGCCCACGTTTCCCGTGTCCCGTTCAGTTGCCTCTCAGCCTCTCCGCCTCCGCCACCCGTTGCAAAGCGATCGCGTACGCCGCCGTCCGAAGCGTGACACCCTTTTGCGTCGCCAGGTCCCGCACGCCCTGGTAGGCCTTCGTGATCGTCGCCTTGAGCTCGCGGTTCACCTGCTCGTGGGTCCAGCGGTACTGCTGGAGGTTCTGCGCCCACTCGTAGTAGCTGACCGTCACGCCGCCCGCGTTCGCCAGGAAGTCCGGGATCACGGGGATACCGCGCTCGGCCAGTACGAGGTCGGCTGTGGGCGTGGTGGGCTCGTTGGCGCCCTCGACGACGACCTTGCAGTCGAGGGTTCGCGCGTTCGTTTCGCGCGTGATCACCCCGCCCAGCGCCGCGGGGACGAGCCAGTCGCAGGGGACGGTCCACAGCTCCTCGTGCGTGATGCGCCGTGCGCCCGGCCATTCGGGCACGGGGCGGCCAGCGGCCGTGTGTTCGAGCAGGCCCGGGATGTCGAGTCCCTTCTCGTTCACGATCCCGCCCTCGAGTGCGCTGACCGCGATGATCTTCGCGCCTTCCTCGGCCACGAGCAGGCGGGCGAGATGGCTGCCGACGTTGCCGAACCCCTGGATCACCACCCGGCTGCCCTTGAGCGGGATCCCGAAGTCGCGCGCGTATTCCGCCATCACGTACATCACACCGCGCCCCGTCGCTTCTTCCCGTCCCAGCGATCCGCCGAGCGACACCGGCTTCCCGGTCACGACGGCGGGCGAGTATCCCTGCCGGCTCGAATACTCGTCCAGGATCCAGGCCATGACCTGGGCGTTGGTGTTGACATCGGGCGCCGGGATGTCGCGATAGGGGCCGAGCACGATGGCGATGCGCTGGGTGAAGCGTCGGGTGAGCTTCTCCAGCTCGAGCTTCGAGAGCTTGCGGGGATCCACCATCACGCCGCCCTTGGCGCCGCCGAAGGGGATGTCCATCAGCGCCGTCTTCCAGGTCATGATGGAGGCGAGGCCCAGCACTTCGTCGCGGTCGGCTTCGGGGTGGTAGCGGATGCCGCCTTTGCACGGGCCGCGCGCCCCGTTGTGCTGGATGCGGTAGCCCGTGAACACCTCGATCCGCCCGTCGTCCATGCGGACGGGGACTTCGACCTGCACCTCGCGGAACGGTCGCATCAGGATGCGCCGCATGTAGGGCTCGAGGTGGATCAGGTCGGCCGCGCGCTCGAACTGGCTTTCGACGATGGCCCGGGCGGCCATGGTCGTGCGGGTCGGGGCGTCGGGGCGTTGGGACGTCGGAGCGTCGGAGCGAGTCATTCGCTGCCCAGCCTCCGGCCCGCCCAGCGGGCTCCCGGCTGGCGCGCCACGGTGGCCGCGAGGGCCGGCGCCGGCATCCGCGTGCGGCGCATCCCGGCGTCCGTGACGACGCCGATGATGTCGGCCCCCACACTCGCCCGGGCCTCGGCCGGATGTTCCAGCACGAACTGGAGCCCCGCGGCGGCGCCGCGCAGCCGCCGCTCGCACTCGGTCCACGCGGGATCGGCCGGGAGGGGACGCGGTGCCACGACGAGAGGCACGGCGTCCGGCGCCAGCTCCGCGGGACTGACGATGGGGAGGTCGAGCGCTTCGGCGAGCAGTCCCCACACGGGCAGGGTCGGTCCCACGGGGACGAGCTGGCCGAAGCGCCACCCCAGCTCGTGCACCAGCTCGAGGAAGGCGAGGCCCAGGGTCTCGTCGCTCGGGGGCACGGGTCCCGGCACGGGGGCGAGCACCGTGCTGCCGGTGTCGGCGAACCACCGCTCGACGGGCATCAGATCCTCGGGGCGGCGCGGCGCGAAGCCGGCGTAGCGTCGGGTGACGGCGATCTCGCGCTCGGCTTCGTCGCGCTGCTCGTCGTGCTCGGCCGCCTGGGCGGCTGCCTCGAAGGCGACTTCGGCCGCGGGGTAGCGGCCCGCCTCGCGCAGGATGCGGCCGCGGAGCTTGAGGGTCTCGCCGTGCGGCTCCAGGGCGAACGCGCGGTCCAGGGCCATGAGCGCGCGGGTGCGGTCGCCGAGGCGGTGGGCGGCGACGCCCAGCTCGTGCCAGGCGGCGCCGAGGTCGGGGTCGCGCTCGATCGCCGCCTCGAGCGCGCCGAGGGCCTCACGGTAGCGCGCCAGCTCGATCAGCGCCGCGCCCTGTAGGGTCAAGGGGAACGGCGACTCGCCGAACTGCGCCACGGCGGCCTCGGCGAGATTGAGGGCGTCCTGGGCGCGGCCCAGGCGACGCAGCAGCTCGAAGTACTCGGCCCAGCAGGGCTTGAGATCGGGGTGGCGTTGCAGCGCGTCGCGGTAGGCCGACTCGGCGTCGGCAACGCGGCCTTCGCGGGCGAGGTAGCGGGCCCGGGCCATGGCGCGCTCACTCGGCGCGCTGGGGAACAGATCGAAGGACGCCGTGGTCCGCATGGCGCAAATGTACGCCGCCCCGAGTCGCTGGCTAGCACGGCGCGCGGCGCCTAGATTCTCTCACCCTTCGACCGCACGGCTTATGGACCGCGACCGCCTGATCCGCGACCTCTCGGAGTTCCTCCGCATCCCGTCCGTCTCGACGCTCACGGCGCACGACAACGATTGCCGTGCCGCGGCGCGCTGGGTCTCCACGGAGCTGAAACGCCTCGGCTGCACCGAGGTCGAGCTGCTCGGCAGCGAGCACCACCCGGTCGTTTGGGGCGTGGGACCCCACGTCCCCGGCGCGCCGACGCTCCTGATCTACGGGCACTACGACGTGCAGCCGCCCGATCCGCTCGAGCAGTGGACCACGCCGCCCTTCGAGCCGACGGTGCGCGACGGCAAGCTGTTCGCCCGCGGCAGCGCCGACGACAAGGGTCAGGTCTTTTGTCTGCTGCGGGCCATCGAGGCCTGCGGCTCGCCGCCCGTCAACTTCCGCTTCATGATCGAGGGCGAGGAGGAGTTCGGCAGCAAGGTGCTCTTCGACCTGCTCGAGCGCGAGCCGGAGCGCACCGAGGCCGATGCGGTGCTCGTGGCCGACATGTCGTACGTCGCGCCCAGATGGCCCTCCGTCTACACCGCGCTGCGGGGGATCTACTACGCCGAGATCACGGTGCGCACGGCCAAGACGGATCTGCACTCCGGTGAATACGGCGGCGCGGCCCCGAACGCGCACGAGGCGCTGGTGCGCACCCTCGCCCGCCTGAAGAAGAAGAACGGCCGGATCCGCATCCCCGGGCTGTACGAGGCGGTCAGGATGCCCGGCAAGGCCGAGCGGGCCGCCTGGGAGAAGCTGCCCTTCTCGGAGAAGGACTTTCTCAAGAACCGGGTCGGCGGCAAGGCGCTCGTCGGGCTGGACAAGTACACCGTGCTCGAACGGCTGTGGGCGCTGCCCACGTTCGAGATCCACGGGATCATGGGGGGGTTCACGGGCCCGGGAGCCAAGACCGTGATCCCGGCCGAGGCCAGCGCGAAAGTCAGCCTGCGCCTGGTGCCGAACCAGACGGTCAAGGCTGTGGGGAAGCAGCTCGCGGCCGCGGTCGAGCGCGCCGCGCCCGCCTACGCGACGGCGAGCGTGAAGTACATCCACGGCGCCGACCCCGCGCAGGTGGACGTCTCACGTCCCGTGTTCGGGCTCTTGTCTCAGGCCTTCAAGGAAGTCGTGGGGCGGGGGACCGTGCCCGTGCGGGCCGGCGGCTCGATTCCCGTCGTGCCGGCCCTCGGCAAGCGCGGAGCGCCGGTCGTGCTCACGGGGGTCGGCCTGCCGGACGACCGGCTGCACGCGCCGAACGAGAAGCTCGATCTCCAGCAGCTGTGGGACGGGGTCGAGGTGTTCAAGCGGTTCTTCGAGCTCATGGCGGAAAACGGCACGGACATGAAGAAGAAGTAGGACGCGGGGGGAGGGCGTTCAGGAATAGCGCCGCGCGCCCTCCGCAACGCTCAGGTCGAAGGCCTCCGCGAACCCCCGGACGACGGCCGCTGCGGACTCCTCCCGGAGGGACGCTTCCCGTTTCCCGCTTCCCGCTTCCCGTTCGATGGAAGTCATCTCCACCCCCGCGATCCCGCAGGGCACGATGCGCTCGAAAGCAGCAAGATCCGTGGTCACGTTGAGGGCGAAGCCGTGCCAGGTGACCCATTGCTTCACGTGGACGCCGATGCTCGCGATCTTGCGGCCGCGCACCCACACGCCCGTGTAGGCGGGCCGGCGCTCCCCCGGCAGGCCGAGCTCGGCGAGTGCCCGGATCAGCGCGTCCTCCAGCGTGCGCAGGTACCAGTGCAGGTCGGGACGGTGGCCGGTGAGGTCGATGATCGGGTACCCCACGAGCTGCCCGGGACCGTGGTAGGTCACGTCGCCGCCGCGCTCGACCTCGAGCACCGGAACGCCCGCCGGATGCAGGACGTGCTCCCCGTGCGCGGCGCGCCCCAGCGTGATGACGGGCGGATGTTCGAGCAGGAGGAGCACGTCGTGCGCGAGGCGCCGCTCGATGCGGGCCCGGGCGAGGTCGCGCTGCCACGTTAGTGCCTCCTCGTACGGCACCCGGCCGGCCTCGATGACTTCCAGGAGGCGCTCGGTCACGGCAGTACCCTTCCCCCTTCCCCCTTCCCCCTTCCCCCATCTATCCCGCTTCCCGCGACTGCCCACCGACTCCCCGCCACCCCGAACCCCGCGGCGAGCGCGGACCAGAGAATCACCCCCGCGATTCCGAGGAAGCGATGCGCCACCGCGGCCAGGAACCCGACGAGCAGCGCGCCGACGGCCGCCAGGACGGCGATGACGCCGCGCTGCCACAGGTTGTCGAGCGGATGACTGCGGCGCCAGCCGAACGCCGCTGCCACTACGAGACCGGCCAGGAGGCCGAACAGCAAGGGGTCGGGCAGGACGCGGGCGCGCTCCGCGGCGTCGAGGCGGCCGGCGATCACGGCCACGCCGAGCTGCGCGAGGGCGAGCACGGCGCCGCCCAGCCCGATGCCGGTCGCGAGCGCGCCGAGGCCGATGGCGAGCGGGTCGCGCTCTCTCACATGTTGACCACGCGCCCGAGCGAGTCGAGCACGGCCTCGGCCACGGCCTCGGACATGGTCGGGTGGGCGTGGATCGCGAGATCGATCTCCTCGACCGTGTACTCGTTCTCCCGCGCCACGGCCAGCTCGTGGATGATCTCCGACGCCTGGCTCCCCACGATGTGGGCGCCGAGCAGCTCGCCGTACTGCTTGTCGCGGATGATCTTGACGAACCCCTCGGTCTCTCCCGTGCCGCGCGCCCGGCCGTTCGCCGAGAACGGGAAGCGCCCCACCTGGTAGTCCAGCGTCTGCTCCTTGCAGGCCTCCTCGGTCAGCCCGATGCTCGCGACCTCGGGATGGCAGTAGGTCACGCTCGGCACGTTGTCATAGCGGATGGGATGCGGCTGCCGGCCGGCGATCACCTCGGCCACGTACACGCCCTCGCGGCTGCCTTTGTGGGCAAGCATCGGCGGGCCGGCGACGTCGCCGATCGCGTAGCAGCCCGCCGCCGTCGTCTGGAGGTTCTTGTCCACCTTGATGAACCCACGCTCGGTGAGGGCGATGCCGGCCTCCTTGAGGCCGATGCTCTCCGTGTTCACCGCCCGCCCGGCGGCGAGCAGCACCGTCGCGACCTCGAGCTTGCGCGCGGCGCCGTCGGCGGCGACCACGTCCAGCGTGACCTTGCCGGGGGCCACGCTGGCGCCCTTGACCGTCGCGCCCGCCAGGATCTCGATCTTGCGCCTCTGGTAGCTCTTGGCGACCGCCGTGGCGCACTCCGCGTCCTCGAGCGGCAGGATGCGCGGCAGGACCTCGATCAGCGTCACTTTGGTGCCGAACGCGCTGAAGATGTCGGCGAACTCCATGCCGACCGCGCCGGCGCCGATGATCGCCATCGAGGGCGGCGCCTGCGGCAGGAGCAGCGCCTCGTCCGAGGACATCACGGTGGTCTTGTCGATCTCGAGCCCCGCCTGCGGCAGCCCCTTGACGCGGGATCCGGTGGCGACGATCACGGCCTTGCGGGCCTCGAGCAGGTCGCCCCCGACCTTGACGCGACGTCCCGGTTGTAGCGCGCCGGCGCCGCGCATCACGGTGATCTTGTTCTTCTTCATGAGGAAATCGACGCCCTTGGAGTTCTGCTCCGCCACCCGGCGGGAGCGCTTCATCGCGACCCCGTAATCGGTCTTGACGGCGCCGACCTCCACCCCGAACTCCGCGGAGTTGTGCGCGAGGTGCGCGACGTAGGCCGAGTGGAGCAGGGCCTTGGTGGGAATACAGCCGATGTTCACGCACACGCCGCCGAGCTTGTCGCGCTCGACGACGGCCGTGGAGAGGCCCAGCTGCGCCGCGCGGATGGCCGCCACGTAGCCCGCCGGGCCGCCGCCGAGCACGATCACGTCGAATTGATGGGTCACGGTCTTCCCCTAG
>Ga0187892_10007330_pt1 | contig 15782 bp, 14 predicted proteins | sample MA1701073metaG_FD_139345 | JGI IMG/M metagenome (GOLD analysis project Ga0187892, IMG submission 139345) | Bio-ooze microbial communities from a basaltic lava cave in the Kipuka Kanohina Cave System on the Island of Hawaii, USA - MA170107-3 metaG ... | reverse complement strand
TTTGCGTTCTCGTCAGAGGTTTATCCCGAATGCAACGGCAGCGATGAATGCAACGCAAAGAAAGACGAAGAAGCGAAAAAGAGTAAAGTTCAGGCGCACGTTACAGAACGCCTTCTTTACCGTCACTGGAATGAATGGCGTGACAAAAAACGAACACACGTTTTTATCGTTCCAAGCAACGGCGGAACGGCACACGATATAACACCGGGCGATTACGATTCACCACCATATGCGGTGGCTGGCGGTACGGATTACGCCTTTTCGCCCGATTCAAGAGAGATTGCTTTTCTTCGCAACCCCGATCCGGTAGAAGCCGTTTCGACAAACATCGACATTTACATCTTAAACGTCAACGGAGGCGAGGCTGTAAATATCACAAAAGCTAACAAGGGTTACGATGTTGCGCCCGTTTACACATCTGACGGCAGATATATCGTATTTCGTTCACAAGCAACAGCTACGTTTGAAGCAGACCGCTGGCGAATAATGGTTTATGACCGCTTTCTAAGGTCTGTGGCTGACGACCCGGGAAGATTTAGAGAACTAACAAAAGGTTTTGATTTACAGGCAGAAGAGGCAATCGTTTCATCAGACAGCAAGACGGTTTACTTCACTGCGGGCGAGCGGGGGCTTCATCCGATTTACTCTGTCCCAATCGGAGGCGGACAAATTAAAAAAGTCATTGCCGAAGGATTTAACAGCAATCTGCAATTGACACCCGATGGTAAAACACTTGTTTTTGCAGGCAATTCGCTGACTTCGCCTGTAAACATCTATTCGGCTAACTCGGATGGCAGCGGTGTTCGTGTTCTGTTAAATGCAAATCCTTCTCTTGCAAATTTCAATATGAAAAAGCCTGAAGAGTTGGAATGGACCGGAGCATTGGGAACAAAGATTCATGGTTTTTTGATTAAACCTTCAAACTTTAACCCGAATAAAAAATATCCCTTGTTGGTCTTAATCCATGGCGGTCCGCAGAGTGCTTGGAATAATAGCTGGAGTTATCGTTGGAATCCGCAAGTCTTTGCAAACGCGGGAGACTATGTTGTTTTCATGCCCAATCCGCGTGGCTCGACCGGCTACGGGCAGAGATTTGTAAATGAAATCAGCGGTGATTGGGGTGGTAAGGTCTATGTTGACTTGATGAACGGTATTGCTGAAGTGTTAAAGCGAAATTCTTATCTGGATAAAAACCGCATAGGCGGTGCGGGCGCTTCATATGGCGGATACATGGTCAACTGGATTCTCGGACATAACACAGACCCGCGTTTCAAATTCAAAACGCTCGTTTCGCACGCAGGAGTTTACAACCTTGAAAGCATGGCAGGCGTGACAGAAGAAATATGGTTCACAGATTGGGAGTTCAAAGGACAGCCTTGGACAAATCCCGCAATGTACGCCAAATGGTCGCCGCACAAGTTTGCAAGAAACTTCAAAACCCCAACGCTTGTTATTCACGGCGAATTAGATTACCGCGTACCCGTGGGCGAAGGCTTACAACTTTACACGACACTACAATTACATAATGTTCCTTCAAAACTGATTGTGTTCCCCGATGAAGGACACTGGATTTTGAAACCGCAAAATTCCGAATTCTGGTACAACCATGTGCTTGATTGGCTCGGAAGATATTTGAAGTAAGGTTTAGAGTACCGACTTTAGTCGGGTTTCGTTTAATGCAAGAACTAGCCGACTAAAGTCGGTACTCTAAACCTTCTCTTTCCTTAAAATAAATATCACTCCGTTTTTATTATTCTGTAACCATTCAACTTCTGCTTCAATCAAACTCGCGCGCGCCGCGATATTTGCGAGTCCGCGTCCGGCGTGTTGTGAATTCAAATCAAACCCGAGTCCGTCGTCCTCTAACCTCATTACAAATTCATCATCATTTAATGCAACTTCAAAACGAACTTTTTGCGCGTTTGCGTGGCGACAGACATTGCTGATTGCCTCTTGTGCGATTCGATAAAGTTGCATTGTCACGCTTTGAGAAAAATTCAAGCGGTCTTCCAGATTGTCGTCGCAGATAAATTCGTACTCGAAACGCTTTTCTTCCGGTAGATGTGCGATTGCATCATTGAGCGCAAATTCAAGCGCGGCGGTGAAGCCCACGTTTTCTAAAACGGATGGACTTAAATCTTCGCAGATGCGCCGGATTTCGTTTGAGACATTTTCGATTTCAGAACGAAAGACCATTGGGTTGATATTTGCCATCTTTCCGTTTTCGCTGAGTTGGTCTGACATCAACATCAAGCGACGTAAATCAGCAAGTGTCTGGTCATGTAAATCTCTTGCAATTCGTTTGCGTTCGGCTTCTGCCTCGTTCGCAAGTTGAAGACGCGCGTCTGCTAGTTCTAGGTTTGCGTTTGCCAGAGCCGCGCTTGTGTTTGTAATTCTGCGATGCTCAAAAATTGCCCACACCAGAGCCGCCGCCGCAAGTAACAACAACATCGTCAACAGAACCGTGAACCAAGGAAAAGGCGCACTTGCAATCGTGAATTCAAATATCAACGGCTCTGATGAAATTAAATCGGCATTGTAAGCTAAAGCCGCTACCTTATATTTTCCTGCGCTCAAACCTTGCATTGAAAACTGTGCTTCGCGTGTGATTTTGCGTTGGATGATTTGGTTTTTGTCGTCTGTCAAAGTGAACAAGTATTGAAACTGTTCGGGAAAAGTTCGACTGCTAATGCTTGCGACTTCAAGAACAAGAGAGTTCTGCGGATATTCAAGAAGCAGATTTTTTTTCAATTCATCTGTTGAATACTCGCGCTTTCCAATTGCACGAACCGCAGTCAATATCGGTTCTGTCAGATTTGTTTCATAACGGGCAAGTCCGCGATTTGTTCCAATCAGCCAGATATTTCCTTCTTGCCAAAGGGCGAAAGTTTTTTGAGAAGGAAGCCCTTGTTCGGCATCAAGTGTTGAAATAATTGCGCCAGCGTTTTCATCATAAAGAATTTTGAAAACACCACCATCAGCCGTCGCACACCAAACCTGATTTTCGATTTTCGATTTTCGATTTTCGATTTGTACTACTTTGACGCTTCGCACGTCGTGATTTGGTAAAACGAGGGTCAGTTTTTCTTTATCGAAAACGTAAAGTCCTTTTGTCGTGGCAAACCACATCAGCCCGCTTTGTGTGCCGTCAATCGAAGTTACCGAAGTATTTTGAAGTTCTGATAAGGCAGGGTTGGTGTTGGAATTTTGCCCATCAAAAACAAAAACGCTTTTTGTAGTTGTTCCAATCCACAAACGCCCCTTTGAATCGGTAAAGAGTGCGTTGATTTCTTTCAATTTTGCATCGTCGTTCTCTTTCGGAAAAATAAGTTTTCGGTTTTCGCCTTCAAGCAACTCAACGCCGCGTCCAAACCTAGCGATGTAGGTTTTGTTTTGTAATTGTGAGATTGCGCGAACACTGTCCGCCGGAAACGCCGACATCTTGTCGGCAGACGAGCGCAAAGTGCTGGTAACGGCTAAATTTTCCTTTGATTGTTCACGGAATTTTTCGTGGTTTTTCAATGGCAAGCGGGACGCTTGCGCTCCCGGTAAATAAAGCCCGCTCGCTGTTCCTGCTAACAATCGTCCGTTTACATCCTCTTGCAAAGCGTAAATTGTCTTTTGTTCTAATTCAGAAATGCTTTGCCAGACATCGCCTGTTTTCACAAACAGACCGCGATTCGTTCCACAATAAAGCTTTCCGTCCTTTGTGCGATAGATTGTGCGAATGAAATTGCTTTCAGGGCTATTACTAAGCCGCTCAACACGCAACGCACGTGGGTCATAACGCGAAACGCCTCTGTCCGTTCCAAACCAGACTACATCTTCACGGTCAATAAAAATTTCATAAACGCGATTCGAGCGAAGCCCACCTGCTGTTCCGTCGAACGTGAATTGATTTACCAAAACATCATCACGAAATTGAAAGACTCCTTGCCCGTCCGTTCCAACCCAGAGATTGTTTTGTTTGTCTGAACGAGAGGAGAGAACTGTTCCGACACTGTTTCCTATTTTTCGCGGTCTTAAAATTTCACTTGATTCATAAAGCCCGCTTGATTTTGCGTTTGCTTTTGCTCCAATCCAAAAACGCCCCTTTTGGTCTGTCTCCAAAGTTTCAACAAAAAACGCGCGCGGTTCGCTGTGAACTTCTTTCACCTCGTCGCCTTTAATTTCCAATACTCCGCTGCCTCTGCAACCTACAAAAACTCTCTCATTTACTTTTGCAATCGAAGTAATCTCCAACGCACCCGGATTGTCTCTGTCAGGACTTTGAAGTTGTGTTTTTGGAAATGTTTTTACTGATTCAGACTGAAGGTCAAAGATAAATCCATCTTCGCTTGTGGCAAGAGTCCGGTTTTTATCAACGTGAAGAAACGAAGTGATAGTTCTTCCTTCGGTTTCTTTTATTTGTTTGAAACCGCCTTTATCAAAAAGCACTATGCCGTTGTCTGTACCAATCCAGAGAATTTTATTTTCGTCAACGGAGAGCGCATTAATGTTCGCTTGTCTCAATTCGTTTGCTGTCACAGCTTGAGTTCTTCGCCCATCATAACGCGCAAGCCCTGCGTCAGTTCCGAACCACATCACGCCGTCGTCGGTTTGTGCTATCGCACGCACACGGTCGGACGGAAGACCATGAAACAAAGTCACTGCGCCCCATTGATGAAGCGTCGGTGGCTGAATGATGAGTTGAGAGTCATCGGTTTGATTTGATGCCTGATTTTGAGCTAGAGAAAAAACAAAAGCAACAAGCACCGCTTTGAGAAAGAGAAAAATTTTTAGATAACGACGAAACATTGCTACATTTTAGTTTTTTTTCATTAATCCCAATAGTGGCTGTTTAATATGGCTCGTTAAATGACAAAAAACGGTTTTGATTAAGCCGAATCAAAAGTCAATTTATTTTCTGACAACGCAAATTGCGGACAGACCAAAAGGAAATTTTGCTTTCTGATTTTTCAAACGTCGCGCTTCAACCAACAAAGCTTTTGTCAATAAAGTATTCAGCCATTGCATTCGCGGTGAAAGCGGCTTTACATCGGAACCGCTATCTGACAATCCGATTTTTTTCAGCAAGAGACGACGAACAACTGCGGCAGGAAAGGGAATTGTATTAGCGTAAGTCTTGCGAAGAATTTTGAAGTTTTGTTTTTCTAATTTTTTAGTCAGTTGATTCAAACTGTAACGACGTTGTGTGCCCATTGCTTCGTCGTGTCCGCTGCGCATCCATTCGTAAGCCGCGCCCCGAACGAAAGCTAAACCGTCGGGCTTTAACACACGGTACATTTCTGATATGGCTTTTTCGTCTGAGCCTTCTCCCGGAATTTGAACAAGCACATCGAAGCTTGTAACCAAATCAAATGTTTCATTGGCAAAAGGCAAATCCGTCGCAGAAGCTTGAACAAGTCTTTTGGAACCTCGCTCACGGCAAAACGAAATTGCGTCAGAAACCAAATCCAGACCGAAAATTTTGCCATTTCCCGCATAGCGTTTTAGCCATTCAATGTTTATTCCCGTTCCGCATCCCGCGTCCAAAATGACACGGTCAGATGGCGGACAAAATTCATCCATCAAAACCGCGGTGATTTCACGCATACCGACAAACCACCAAAAATTTTCTTCGAGTTCGTAGAGATATTCGTAATCTTCGGTTTTCATCTTTTAATAAAATTGTGAGTATTAAGCATTAAGGAAAAGGTTTTTATAAAGATATTAGTAAACACACTTTCATTGGTTTCTGTTACTTTTCACTTTTCACTTTTTACTTATTTTCTTCTTCGTCTTTCTTTTTGCCACCCGTCAAAAGTTCTTTCATCATATCCGCGCCCGGTATGAGTTTCTCCCACATCTGCGGAGCGGATGCGGTCATCTCCAAAATACTGCGAAAGCGTTTATCAAATTCTTCTTTGGTTTTTAAGTAAGCCTCGAAACTTGCCGACAGATGATTTTTGAAAAAGTCTTGAACGGATTCTTCACGCGAACGCAAGAGTTGAAAAAGAAACGGCGTCGGCAAGATTGGCTTCTTATTTTTCTCTTCTTCCAAGATGAGCTGAATCAACACGGCTTTTGTCACATCTTCTTTTGTGCTTGAGTCAATGACTTTTATGTCGTGCCCGTCGCGTATAAGATTTATCAGGTCTTGATAATTAACATAACTGCGCGTTTCGGTGTTGTAGAGTCGGCGGTTGCCGTAGCGTTTGATGACAACATGGTCAAGTTCTTCTTTCTTCTTTCGCGGCATAACGCTTCGCAAAATAGCATAAATGCGACAAGAACGTCTATGTTTTTCTGTTAAGTGTTGAAATAGTGAGAAATAAGTTTATTTCGCTGATGCAAAGTAATGTAATTGAGCAAAGCAGAAGAAATGTTGCCGAAAATGTGATATGGGAAATCAACATACAAATAAACTCAAAAGCTAATTTGATAAATAGTTAGAGTTATAATTTTCTTTTCGCATTTGCGAAAAATTTTCTTGACAAAGCATTTTTCGTCGTGTATCCTCCGATTCGTCAGTCGGGAATTGACCAAGGCAAACAAATAATCAACAGTTATTAAACGAGGAGAAATAAAATGAAACAAGCAACGAAAAAAGCAACACAAACAGCGGAACAAACAATTGAGGGCGTCAATTCAGTGATTGGGCTTTCACAGAAAACAGCCAGCGTCGCATTAAAGAGCGCGGTTCAAACAACACAGGTAGCAGAAGGTTACATTCAAGGTTTGTACAAAGTCGGCTATGACACACAACTCGCAGGAATGGAAGTAGCCAAAGGTTACTGGGACGGGATGTCACAAATTCGTCAAGAGTGGATTAAACTCTTTGCTGAAACAGGCGAGAAAGCGATTGCATCCACATCAGACATCGAACTTCCTTTCCAAAAAGAAGTTACTGAGTTTGGCAAGAATGTTTTTGAAAGCACACAGAAAGTTGTCGAAAACTTTACTGCACCGTTTAGAAACACAGCAAAGTAAATCTGATGACAGATTGACGCGAAGTCTGGAGTAGAAATAAACTCTCCAGACTTCTTTTTGTATCTGCCCGCAATAATTTTTCAAAGGAATTTTTGAAATGCCCGAAGCAAAGAAATCTACAAAAGCGAAAACCAAACCGTCAGCCGAAGAAGCGAAAGAACAAACCGCTTCCACCGCTTCCGAAGAAACAAAACAGCAAGAGCAATCGTCGGCACAAATGCCGACCGATTGGGCGAAGATGGTTGTGAATCAATTGGTCGAAGCCCAAAAGATGTGGCTTGAGATTACTTCGCAACAAAACGCGCTTGTATTCAAGACCGTTTCGCAAGTGATGGGAATGTCGCAAAACGCTCCAACAGAATCTTTGGCAGAGTGGGCAAAACAAGGCGTCGAAGGTTTTGTTGAAGCACAAAGGCGTTGGTCTGAAATTGCAATGCAACAAAGCGCACAACTTGTCAAAGCGGTTCAATCGGGCGCGAATTTCACTGACCCGAATGCTTTGGGCGGCATTCAGGCGCCAGCAGGGCAAGGTTTTGAAACTTTAGTGAAATTGCGTATGGCATGGCTTGATTTTGCGGCTCAACAAAATGCACAGATGATGCAAGTGATGAAAAAAAGTCTGAACATAGACGATTCATCCCCGGCGGCGGCATTGGCGGATTTCGCACAGCAGACGATGAACAGCTATGTTGAAGTGCAAAAGCGTTGGCTGGATTTGGCAATGCAACTTCCGTTTTTAGGCGGCGCAATGGGCGAACAAAAGAAATAAAGGTTTTTCGTGCCTTCAGACGGCAAGACTTTAATCAAAAGAAAGCCGATTAAAGTCGGTACTCAAAACAATTTATTTAGGAGCGAAGGATGGCGAAAGAATCAGCCTCGAAAAGAACATATCCTTGGACTACGACGGTTAAAGATACGACTGTAACTTTGCGTTTGATGACGCCCGAAGACAAAGAAGCAATGCTGGCGTTTGCGCGGTCTTTACCCGAAGAAGATTTATTGTTTCTGGCGATTGATATAACGCAAGAGGAAGCTGTTGATACTTGGATTCATAATATAGAGGCGGGGCGTTTGCACACGATTCTTGTCGAAGTAAACGGAAAACTTGTCGGTCACGGAAGCCTCTTGCATGAAGAACAGGTTTGGACGCGCCATCTCGGAGGAATGATTCTTTTAATCAGCCGTGAGATGCGCGGCAAAGGTTTGGGAAATGTTTTGGCTGGCGAACTGTTTGCGCGCGCGCGCGAATTGAAATTGCGAAAAGTGGTGGCACGCATGGCTTCTGAACAAAAAGGCGCAATTCAGGTTTTTGAGCGTCTTGGTTTCAAAGCCGAAGCGCTCTTGGCTGATTGCGTGATTGACCGCAATGACCGCACACACGATTTGATAATCATGTCTTACGACGTAACTGGATTCACGGAGGAATAAGCTTAATTGCGAATCGCTGATTGCCGATTTTGTAAATTCCGCAATCTGCAATCCGCAATCCGCAATCGAATATGTCACAACCTGAATTAAATCGTCGTTTATCCACGCTTGATGCGGCGTTTCTTTATTTGGAGAAGAAAGAAGCCCCGTTGCACATTGGTGGCACGAGTGTTTTTGATGGCGAGATTTCGTTTGATGAGTTTGTCAATCACGTTTCCGAACGGCTTCATGTTTTCCCGCGTTACACACAAAAAGTAGTTCCTGACCCTTTCAACCTGAGCCACCCGACTTGGGAATTTGTAGAAGATTTTGACATCAAAAATCATATCTTCAAAGTAGAAACAAAGGGAACGATTAGGCAGAAAGATTTGATTGAACTCTCAGGAAAACTTTTGAGCGGGGTAATGGACAGAAACAAACCGCTTTGGGAGTTATATATTGTCAACGGATTGGAAGGCGGTCGGTCGGCGATGATTTCAAAAATTCATCACTGCATGGTTGACGGTATTTCGGGCGTTGATTTAATGAAAGTCCTTTTTGACATTACGCCAAAGGTCGCACCGCCTCCGCCGAAACCCGAAGCAAAACCCGCAGAGCCAAAACCCGATGCCACAAGAATTTTTCTTGATTCATTGCTCGGCAGTATGCAAGAGGGAATGAATCGTTTTATGGAATTACAAGCAGGGCTATTGCAACTCACACAAACCTTTACTAACCCGCAGATGATAGCGGCGCTGCCTCATATCAGCGGAGTCCTTCCGGCTGTTTCAACACCACCGCCTTTACTACCATTTAACAGACAATGTTCGGGTGAAAGACGGCTCGCTTGGAGCGAGTTTTCCTTTGCTGAAGCGCGAGCGATTCGCGGTGTTTTGAACGGAAGTGTGAACGATGTTGTGCTGACCGTTTTAAGTGGCGCAGTATCGAATTATGTCGGGAGTCACGGGCAAGCCGCAGAAGGTCGTAGCGTGCGCTTTATGGTTCCCGTAAGTCTTCGTCAAAAAGAACAGCGCGGCGCTTTGGGAAATTTAATTTCAATCTTACCGGTTGAGATTCCTCTGGATATTAAAGACCCTTTGGCGAGATTCAAGTACGTCAATCAAAAAACTTCCGTAATGAAAGCGGCGCGTCTTGCAGAAGGTTTGGGAATGTTGGGAGCTTTGGTTGGGGTTCTGCCCGCACCTGTTCAAGCCGCAGTTGGTTCAATTGCTAACTTGCCTGTTCCACCATTCAACATGGTTGCGACGAATGTTCCCGGTCCGCAAGTCCCGCTTTATTTACTCGGAAAAAAAATGATTGCGCAATATCCGTATGTTCCAATCGGCTATGCAATTGGAATGGGATGCGCTATTTTTAGTTATGACCAAAAGCTCACATTTGGTCTTTCGTCAGACGCCCAAGCGATGCCAGATGTTGAAAAATTCAAAGAGTTTCTTGATGAAGCATTTGAAGAACTCAGAACAAAAGCGGGTGTTGAAAGAATTGAGACACAAGTTATGGGCGCAACTGCATCGAAGAAGTAATGTAATGGCATTCAAATAAAAAAAACTAAGGAGTTCGGTATTGGCAACAGTAGAAAGCGCGTTTGAAAAAGACATGCAATCATCTGCGCGTCCGATTTGGCTTGAATCCTTTGTAGGCATTGATTGGACGTTGCTTCATCTATCACCAGTTTATTACGGGTTGGGTATTCCAAAGGGTGACGGTTCGCCCGTCGTGCTGGTCCCCGGTTTTCTTGGTTCTGACTTTTATCTTTACGAACTCTATCTTTGGCTTAACCGAATTGGTTACAAACCCTATCTTTCAAACATTGGCTGGAATGCCGACTGCTTAAATACGCTCGCGCACAAACTTTCAAGAACAATCTACAAAGCGCATAAAGAGACAAATAAAAAAGTTCATTTAGTCGGACATAGTTTAGGTGGAATTCTCTCGCGCTCATCAGCCGCACAAAAACCTGACCGCATTGCCTCGATAACTACTCTGGCATCACCTTTTCGCGGTGTTCGTTCACATCCATGCGTATTGGATATGGCAGAGAAAATCAGGCGAAGGATTTTCAAAACCCGCGACACAACAAAACACCCCGATTGTTACACAGGCTTTTGTGATTGCGCTGCTGTTACAGCATTACAAAATTCCATTCCATCAACGGTCAGACATTCGGCTATTTACACTAAAACAGACGGAATAGTAGATTGGCAGGCATGTATCCATGACAATCCCGAAACAGATTTTGAAGTCACAGGCACGCATATCGGACTGGCTTTTAATCATCAGGTTTACAGACTAATAGCAACACGATTGGCTCACAAAGAAAACGTGTAAAGGCTTAAATCTGTGAAATCCCGCGAACAAATCGTAACAAATTCAAACTGGCTCAATGAAGGCGTCAAGAATATGTTGTTGGCGACGTTTTTCTTTTCGCTTATGAACGTCGCCGTCAAAATGATTTCACACATCCCCGCGATGGAAGTTGTATTTTTTCGTTGCCTTATTGCGATGTTTATCGCTCTTTTTTTAGCCAGAAGATTAAAGCTCAACTGGCTTGGGACGAATCGCGCGCTTCTTTTTTTACGCGGGATGTTCGGGACAATCGCGCTCTATGCCTTTTTTCTTTCTATTCAAAACATGCCCCTAGCAAGCGCGATGACGATTCAGTATCTTTCCCCGATTTTTACAACGGTAATTGCACTTGTTTTATTGGGCGAAAGCGTTCGTCCTTTTCAGTGGCTGTTCTTTGCCATGTCGTTTGCGGGCATATTTGTGATTAAAGGTTTCGATACAAAAATCTCTTTTGTTTATTTGATAGTTGGCATTGTGTCGGCTTTCTTTTCTGGGCTTGCTTACAACATGGTTCGCAGTCTCAAGGAAAAAGAACATCTTTTAACCGTTGTCCTTCATTTTCAATTTATGGGTGTGGTCATAGGTTTCCTGTTTTCACTTTTTAACTGGGTTACACCACACGGACGTGATTGGCTGTGGCTCATGTTAATCGGCGTGTTCGCACATTTAGGACAAATTCATCTGACGAAAGCTTTGCATTTCGAGAAGGTAGCCAATGTTTCTATTCTAAGTTATTCGGGAATCGTTTACGGTTTACTCTTTGGATACTTTCTTTTCGGTGATGTTTACACGATACAAACTCTGATTGGCATTGCTCTGGTTGTCGGTGGAGTAATTTTGAGTATCATCTACCAAAAACGAAAAGCGGTTTTACCTGTTGAATTGACCGAAGCATAAAGGAGAACAAGGTGGAAATAGTTTTAGGATTCAAAAACAGCGAAGAGATAATTAAGAGAATCTTGGACGAATGTAAAACAATTGCGGTTGTGGGTTTGTCGTCAGACCCCTTGCGACCATCAAACGGCGTAGCGGGCTATATGAAAAAACAAGGCTACAAAATCATTCCCGTTAACCCGAATGAAACGGAAGTTCATAACGAAAAAGCATACCCGTCACTATCGGATGTGTCCGAAAAAATTGATTTGGTTGATGTCTTTCGACGTTCCGAAGAAGCAGGCAAGGCAGTTGATGAAGCGATAGCAGTAGGCGCAAAAGCAGTTTGGCTTCAGGAAGGCGTTATTGACGAAGACGCCGCTGAACGCGCTCAGGAAGCGGGGCTGTTAGTAGTGATGGACAGATGTTGGTTAAAAGACCATTTGAGGCTAAAGAGATGAACGCCGAAATCCGCGCAGTCGCAATCACGGTCAGCGACGGTTGTGCATATGGCAAAAGAGAAGATGTGTCAGGAAAAGTTCTCGTTGAACTTTTAGAAGAAGCAAATGCGGTCATCATTGAAAAAATAATTGTCTCAGACGAGCTAGAGCCTTTGAAAGAAACTCTCAAAACATACACAGACCGCGATGATGTGAATTTGATTTTGACAACAGGCGGGACCGGATTTGCAGAACGGGATAACACGCCCGAAGCTACGCGCGCAATCATAGAAAAAGAAGCACAGGGTTTGTCAGAAGCCATTCGGTTTGAATCATTAAAGCTAACGCCAATGGCTATGATTTCACGCGGCGTCAGCGGAATTAGAAACGGGACTTTAATAATAAATTTGCCCGGTTCGCCAAAAGGCGTGCGCGAAAGTTTTGCGGTTATAAAACCGGTTCTGAATCATGCAATCAACTTACTTGAAGGAAATACATCGCATTAAAAAGAAATTTTATTGACGCCTGCGTTTGTTGAAGCTTAGAATCCACAGAACAAATCAAGATTCATCATGTTGGCTTTTCTTCTTATACAAACGCAGTCTATTGGCAAACCAATCACGGCTTATTTACCCGTGTTGGTTTTCTTTGTGTTTGCAATAATCTTCGCGGTAATGCCCATTGCGCTTTCAAGATTTTTGCGCCCGATGATGTACTCAAAAGCGAAGATGCGCCCTTACGAATGCGGTATTGATCCCGATACAGACGCGCATGACCGTTTCACGGTTCGTTATTACATCATCGCAATGCTCTTTTTGATTTTTGATGTAGAGACAATTTTCCTGCTTCCTTGGGCGATTATATTCATGGGCGAAGATTTTTCTTTTACAAAATTTGCTCTGATTGAGATGTTTGTTTTTCTGGGAATTTTAATTGTTGGTTATTACTACGCATGGCGAAAAGGCGCACTGAATTGGGCGTGAGAGGAGGGATGAAGGATGAGGGATGAGGGATGAATAAAAACAAAACGCTTCTTTGCGTTCTCTTATTTATCCCTCATCCCTCATCCTTCATCCCTTAGAAAACTATGGCTGAACATCAAGAAGGTTTTGTACTGACAACGGTTGACTCGATAACAAACTTTGTGCGCGAAAAGGTCAGCGCGAAGGCTATGGATGCTGGCGCGCCTGTTGTGAATTGGGCGCGTGCTTCTGCGTTGTGGCCCATGACGTTCGGCTTGGCGTGTTGTGCTATTGAAATGATTGCGACCGGTGCGGGGCGTTTTGATATTGACAGATTCGGCGCGGGCGTCTTTCGACCTTCACCGCGACAGAGCGATTTAATAATCGTGGCGGGAACGGTTACGTTGAAGATGGGCCTTATCGTCAGAAGAATTTACGAACAGATGCCCGAACCAAAATGGGCTATTGCAATGGGAGCTTGTGCTTCGACGGGCGGACCTTTTGATTCCTATTCGACAATGCAGGGAGTTGACAGAATTATCCCTGTTGACGTTTACATTCCGGGTTGTCCGCCGCGCCCCGAAGCATTGCTTTATGGTCTTTTGCGTCTTCAGGACATCATAAAGAAAGAACATCCTTCAACCTACATATTTGAATCAGATGGAAGCATTGTTAGAAGAAGAAGCGACTGATAGCTTGCCGAAAATTCATCAAATCCGGTTTTGTCATTTTGAACACGAGACATTCAAACAACATTTGTCATAGCGAAATCCGCGCGCTATGACAAATGTTGTTTACTTATGGCTAATTTCCGCCGCTACGATAATTGGCAATCGTAACATCGGTGTTGTTTATCGAACGCGCATTATTACGCGAACTCGTGCCCGTTGCCCGACCGCTATAATTAACCGAAGGGTTGGAAAAATGAGCGACTCGTGTGCAGCCAGATGAACAAGGATTAGAATAGGACATCACTGTTCGGAAAACGCCGTTGACCCAATGCCCGTAACTGTAAGAATAAGTCCCGCCGCTTCCGTTTTCAGGATTGTGCGCGCTTCCCATGTTATGTCCGAGTTCATGTGCAAAAGATAAATTTCCAATCGCACAGGTTCTCGAAGTAACTGTAAAAGCGTTATTTGAATTACCGCTCGCGCTGCCCATTAAATAACCGATTCCGCAAGCGCCGCCCGTATTTGAAATCATCGCCACAAGATCGGCTTTGTATTGGTTTCGTAAAGAAGCAACAGTTGAATTGTTGCGTAAATTGGAAAGTTCCGTGCTTAACGAACCTGTTTCGCTCGTCGGAGACTGTTGAGCGCGTACAAGCCGCACACGCTGAGTGATGCCGCTGTTTATGTAAGCCGTGTTCGTGGAGTCAATTGCTTGTTGAGCAAAGTTTCTGGCCTGAGTATCGCCGCCTAAAGAGTTCTTAACGCTGTTCGTGTAAAGAACCATAACGTCAATCGTATTTCCCGTATCCTCAGCAGAAATACCGTTTTCTGTCCAGATATTATTTTTGTTCTCAAACTCAAATTCATCGGATTTAATTTCACCGCCGCAACCGGGAAACCTGCTTTGGTCGAGTTCGACTAGAAATTGTCGTCCACCTTTTGAAACAATTTCATAAACGGTATTTCCCGCGTAAATTAAACCTGAAACCGAACCATCGGTGAAAGTCAAAACAACATCGCCGGAGACTCCATCCTCTGTTAAATGTCCGCGCCAAGTAAAATCTCTTTTGCTTCGGTATTCAAAACCCTCAGATTTTCTTTGCGCAGCGATGTGAATTTTACCGTCGGGAAGTGGAAAACTCAGTTGCTCTAAATCTATTTCAAAAAGGTTCGTCGAATTAAAGTTAACCTCACTCTCGCTGACCGATGCAATAGAACTTTTTTCGCTTTCGGGCAGGTCTGACAATGTTTCACCCAAACTAAAAAGCGGAACTTGCTCTTGCTTGTCAGTCAAACTATTTTCGTCTCCGATTGCTTTCGATGATATTTCACCCAGACTAGAAAGCTTGTATTTATCTTGCCCGCTTGCCTTTGGTGAAAAATTATATGTGTAAATTACGGCAACAAAAAAAGTCGCCGCAACAACAAGTAAACTTCTTCCAACATTTGTTTTCAGACTGTTTTTCATTCTTCTTTATCCTCAGGAAATAGGTTTTGACTCCCGCCAAATAAAGGCGGACTCTCGCTAAATGCCGGTGCGAGATAAGTGGGTAAGTGAATCAAAAGTTGAAAATTCACGATAGCTCGTTTTCAGCCCTGATTCGCATTTAATGAGCAACGATAGATACCCTTTTAACGGGTATTGGCTATGCGTTATCTCATAAATTGTTAATAGAATGTAGATTCACGATACAGCTTTGTATAAAAACAAGCAATTTATAAACTCCGGGTTCGTTTGGTATGCCGGAAGCATCTTGGTTCACAAACCTTTTGTATTGTATTGGCATCGCAGCAGTCATTGCAGTCGCCTTGACGTTAATACAATCGCGCAACTATTATGTCGTGTTTCGTTTGAGACATTGAAAGCTACATGAGGGGGAGTAATAAAATAATGAAAGCAGAAATTCATCCTAATTACGACGAAATAACAGTTAGTTGCGCTTGCGGTTCTACGTTTAAGACGCGCTCGACAAAGAAGGGCGATTTGCACATTGAAATCTGTGCAGAGTGCCATCCGTTCTTTACTGGCAAACAGAAACTTGTTGACACGGCAGGTCGCGTTGACCGCTTTAATAAACGCTACGGACGAA
>Ga0187892_10007329_pt1 | contig 15783 bp, 11 predicted proteins | sample MA1701073metaG_FD_139345 | JGI IMG/M metagenome (GOLD analysis project Ga0187892, IMG submission 139345) | Bio-ooze microbial communities from a basaltic lava cave in the Kipuka Kanohina Cave System on the Island of Hawaii, USA - MA170107-3 metaG ... | reverse complement strand
TCGGCTTCGCCTTGGGGGTCACGGTTCAGGGGTTGGGGATCGGTAGCTTTGGACTTGTCATGACTTGCTTGAGACTTGTCTGAGACTTGCCCTAGACTTGTCTTGGACTGCTGAAGCGTGAGTTCCCCTTTCAGCCGATACAACTCTGCCTCGTACCAACGCTCCCCAATCTTATCCACCAGAGCTAACACCTCGGTCAGCACATTAAGCCCTTCTTCGGGCTGCTCCATTTTCCCGTATGCCTCAGCTAATAGACCAAGCAAGTACGTCCGGTGTATCTTTGCCCTTATGTCTTGGTGGACCGCGAGGCCTTGGCGTATCTGGGTCAACCCTTCCGCTACCTGTCCCTGCTCAGCCAGCGCCCAACCCCAATAGATGGTTCCTTGCGCTACCCAGTACGGAAACCCCCGGTCGCGAGCGATTGCAAGCAGTGCCTCTGCCTGCTCTTGGGTTGCCTGCGCTTCTCGGCAAAGCTTATGGAATATGGCAGCACACTGATGGGCGAGAGCCAAGCTAAAGGGATGGGATAGCTCCTGGGCTAGAGCGAGTGCCTCCTGCACCCTCTCCCGGCCTTGATCCGGATACCCTAGAGCCCACAAGGTCCAGGCCAGGAAGGCTCGGCAGGAAATCCCAGGGTCCGTCCCATAGACGAAGGCTAAGGAGTGGTGCTGTTGTGAGTTGTACAGGGCAATGCCCTGTTCCAAGGGTGCGCGGGCTGAAGCAAACTCTCCAGGCCAGAACAAATTCACTCCCAGCGTATAATGTGCCCCCACAAGGTGCGTCGGCTCTACACGTTGGGCTAGGTTCAGGAACTGCTCCCCTAGTTCACGTCCTGTCTGGAAGTCCGCCCGATTCATATAAAACCGCCACAGCCCAAAGAGCACTGGCAAGAGCTGCGGGGTTTCGTCTACCTGTTGGCACAACTCCCGCGCCCGAGTGTAGGCTTGTCCCACTTCTGGGGCCCCAAGGCCCTTAGTGAACATCAATGCGGGGCCGAGGGCAGTTTGTAAGAGCAGTTCCTGCTGGATATGTCCGGGAGTGTTCGGCAGGGCCTTGAGCAACTCCAGCCCCCTGGTGAGGTGGGCGACTGCTTCCACATAGGCTGAGTGCTGCGTTGCTTTTTGCCCCGCCTGTTGCCAATACGGAATCGCCTGCTCAATGAGATTTGCTTCGGTGTAGTGATGGGCAAGTAGCTCGGGCTGAGTTTCTTTAGTGTCAGGAAATTGTTCTTCCAGTATTCGGGCAATCTGTTGGTGATACTGTTGCCGTGTGCTCTTGAGGAGGGATTGATAGGCCGTGTCTTGCACCAGCGCATGCTTGAACAGATACCGCGCCTGCGGTGGGCTACCGCTCTGGTAGACGAGCTCGGATTCAACTAATTGCTTCAGCCTCTGTTGCAAGGTTTCTTCGGTAAGCGGGCAAACTACATGAAGTAAGTCATAGTTGAATTCACGCCCAATCGTTGCTCCGATCTGCGCGATCTCTTTGGCCGAGCCGAGTCGGTCCAGTCGTGCCATGAGCGAATCGTGCAGTGTAGCAGGAATTGCAGACCCAATAGACTCAATGGACCCAATAGACTCAATAGACTCCAGAACCGTTTTTGTCAGCTCTTCGACAAACAGCGGCACCCCATCCGTCTTGCTCACAATCTGTTGTACGACTTCTGCTGGGAGGGCTTTGCCGCCTGTCACTTTCTCTACCATTGTCTCTACGTGATTCCGCCCTAGCCGACTCAGCGTAAGCTGACTGAGATACGAATGCACACTCCACGGCGGGGCGAACTCGGGGCGAAATGTCAATACCATCAACAGCCGTGTGGCGGGCACTTGGTTGAGAAACAGAGTGAGCAGGTCGAGAGTGGATGGATCAGCCCAATGCAAATCTTCCCAGGCGTAGATTACTGCCTGTTGCTTGGCCTGTGCGCCCAGCCCAGCTACCAAGGCTTCGTAGGTTTTCTCTTTCTGCTTTTGGGGACTGAGCGTAAGTGGGGGATACCCTTCGGGATGCGGAAGCGAGAGCAACGCCGCCAAGAGAGGAAGAGCGTCGGGTTGTAGAAGCGCAGCCTGCTGCATCCCTACGCTGAGTTTGCGTAGCCTCTCTTCCGTACTCTCCTCACTCTGAAACTTCAGCACTCGTTGCAGATACTCAATCACTGGCGCGAGTGCACTGTTCTGCGTATACGGCGAACAGCGTAACTCTAGACAGGACGCTCCTTCGCGCTCAATCGTCTCCTTAAGTGCCTCTACCAATCGCGATTTACCAATGCCCGGTTCGCCACTGAGCAGCACCACTTGACCTGCTCCATCCTTCACCCGTTCCCACCGCTCGCGTAACAGCCCGAGCTCATGCTCACGCCCAATCAGGGGCGTCAAACCTTTACGAACTACTACTTCAAAACGACTATGAGCTTCGCTTTCTTTCACGACCCGATACAGCGTCAGTGGCGTGGCGATACCCTTGAGTTCTGGCTGCCCGCGATCCTCAGATTCAAACAAGCCTTCGACGAGACGATACGTTGCCGCACTGATCCTCACTTCATCAGGATTGGCTTGTCCTTGAATGCGAGCCGCGAGGTTGGGAGTCTCACCCAAGGCGAGCAGTTCGCGTTTCTCGCTACTGCCGATTTCCCCCACGACGACGAGGCCAGTGTGAATGCCGATGCGGACCTGGAGTTTTCGTGCTTTCCCTGTGGCCCCCTCACCCTGTCCCTCTCCCACAAGGGGAGAAGGGACCTGTCTTTGTAGCGCCTCGATAATCTCCAACCCTGTCCGCACAGCCCGCCGCGCATCATCTTCATGAGCAGTTGGATAACCAAAGTAGACCAGCAATCCATCACCCAGGTACTGGGCAAGGTAGCCCTCATACCGCTGGATCACCTCGGTACAGGTCTGTTGATACCGTTGCACGACCGCCCGGTAGTCTTCAGGGTCAAGTTGAGCCGACAATGCCGTCGAACCCACCAGATCACAGAACAGCACCGTCAACTGTCGCCGCTCGGCGGCTGGAGATTGGGAAGTTCGGGGTTCGGAGTTCGGAGTCTGGGGACTGGGACGTTGAGGGGCACTGACAACTGACACCTGAGAACTGACAACTTCTTTTTCGCCGTTTCCCCGTTTCGCCGTTTCCCCTTCCGCTTCCCCGCCGGTCCACACCAAGACTTTTCCGTTCTCGTCAATGGCCAAGCGTTTGGCGTCGATCAGTTCTTCCTTCAGGGCTTCAAGTGCGTCATCGTTGAGGTCAAACTCTAATCTGAGTGCCCGATACGAGACCCGGCCTTCGCGCTGGAGTAAGGCAACTACTTGGTTCACAACTTCATAGAACTTCACTTGAAAGCCTCCGCTCACCGACGAGCAGCATTATTCTTCTCTGGAAGGCAATTTGTCAAACAACCGCAGGAGCGATTCTCTGTCTGTTGTTTGCTCTGGACGTAGTGGTTCCGCCCCCAGGTTGAACAAATTGGTATTCTCCACGGTATCAAGAGCGAAGACGGGTTTGCCTTCTATGGAAAGTTCGTAGCAGAAGCTTTCGCTTTTGCCCCCTGGTGTGGCATGTGTGATAAACACCACATCGGCGAGGGCAGCGATAAACTCATTTCTGGCTAATGCGCGAGCGGTTGTGGGTCGCTTCTGTTCCTCCTCGAAAGGAGAGAGCAACAACAAACGCTCGTTTTCGAGTGCCGTGCGCCAAAGAGTCGGCAAACGTAGATGTTCAATACTGCGAGCGGGACAGACAATCACTGGCTGCGTTCCTTGCAAGAGAATGTTCAAACACTCTTTCTCCAGTGGCGAGTGAAAGCCGCCAATGACAGTGACTCCGGCATCGCGGAATGCACGGGCAAGCTCGTAGGTTTGCTGGATGATCGTTTCGGAACACCGCACCGAGCAGAAGAGCGCGACCAGTGGGCGGTGTTTCTTCTCGTGTAAAAGCTCAAGGTTGCCTCGCGTAATCACCGCGGGCGGAACACGGTCAATGAAATACAAGCGGAGCGCTTGGGGATAACGAATATCCTGCTGGTCGATGTGAATCGGGTCAAACATGTTCGTCTGGTCAACCTCTCCGGCCAATTCTTTATGAGGAATTACGTTCAAGGGCAAGGAGAAAGATGAAGTTGACTCTTGCTGTGAGGGAAGCGTTCAGCTATCAGCTTTCAGTCGTCAGCCCTAAGAGACAGAGATAGAGACAGAGCAAGAGAATAAAAAGAGTCCCCGCTTCCCTCTCTGTCTCTCCTCTCTATACTTCAAGAGCTGAAAGCTGACGGCTGACGGCTGAACGCTTACGCTGTGTAGAGTGCTCATGCTAGAGGCACGGAGTCACAAGGTATGAACATCCAGATTTTTGGTCTACAGAAGTGTGCCGATACCCGCAAAGCCCAACGATTTTTCAAAGAGCGTGGTATTCGGTTCCAGTTTGTTGACCTGAAGGAGAAGGGATTGTCGAAAGGTGAACTCCGTTCGGTCGCGACCCGTGTTCCACTGGAGCAACTCATTGACCGTTCCGGTCCTCGCTTTACTGAGCGAGGACTCGCGCACGCCTGGCTCAATGCCGAAAAGACTGAGGCGTTATTGTTAGATGATCCGCTGTTATTCCGCACCCCGATCGTGCGCAATGGGAAAGACGCGACCGTTGGCTACTGCCCGGAAGTCTGGAAGGGGTGGCAGACAGCAGAAAAGGGGTGACCCAGAATTCAGCAGGTGGCATTTGACGTTCAGTATGATAACAATAATAGAGTAGATATGCGTTTGAAGGCCGCGTGGTCCCCCAAATTTTCTGGCCGTGTGATACGTTATACGCATAGACAAGCAGCGACCTAATGTATATAAAGAACAGCCAAGTGAAGTGAAAGGAGGTGACCCCAGCATGGTATGGACCAAACCCGAATTTGTCGAAGTACGGATGGACGCGGAAGTCAGCTCATATATTTTCGTTGCAGAATAAACATCCTTCTTGAGGTTTTTGCGGACGGGCTTCCTCTGAACAACAGGGAGAAGCCCGTCTTTTTATTCTTTTATCGTGCAAGTCAGAGTGCTCGGCTCAGCAGCAGGTGGTGGCTTCCCTCAATGGAACTGTAATTGCACGAACTGCAGCGGTTTCCGCTCTGGTACTCTGCGAGCCGCCGCACGAACCCAATCCTCAATTGCTGTGAGTACCGACGGAGATCGTTGGTATCTCATCAACGCCAGCCCTGACATCCGTCAACAAATCAACATTTCTCCCTGGCTCTTCCCCCGTACCCCCCCTCGTGATACCCCAATTCACGCCATCTTGTTGACCAACGCCGAAATTGACCATATTGCCGGCCTTCTTTCTTTACGAGAATCTCAACCCCTTTGCCTCTACTCGACCCAACAAGTGCGAGAATGGGTCCTTGAGTCGAATGCGGTCTTCCAGGGGCTGTTTCGACCCCCGACAAAAAATCTGTGGCAAAGTGCCAATACGACTGGACCAGACGACCTTATCGGAATTGACGGTAAGGAAAGTGGACTCCGCTACGAGGCGTTTCTCGTGCCGGGAAAACCACCAGCCTATCTTTCTGGTCTTGTCGTAGAGTCACTGGAAGCCACCATTGGCTACACCATCAGCGACGGTCGTAGTGGCCGCTCCCTTGTTTATTTGCCAGCGATCAAACAACTTGACGCTGCTGTGAAGCGTCGGCTTGAGCAGTGTGATTGTTTCTTGCTTGATGGGACTTGCTGGTCTGACGACGAATTGGTACGGAAAGGACTCTCGCAGAAGACGTCACTGTCGATGGGACACGTACCAATCAGCGGGCCGGACGGCAGTCTCAGTCAATTGGCTCACATACGGCGTGCGCGGAGAATTTATACCCATCTCAACAATACGAACCCTTTACTTATTGAAGATTCACCTGAACGGCGGGTTGTCGAAGAGGCTGGATGGGAAGTCGCGTTTGATGGTATGACAATCGAAGTGTAAACCCTGGCGAGGGAGCAAGAAGCCACATGAATAACAGCGAAAGCCAAATCCTGTGGAGTCGTGAGGAATTCACCGAACGGCTCCGTGCAGTTGGAGCAGCGGGGTATCATGATAAACACCCGTTCCACATCTTGATGCACGAAGGCAAACTCACCAAACGACAACTCCAGGCGTGGATTGAGAACCGTTTCTACTATCAAGCCATGATTCCGAAAAAGGACTCGGTCATCATGGCGAAGATGACCGAAGCAGCGGAACGACGTGCCTGGATCCAACGGATTATTGATCACGATGGGACACGTGAGCAGGAAGGCGGCATTCACAAGTGGCTCGTCTTGGCTGAGTCGGCTGACTTACGCCGAGAGGACGTAGCCAGTTTCCGCTTTGTCTTGCCGGCTGTCCGTTTTGCCGTCGATGCCTACCTGACCCTCGTGCAAACGCGTTCTCTGGTCGAGGCGGTGGCCTCTTCGCTGACTGAATTGTTCGCACCAACGCTCATGTCCCTGCGGCTTCCTGCGTTCGAGGAACATTATCCCTGGGTGCAGAAAGAGGGTCTCGAATATTTTCGCTCACGTTTGAGTCAAGCTCCCCGTGATGTCGAGTTTGGCCTTGAATACGCGCTGACGCACTGCACGACGCGCGAGTTACAGGAACGTGCGGTTGAAGTCCTCACCATCAAGTGTCACATTCTCTGGAGCTTGCTTGACGCGGTACACTTCGCCTATGTCACCCCGGGCTTGTTACCGCCTTTGTGGGGAAAGTGAGAACTGTAAGCATGGCTGACGTTCCAACAACCTGGCAACCGCGTCTCGCCGCAAAGGCACGCCTGCGGTGGGATAACGTAGAAAAACGGCACATGCTAGTGTTTCCCGAAGCTGCACTGCTGCTGAATGAAACCGCAGTAGCGATCCTGAAGTTGTGTGACGGCGAACGCACGCTCGAGCAGATCGTCGATACCCTGGCCCAGCAGTTTGCGGGAACGGATCGTTCGCTGATTGACAATGAAGTGGTAGAGTTACTCACCCGTTTGCAAACACGCGGCTTGTTGGATAGCTAAAGAATATGCCAGCCCCTCGTCCCTATACCCTCGTGGCTGAATTGACCTACCGCTGTCCCCTGCGGTGCCCCTATTGTTCAAATCCGGTTAATTTCCACGCCATGCGGGAGGAATTGAGCACTGAGCGGTGGTGCCAGGTGTTTTCCGAAGCGGCAGACCTCGGTGTGGTCCAATTGCATCTTTCCGGTGGTGAACCCGTCGTACGCAAAGATTTGCCCGCGCTCATTCGTCACGCCCGTCAGTGCGATTTGTATACCAACCTGATCACCGGCGGCACCTTACTCACCGCAGAGAACCTGCAACAATTTCGCGACTGCGGACTCGACCATGTCCAATTGAGTGTGCAGGATACCGACCGGGAAACCGCTGAGCGCATCGCGGGGATTCGCTCTTACGACAAGAAGCTCGAAGTTGCGCGCCTCATCAAACAGTTGGGATTTCCGCTCACACTCAATGTCGTTCTCCATCGGTTCAACATCGACCATGTACCGGAACTGATCACCCTGGGCGCAGAACTTGGTGCACAGCGGCTTGAGCTGGCCAACACGCAATACTACGCCTGGGGGTTAGAGAACCGCAAGGCCTTGTTACCAACGCGGGCGCAACGTGACCAGGCAGAAGCGATTGCTCGAGAGGCGCGGGCACGGTATCGGGGCACGATGGAAATCGCCTTCGTCCAAGTCGATTATTTCGCCGAGGAGCCGAAAGCCTGCATGGGTGGCTGGGCGCGCACTTATATGTGTATTACTCCCACAGGGGAAGTGTTGCCGTGTCATGCGGCCCATGTGATTCCCGGTCTGTTGTTCGATTCCGTCCGCCATCAATCTTTGACGAATATCTGGCGAGAGTCGCCCGCCCTGAATGCCTTTCGGGGTGATGACTGGATGCAGGAGCCTTGTCGGAGTTGTCCGAAAAAGACCGTTGATTTTGGCGGCTGTCGGTGCCAGGCCTTTTTATTGGCTGGTGACGCCGCAGCCACCGATCCGGTCTGCCACTACTCACCACATCATCAAGCGGTATTGGAAGCTGTTGCTGCGGCGGAACAGGAACAGGCCCCTCTGGTGTATCGGGACCTCAAGAACAGCGAACGATTGTCGGGTCACTCATGAGCGATGCTGCAACTCAGCACCCTGGAAAACCATCCGGTGCACCACAAGGTGCGCAGCAACAAAGGGGTAGGAAGCGCATGGAATCCGTTGGCGTGATGGGAGGCCTGACCCTCCTGATGGTGATTTGGGCGTTCTTCAAAGGTCCAGACGTTCCCCTGCGTGGCTTTCAAGCCACCTTCGCACTCTTACAAGATGTGTGGTTGCAGCTGCTGTTGGGGTTTTGCTTAGCCGGTTTCTTTGACGTCTTGGTTCCGCGTGAGCTGCTCTTGAAGTTGATGGGTGAACAATCTGGCACGCGCGGCATCGTAATGGGATGGCTCATTGGACTGCTGATGCCTGGCGGACCGTATGTGGTGTTTCCTATCGCGGCTTCCCTCTTCAAACAGGGAGTTGAGGTCGGTCCATTGATTACCTTCATCACCGCCAAGTCCCTGCTGTCTCCCACTCGGCTGTTTTCGTGGGAGATCCCATTCCTTGGCTGGCCTCTAGCTGTGGCGAGAGCGATTCCGAGCTTCATTCTCCCACCCCTGGTTGGCATTGTGAGCCAACGACTCTTTCACTTCTTTAACCGCTAGCACAGGCCTGCATCGCTAGCAGGCCGCTCTCCACTTGGAGTGAGACTAATTGCTGGAGCGGGATAACACGAATCTCACTTTCCGCACTGATCTGTTCCATACGCGTAGTGATATGCGCACGCATCTCCTCGGCCCGTCCCTCTTCGCCAATCTCTCTCGCCAGTCGATAGAGTTCTCCTAGATACAGTGCGACATGAAAACTCCGGCACACGCGGGCGTCAAACGCCTGGGCGCGGGAGGCCTCTTGCGCATAGGCAGGTTCTGCAATCGTTGCTCTTTGCGCTGCCAACCGTTTAGGGGTTCGTCGGAGATATTCGGCTACTGAACGAAAAAGGCGATTGTGTGGCAAGGAGTTTTGCAACGCGAGGAAGTGGGTTTCGAGCACACGCAGGGTTTCCTCAGTCCGATGCATTCCCTCGGCCATTGCCTCACGCCGAGAAATTCCCGACGGACTATTATCTTCCAATACCGGGTCGGTGAAGTACGGCAATTCGCACACCAACGAGAGTCCTTCAGGCACCAATTGCTTAAGGTAGTCATCTGAACTCGTGCCAGTCGCAAGATACGGGGCAGGGTCAGCTCCGAGGCTATTCGCTAAGAAATCGTACTGCTCGCGTGCACCAAACAGTGGATAAATGGCTTGATCCCAGGCTTGGATGTATGGAACCTCCGGCTCACCCCGATGCAACGGGAGTCCATGTTCGGCTACAAGTTGGTGGAGCTGGGCAAAAAGCGTTGGCAGTCGGCGGGTGAGATAAAAATACACACCGCAAAAGCTGGCGTTATGTAGGCTGTAGAGGAAGGTCGGCCGATACTGCTCCATCAATTGCATCACTGCCTGTGTTTCTGCTGGAGGTGTGGTGAAGCGCAGGGTTTTGTAGTGAATGGGAAAGCCCCATTCGACTTGTTCGTCCTGAGGCGGGCGATAGTAATTGAGTGCATAGGTCAGCGGAGAGAATTTTTCTTTGAACCAGCCGGTGTTAAGGGCGAGACCATCGGGGTCAGACACTTTGACGATGAGAAACGTGTAGCCAAGTTGCTCGCGCAAATCTTGCCGTTCGCAGAGCAAACGGCTGAGAAAGTCGAGCGTCAACGTTCCGATCGGTTCGTTGGGGTGAGGTGCACCAATAAATAACGCTGCCTTAGGGCCATTCCCAATAGTTAGCAGCTCAATGGGCCGGCCCTCGGTCGAAGTCCCGGTCTCCTGCAATTGCGCCAGATGCGGAAACTCCTCGACGAGTTGTACGGAACTCTCATGCAACTCTTCAGGAGTGAGAAACTCTTGATAGTCGGGGATAGTTAGCAGCATTTGCTTCTCGTGAATTCTGATTGGGAAGCGTTCAGCTATCGGCTTTCAGCAGTCAGCCAGACAAGAAAAAATAAGTGGCTATCCGAATAACCCGGTAAGGGAGTGTCCGAGGGCAAAAATCCCCCCGCCAGCCGCTCTGCGTCTGTCGGCCCCCTTTGACAAAGGGGGCCGCGAAGGCGTAGCCGAGCGGGGGATTTTGAGACCCAGCGAACCCACGGGGATGAGAGTTATTCGGACAGGCTCTAAGCGAACTTTGTCCACCTGCAGGTACTAGGAAGAGTCACCTACAGGCGAAATCTCCTTATTTTTGCTGAAAGCTGAGTGCTGACGGCTGAACGCTTACGACAACTGACAACTGTCTCACGCCAATGCATTCGGCGCGTGTGGCACTTCTTTCCACTGGTCAGGATCATGACCGTAGAGAATGGTTGCCCCTTCTTTATCGCGCAGGTCACGCAGTCTGCCGAGCGAGCGGTACATCTCATCTCGATCGGTCGCGACCATGGGCAGGAGATTCTGATCCATATTCGACTTGGTGTAACAGGCATCTCCAGTAATCACGATGTCCGTGCCTTTGGTCACCTGGACACGTAACGATTGATGTCCCGGCGTGTGGCCGTGGGTTGGAAACAGCACTAACGTCCCATCACCAAAGATGTCGAATTCCCCATCGACAACTTGGTAGTGCAATTTGTGATCCCAATCTTTGGGGTCAAAGTTGGTTTTCTTGTTGAGTTCAGGGTCGCGTGCCGCGTGCAGTTCATTTTTTTGCACGAGGATGGTGGACTGCGGAAAGAACTCGTTGCCACCGCAGTGATCAAAATGGAAATGGGAATTGATGACGTACTTGATGTCATTAGGAGTGAGTTTGAATTGTGCGAGTTGCCCCACAATTTCTTCACCAGGCTTGGTGCGGGAGACAAACATATCCGCCATTGCAGCACCCAGTCGGGCAGCTGGGTCTTGCATAACGCTACAGTGAACGCCGGTGTCAAAGACGACGTTGCCTTTGGGGTGCGTGATCAAGTAGCTCGGCACCGGGATGGTGATCATCTGACCCTTCTCTCGATTGGGGAAAAAGAGTTTGCTATCGAATTCAAGCCAACCGCAGGGCATGGAAAAGATTTGCAACATAGGGCTCCTCCTTACCTGGATAATTCATAAAGCATTCGTAACTACTCAGCCGCAGAGCGGCGATTGAAGGTAGCCCGGCCTTTTAAGGCCGGGAGAGCGGCATCATTATACCCATCGCGTCGCTGCGCGACGCGGAGAGAGGGTGGGATCATTCGTACCAGGGGTTAAAACCCCCGGCTACCATCACCCGTCCCTCCGGGACGAAAAGGGCTGAGTAAGTTACAAGCATTCTTACTTCTGACAGGAATTGCAGGAAAGGTCCAGCCTCGTCCGGTTCCGTTAGTGGTGCAGTTTCGTGTTCAGCCATAGGGGACACTACAGCGTCATATACCGAGGTAGGGGCTTGATTTATCAAGCCCGTTGGCGGGGCCGATTCATCGGCCCCGCCAACTCAGGACATCGAAAGGCAAACTGCACCACTACCCCAGTTCCCTTGATCCTTTGGGCAAAAGTCAGTAGGGTGCGGCCACGTGCAGCCAGTTGCGGCTCAGATGTTAAGGAGGGAGACGGTATGCAACGGATGTGGCGATGGTGCCTACCAACAATAGTCGGTGGCATGCTTTTCGCAGTGCCATTGAATGGCTACGCCCAAGACGGCAAGAAAACTTACAATCTCAAACCGGTGACTCAAGAGCGTCTGCTCAAGGGAACGGAGGATCCGTCGGCTTGGCTGATGTACGGCGGCAATTATGAGAGCTGGCGCTTTAGTCCGCTCAAAGACATCAATCGCCAAAATGTCAAGAAACTTGGTGTCGCCTGGATGTTCCAAACCGGCATTCCAGGTCAGCTTGAAGCCTCTCCGATTGTCGCGGACGGTATCCTGTATCTCACTGCGTCGTACAATCACGTCTACGCGCTCGATGCAGAAACCGGAGAATCGCTGTGGAAGTATGACCATCCGCTGCCGGACGATTTGCGCATCTGTTGTGGTCCGACCAACCGAGGTGTAGCCATTGCCGATGACAAAGTGTTTATGGCCACGCTCGATGCGCGAATCGTTGCTCTCGACCGTAAAACCGGGAAGGTGGTGTGGAATGCCGTACTTGATAAATACGCTGATGGTTACAGCTCGACGGTCGCACCGTTGATCGTGAAAGACAAGGTCATTGTTGGCATGGCTGGTGGTGAGTATGGAGTGCGCGGGTATGTCGATGCCTATGATATCAAAACTGGCGAGCGCAAGTGGCGAACGTTCACGGTTCCAGGTGAGGGCGAAAAAGGGGTTGAGACCTGGGCTGGGGACTCGTGGAAGTATGGTGGCGGGCCAACCTGGATTACGGGCTCGTATGATCCTGAACAAGATGTACTGTTCTGGGCTGCAGGCAATGCTGCACCAGACTGGAACGGGGACATGCGCAAAGGGGACAATCTCTACACCGATTCGGTGTTGGCATTGAACCCTGATACTGGTGCGATTAAGTGGCACTTCCAGTTTACCCCGCACGACGTGTGGGATTATGACGGCAACACCGATCTCTTCCTGGTCAACGTGCAACGGAGCGGAAAGAGTATCAAAGCCCTCGCCCAACCGAACCGGAATGGATTTTTGTATGTTCTGGACCGCACGTCAGGAAAGTTTTTGCACGGAGCGCAATACGTCGAAAAACTGAATTGGGCGAAAGGGCTGGATGAGAACGGGCGTCCGATTGTTGACCCTCAGTTTGTCCCACAATTTGAGGCGAAAGAGTGGATGTGCCCTGGGGCCGGGGGCGGAAAAAATAGCTCCTATACGGCGGCGTATAGCCCGACGACGAAGCTGATGTACGTGCCGGTGATTGAGAGCTGCATGCAGATGAAGAAAGCTGAGGCGATGTTCGTGCAGGGGATTCCGTACTGGGGTGGCGGCTGGGACAAGACCCAAGGAGACGATCAGTCCTCGTACGGGCATCTATCTGCCATTGATCCAACCACTGGGGCAGTGAAATGGCGTCAGAAAGAGGAGTACCCGCTGATCGGTGGGACGCTGGCAACGGCAGGTGGATTGGTGTTCACCGGCAATCAGGAAGGCTATGTCAAAGCCTTCGACGACACGAACGGGAAGGTTTTGTGGCAATTCCAGGCCGGAGCCTCGGTGCGTGGTCAACCCGCGTCCTACAAAATTGGCGGGCGACAGTATGTTGCCGTTCCTTCTGGTGGTGGGGGGATCATGGCACCGATCATCGGTGAGCCGCCGTTGGCGAGCAAAGGCAGTGCGTTGATCGTGTTTGCGCTTCCGCAGTAAAAAAGCAAGAAACGGAGAAACGGAGAAACGGTGACAATAAGAGGGCAGTAATTTTTCTTCTCCGATTCTCCCCCTCTCCGATTCGCCGTTTCGTTCCCTTACTGCCCTTTCTTGACCCATAAAATAAAAGCCAGTACCTTGCGGACCGCATTTGGGTGTAAGCGCACCGACATTGTAAGGAGGACCGGACAGATGCGACATCTTCGGCTGTGGCCATTCGTTGGCAGTCTCAGTGCCCTAATTTTGCTACTTCCCCTGAGCGCCCAAGCTCAAGACGGCAAGAAGGAGCGGGTGCTCAAACCAGTGACCACAGAGCGTTTGCTCAAAGGCACTGACGAGACCTCGTCCTGGCTGATGTATGGCGGGAATTACGAAAACTGGCGGTTCAGCCCGCTCAAAGACGTGAACCGGAAGAACGTCAAAGGGTTACAAGTAGCCTGGATTTTCCAAACTGGCATTCCGGGTCAGTTAGAGACCGCGCCAATTGTTGCCGACGGGATTATGTATCTGGTCGCTGCCTATAACCACCTGTATGCCGTAGATGCGGCGACCGGAGAGCCGTTGTGGAAATATGACCACACCATGCCGGACGATCTGCGCATTTGTTGTGGGCCGACGAATCGAGGTGTCGCTATCCTTGATGACCGGGTGTTCATGGCAACGCTCGATGCCCGCATGGTGGCGCTTGATCGGAAGACGGGAAAAGTGCTGTGGAACGTGGTCATGGATGAATACGGTAAAGGATACAGTTCAACCGCTGCGCCACTCGTTATCAAAGACAAAGTGATTATCGGAATCGCTGGTGGCGAGTACGGAGCCCGTGGTTTTATTGATGCCTACGACGTGAAGACTGGTGAGCGGAAGTGGCGTCGGTACACAGTTCCCACCGAAGGGGAAAAAGGGGTTGAAACCTGGGCAGGAGATTCATGGAAAGTTGGCGGCGCTCCAGCGTGGGTTACTGGCTCCTATGACCCGGAACAAGATGTGCTCTATTGGGCGACTGGGAACCCCTCTCCAGATTGGAACGGCGATACACGGAAGGGAGACAATCTCTACTCCAATTCCGTCCTGGCACTTGATCCCGCGACCGGTGATCTCAAATGGCACTTCCAGTTCACTCCCCATGATATATGGGACTATGACGGTAACACCGGCATGTTCTTGGTGAATGTTGACCGCAGTGGGAAGACCGTCAAGGCCTTGGCGCAACCGAACCGCAATGGGTTTGTCTATGTCCTTGACCGCACCAGCGGAAAATATCTGCACGGTTCACAGTACGTAGACCGCCTCAACTGGGCAAAAGGGCTTGATGAAAACGGACGGCCGATTGTGAATCCAGACTACCTCCCGCAAGAGGGAGGGAACAAAGAGTTCATCTGCCCTGGCAACGTCGGTGGGCAGAATGGTGCCTACACGGCTGCCTACAGCCCGTTGACCAAGGCGATCTACGTGCCGGTCATTGAAAGCTGTGGGAAGATGGAAAAGGCTGCCGCGACCTTCATTCAGGGGATTCCGTTCTGGGGTGGTGGCCCTGGGAAGACGGAGGGGGATGACCAATCCTCGTATGGGCATCTTTCGGCGGTAGACCCTTCTACTGGCGCGATCAAATGGCGCTATGTCGATGAGTATCCACTCGTCGGTGGCACGTTAGCGACCGCAGGTGGCTTGGTATTTACCGGCAACCAAACCGGCTATGCCCTTGCGTTTGATGATACGACCGGTGAGTTATTGTGGAAACTCCAGACCGGCTCACCCGTGCGTGGTCAACCTGTTACGTACAAAGTCGGAGGTCGGCAGTACGTAGCGATTCCCAGCGGCGGTGGCGGTTTGGCAGTGACCATCGTCGGAGAAAACCCACTTGGCACCAAAGGTAGTGCCGTGGTGGTGCTTGCGTTACCGAAGTAATCGCTCGTGAAACAACGCATGTTCCTTCTGCACTTTGTAGGGGCAGGTTTCAAACCTGCCCTGATTTTCCTCTTCCTCTTTAATGCCTTGGGAGTAAGTTCGGTTGTTCTTGCCGAGCAACCGACTGAACTGCGGGTTTGTTTGCTCGAAGAGAATTTGCCGCTCTCTTCACGCAAAGAAAACTCCGGTTTTGACTTGGATACAGGGAAAGTCATTGCCGAAGCATTGCGACGCACGTTCGTCCCTGTCTGGGTGCCGAATAGTACCCAGATTCAGGAGATCGAAGAGAGCGATTTCCCCTTGCGTCGCCTGACGAAGAATGCCTGTGACGCGATCTTCAGCGTTCCAGGAGAAGACGCGTTGAAAGGTGTTCCGAAAGCGGCACTGGGTGCACCATATTATGGAGCGGCCTTTGAGTTTGTCAGTCAAGGCGGGACTGGGCCAGCGAATCTAGCTGCACTGAAGGATAGGCCAGTTGCGGTCCAAGCCCAAACGATTGCGAGTTTCATACTCAACGCCCGTAAAGTGTCAATGCGAAC
>Ga0187892_10007328_pt1 | contig 15783 bp, 14 predicted proteins | sample MA1701073metaG_FD_139345 | JGI IMG/M metagenome (GOLD analysis project Ga0187892, IMG submission 139345) | Bio-ooze microbial communities from a basaltic lava cave in the Kipuka Kanohina Cave System on the Island of Hawaii, USA - MA170107-3 metaG ... | reverse complement strand
CGATCCCCGGTCGGTGGAGTACCTGCTCAAGGTCTACACCTTCGCGGGCGGCGGGTCCCCGCGCGTGAACATCTTCGTCGGGACGCAGACGACCTACATCAAGGACTATGACGCGCAGGTCGCGCAGGCCGCGGCGATCGCCGATCCGACGGTCGGGCTGATCCAGAGCGGCGCCGTGCTGGACGCTCGCGTCGTCGGCGTCTACGGCAGCATGACCGTGCTCGAGCGGCGGACGCTGGTGCGCTCGCTCGAGAAGGTCACCGGGAAGTCCTACGGCGACAGCCTGTCCGCGTGGCGCTCCTGGCTCGCGTGGTGGAAGTCGGGCGCGCCCGAGCCGGGGAAGGCGCCCGACGTCCAGGACCCGCCGACGGTGGGAGAGCCGGTGGAGGTGGACCGCGACACCGGCTATGGCCGGCGCTACTACTTCCCGCGCGGCCGCGCGCCGGTGGGGACCGGCGGGGACTGCGGCACGAGAAGCGGCCCGGTGGGGATCCCGACCACGCCCCGCGTGCCGCCCGGTCCCGTGACCCCGCGCGGCCGGTAGGCGAGCTTCGAAAAGGGTCAGGACGCTTTTCCTCCGCGGAAAAGGGTCCTGACCCCTTTTTGGGTCCTGCTACCATGGCGGCCGCATGCTGGGAATCTTCCACCTGGTCGCCAAGCTGCTCGAGCTCGCCGGGCTGCTCCTGACGCTCTACGGCGTCTGGCACGGCATCGGACTCGGGGACCTGAAGACCGAATCGCTGTGGCTGGTCGTGGGGCTCGCCTGCTTCGGCGTCGGTTTCGCGATGGAGCGGCGGATGGGCCGGGGCGGGGCATGAAGAACGGGCAGCGGCTGGCGCTGGCCCCTCCGCGCACGTCGATCGCGCGCCGGCGGCGCGTCGCGCCGGGTGATCCCTCGCTCACGCGCGAGAAGCTCCTGGCGACCCGCATCTGCGCGCTCGACCTCGACCTGGACCGCTCGCCCCTGGGGCGGCTGGTGCGACGCCTCCAACGGGAGCTGAAGGCCAAGGGGCTCGCCTTCCGGCCGAAGTGCTACCTGGGGGACGAGTGGGGGTGCCCCGAGGGCGTGCCCGCCATCGGAATCCCCTTCTACCTCGCGCACCCGCGCCTGCTCCGGATCGAGCGCAAGGAGATGCTCACCGTGGAGGGCGCGGGCGAGGTGGAGTGCATGAAGCTGCTCCGCCACGAGGCCGGGCACGCCTTCAACTACGCCTTCCAGCTCCACCGCCGCCGGGGCTGGAGGGAATTGTTCGGCGAGTACCACCGCCGGTATCCGGAGCGCTACCGCGTCGCGCCCTTCAGCAGAAGGTACGTCCGCCACCTCGGCCACGGCTACGCGCAGCGGCATCCGGACGAGGACTTCGCCGAGACCTTCGCCGTCTGGTTGACGCCGGGGATCAACTGGCGGCGGCAGTATCGCGGCACCGGGGCGATCACCAAGCTCGAGTACGTGGACAGCATGGCGCGGCGCTACGCCGACCGGCGCGGCGCGTCGCCGCCCCCGCACCTGCTCCACGGCGCCGTCGAGCACCTCCGGCGCACGCTGGCCTCGTACTACGCGCGGCGCCGGCACGAGGCGCGTCTGGACCGGCCCGACGCCCACGACCAGGACCTGCACGAGATCTTCGTCGCTTCGGAAGCCAAGGGGCGTTCCGCCGCGCGCTTCCTGGCCCGCCGCGCCGGCCGACTCGTCGATCTGGTCACCCATTGGACGGGGGAACCCAAGCACGTCGTGCGCCCCCTGGAGCGCCTCCTCGAGGCGAGGGTCCGCACCCTCGGTCTCCGCGTGCGCCCGGGAGCGGAGGAGGAAACCATGGCCCATCTCCTCGCCTACGCGACGACGCTCACGATGAACTATGTGTACCGGGGCCGTTTCCTGATCGAACGATGAGCAAGCTGAAGGTCGTCGTCCTCTTCGACACGCAGCGGCCGCCGCCGCAGGACCAGGACTACGCCAAGGAGATCGAGGCCGGCTCGGCCGAGCCTCAGTTCGACGTCTTCCGGGCGCTCCGCGAGTCCGGGCACGAACCGCGCCTCGTGGGCATCCGGGACGACGTGCCGGCGTTGATCGAGCAGCTCCGCCAGAGCCCCCCCGACCTGGTCTTCAACCTGTGCGAGAGCTTCCGCGGGCTCTCCCAGCTCGACGTCAGCGTGGCCGGCGTGCTCGAGATGCTCGGGCTCCACTACACGGGCGCGCCCATGCAGGGGCTCGTCGTGGCCCGGGACAAGGCGCTGAGCAAGAAGGTGCTGGCGTGGCACGGCATCCGGGTGCCGGAATTCGCCCTCTACCGGATCGGCGAGCCGTTCCTGCGTCCGTCGGTGCTGCGCTTCCCGCTGATCGTGAAGCCGCTGCTCGAGGACGCCTCGTTGGGGGTGGCCGAAGCCTCGATCTGCAACGACGACAAGGCGCTCGAGGAGCGCATCACGTACGTCCACGCGCGGCTCCGGCGCGACGCGATCGTGGAGGAGCTGATCCACGGGCGGGAGCTCTACGTGGGACTCCTTGGGAACGTGCAGCCGCTGGTGCTCCCCGTGGTGGAGATGGTGTTCGGCGAGGACAACGGCAAGCCGCGGATCGCGACCTTCAAGGCGAAGTGGGACGAGAAGTACCGGACCCGGAAGGGCATCCGGAACCAGATCGTCACCGATCTCGAGCCGAAAGTGCTGGAGCGGATCGGCGCGGCGGCGCTCACCGCCTACCGGGACCTGGAGCTGCGCGATTACGGTCGCGTGGACCTCAGGCTCACGCACGACAACGAGGTCTACGTGCTGGAGGCGAACCCCAACCCGTTCCTCGCGCGCGGCGAGGACCTCGCGATGGCGGCCGAGGCCTCCGGGCTCACGTACCCGGCGTTGATCCGCCGGATCGTGGAGCTGGCGATGGAGCGCGTAGTCGCGGGGATTCCGGAGGGGAAGGCCGCGGAGGCGGCGGGGTAGAAAGAGGTCCTGACCCCTTCTCTCCTGTCCCCTCTCTACGGAGCGATCGTGAACCGCTCGTCGTTCGAGATGTTCTCGATGCCCGAGGGCGCCCCCGGACTCATCGTCACGAAGGCGGCGTAGAACGAGAGCCCCACCAGGGCCGGCGACTGGGGGAGGAGGATCTGCGCCTGCGCCGCCGCGTTGGCGTCGAGCACTCCCGAGAAGTTGGCGAACACCGTGGGGAGGATCAGCGAAGCGATCATGAGGCCGTCGGGCGTGAGCGGGATGTTCCGGCTGTCCACCGGGATGCCCGGAGCGTTCGAGAGGGAGCAGGCCGCCTGGAAGGTGCTCCCGGGGTTCTGGCCCTTCAGGCTCAGGGTGATCGTCGTCCCCAATCGGGGAGTGGGGTTGTCGCCCATGAGCACCGCGTCGAACAGCGCGAAGTTGTCCACGCCGCTGGACTTGACGAGCGGGGTGAAGAAGAAGGCCGTCACCCCGACCTCGCCCGGGTTGAGCAGCATGGTCAACGGCTTGGTGTGGCCGACGTCCCAGGTGCCGTTCCGGTCCACGTCCACGAAGGTATGCGCGGCGTTCCCCACCGTGATCATGCGGATGCGGGCGGCCAGCGTGCTCCCGATGGGCGTGTTAGCCGATCCGAACCCCTGCTCGTAGGTCCAGATGATGTCCAGGTCCGCCGCGCCGCCGTTGTTCTGGACCTTGCACATGACCAGGTTCGTGTCGTTCGGCCCGCCCAGGTGCCGGGCGCAGGTGCCCCCGAACTGCACCACCGACGTCGTCCCCTCGTAGAAGACGTCCGCCTCGGTCACGCAGTCCTTGAAGAAGAAGCCGTCCTTGGTCAGGTAGGACCAGGTGCCCGCGGTCTGCGTGTGGACCACGCCGTTCTGGACGATCCAGTCGCCGCGCTTCTCGGTCCAGCTCGCGATCTGGGTCCCGTCGGGATAGGCGAAGGGGTCCACGTACACCTGGGCGGCCGCGACGCCGGCGAGGACCAGGCACAGGGCAAGAGGGCGCATGTCTCCTCCATCCTCAGGGAACGATCGTGAAGCGCTCGTCATTCGAGATGTTCTCGACGCCCGAGGGCGCCCCCGGGTGCAACGTCACGAAGGCGGCGTAGAACGAGAGCCCGAGCAACGGCGGGCTGGCTGGGAGGTGGATCTGCGCCTGGGCCGAAGCGTTGGAATCGAGCACGCCTGAGAAGTTGGCGAAGATCGTGGGGAGGATCAGCGAGGCGATCATGAGGCCGTCGGGCGTGAGCGGGATGTTCCGGCTGTCCACCTGGATCCCGGGAGAGTTGGAGAGCGAGCAGGCGACCTGGAAGGTCCGCCCGCCGTTCTGTCCCCGGAGGCTCAGCGTGACCGTCCCGCCCGGCCGCGGGGTGCCCGAGCTGGTCAGCACGGCGTCGAAGAGGGCGAAGTTGTCGAGAGCGCTCGAGCGCGGGAGCCCGGAGATGTAGCCGTCCACGCCCACCTCGCCGGGGGCCAGGTTGGTGGTCAGGAGCTTGGTGTGGCTCGTGTCCCAGGTCCCGTTCTGGTCCGCGTCCACCAGCGTGATGCAGGTGTTGTCCACCACGATGAACCGCACGCGGGCCGCCAGCGTGCCCGGGATGATGTCCGTGTACGCCGAGGTCCCGAGCGCGCGCTCGTAGGTGAAGTAGCGGTCGAGGTCCGCCGCCCCGCCGTTGTTCTGGACCTTGCACATCACGATGTTCGCGTCGTTCGCCCCGCCCAGGTGCCGGGCGCAGGTGCCGCCGAACTGGACGGCCGAGGTCGCTCCCCCCTCGTAGAAGACGTCCACCTCGGTAACGCAGTCCTTGAACGTGAAGCCGTCCTTGGTCATGTAGCACCAGGTGGCGGGCGTCACGACGTGGACGCGCCCCCCCGCCACGATCCAGTCGCCGCGCTTCTCGGTCCAGGTCGCGATCTGGGTCCCGTCGGGATAGGCGAAGGGGTCGGTGTAGAGCTGCGCCGCGGCGGCGCCGGCGAGGACGAGGCTGCCGAGCAGGGTGCGCATGAACCGTTCCTCCAGCGAAGAGCGGGAGCCCCGCCATGGTGCGGGGCTCCCCCCGTGCGTCGTCTACGGAACGATCGTGATCCGCTCGTCGTTCGAGATGTTCTCGATGCCGGAGGGTGACGCCGGGTTCACGGTCACGAAGCCGGCGTAGAACGAGAACCCCGCCAGCATCGGGATCGGAGGGATGACGATGAGCGCCCGCGCGGAGGCGTTGGCATCGAGCGTCCCCGTGAACTGCACGAAGACCGTGGGCAGCGAGAAGGACAGGAGCATGAACGCGTCCGGGGTCAGCGGGATGTTCCGAGTGTCCACGGGGATCCCGGGCGCATTCGACAGGGAGCAGGCCACCTGGTAGGTGCTGCCGGGGTTCTGGCCCTGGAGGCTCAACCCCAGGGTGGCGCCCACGTTGGGGGTGCCGACCGTGTTCAGCACGGCGTCGAAGAGGGCGAAGTTGTCCACGGCGCTCGAGCGCGTGAGCGGGGAGAAGTGGAAGGCGTTCACCCCCAGCTCACCGGCGAGCAGATTGGTGGTCAGGGTCTTGGTATGGGTCAGGTCCCAGGTCCCGTTCAGATCGCTGTCCACCTGCGTGATGCAGTTGGTGCCCGCCACCTTGAACCGCACGCGGGCCGCGAGGGTCCCGGGGATGATGTCGGTGAAGGTGACCGCACCGACCACGCGCTCATACGTGAAGAAGCGGTCGAAGTCCGCCACACCGCCGTTGTTCTGGATCTTGCACATCACGATGTTGGAATCATTGGGCCCGCCCAGGTGCCGGCAGTCGGTGCCGCCGAACTGCACGACGGCCCCGGCACCCTCGTAGATCACGTCCGCCTCGGTCACGCAGTCCTTGAGCACGTAGCCGTCCTTGGTCAGGTAGGACCACGTGCTGGCGGTCTGGGTGTGCACCCGGCCGGCGGCCACGATCCAGTCCCCTCGCTTCTCGGTCCAGCCGGGGACGAGGGTTCCGTCGGGATAGCTGAAGGAGTCCACGTAGACCTGGGCGCCGGCGACGCCGGCCAGAACGAGACAGATGAACAGACTGCGCATGACGTTTCCTCCAGGCGCTGGCTCTGACTCGGTCCCCACGAGGCGACGCGTATTGTAGTCGCGCCCGCGGTGAAGGGAACCCTCTGGCGAGTCAGACGACCGGCGCGGCGGGGGCGGGTTCCTCTTCCTGGCCCCGGTACTGGAGGCGGTAGAGGCGGTGGTAGATGCCCCGCCGCCGGAGCAGCTCCTCGTGCGTCCCCTCCTCACGCAGCTCGCCGTGGTGGAGCACGAGGATCCGGTCCACGCTCCGGATCGTCGAGAGGCGGTGGGCGATCACGATCGAGGTGCGTCCCTTGAGCAGGCGCCGGAGCGCGTCCTGGATGAGCTGCTCGGTCTCGGTGTCCACCGACGCGGTCGCCTCGTCCAGGATCAGGATGCGCGGGTCGAAGGCCAGCGCTCGCGCGAAGGCCAGGAGCTGCTTCTGCCCGACCGAGAGCGTGGCGCCGCGCTCCTTCACCTCGGCGTGGAAGCCGCCGGGGAGCCTTTCGATGAAGCGGTCCGCGTGGACCGTCCGCGCCGCCGCGACCACGCGCTCGAGCGGGAGGTCCGGCTGGAGCAGGCGGATGTTCCGCTCGATGTCCCCCGAGAACAGGAAGACGTCCTGGAGCACGATCCCGATCCGGCTCCGGAGGTGTCGCTTGTCCCATCGGCGCACGTCCATGCCGTCGACCAGGACCGCGCCGCGCTCCACGTCGTAGTACCGCCCGATCACCTGCGTGAGCGTGGTCTTCCCCGCCCCGGTGGCGCCCACCACCGCGACGCTCTCACCCGGCGCGACGCGGAAGTTCAGCCCTTTCAACACCGGGAGACCGGGCCGGTAGGAGAACCAGACGTCCCGGAACTCCACGGCGCCCAGGATCCGCTCCGGGTCGTGCGCGTCGGGCGGGTCGGGCGAGTCCTCGGGCGTGTCCAGAATCTTGAAGATGCGCTCGGAAGAGGCCATCGCGGCCTGCAGGATGTTGTATCTCTCGGAGAGCTCCCGGAGCGGCTCGAAGAAGAGGCGCACGTAGAACCAGAACTGGACGAATTCCCCCGCGGTGAGCGTCCCTCCGGCGAGGAACCGCCCGCCGAACCAGAGGACGGAGGCGGTGGAGACAGCCCCGAGGATCTCGAGCGCAGGGAAGAAGAGCGCGTAGGCGAACACTGACTTGAGGTTCACGCGCAGGTAGCTCTGCTGGATCCGGTCGAACTTCTCCTGCATCTTCCGCTCGCGCGTGAACACCTGGACCACGCGGATGCCCGATACGGTCTCCTGGAGGAAGGCATTGAGCTGCGCCAGTCGCGCCCGGATCTCGCGGTAGAAGGCGCGGACCCTGGTGCGGAAGAGCATCGAGACCAGCACCAGGAAGGGGAGCACCGCGAGCGTGATCAGGGCCAGGCGGGCGTCGATGAGGAAGAGCAGCACGGCCGTCACCGCGATCTTGAGGATGTCGCTGACGACCACGTCCAGGCCGGAGGTGAACAGCTCGTTGAGCGCCTCCACGTCGGACGTGACCCGCGTGACCAGCCGGCCCACCGGGTTCCGGTCGAAGAAGGGGAGCCCGAGGCGCTGCAGGTGCGCGAAGAGCCGGGTCCGCATCGCGTAGAGGATGCGCTGGCCCATGACCGCCGTGCTGACCGTGTGCAGGTAGGAGACCAGGCCGTGGATCGCGATCACTCCCGCGTAGAGGAGGCACAGGTTCCAGAAGCGCCCCAGCGCCTCGCTGGCCCGGGAGTCCTCGAACTCGCTGAGTGGGCCATCGATCGCGTGGCGGACTAGGTGCGGTCCGAGGAAATCGAGTCCCACCGCCACGCACAGGAGGAACAGGCTCAGGCCGAGCAGGCCCACGTGCGGGCGCACGTAGACCAGGAGGCGCCGCATCAGGCGTGCGTCGTAGGCTTTGCCCAGGACCTCGTCCTCGTGCAGGGCGTCGCTCAAAGCGCCTCCAGCTCCTGCTCGAGCGTCTGCTTTTCGAAGATGCCCGCATAGAGGCCGCGTCGTTCCATCAGCTCCTCGTGCGTCCCTTCCTCGACCATCTCGCCGCGGTCGAGCACCATGATCCGGTCCGCGTCGCGCACGGCCGAGAGGCGGTGGGTGACGATCAGCGTGGTCCGTCCCCGCCGCACCTCGCGGAGCTGCCGGAGGATCGCCTCCTCGGTCCGCGTGTCCACCGATGCCAGCGCGTCGTCGAGGATCAGGATGCGCGGATCGACGGAGACGGCCCGGGAGATCGCCACACGCTGCTTCTGCCCGCCCGAGAGCATGACCCCGCGCTCGCCCACGAGTTGGTCGTAGCGCTGCGGGAACTCTTCCACGTCCCGGTCAATGGTGGAGACGGTCGCGGCCCGCAGCACGGCGTCCGGGACGATCCCCTCGAGTCCGAAGGCGATGTTCTCCTGGATGGTGTCCGAGAAGAGGAAGGTCTCCTGCGGGACGAAGCCGATCCGCGAGCGGAGGTCGCGGATCGGGACCTGGTTGATGTCTCGACCGTCAACCAACAAGGTGCCGTCGGGGACGGGATGGAGCCGCGCCACGAGGCCGACCAGCGTGGACTTCCCCGACCCGATCGGACCCACGAACCCGATCGTCTCGCCCGCGCGTACCCTGAGCGAGATGTTCCGCAACACGGGCTCGCCTCCGTCGTAGGCGAAGGTGAGGTTGCGGAACTCGAGATCGCCTCTGAGATCGGCAAGCGGGAGGAGGTCAGGCCGGTCCCGCACCTCGGGCTCCTGCTCCAGGACGGCGCGCAGTCGGGCGGCCGCGGCCGCGCCCTTGGGGACCAGCGCCGCCACCCAGCCCAGCGCGATCATCGGCCAGAGGAGCATCAGTTGATAGCCCACGAAGGCGACGAAGCTCCCGAGCGTGAAACCGCCCTGGGGGATGAGGCGGCCCCCGAGGAACAGCGTCAAGAGGACCCCCAGGTTCGCGAAGATGATGATGGTGGCGTCGATGGAGCCGCGCACCCGGGAGAAGGCCACCTGGTAGTCGCGATAGCGCGCGCTTTCGCGGGCGAAATCGGCGGCCTCGTGGTCCTCCTGCACAAACGAGCGCACCACGCGCGCCCCGGCGAAGTTCTCCTGCGCTCGCGAGCTCAGCGTCGCGATCTGGTCCTGCACCTGTTTCGAGGCGGAATGGATGCGGGGGGATAGCCGCCAGATCACGAAAGCCAGGAAGACCAGCGGAGCGAGGGAAGCCAGCGTGATCGGCACGCTGACCAGGAGCATCATCGTGAGCGCTGCCGGGACGATGGTCACCGTGTTGATCACGTACATGAGGCCCGGGCCCACGGCCATCCGGACCGCCTCGATGTCCGCGGTCGCGAGGGAGAGGACTTCGCCGGTGCGGGTCCGGTTGAACCAGGAATAGGAGAGCGTCGTGAGGTGGCGGAAGAGGTCCCGGCGGAGGTCCACCTCGAGGCGACGCGAGAACCCGACGTACCACCAGCGCATGGTGAACTGGAAGAGGCCTCGGAGCGCCATGAGGCCGAGGATCAGGAGCGTGGAGATCGCCAGTCGATTCAGGCCCGGATGGTGTGGGGGCGCGCCGGGCTTCCGCGCCCAGGCCGGAGCCAGTTCGTCAATGGCCTGCCCGAGGATGTGCGGAATCCAGACCTGGGCGCCCTGGCTCAGCGGGATCGAGAGGAGCCCGAGCAGGATGATGCCGCGGTAGCGGCGCGCGTACGGGAGTAGGAAGCGGAAGTTCTTCAAGGCCCCTCGGAAAGCGGGATGCTACGGCCGCCGCGGAGGCGTTCGCAAGGTGGGCTATACTCCCGCGCGATGAGTGCCGCCAGCCGCCTCGAGACGCTCCGGAGCTTCATGAAGCTGAAGCCGGACGATCCCTTCCCGCGCTACGGCGTGGCGATGGAGCTCGTCTCGCTCGGGAGCCTCGAGGACGCCGCCGCGGAGTTCCAGGAGCTGAACCGCCGCTTCCCCGACTACACGGCGGCCTGGTACCACCATGGCGTCGCGCTCGGCCGGCTCGGCCGCCGCGACGAGGCGCGCCGTGTGTTCGAGGCCGGGATCGAGGCGTGCCGCCGCAAGGGGGACGACCACACGCTCTCCGAGCTGCAGGCCGCGCTCGAGGGGCTGGGGTAGAAAATGGTGTCACTCTTCATTTACATTCTTCCGCCGCGGAAGAATGTAAATGAAGAGTGACACCATTTCTAGCCGTCGGCCGTGCGGCGGGCCAGGAGCCAGAAGACCAGCGACGTGACCGGGAAGAGCGTGGTCACGACCATCAGCACCGGCATTCCCTCGAAGAGCGCCAGGCTGTTGGGGAAGAAGGTATAGACCCGGAGCAGCGCCAGCGCCACGGCCACGGCCTGAAGGAGCGCGGCGGCGAGCACCATGGGCCCGTGCTTCCTCTTGCCGAACCACCAGAGCACGAGAAACACGAAGCAGAGCGACCAGGAGATCATGACCGGTCGATCGTCCACGGCCCCGATCCAGACGGCGTCGAAGAAGTAGGCCAAGGCCGGGAACTTCAGGAACCGGCGCGTCAGCGCGAGCAGGCGCTGCCGCCGCGCCGCGAGCTGCTCGGCCGGCGGGCGCTTGAGGTCGCCTCGCGGCTTGAGCCCGGCCCGGGGCTGCCAGCGCTCCTTCATCGGGCCGCCGCACTCGGGGCAGAACGTCTTCTCGGGCGGCACCTCGCTGCCGCACACGTCGCACTTGACGAAGGCGGGCGCGGTCCCGGGCGACGAGCCGGCCCCCGCCGCCGCGGCCGCGGGGTCCTCCGAGATCATCGCGGGGGAGAGAGCGTCTCCGCACTTGGGGCACCGGAGGATGGCACCGGGCTCGGCCTTCTTGTGCTCGATCGGGAACTCGGCGCCGCAGGAGAGGCACCTGGCCTGGGCGGGCATGGGCGGAGTTATACGGCCCCGTACGGACGGGAGAAAGAGCCTCAGGGCCAGGGCTCCTAACGCGGCCGGAGCATCACCCTCGCCTGCACCGCCGCGCGGAAGTCGAGCGCTTCGTCCACCGGCTCGGTCCCGATCCCTTCGATCCGGACCCGATAGCGCCCGGCGGGGAGCGCCCGCTGCCACGGCTCCTGGAGGTCGCGGCCGGTCAGGGTCTCGTCGGCCAGGACGACTTCCCGCTCGTCCCGGAGCTCCAGCCGTCCCTCCCACCACGCGCCTTCCTCCGCGCTCAGGCCGGAATCGAACGCGAGGTACCGCACCGGCGCGGGCTCCACCCGGACGAGGGTCTCCGTCGTCCGGCGGCGGGCCACGTGGACGGGGACGACCATGGGAGGCCGGCTCCGCTCGCGGGGCCGCGCGACCAGCTGGTATTCCCCCTCGGCCACCCCCGCGACCCGGAACCGGCCCTGGGCGTCGGTGGCGGGCAGCTCGTGCGAGTCCCACGCCGCCCGCGCTCCGGTCGGCTTCCTCAGGTCCATCGTCGCCTGCACCGGATGCCCCCGCCCGTCCAGGATGCGCCCCTCGATCCGTCCCTCGGGGAGGAGGCGGAGCCGGAGGTCCGGCGCCGGCGCACCCTCCGGCACCTCGACCAGCTCGGCGCCGAAGCCCGGCGCGCGCGCCTCGACCCGGAGGGGAACCGCGGGCAGCATCGCGAGGAAGCGCCCGTCCGCCCCCGAATCGATCGGCTCCCGGAGCGCGAGCCGCGCCCCGGCATCGGCCACCGTGATCGCCGCCCTGAGGGGCTGGAAGGTCTCGCGCGCCGTGACGTGGCCCTCCAGCCGGCGCATCCGCGAGCCCGACCTGGTCCGGAGCGCCATCCTCCCGCCCGCAGGATGCTCCCGCACGTCCGTGACGAGCCCCTGCTCCACGAGGTAGACGGCGACCCGTCGCGGCCACTCCGCGGGCGCCTCGATCTCGAAGGCGCCGGTCCCGTCGGGTCGCGTGCGCTGTTCCCGTCGGAGCGGGCGCAGGGCCTCTCCGACGCGGGGGGCGAGCGGATAGACGCCCACCTCGACCCGGTCCACGGCGGAGAGACCGGCCACGCTTCCCTTGATCCAGCGCGCTCCCGTCCGGGACCGGGGCTCAGGGGCCGGCGGCGGGGGCGGCGGCTTGCGCACGATCGCGGGCTGGGGGGCATCCGATCGTGGCGCGCGCGCCGCCTCCGGCACCGTGCGGCGGCCCGCCTCCGCCGGCCGGAGCACGCGCTCGACGCCGCTCGCGGCCACGACCCCGCCCGCGACCGAGCCCTCCAGGCACTGGATGAGCGCGAGCGGGCCGCGGCGCGGATCGAGCCCGTGACGCCGGAGGACCTCGCCGCGCCGCGGGTCCTCGTCGGCGTAGACGGTCACACGAACGTCCGAGCCCGCGCGCGCGATCAGCGCGCCCGCCGCGGTGTCGATCCGGAGGTCGGAGGCCGGCTGGTAGCGCACCGAGCCGCCGGTCTGTCGCACGGCGTCCTCGATCGGCTCGGCGGCGCCCGGCTCTTCCATCCGGGCCATGCCGCCTCCCGGGAGCACCAGGATCGTCCCCGGGGGTCCGGCGGGGGGCGTCCCCTCGCGCAGCGCGAGCAGGACGCCGACCAGCAGGGCGGCGGCGGCCGCGGCCGGCACCCAGAGGCGGAGCCGCCGGCGCCGCTCGAGCCGGCGACGCCACGCGGTCTCGGCCTGTCCGGCGCGGCCGGGGTCGAGGAAGAGACCCGAGTGGAGCGCGCCGCGCAGCTTGTGGAGGAGCAGGAAGCGGCGGGCCTCCTCGGCGCAGGCCGTGCAGCGCTCGAGGTGCACGCGGACCGGAGCGACTGCCTCGGGCGCCAGCTCCGAGTCCAGGAGCGCGGAGTAGTCGCGGAGCGCTTCTTCGCAGCGCATCATGATCGTCCTTCGAGATGGGGCTCCAGCGCGGCGGCGAGCCGCCGGCGCGCGTAGAACATCCGGGACCTCACGGCGACCTCGCTCACGCCCAGGGTGCGGGCGATCTCGGCGTAGGTCTGCTCCTCCTGCGCGCGCAGCAGGAAGACGGTCCGGAGCGAATCGGGCAACGCCGCGACCGCGTGGCGCAGCTCGTCGGCCAGCCCGTGGTCGCGCGGAGGCGCGCCCGCGGCCGGCTCGGGGTCGAGCGGTCCGAGCGGATGGCGCCGCCGCCGGCGGAGCGCGTCCAGCCCGAGCCGCGTGGCCACCCGGAACAGCCAGCCGGAGAAGCCGCTCGGCGAGGTCCAGCGACGGGCCCGCCCCTCCAGCGCCCGCAGGAACGACTCCTGGAACAGGTCCTCCGCCGTGGCCGGATCACCGACCAGCCGGTGGAGATAGGGAACGACCCGTCCCTGCCAGCGGCGATAGAGGTCCGTGAACGCCGCCGGGTCGAGGCGTTCGACGCGCTCCACGAGGCCTTCTTCCATGGCTCGGTCCGGCCTGGAACATAACGCCGGGGGAAGGCGATCCGTTGTATGCGGCCGGGGAAGGGCTGGGTGGATCAGCGGGGGACGCCGGTCCGGATCATCAGGATGCCGGTCGAGGCGGCGGCCACGAAGAGGACCAGGAAGAGCACGATCGCGATCCGGTGGGCGCGGAGCGAGCCGCGGCCGCGCCAGTGCCGCCACCCGGTGACCAGGGGGCCGAGCACGGCGAAGGCTCCCGAGATCGCGATCGGCAGGTGGATCCGCTCCAGCGTACGGTCGAACCGGTAGCGGCGGCCCACCGCCTCGGCGAACCCGACGGCCACAACGAAGACCACGAGGAACACCACGACCGCCCGGATGTGCGCGCGGACCCGTCCGGCGCGACCGAGCGCGAGGACCCGCGCGAGCGAAAGGGTCGCGCCCGCGAGCGAGGCCCAGAGCGCCCAGACGAGGGGGTCTTCAGCCATCAGCCGGGAGAACCGGTGCTATGCCGACACGGGCCCGTCGTCGTGCCAGCAGAGTCCGGGATCGACTCCGCACATCATGCACTTCCCGGTCTGGCAGTTGTTCGTGTCGAGCTGGGCGTAGGCACGCTCCCGCTCGGCCCAGAGGTAGTTGCGGTCCACGCCGCAGTCGAGGTGGTCCCACGGCAGCACCTCGGAGGGCGGGCGCGCCCGGAGCGCGTACCAGGCCGGGTCGATCCCCTCCTCGACGAAGGCCTTCATCCAGGCGTCGTGGTCGTAGTGCTCGTCCCACGCGTCGAAGCGGCGGCCGTGCTCGAGCACCGCGCGCCGGATCACCTTGCCGACGCGGCGGTCGCCGCGGCTCATCACCCCCTCGAGATGGGAGCGTCCCGACTCGTGGAACTTGAGGCGGATCGCGCGGCGGCGGCAGGCGTCCTGGAGGAGCTTCTGCTTGCGGCGGATCTCGGGGAGCGTGGCCTGCCCCTCCCACTGGAACGGCGTGAAGGCCTTGGGCACGAAGGTCGAGACCGTGACGTTGATCTCGCCCTGCCGACCGTCCACCTCCTGGCGGATGTCCGAGCAGGTGCGGGCCATCTCGGCGATCCCCTCGATGTCGGAATCCAGCTCGCCCGGGATCCCGACCATCAGGTAGATCTTCACCGAGTTCCATCCCTCGGTGAACGCGGCGCGCACGCCGGCGTAGAGGTCCTCATTCCGGATGTTCTTGTTGATCATCAGGCGGAGCCGGTCGGTCGCCACCTCGGGCGCGAGCGTGAGGCCGGACTTCCGGATGTTCTTGAGGATCGAGGGGAGCTGGCGGAGCTGCTCGTTCACGCGGAGGGAGGGGAGCGAGAGGCTCACCATGCGGGAATCGAACCGCCTGCCGAGCTCCTTCATCAGCGGCTGGAGGAACGGGTAGTCGCTGGAGGAGAGCGAGGTGAGCCCGATCTCGTCGTGGCCCGTGCTCTCGAAGGCGGCCTCGGCCAGCGCCACCAGCTTCTCGACGGAGCGCACGCGGAGCGGGCGCTTGATCATGCCCGCCTGGCAGAAGCGGCAGCCCTGCGTGCAGCCGCGCATGATCTCGAGCGTGATCCGGTCGTGGACGGTCTTCACGTTCGGGACGATCGGTCGCGTCGGGTAGGGTGCGTTCTCGAAGTCGGCGACGGTGGCGCTGCGCACCGGGAACGGGAGGCGCGGGTCGGTCGGGCGGACCTCGCGGATCTGGCCGTCGAGGCGGTAGCGCACGTCGTAGAGGGAGGGCGCGTAGGCGCCGGGCACCCGCATCGCGATCTCGCGGAGCCGCTCCTTGCGGGTGAGCCGGGTGCGCTTGAGGTCGCGGAGGAGGTCGGCGAAGACGACGATCTGGTCCTCGGCGTCGCCGAGGAACACGAAGTCCACGAAGTCGGCGATGGGCTCGGGGGCGAACGCGCAGGAGCCGCCGACGATCACCAGCGGGTCGTCGAGCGTGCGCTCGGCGGCGAGCAGCGGGATGCCCGCGAGGTCGAGCATGTGGACGACGTTGGAGTAGGAGAGCTCGTACTGGAGCGAGAACCCGAAAACGTCGAACTCGCGGACCGGGCGGCGGGTCTCGAGCGAGAAGAGCGGGAGGCCGGTCTCGCGCATGAGCGCGGACATGTCGGGCCAGGGCGCGAAGACCCGCTCGGCCACGCAGTCGACGCGCTGGTTGAGGATGTGATAGAGGATCTGGAGCCCGAGATGGCTCATCCCGATCTCGTAGGTGTCCGGGAAGGCCAGCGCGAAGCTCAGGTCCGTTCGGGCGTGGTCCTTCACGACCTGGTTCAGCTCCCCGCCGACGTACTGGCCCGGGGTCTGGACCGCGAGCAGGATCGACTGGAGCCGTTCCTCGAGGGAGGTGGCCGGAGCGGTCGCGATGGTCATCGGGGTTCCTGGGGGGTCTGAGGGACGGGATGGTAGCCGCGGCTGCGACCTGCGGGCAAGAGCGGTGGAGAGTTATGAGAGTTACACTCGCCCGGCGGCCGGACTCCGGCGAACCCGGGCCCTCACGATGCGCTTACTG
>Ga0187892_10007327_pt1 | contig 15784 bp, 22 predicted proteins | sample MA1701073metaG_FD_139345 | JGI IMG/M metagenome (GOLD analysis project Ga0187892, IMG submission 139345) | Bio-ooze microbial communities from a basaltic lava cave in the Kipuka Kanohina Cave System on the Island of Hawaii, USA - MA170107-3 metaG ... | reverse complement strand
CTGTTCGAGGCCGCGTTCTCAAGACGAAACGGGCATAGCCTCTAGAAAGCGTCGGTAGGGGATGCCTCGAAACCCGAGCAGCAGGCCGGCACATCGGTTCGCCTCTTTCGCCACCCCCCTGTAGGATGGCGCACGGGTGCCCGCTCATGCGGCGTCCCCGAGATAACACGCCGCGGGGTCAGGCCGCAGGGCGGAGCCGAAAGACGGGAAGCCGGGGCCATGGTTCCGTGTCTCGGGTTCTTGACTTTCTATATAGAAACTAGGTAAACTAAATTTGGGTTAGAGGGGGAAAGCTTGGTAGACGCCATCGGGAAGGCGCTCGGCTCAGGAAGAGCCGCGGGGACGCGCCTCTTCGTGCTCTTTGTGCCGAGCGTGGACCGCGACGGAAAGCCTATTGAGCACGAGCGGTGGGTGGATGAAGCGCTCACGGTCCTGGCGACCCTCTTTCGGGGGGCGACGGCCTACCCTCGGGGTCGGGGCAAATGGCGCGACGATGAGCGGGGCGGGAAGCTTGTGACGGACGAGCCGACGATGGTGATTTCCTACGCCGAGCCCAAGGCGGTGACGCCGGCGAACCTGAAACGCTTGCGGGAATTCCTGCACCGCCTGGGGCGGGAAGCCAACCAGGGGGAAGTGGGAATTGTCATCGACGGCGAATATCGAGGGATCACGAAGTACGACAAGGAGTCATGACCATGGCCAAGAAGGACCGCATCGACGAAATCCTGGGGGCTTCGGTGCGCTTCCCCGTCAAGGTGGGCCATGCGCCCTGGGACATGTACGAGCTTCTGGATACGCTTAAGGCCCGCCTCAGGCCTGGCAAAGGGACAGGCCGCCCGACCGACGAGGACTGGACGGTGCGGCGTCTCGTCGGATTCCGCAGCCGTACGTGGAAGCGGCTCCAGCGTCTTGCAGAGGCCTCGGCGAGGAAGGGCGGACCGCGTCTAAGTCCGGCCCAGATCGCCGCATTCCTCATCGAGGAAACGCTGGACAAGACTGAGGTCGGCTAGAGGCCGGCCGCGGGCTCGGGGGATAACCCTCGATCAAGCCGCCGGCCCCAGGTAGCACGCGGCCTGGTCCGCCCGGTCGCGGCTGTGCCCCAGCCGCTCGACCGCCTCGGCGCGGGCCTCCCGGCGCGCGTCCTGGGGAGACATCCCTCCCCCGGCCAGTCGGCCGTAGGTCTCCGAATAGACGTTGCAAGCGGCCCGCCGGCGGAGGCCGTGGGTCCCGGTTGCCTTTCCCCGGGCAACTTTGACAGCCCGGCGCCAGGCCATCCGGTACCCGTCCCGATCCGCCAGGGGCTCCCCTGCCCTCTTGAGGTGCTCGATGACCGCGGCGTAGAGATCAGGGGGGACGGCGGCGAGCAACGGTCGGCCTCCCTTGCCGATGCACTCGATCCGGTGGTCTCCTTTCAGACGCTCCCGGGTGAGGCGCTCCGTCACGGATACGCTCCGTGCGGAGGTCAGAAGCTGGAGCCGGGCGGCCAGGTGATAGGCGCGAGGCCTGCCCGTGCGCGTTTCGTGTCTCTGGTCCCAGCCGCGGAGGATCGCTATCGCCCGGTCGGCCGTTTCCCGGGACGGGGTGACGCGCTCGGGTTGGGGGAGGGTACCCTCCGCCTTCAGTTCCCGGATCCGGCGGTGGAGCTTGTGCCCGAGCGCGATGGCCGATTGCGCTTGACCCGTCAGGCAGCCGAACTTCACCAGGTGGCTGCACCGCGCCTCCAGCGTACTCGCCGCCAACCCGCGGGCAATTCCATCCTCTATCAAGGCCTTGAACTCGCGCTTCCCAAGATCCTCGAGCCGTTGTGCGCCGAACCGTTCATGGGCAAGCTCGATGAAGCTCTTCAAGGTCTCCTCGATGGCCCGTTTCGTCGCGCCGGTGAAGATCAGAGACTATGGCTTGTACTGCTCGCATGACTTCCCCCTGAAGCTGGACTACGGATATCCGTCACATAGATCCGGATCCTAACCGGATTCCCGCGCCGACACAATTCTCGAAGAGCGCATCGAGCGCCTCCTTGGCAACTTTGAATCGAGCGGGTTGCGGATTCTTACATTTGCCCCGCCGCCGTCAGGAACCATATTACAGGGATACGACGGTGATGGAACGCCGCGTCTAGGAGAGGAAAGAGACGGCGACGGTCGAACCGATCGCATCCCAGGCTGATGGAGGGCTGAACCCCATGATGTGGGCAAGAGTCAGGATTGCGGTGGCGGTGATGGCCGCGGTCAGCACCGGTGCAGGCGCTGCGACTCCGCAGGAACCATCAAATCGGCCGTCTGCTCCGGCGGACGAATTCGCCCGGATCGACAAGCTGATCAAGGACGCCCAGGTAAAACCGGAAGACCGGAAGATGGATCAGATCGGCTGGGCAAAGACCATCCGCGAGGGGATGGAGCTCGCCAAGAAACACGGGCGGCTGTTCTTCTTCTTCGGGTTCGACGGAGAGTCCATCGAGACCGGACGCTGCTGAGGGGGCGCCGCCATGATGCGAGCGGTGACGCTCGCAGACGACAAGGTGCGCGAGCTCTTGAACGGATACACCGTCCCCTGTTATGCCAGCAACGACGAGTTCGATCCCAAGAAGCGACGGAAGTTGTCACAGGAGGATCTGGACATCTGGATGAGCAAGATCCATGCGGCGACGCTGAACGCCGGCTTCGATTCGGGCAACGTCTGCGTCTACATCCTCTCTCCGGACGGCAAGCCCGTCGACGGGATCATCGTCGCTCAGGCCTGCCAGCCCAACGTCCTGATTCCGAGGCTGGAGGCCGCCATCAAGAAGCACAACGTGAAGAAAGGGGATCCCCTGATCAAGCCGGCTCTTCTGTCGAATCCTCCGAAGGTCAAGGAAGACTCCAGGGTGGCGCACCTGGTGGCGCGCTGTACGGAGAGAGCCTGGATGCCGACGCCGGCGGAGAATTGCATCGTTTTCGATCCCGAGAAACAGAAGAAGCTGCTGCCCGGCGGAAACGAAAAGGTGGGCGCTTCGTGGGAAATCGACAAGGACGTCGCTCTGGAGATCCTCTGCCGCTTCCTTCCGAACATCGAGAATACCCACTTTCGAATCGATCGATTCAAGAGCCATTCCTTGAAGGCCACCGTCGTTTCGATCGAGAAGGGGACCGCCCGGGCCCGCGTGGAAGGGAGTTTCGAGTTCAAGCACGACTTCTACCCGGGTCGGCCCGAGACGGCCAACACGTCGGAGGGGAATGTCGTCGGGTACATCGACTTCGACCCGGCCCAAAGAAACCTGAAGTCGCTGAAACTGCTGGCCCCGGCTGCGAAATACGGAGACATGCGCTTTACGGTTGCCGTGAGCTCCGAGCCGTAATCAGGAGGAACTGGTATGAGAATCCTCGTCCTTTCCGCACTCGCTCTCCTGACATTCGCCCAGGACAAGGGCGACCGCGTCCTCTTCGACTTCGAGAGAGACGAGGATGTGTGCTCTTGGATGAACTCGGAGTCGGCGAGGAAGGAACCGCCGGTGAAGATCGAGTTTTCCGACAAGGAAGTAACCTCGGGTAGGAAATCGCTCAAGCTTACGTACTCGGGTGGCCACTGGCCCACGATCTGGACCCCCAGGGTGCCCGGAGACTGGACGCCGTGGAAGACGCTCGCATGCGAGGTAACCGTCGCGCGGAGCTGCCTCATTGGATTCCAGGTGATTGCGCAAAAGAGCGTCCGGGGTGAAGGCTGGGATGCCGGCATGACCTGCTGGACCGTGACGGAATTCCTCAAGCCCGGTAGGAACGACCTGCGGATGACTCTCGAGAGCCCCGAGTGGAACGGTGGCGGGCTCAACCCAAAGGCGGTTGGCACTGTGAGAACCTTCGAGATCTTCTTCTACACGCCACATTCAGGCGAGACAATTCATATCGATAATCTGCGGCTGCTTCGTGCGCCGTCGCTTCCGCATACGAATCCCTTCCTTCCCCAATCTGGAGTGAAGTTCAGGGTTCTAGGCACCGACCTCGAGGTCTCCGGTGTGGCGGAGATTCGGGAGAAGCTTCACTCCAAGTGGAAGAGGGCCGAATCTCGGAGCGTGGATCAGGTTGAAGCGGACTTCAAGGCGCACTACGAGAAACTCAAGGCAAAGCACCCGAAGGCGGTGCTGGCAACCTTCCGGGATGGCGAGAACGGGTACTCGGGCTGGCGCGACGCCTACATCGATAGTCACAGCCCCGATTCGAATACCGCGGGACGGGAGAGGAATACGGGCTCAACTGGGGTCTATGAGGTCGCAGCCATCCCGACCGGATCGACAATCCTCGCCGCGCAATTCATCCTGGTAGCGGACGACGCTCAATTCGACAAGGAGAGAGATCCCCGGTCCGTTCCCACGATGTGGGTGGCAGAGGCGTGTAACCGGCCATGGGTCGAAAGCGACGTCAACGCGTATCGGTACGCCAAGGACAAGTTCTGGAAGCAGGTCGGCGGGGCCCATTACGGCGACGATCCGGATTTCCTCCCGATCTACCTTGCCCACGGGCCCGGGAACGCGCCGGTCAGCACCTGGGATTTCACCCAGGCAGTGAAGTTCTGGACGGACGGGAAGCACGATAATAACGGTTTCTTCCTCCATGGCGATTCCTATCACTACATGGGCCAGGCGCACTATCGGGAATCGAAAAGCGTCCGGAGCCGCCCGGCACTCCTCGTCGTTTACGAGCCCCGGTCATGAACGACGCCGCCGAGGGACTGGTCCGTCTCGATCGCTATCCGATTCTCGGAACGGCGGATCGTCGGCCCCTTGTGGAAGGAGCCCGACGCCGGATTGCCGAGACCGGGTGCGCGCTCTTTCCCGGGTTCGTCACGGAAGCCGCGCTGGCGGGGATGGTGACCGAAGCGAACGCCGCCTATGAGCGATCCTTTCGGCGGGAGGTGTCGCTTCCTGCCTACGAGAAGGCTCCACTCGAAGATGTCCCCATCAGCCACCCTCTTCGGCGAAAGAACCCGTACAAGATGTTCGTCGCCGCAGCGGATCTCCTGCTCCGCGAAGGGCCGATCCTGCGCCTCTACCAGTCGGACGAGTTGACCCGGCTTGTGGCCGACGTCCTCCGCGAGCCAATTCTCTATCGAGTGGCGGACCCGATGCTCAACTGCGTGCTGACGTACATGAACGAAGGCGACCAGCACGGCTGGCATTTCGATGCCAACGACTTCGTCGTCTCCCTATTGCTTCAGTCGGCGGAGTCCGGCGGCGAGTTCGAGTTCGCTCCGTGGGTCCGGTCCGATACCGACGAGAACTACGGCGAGGTCGACCGGGTGATGGACGGCACTTCGGCCCTGACCCGGCGGTTGCGCGTCGAGGCGGGAACCCTGATCGTCTTTTGCGGCAAGCGCGCTCTCCACCGCGTGGCGCCCGTTGTAGGCGGGCGCCGACGCATCATCGCGCTTCTCTCCTATGACCGTACCTTGGAAATGCACTACTCCGAGGCGCTCAAGATGAACGCGACCGGCCGTGCAGAGGTTCTTCCGCCGACCCGCAGGAGCTAGATGCCCGCCAGCCTCGCGGCACCGGCCGAACCTTCGTTGGCGCCCCGGGTTCGTCCTGCGGCCACCTGGGCCGCGGTCTACCTCGGAGCGGCCGCCGTCGCCTTCGTTTCGGTGATGCCGATGCTGGTGGGTGTGCTGGCGCAGGACCTCGGCCTCGGGGCCGAACGGGCGGGGGTCCTGGCCGCCACGGATCGGGCCGGCGCCCTGGCCGGCACGGTCGTCTGCGTGCTCGCCCTGCGCCGTCAGTCCCGGCGCCGCATCGCGGCAGCGGGCATGCTCGCGTTGACCGTGGGGAATGCGGTCACCGGCTTCTTCACCGCGTGGGGTCCCTTGCTGGTCTGCCGCTTTGCGGTCGGGTTCGCGCAAGGGACGGTCAGCGCGATTTGCTACGCGGCAATGGGAGGATGCCCGCGGCCCGCGCGCGCCTTCGCCTTCTATTGCGCCCTGCAGATGATCCTGGGTTCCCTCGGCGCGTGGATCATTCCCTGGCTCTTGGAAGTGGGGGGCTGGCCGGCGCCCTTCCATGCTCTGGCGCTCCTCGCGCTCCCCGGCATCGGCGTGGCCGCCCTGATCCCGGGAAGCCTGCCGAAAAGGTCACCGGAGCGGGGCGGCGCCAAAGCGCCCAACTCCTCGCGGGCCTGGATCGCGCTGGCGAGCATCTTCGTCTTCTTCGTCGGAGCCGGAGGGCTCTATGCCTTCCTCGAGCGGATCGGCGACGCCGCCGGGCTGACCCGTGCGGTGATCGCCCGCAGCCTGTCGATGGCATCGCTCGCCGGGCTGGCCGGATCGCTCCTGGCCGGAGGCGTCGCTCATCGGTGGGGTGCCGGACGAGGGGCCGCCCTCGGAGGGGCGCTGAGCCTCGCCGCCATGGCGGCCTTTCTCCTTCCCGCAAACGGCGTCCTGTTTCCGGTCGCGGCCGCGGGCTTCAATTTCTCGTGGAACCTGCTTTACCCGTTTCAATTCGCGGGGCTCGCCCAGGCAGACCGCCGGGGCTCCGCCACGGCGTTCACCCCTGCCGCCACCGGGTCGGGGTTTGCCTTGGGGCCGGCGCTGGCGGCGGTGCTTTTCGAGCACCACGGCTCCGGCGCCGTGTCGATGGTCGCGCTGGGCCTGGGAATGATGAGCCTGGCGCTCCTCTTTGGGGCTGCGAGGTCCAAATGATGCGACATGGCGCGCTCGTTCTGATCTCTTTGACGCTCTTTGGGGCGTCGGCCTGTCGCGTCGCCGACACAGTTTCGCCCGTGCCGCGATGGATCGATGCGCACGTTCACCTGTTCCAACCCGCGCCCGCGGTTCATGAGATGCTCCAGCGGCGGAACATGGCGGTCATGACGATCGCGTTGGTCTGGGACTATCCCGGCTATCCGGGTTTTGAGGAGGCGGATCCGTGGCACCGGAGGGCGATCGACTTCGTCCGTCACGCCGAGGGTAGAGCGGCCTGGTGCTCGACGTTCAAGCCGAACGGCTGGGAGGGGGAAGGATTCGCGCGACGCACCATCGTCGAGCTCGATGAGACCTTCAGGAACGGCGCTGTCGCGGTGAAGTTCAACAAGGACGTCGGCATGAGAATCAAGTCGAGGGACGGAAAGTTCCTGATGCCGGACGATCCCGTCTTCGATCCCATCTGGGAACTTCTCGTCGCGCGGAACAAGACGTTGGTGACCCACCTGGCGGACACTTCTGCCGCGTGGAAGCCCCTGGATCCTTCGAATGTCGAGTAGAGAGACATGAAGTTCAATCGCGGGTTCCCGGCTGTCCTCCTCCTTCTCGCCGGATGGGTTCCCCAGGAGCCGTCCCCCCTCGAGAAATACCGCCGGCTGGAATTTCCGCCGAAAGCGGAGAATTTTGACAAGGGATGGCAAGACCGCGTTGCGGTGGAATTCGAGATCATCAACACGTCCGATCTCAAGTCTCTAAGGGCCGGGCTCAAGGACCCGGACTTTTTCGTGCGGGCCATGGCCGCCCGCGCCCTGGGAATCCGAGCGGACAAGACGTCGGCTGAAGCGCTGGCCGAACTGGCCAAGGCCGATCCAGAGTACTTGGTCCGCATGAGGGCCGTCGAGTCACTGGGCTTTCTCAAGATGAAGTCTGAGGTGATCGAGGAGGCGAAGAAGGACCCCAACGTCCTGGTCTGGTATGCGGCCCGAATGGCGGCGGGGCAGCTCGAAAGAGACACGGATTTCGCCTCGCAGGTTCGCGAAGCCTACGCGACTGGAATCAAGCGTGAAGTAATGGGTTCTGCGAAGGTCGGGAAACCGGCCCCCGATTTTTCCGCACGCACGAGCGACGGCAAAGTCTTCAAATTGTCGGACGTCCTCGGCAAGAAGCCTGTCGTCATCTATTTCGCGGCCTTCGACACGTGAGGGGGGTGAATGCACGAACAGGCGCAGTTGCGCCTCAGGAAGGACGAGGTGGAGAAACGGGGGGCGGAGGTGTATGTCGTTGTTGTGAAGGATCTCTATCGCACCGAAGTGTTCAAGGACAAGAACGTGTTGCTCCCCGCCGTGGCGAAAGATTCCCCGTTTTCCAAGGAGAAGAGCTTGGTATTCGGCACCGCCCTCTCGGACCCGGCGGGATACGCCTCGGCGCTCTACGGGGTTTCCAGGAGAGCCTTCCGGCGGTCGGGGAATTGGTTTGAGAATGATCCCACGTGGTTCGTCATCGATCGCCGAGGGACGATCACCTATGCCGCCCACCCCACGTTCTCAAGCCCGACTTCCTACGTGGAGGACGTGGATCGGATGCTCGAGGCGCTGAAAAGGGCGGCCGAATAGGTGCCCGGATTCGTCCCTTGGAGGGGGTGAAGAAGGGAGTCAGAACCCTGAACGCACACGATCAACCTGTTTCCGCGCGGTCCCTGGGTACTTCTTCCTGAAGCTCAGAGCTGCCTACCTCTACTCCAAGCCCTGACCTCGCCAGCGGAAGCCGGGAGTAGGCGGCGGCCTCCGGCCGCACCGCCTACCCGCATCTCCCACCCCCGCTCCAGAAGCGCGTAGCCGATTTCCTGGCCCGGGAGTGGGAGGCGCATCCGCCCTTCACGAAAGAGGCTTGGAGCCTCTGGTAGGTCTCGCGCGCTCGATGCGCAGGTGCCCCCCGGGCTTCCGACAGGTTTCACTTGGAGCTACGGGCCCAGCGCTCCCCGCATCTCTTTGAGGAGGGCCTCGTCAACGCCGTCGCGCGGGAAAGCGCCGGCCTTGTCGAGGACGAGCTTTGCGGCCTCGCGCGGAGCCTGGGTCGTCACTTTGGGAGCGTCGACGGGTACGGACAGGTTCCCCTTGTTCACCTCGCCAGGCCCTTCGTTCCCTTCCGCGTAGGCCTCGCCCACCACGACGACCGACTGCGGCGGCTGTCTCGTCTGGGCCCCGGCGAGGAGCAGGTTCCGGACGAAGTTCGCGCGCGTTCCCGCCTCCGCGCGCATCCCATAGAGCTTGAAGTTATAAACGGTGTTATTCCGCACGTCGCAGAGGGGACTCTCCTGGATGTTGGGGCTCCGGTTGATCGTCGAGTAGAAGAGGTTGTGGTGGATCGAAATCCCTCCCTTCACCTGCGAGATGAGCATGGCCTTGTGCTGCGGGCCGATGAGGCACCAGCTCACGGTGATGTTCTTGACCCCCTTCTGGTCGTAATCGGTGATGTCGATCGCCCCGTCGCCGCAATTCGAAATCGAGCAGTGGTCGACGACGACGTCCGAGGCACCGCTCCCAATCTTGATCCCGTCGGCGATCTTCTTGCCCAGCCCGACGTCGCGGACCCTCAGGTTTCGCACCACAACGTTGCGCGCGACGATGGTCAGCCCCTTTTCCCCCGTGAGGGTGACGCCCGGCGCGGGCGCGTCCCGGCCGTCCAAGGTCACGTTCGGGTGCTCGATCTGGAACGGCCCCTTAAACGTCCCGCCCGCCTTGAAGCGGATGTGCCGGTCGCCGCCGGACAAGGCCTTGGTGAGTTCTTCAGCCGAGGCGACCCACATCACCTCCTTGCCCTCTCCGCCCTTGACCCCGGCTCCGTAGCCTTCGAGGGGCGTGTCGAACGGAGAAAGGCTGCTCTTCCCGGGCGCTTCCTGGGGATTCTCGAGATTGGCCGCGACCCGCGGCGGTTGGGCCTGAAAAGCCCGTTGATCCTCTTCGTGGAGCGCTCCTGGCCGCTGGACCGCGACCAGCGTCACGGCGGAGATAATTCCCAGAACCGCGTGCTTCATCGCATGGGCCTCTCGTTGGGGGAGATTCGGCCCGCTCCGCTCCGGCTGTTCAGCCTGTCTAACTATAACTATAAGGAGCGGATCAGGATTTATTTCGCCTCATGCAGTCGACGCCCCCGTCGGCGTTCGTCCCCGGAACAGCGCGAGATCACGCGGGCGGAACGGCTTCTCGCCGGGCTTCCTGACGCGCCTCCTCTGGCGAAATCCCACTTTCAGCGTTCCGCGCGAAGGCCTCGGAGTAAGACCGCCGGGCGGCCCTCCTGCGGAGGCCGTGGGTGCCCGTTGCCCTCCCCCGGGCGGCCTGGACGGCCCTGCGCCAAGCCATCCGGTACGCGTAGCCGGAGATGCACGGGCCTCACGTGTTTCCCCAAGCTGGCGCCTCAAGTTCTCATTAGGGCGCCTGCGGATCCAGTTCTTGCTCCAGGTCGGTCCCCGCCAGGGTCTCCCGCACCCATCGAGGCAGGGGACCATGAACCGCTTTCACGTGACCGTTCCTCACTTCGAGCGCCAGTCGGGGCTCCGCTCCTGCATTGTCGTAGAGATCGGCACAATCGAACGCCTCCAGAGCCGCCGGCAAGTTCTGAAGGCTCCGTGCATAATTCTCCCGGATGGCCTCAGCCGGAGCGGAGTGTCCACCGGCAAGGCCCCGGAGACGGATGCGTTCGATGTTGATTTCCACGTCACCGGTCCCGATGTAAATGATTGAAGTTGAAAACCATGCCGACTTGGCCCGAATCGCCTGCTCTATGGCCACAGTTGTCCGGAGGGTCGTTTCCGTGGCGAAGCTCTTCCCGGTCCGAATGTGTTCGTCGACAAACTCTTCGCACTCCTTTTGGGCTTGCTCACGGATGGCAGGAGGAATCCCTGTATACGAGTGGTGAAGCTCGGCGCACCGGTCGTCCACATTGAAGGCATCGACGCCGGCGTCATACACCGAGAATCGGTCGGACTTGCCGCTACCGGAAGGCCCGGCGACCACGATGAAACGAGGTGGGGGCGGCAAGGCTCAGGTGGCGATGTCCGTCTTGGACCCCGGCCGCATGTCTGCCGGCCAATCCTTCGACGTCGGACGCCCCCTCTCATCCACGAGCCCGAGCGCATGCAGGCGAGCTTGCTGGGCCCTGAATCGTTCGTTGCCGCGGGCCCACATGGAGTCTCGAACCGTTTCCCAAGCGGTTTCTTCGGGGAGATTCGGTGCAATCCCGTGGCGCGGTGAGGCGAGGATATCCTGGAACGCCTCCCGGAGGTGTCGTCGATCCGAGAATCGGACGGGACCGAAATGGTCGACCTCCCACCGGGCGGCTTTGTCGGACAGGAGAATGAAGACCGGCCGGTGAGACCGCTTCTTGGCCTCCTCCCAGATTCTCGCGATCAGCCGCCACGTATCCAGCCCTGGGACAAGAGCGTCCAGGATGATGACGGCGGGGAGCAGGGCAAGGGTAAGCTTAAGGGCTTCGTCGATTCCGCTGGCGTAGCGTACATCGACTCCCGGGCCGCTGAGCGCCTGCTCGATCTCCGGATCTTCTCGTTTCTTTGGTTCGACGACGAGAACGCTGGCCGGCACTCAGATCACCTCCACCTAGAGTTTAACGATTGTCGGGCCTGGGTTCAATGACCGGTCCCCGGGAAGCCGCCCGGAATCCCCACGAATCGGGCCGTCGACCCCATGCTGAGACCTCTGTCGATCAGGCCGCTGGTCCCAGATAGCATGCGGCCTGGTCGGCCCGGTCGCGGCTGTGCCCCAACCGCTCGACCGCCTCCGCGCAGGCCTGCCGCCGCGCCTCCCCGGGCGAGACCCCACTTGCGGTCATCCTGGCGTAGGCCTCGGAGTAGAACCCCCGGGCGGCCCGACGGCGAAGGCCGTGGGTGCCCGTCGCCCTCCCCCGGCGCGACCTGGACGGCCCTGCACCGCTCCGACCAGCGCCACCGCGAGAGCGCCACGGTGGGCCACGTCACCCGCGCCCGCCGCTGGCGGAGGAAGACGAGCTTGGCGGTTTTCCGGCCTTCGGATTCCGCCGGAGGAACGCGGCGATCCGGTTCAAGGTTTCGGGCACGACGCGTTCCGAGACGAACGTCAGGCGCTTCCCGGCGCGGCGCCCACGGACCCAGCCGCGCTTGAAGAGGATCGACGGCGGTCCCCTGGTCGGCGGAAGCACTTCGGCCTCCTCGCCGATCCAGAACCGCGCCGCGATCCGACTACCGGCCCCGCTTGGGAGCTTTCATTTCAGATACATCACGGTTCACCGGCTTCCATCTTGCCTTCCACTTTTTTCGCCAAGCCCGATCCTTCGCCTTCGACTTCATGTCCTCAACGTACCGGCATTCTTGTCCGTATCTGGCGTGGTCAATTTCCTCGAACGGCTGGAAGCATCCGAACGGCGGACCGTCGTCCCAGTGGTTGCAGCTCTTCTCCTGGTAGTCCATCTCGGCCTCGGCAATGAACTTGAATCCCTTCCCCGCCCATAGGGCCACGTTCGATCCGCGCCCGATCCCGAGATACCACCGGCCAACGTTGAGCCTCCGCTTGGGGATGACCTTGAGCGCCGGCCCTATCGGCCGTTCGGCCGGAGGAGGCGCATTCCGGCGCAGGCGCTCATAGCTGTCGCGGAGGAAACGCCGTTCCTGTTTGAGCTGCGCCAAGCGCTTCTCGAGAGAGGCGATCCGCCTTGTCAGCCTGGGCCGCGATGTCATTTGCCAATCCTCCCTTTCTCGACGATTTGCCTCCGCATGGCGCTCCGGTGCCCGCGCACGGCCGCCCGGTAGAGCCGAAGCGACCGGCACACTTTCTTTCGAAGCAGCCAGAAGAGGTCCAGCGATTCGTCCCAGTCCGCGGCGACGCCGCCCCTCTCGAGGCCGTGCTCGTGGAAGGACACCTTCAGCATCCCGTCGCAGCAACCGCATTCGAGAAGAAGGCTCGCTCCAGGCCCCCCGCCTTTCGATTCCCAAACGCGGAGCCTCGAGGCCCATGAGTCGGCGCGTGTCTTCTGCGCGATCCTCTTGTTCCAGAGCGGCCTCTCGGGGACACCCATGTCCCGCCCCGAGGCTCGACGCAAACGGCGAACCTCCCGCGCGACCGTCGTCATGAGGAATGTCCGCGCATCACCGGATTTCATGGTTCCCCGCGAATGTGCCGGAAAGCGCCCCTGATGATCCTCATGACCTCGTCTCGAATCCCACGCGCCTCGCGCACCGGCGAACCTTGCCCGAGGGGCTCGTCGCCGTGGTCTTCGGTACCGTCCCTTCGATGCCATGAGCGACTTTACGTGCGGTCTCACGATCTCGCTGTGGAGTTCGCAGTAGCTTCGCCAGATGCAAAGCGTAACGGCGGATGAACGGCCCGTCGCAAGCGCAAGCGTTGCCGTAGAAACAGCAATAGAGGAGCGCTATGTTTATGTCTTCGGCGAGTGCGCGTCCCTCGGTGCCCCAGGCCCGCTCGAAGACCCGAATGACCTGCAAGTTGTCGCTGATCGGTCCCCCAACGGCCTCAGCCGCCTTGGACGCCGCCAGCCAGACCTTCCGGGCGGCTCGGCGCAATCGTGGCCTTCGCTTCTCTCCCCCGACCTCCTCCCGCGCGCGGCGCAGGATCGACCACGCTTGCTCCATCGTGGGCTCGGGATGGCCGTCCAGCTTCGGGGCCTTCGAGTGACGTTTCTTTGGCGCCGTCATGTCGCCAGTCCTCTCACCGGATATTCCAGCCATCATAGGGGTCCACGTCGCCTCGGTAGGCCGCGAGGATCGCGCGGGCGAGCCTTCGCCTCACTGTCCGGCCGCATTCGGCCCGGATAGCGCTGAGAAGCGTGCGCATGGCAATCGCCGCCGCCTCGCCCTCCCGCACGGGCGTGGGCACCCTGTACGCGATTCCTCCCACGCGCCTCGTCGTGATCCAGATGAGCGGCTTCGCGTTCTTGATCGCCTCATGAAGGATCTCTTCCGCGGTGGCCGCGCTCCTCAGCTTCCGTCGCACCTCGTCCATGGCCGCCTTCACGATCCGCTTGGCGCGGCTCCTGGCTCCATCCCGGGTGAGAACCCCGACCAACCGCGAGGCGAGATCCTTCACGACTTTCCGGCTCATGGCAAACCAAGTCCGGCGATGGCCTCACGCACCGTTTCGGCCGGAGGGACAGGACCGCCGGATCGGCCGCAAGGAGGGTCCTCTTGCGTTTCTTCACCGCGACTTGCTTGTCCCACAATTCTGCGGCGAGCACGAATTCCTGGGCGGAAACCGCTTCGTCCTTCTCGCGCTGGAGCCGGGCGATCTCCTTCTCGAGATCCCGCACCCCCTGAGAAGCGGCGCGCTCGCGCTCCCGGCGCGCGGCAGTCCAGAGCGCGCGGACGGCGTTCCACGGATACCGCGGAACCGACTTCGTCCCGCGGCAGAGCAGGACGGCCTCCTCGAGGACCCCTGCCTCCACCACGATCCGCTTCTCGCCCCGCAAACGGGCGACTGTTTCCGCAAGAAGCCGACGAGCCTCGGTTTCGTCCGGCCATTTGACGCTAAGGATATCGAAATCCGGCGAGTGATTCCGGGGCTCTTCACGGCACTCCGCGATAAAGAGGCTCCTCATGGCCCTGCTTGCCCGGAGTCGCTCGAGCGATCCGTCCGCCGGGACGTCGACGAGGTGGACCGTTACCCTCTTCTTGTGGGGCTTCAAGGTGGCGCGGGGACGGAGGCTGTCGTACGCGATGCGTCGGTAGGCAAATCCGCCGAGCTTCCGTCTCGCGAGCGCCATGACGAGCGAAGACTTACCTGCGCCGGCAGGACCAACAAGCGCCATATCCCGGCCGTTCCGGAGGGCCAGAAGCATGGCGTCCGACAGTCCGGGCCGGAGGAGAAGATGCTCGTAAATCTCCCATCGTCCCACCTCGTTCAAATCCTCCTCCACCGGGAGGAGGTCGTCCTCCTGACCGGGGATGGCGATGAGGGCTTTCTTGAGCGCTTCCGTTGTCACGCCCCGCGCGGCCAGCGCCCGCGCGGCCGGACTACCCCTTCGTCGACAATCCCCAGAAGGAGATGCTCCGCCCCGATGACCGAACGTCCCAGATCTCTCGACGCCTTCTCCGCCGCCCCGATCGCGCTCTTGGAGGACGGGGAGTAGGCAAGCTCCCGCGGCGGCATCCCGGCCGCCGGGGGGAGCGCACTCTCGATTTCCGCCCCCAATGCGACAAAGTCCTCGCCGAGCTTGGCCAGACCCCGTACGGCGACGCCCTCGCCCGCCGCCAGGATCCCGAGAAGGAGATGCTCGGGAGTTATGGCGTCGGCCCCTCGCTCCGTCGCCGCCTGCCTCGCATGACTGAGCGCCTTCCGGGCGCGCTCGGTAAGCTTCTCGAACATCTCCGTCATCCCTCACACCTGCAGGTCAGAACCCTTCAGTGCCCGTCTGAGGACTCCCCGGACAGTCTCCGAAATCCCGACCGCGCGGTGATCGCGGCGTCCAGACCTCCGCGATCAGCGCCGGTCTGCCCGCCGGAGATGATCCGCTTTACCATGCCCCTTCCCGCCATCAACTTCCCAGTCATCCGGCAACGCGCCACCCAAGGCCGTTCAATTTGCCTGCCCCGCCATGCGAAGAAGCACCTTCACGATGTTCACATTGGGGTCCTTGGGCTTCAGGATACGGAGCGCGGCGCGGCAATGGGCCTCGACGCTCGTCCAGTCTTTCTTGTCCTTGGCCACGAGGGCGCGGACGACCCGGCGCTCAGCGTAGGGAGACGTCCTGAATTCTCTCCTTTCGCGGTACCTTCGCTGCATGCCTTGAAGCTCTTGCAAAGCACACCAAGAAGGTTCGGGTCGTGAGGAAGACCCCGGCCCGGTCCATGCTGTACGGGTGAAAGTCCTTCCGTTCCGGGCGATGGTGGTTCCAGTTTCCGCGCGGCAGGCACACGCCGCGACGGCCGCACATGGGTTCAGCGCAAGCGCTAATGAATCGATTCTCCGTGAACGGCCTTCCCATAGCAGATCCACTTCCTCGCTGCAAGCTACCCGAACCTATCCCTTGTGATCCCACCTTGCCGGCTCACCAGAAACGCGCGTTCTCGGGCTGCTCGAATGCCGCGGGCGGCGCGTAGGGGAATGCCCTGCGCATGCAGTCG
>Ga0187892_10007326_pt1 | contig 15784 bp, 11 predicted proteins | sample MA1701073metaG_FD_139345 | JGI IMG/M metagenome (GOLD analysis project Ga0187892, IMG submission 139345) | Bio-ooze microbial communities from a basaltic lava cave in the Kipuka Kanohina Cave System on the Island of Hawaii, USA - MA170107-3 metaG ... | reverse complement strand
GTTCGCCACACATCAGCCGATCGAGCAGAACGACCTGCGCGCGGCGCTTCGCAAGTACCAGATCAAGGAAGACGATCTCGGTCCCAACGATTGCGTGTTCGGTCAGCAGCTCGCACTCCAGATGCACGTGCCGCTCGTGCTCTGCGGCACCTTCGAAGGCTCGGACGGCGCGTACACCGTCAACGCGAGCGTCAAGTCCACCGAAGTGCAGGAAACCTACGTGATGGATCCCATCACCGCGGTCAACGCGAAGGAGGCCGCGCAGAAACTCGCGACCGAGTTCCAGGACTTCGTCGAAAACCTCAAGATCGAGGTCTTCTGCGCCGATTACGTCGGCAACCAGAACTGGGCCGGCGCCATCGAGAACTGCACGAAGGTCGTGCAGAACAACCCGATGAGCAAGCGCGCGAATTTCAACCTCGCGTACGCGTACTACAGCACCGAGCAGTTCGAGCAGTCCAAGGAGTACCTGCGCAAGCTCATCCAGATGGATCCGCTCAACCAGGATGCGCTCCATCGCATGGGCGTGATCTACGCCAAGCAGGACAGCACGGAAAAGGCGATGCAGTACTTCAAGGAGTACCTGCAGCTCAATCCCGGTGACGTCAACGTGCGCATGACCATCGCGGCCGACGCCGCCGAAGCGGGCGGCCCCGAAGCCTCACTGCGCGTGCTCGAAGATGGCCTCGCCTCTGCCACGGGCGATGACCTGCTCCACCTGCAGGAGTTCGCCGGCGGCTACGCGATGAACGCCGCACTCAAGATGCTGCAGCAGAACCGTGGCCAGCTGAACGATTCTTCCCGCTCCGTACTCACTCGCGGCGTCAGCTACCTCGAGAAGGTGCAGCAGACCAAGGCCGACTCCACCGACGTCGTCGTGATCCGCAACCTGCTCACGGCGTACCGGCTGCTCGAGCGCGCGCAGGATGCCGTCACTCTCGGCGGTGTCGTCACGACCAAGCCCGCCTACGCCAGCGACGCCGGCGTATGGTCCGCCTACGCCGATGCGCTCAGCGGCGTCGGCAACACGCAGGAAGCGCTCAACGCACTCGATAAGGTCGCGCAGCTCGACACCTCCTACAAGATCTACGCGCGCAAGGTCGCCTGGGTCATTCCGTCCGGTGACCTCGATCTGATTCGCACCACCATCGAGCGTGGCGCTGCCGCCGGCGAAGTCGATGACCAGGCCGCCGACGTCTACGCGCGTCAGATCGCCTACGAAGGCTACAAGCGCTACAACGAAACCCAGCGGCAGGCAACCGCCAACCCGTTCTATGATGTGGCCGATGCCATCGCCAAGACCGACGCCACCCGCGGCATGGTCGCATTCTTCCGCGGCGTCGGCATCTACCAGAGTGCCGTCGCCATCGAGAAGGCCGAAACGTTCGAGAGCGGGTGTCAGGCACTGCCGCTATTCCAGCGCGCGCAGTCGCTCATGCGAACCGCAGCCGCCTATTCCGCGGAAGACCCGCGCATCGAGCCCAACCGCAAGCTAATGGCGGACGGCGCCGTCGTGTACATCGAACGCCAGAATCTCATCATCAAGGCACGGGGCCGCGGCAAGACCTGCAGCTGATCCAATCGATCAGCGAGCAACACGCGAGGCCGGCGAGCACTGCTCGCCGGCCTCGCTTTTTTGTTGGCGGCGTGAGAGGGCGAGGCGAGGAGCACCGGGTCGAGTTCGTGCGCGATCGGCGACATTAACGGCGGGCGCGGGCCGAAGGCGTTGTGGGCGGAGTCGCGGGCGCGGTCTGCGACGTGAACGGCGGGCCCCGGGGCCCAGGGTCGGGGTCGAGGCCGTGGGCGGAGTCGAGGGGCGTAGGCCGGAGTCGAGAGCGAGCGCGGTGCGCGACGCGACGGCGGGCCCTTCAGCGCAACTTCTGCAGTCGAGCCCGAGTCCGCTCACGCGTCGTGCAAGAACGTCGCACCCGCAAGGTAGCCGTTGATGTCCATCCGGATTTTGGTTCGCCGCCTAAACGGCGATGGATCCGCCATGATCGGCTGCTTGTTCAGCGCGTCAGCGTCCACCACGCGTCCAGCGCCGTGAGTGCCTCCCCGAACGGATGTGCACGCCGACAAGCGGTGCGAGGTCTCTACTACCAGCCTGCTTCCGCTGAGACCTGCTGCGAACCCGATATTCGCGACAGCACGAGCTGAGCATCGGAAAGCGATAACCGCGCTCGCATTGCTTCGTCCGCGCGCTCGCCGCCAGGCGCGCGGTCGTTTGCAAAACGAGCATCCGCGCTCGCGTAGCCTCGGCGACTCTGCGGTGAATTCTCCGTACCCTGCCGGTGTTTCTTCGGTCTCTCGGGCCACGAAGTGGGTCATTCAAGAAGACTATTGACGGTGCCGAGGATGGGGTGTAGCGTAGTGGCTCCAAGTGGGCCTGAGTGGGTCCATGTGGGAGAGCCGCTCCCCGTGGCTTGCTCCCATCAAGGAGGCAAATGTCCGGCCCGTCGCGCGGGGTCAAGTTTCTCGGCAGCTATACGCATCAGCTCGACGATAAGGGGCGGGTCAACCTGCCCGCATCGTTCCGGCGGGAGGCGGCGGACCAGCGATTCGTGCTGGTGCAGCCGTACCCGCCGGCTCTTGCATTGTACCCGGAAGTGGAGTGGACGGGTGTTGAGGACCGGCTGAGCGATCTGATGAGCAAAGGGGAAGACGAGCGGCTGGACGTGCTGACGATTCTGGCGAGCGCGCAGGAGGTCGTGCCGGACACGCAGGGCCGGATCCTGATCCCGGCGCACCTGAAGAAGGCGGCGGGGCTGGAGAGCACGGTGATGCTGGTCGGCGCGATCAACAAGGTCGAGCTGTGGTCGCCGGAGCACTGGAACGTGCGTGTGGCAAGCCGGGCGGGGAAGCTGGGCAAGTTCACGTCGCAGCTTTTCCGGTGAACGAGATGACGGAACGATGGCATGAGCCGGTGATGGTGAAGGAAGTGATGGAGTATCTGCGACCGGAGCGTGGTGGCTTGTACTTCGACGGCACACTGGGTGGCGGCGGCCATGCAGCATCGATTCTGACAGCGAACCCGGAGTCTCGCGTGGTGGGAGTGGATCGTGACCGCGAGGCGCTGGAGGAATCGGGCCGTCGCCTCTCAGGATGGGGCGACCGCCTGGAGCTGGTGCACGATGATTTTGCGCACGCGGCGGAGCGCGTGACGGAGCCGTTGGCGGGCGCGCTGCTGGATCTGGGCGTTTCGTCGCATCAGATCGACGCGGACGCCCGAGGTTTCTCGTTCCGGCCGGGCTCGGCGCTGGATATGCGGATGTCACCGGAATCGGGGTCGCCTACGGCGGCGGATCTGTTGAACACGCTGGGCGAGCGGGAGTTGGCGGATGTGTTCTACCGGTACGGCGAGGAGCGGCGGTCGCGGCGGTTGGCGGCGGAGATCGTGAAGCGGCGGCGGACGGAGCCGTTCCGCACGTCGGATGATCTGGTGGCGGCGATGACGACGGCGCTGGGTGGAAATCTGAGTGCGCGGACGAAGGCGCGGATTTTTCAGGCGCTGCGGATCGCGGTGAACGACGAGGCATTGCAGCTGACGCGCGCGCTACCGCTGCTGCGGGACCGGTTGGCGGAGGGCGGCGTGTTTGTGGTGTTGTCGTATCATTCGCTGGAGGACCGGGAAGTGAAGGAGCGGTTCCGCGAGTGGAGCCGCGGCTGCGTGTGCCCGCCGGACCTGCCGGTGTGCGCGTGCGGGCGGACGCCGCTCGGTGAGGAGCTGACGCGCAAGCCGCGGGTTGCGACGGAGTCGGAGTCGGAATCGAATCCGCGGGCGCGCAGTGCGAAGCTGCGCGCGTGGCGGAAGGCGGCGTGATGAGGAACGAAGGCACGCTGCGGGTGGCGCTGGCGATTGCGGCGCTGCTGATGTCGCTCTCGCTGGTGATCTGGCGGCAGAGCCGGGCGTTCGCGCTGCTGGGCGAGCTGGATGAGATGCGGTCGCGGCGCGCGGCCACGGAGTCGGAGAAGAGCCGGCTGATGTCGCAGATCCAGGCGCTCGAGAGCCGGTCACGCATCACGGCGGTGGCGGGCGCGCTGTGGCGCATGCGAGTGCCGGAGTCGCATGAGGAGTTTGTGATCCTGATGGACCCGGGCCAGCCGGAGGTACGGCCGCGCGTTCGGCCGCGCATGATGCGGGCTGGGCTGCTCGATGGCGTAGCGAATCTGGCGCGGGAGCGGGACTGATGGCGCGGCGGCGCGGGCGTGAAGCGCGGAGCGCGAGCGGTGCGAGTGGCCGGCACGAGCTGCGTCGCAAGCTTTCGCTGTTCGTGCTGGTGCTGAGCGCGCTCGGACTGCTCTGGCGCGGCTTCGAGGTGGGCGTGCTGGATCACGGCGAGTGGTCGGTTCGCGCGGAAGATCAGCACGGTGACACGGTCTCCGTGCCGGCGCCGCGTGGCACGATCTATGACCGCGATGGCGTGCCGCTGGCAGCCAGCCGCACCGTCTACATCGTGGCGATCGCGCCAAACGAAGTGAGCGACACCGCGCTGGTGATCCGGAAGCTGCGTGCGGAGCTGGGCCTGACGGCGGCGGCCGCGCGCGGCGTGTTTGCCAGGCGGCTGCGCTGGAAGGTGCTGGGCCGATTCGAGGAGAGTGCGCGCCGCGCGCTGGACGGCATTGACGGCGTGCACTTCGAGCCGACACAGCGCCGCTTCTATCCGCACGATGGACTGGCAGCGGAGCTGCTCGGCCGCGTCAACGACTACGGTGAAGTGGCGGGCGGCCTCGAGCAGGAAATGGACTCGGTCCTGGCGGGCGCGGAAGGCAAGGCGGTGAAGCGGCTCAACTCGCTGGGCCGCCCGATACCGGGCGCAATGGTGCGGGTGGCGCAGCCGCTGCCCGGCCGCGACGTGGTGCTCACGATCGACGTCGATCTGCAGGAAATCGCGACGGATGCGCTGCGCGATGCGCTCGAGACCACGGGCGCGGAGAGCGGCGAGCTGCTGATCGTGGATCCGGCGAAGGGTGAGATCCTGGCGGCTGTGAGCCGGCGCAAACCGGGCGCAGCCAGCCGTCCCAACTGGACTGCCGCGACATCGCCCTATGAGCCGGGCTCGACGATCAAACCGTTCACGGTGGCCGCGCTGCTGGCGGAGCGCCGAGCCACCCTCGTCGACAGTCTGTTCGGCGAGAACGGCAGTTTCCGCCTGCACGGCCGCACGATCAACGACGTGCACGCGTTCGGCTGGATAACGCTGCGCGAGGCGTTCCTCGAGTCCTCGAACATTGTGATGGCGAAGGCGGCCTCGCGGCTCGAGCCGGAAGCGCAGTACCGGCGGCTCCGCGATTTCGGTTTCGGCTCGCCCACGGGTGTAGGCTACCCCTCGGAGTCTGGAGGCCGCCTGCGGAATCCCGGTGGCTGGTCGAAGCAGACGCCGGCCAGTCTCGCGTTCGGCTACGAAGTCTCGGTGACGCCGCTGCAGCTGGTCATGGCGTACGCGGCCATTGCTAACGGCGGTGTTCTGATGGAGCCATTGATGGTCCATCAGGTTCGGTCTCGTGATGGCGCCATCTATCGCGAGAGCGCGCCGCGCGCCGTTCGCCGGGTCGTGTCCACGGATGTTGCCGCGCAGGTGCGTGGCCTGCTCGCCGAAGTCGTCGAGCAGGGCACGGGCACGGCCGCCTCGCTCGGTGAATGGAAGGTCGCGGGCAAGACGGGCACCGCGCGATTCTCCGGCGGCGGCCATTACGTGCCGGGCGCCTACATCAGCACGTTTGCCGGGTTCTTTCCCGCCGAGGATCCGCAGATCGTGTTTCTGGTGAAGCTGGATCGGCCCAAGGGCCAGTACTACGGCGGGCAGACGGCCGCGCCCGTCACGCGCGCGACACTGCAGGCGGCGCTGGCCGCGCGGGGCACGCCGCTGGACGCGAGCGCGGTGGCGATTGCGGGGCCGGCTCGCCACATCGTGACGGCGGCGCCGGGCACAATCCGGCCCGTGCACGCCGTGCAACCGGCAGGTTCGGCCGTCGTTCTGCCGGCGGTCCGTTCGGCCGCGCGGCGCGCGGCCGATGCCGGTGCCGCGCTGACCCTGCCCGACGTCGTGGGCGCATCGCTGCGCGATGCGCTCGCGGAGCTGCACGCGGCAGGGTTCCGTGTGCGCGTCGAGGGCACCGGCCTGGTGGCGGGAACCGTTCCCGCCGCGGGGGCCGCGGCCAGGCCAGGCGCGCTCGTCGTGCTCCGCGCCGAGCGAGGTGGCGAATGAGCGGTCGGGGTGTGACTCGCCTGAGCCGCTTGGCCGAGCGGCTGCGCGCGCGCGGTCTGCTGCTGAGCGCGCAGGGCGAAGCGGACATTGCGGGCATCACGGATGACAGCCGCACGGTCCGGCCGGGCGACCTGTTCTGTGCGTGGCGCGGCGAAGCCGTGGATGCCCACCAGTTCGTGCCAGCCGCTGTGCGCGCGGGCGCGGTCGCCGCGCTGGTCGAGCAGCCGGTAGCCGAGACGACACTGCCGCAGCTGGTCACGCCGAACGGCCGTCGCGCCGCATCCGTCGCGGCCGCAGCGGTGCTCGGCGATCCACAGAATGCGCTGCGCCTGGTGGGCATCACGGGCACGAACGGCAAGACGACTTCGGTCTGGCTGCTCCGCCATCTGCTCTCCTCGCGCTATCGCACGGCGGCGATCGGCACGCTCGGCGTGTACCTGGCGGATGGTGAGCGGCTGGCCGGCAGCGAGCGGCTGACGACGCCCGGTCCGGTCGAGCTGATGCGGACGCTGCGCGATCTGGTGGATCGCGGCGTGGAAGCGATCGCGATGGAAGTCTCGTCGCACGCCCTCGAGCAGGGTCGCGCCTGGGCGCTCGATTTCGATGCCGCCGTATTCACCAACCTGACACGCGATCACCTGGACTATCACGGCACCGAAGAGGCCTACCTGGCCGCGAAGCTGCTGCTGGCCGATCAACTGCGCGCAAGCGGATGGGCCGTGGTCAATGCGCGGGTGGCTCAGTGGAACGGCGTGCGACAGCGGTCCGCGCGTGTCCTCTCCTTCGGCGTCGACGTGCAGGCCGATCTTCAGGCCTCCCATGTCATCGTGAATGACAGCGGCACGCATTTCGTCTGCACGTATCGTGGCGGCGTCGTGCCCGTACAGCTGCCGCTGCTGGGCGCGTTCAATGTGGAGAACGCGCTGGGTGCGCTGGGCGCGTGCATCGCGCTGGGGCTGGACCTGCGAACGGCCGCCGCGCAGCTCGCGGACGTGCCGCAGGTGCCGGGCCGCCTCGAGCGCATCGCCACAGAGCCGTGCGCCGTGCTGCGTGACTATGCGCACACGCCGGACGCGCTCGAGCGCGTACTGCAGGTGCTGCGCCCGCTTACGCGCGGACGCCTGATCGTCGTATTCGGCGCGGGCGGCGACCGCGACGCGGGCAAACGGCCGCTGATGGGCGCCGTGGCACACGCTAACGCAGATGTCATCATCGTCTCGTCCGACAATCCCCGCACGGAGGATCCGGACGCGATCATCGAACAGATCGTGGCGGGCATGCCGGCGGGCAGTGCGCGTGCGATCACGGATCGGCGGGCCGCGATCCGCGCCGCGCTGGCCGAGGCACGGCGTGGGGACGTCGTGCTGCTCGCGGGCAAGGGCCACGAGACCTATCAGGTGCTGGGCACGACGAAGGGGCCATTCGACGAGAAACAGATCGTCCGGGAGATCCTGGCCGCGCCGGGAGGCGGCTCGTGATGCGCTGGCGCGAGGCCGACGTTGCGGCGGCGCTCGGGCTGGGCGCGGGCGAAGACGCCGGGTATTCGGGCGTGAGCACGGACACGCGAACGCTGGGCCGCGGCGCGCTGTTCGTCGCGCTGCGCGGCGAGACGCACGATGCGCACGCGTACCTCGCGCAGGCGGAAGCTGCGGGCGCTGGCGGCGCCGTGGTCGATCACGTGCCCGCGGATGCGCCGCGCGGACTGCGTTACTACGTCGTGAGCGACACGCTGGCAGCGCTCGGCCGGCTGGGCCGGTTCCACCGCCGGCGCACGGGCGCGCGCGTGTGCGCGATCGTGGGCTCGAACGGCAAGACCACGACCAAGGACATTGTGCGAGCCGTGCTCGGCGCGAAGTACAGCGTGCACGCGACGGCCGGCAATCTGAACAACCTCGTGGGCGTACCGCTGACGCTGCTGGGTGCGCCCGCGGACGCGGACATCATCGTCACGGAGCTGGGCACGAACGTGCCCGGTGAAGTGGCGCAGCTCGCGGCCATTGCGGAACCGGACGCAGTGGTCGTGACGACGGTCTCGGCAGAGCACCTCGAAGGTCTGGGCGATCTCGAGGGTGTGCTGCGCGAGGAGACGTCGGTTCTGCCGTGGCTGCCGCGCGGCGGGCCGGCGATCGTGAGCGACGAGCCGGCCGTGCTGGCGGTTCGCGCACGCGAGCGGGTGCAGGACGTGTACGTGGCCGGGTTCAGTGACCGGGCCGATCCGGACTACCGTGGAACGGCGCTTTTCCTCGATGAAGAGGGACGCGTGCGGTTCCAGTGGGCAGGGCGTGACATTGCGCTCCGGCTCCGCGGGAGTCACAACGGACGGAACGCACTGCTCGGGCTGGCCCTGGGCCGCCTGTGGGGCGTCGACGATGTCGGCGCCCTGCGGGCCCTGGCCGACGTGGAGCCCGCGAAGATGCGGGCAGAGTTCCATCGCTACGGCACACTCACCCTCATCGCGGACTGCTACAACGCGAATCCGGGCAGTGTCTCGGCCGCGCTGCGGCTGCTGGCGGACGTGCCGCGACGAGGCGGCCGCGTCGCCGTGCTGGGCACAATGCGCGAGCTGGGCGAGCACGCCGCGCGGCTGCATGCGGACGCAGCCAAGGAAGCGCTGGCCACAGACATCGATCTGATCGTGGCGACCGGCGAATTCGCCACGGCGTTCCGCGCGCTGCCCGATGTCAGCCCCGCACGCGTACTCATCGACGACGATCCGGACGCGGCCTTCGAGCGGCTTTCGGCCCGGCTGCGCTGCAACGAAGTCGTACTCCTGAAAGCTTCGCGTGGCGTTCGCCTCGAACGGCTGCTGCCACGCTTCGAGCAGAAATGCAGGGGAGTGCTCCACCCGCACGGGGAGGCCTTCGGGTCGCGGGCGAGCGATACGTTCACCGGAGTTCAGGGCGACATGGCTCCGGCGGAGCACTCCCCGCAGGTCGATCGGGAAGGGAACCCGCCACAAGCCAGATTGCGTGCGGCCGTGGGAGGCTGAGCATGCTTTATCATCTGCTCGCGCCCCTCGGGTCCGAATACATCTTCTTCAATCTGTTCAACTACATCACGTTCCGTTTTGCCGGCGGCATGGCCACGGCCATCCTGCTCTCGTTCCTGCTGGGCCCCGCGATCATTCGCGGGCTGCGCCGGCTGCGCATGGGACAGGTCATCCGCACGGAAGGGCCGCAGACGCACCTGAGCAAGGCGGGCACGCCGACGATGGGCGGCGTCCTGATCATCGTCTCTGCGGCGATCGGCACACTGCTCTGGGCGCAGCTCGACAATCCGTACACGCTCATCTCCGTGGCCGTACTGCTCTCGCTCGGCGCGATCGGGTTCCTGGACGACTATCTGAAGGTGGTGCGCCGCAGGACCGAGGGTCTGGTTGGCCGCTACAAGCTGTTCGGCCAGGGCATCATCGGCTTCAGCATCGGCCTGTTCCTGCTGCTCCGGCCGATCAGCCCGCTGCCCACCGAGTGGACGCAGCTGCCGTTCTTTGCCGACCTGCACATCGACATGTTCGCGCCGCTCTTCATTCCGTGGGTCATGTTCATTGTGGCCGGCAGCTCGAACGCCGTGAACCTGACGGATGGTCTCGATGGCCTGGCGGGCGGACTTGCCGCGATTGCGGCGGGCGCGTTCGCCGTGTTCGCCTATGTGATGGGCCGCGTGGACACGTCAGACTACCTCGGTCTGTTCTATCTGCCCGGTGCGGGCGAGCTGGCGATCTTCTGCGGCACGCTGTCCGGCGCCACGCTCGGATTCCTGTGGTACAACGCGCACCCCGCCGAAGTCTTCATGGGCGACACCGGCTCCCTCGCGCTGGGCGGCGGGCTTGGCACAGTGGCCATCCTGCTCAAGTCGGAGTTCCTGCTGCTGCTGATCGGGGGCGTCTTCGTGGCCGAAGCGCTTTCGGTGATGGCGCAGGTCAGCTGGTTCAAGTACACCAAACGCAAATTCGGCGAAGGACGCCGGCTGCTGCGCATGGCGCCGCTGCACCACCACTTCGAGAAGGCGGGCTGGCCGGAGAGCAAGATCATCATCCGGTTCTGGATCCTGGGCGTGCTGTGCGCGCTGCTCGGTCTCAGCACGATGAAGATCCGATGAGCGGCCGTCGCATCGGGATCCTGGGTCTGGGCCGGAGCGGCCGCGCGGCAGCGCGCCTCGCGCTGGCCCAGGGCGATCCGGTGTTTGCGTCGGACGCGAGCGACTCGGCCGAGCTGCGCGACGCGGCCGATCAGATCCGCGCGCTCGGCGCGGAATCGGAAGTGGGCGGGCATTCGATGGACAAACTCGCGAGCTGCGATCTGCTCGTGATCAGTCCGGGCATTCCGCCGGATGCGCCAGTGCTGGTCGATGCCCGTGTGGCCGCAGTGCCGCGCATCTCGGAGCTCGAGTTTGCCTACCAGCACCTGGATGCACCCGTCATCGGTGTCACCGGCACGAACGGCAAGAGCACGACGACGGCGCTCGCCGCGCATCTGTTGCAGGCCGCGGAGTACGATGCGCCGGCCGCGGGCAACATCGGTCTGGCCCTCTCCGAGGTGGCGCTGCGCGAGGATCCGCCGGACTGGGTGGTCGTCGAAGCCAGCTCGTTCCAGCTCGCGGACATCGACACGTTCGCGCCGCGCATTGGCGTGGTTACGAACCTCGCGCCGGATCATCTCGACCGATACGACAGCGTGGAATCGTACTACGCGGACAAGGCGAAGCTGTTTCGCAACGCGACGCCATCCTGCGTCTGGGTGCTGAACGGCGAGGACGAAGCGGTCCGCCGTCTGCCGGGGGACGCGCCCGGCCAGCGCCGCTGGTTCCGGACGGATCGGCCACTCGATGAAGGCGAGCTGGGCGGCTTTGTGGACGCGGGCCGGCTGGTAGTCCGTGAGAAGGAAGGTGACGAGACGCTGGTCGAAACCGGTGAGCTGCGCATCCTCGGGCGGCACAATCAGGCGAACGCGTTGGCGGCCGCGCTCGCGGCGCTGGCGGCCGGCGCCGACTCGCCGGCCGTGCGCAGCGGGCTCCGCACGTTCGGCGGCCTCGAGCATCGTCTCGAGACCGTCATCGAGCATGCCGGTGTGCTGTGGATCAACGACTCGAAGGCCACCAACATCGGTTCCACGCGCGTTGCGCTTCGCAGCATGACGCGGCCGACGGTCCTGCTGCTGGGCGGCAAGCACAAGGGAGAGCCGTACACCCATCTGCTGCCGGAGCTGACGCAGCACGCGCGCCGCGTCGTTGCGTACGGTGCTGCCGCTGACACGATCGTCGCCGATCTCGCGCCCCACATTGGCGTAGACCGCGTAGAGGGCCCGTTCGAGGCCGTTGTGTCGCAGGCTGGCGCGCTGGCGCAGGCCGGCGATGCCGTGCTGCTGTCGCCCGCGTGTTCGAGCTTCGACATGTTCCGCAACTACGAGGAGCGCGGCCGCCAGTTCAAGGAGCTGGTACGGCGGCGTGCCGCGGAGTCCCATGGCTGACGCGGCCGTCGCCCAGCGCTTCGGCTACGCGGCCCTGCCGCGCGGCCGACTCGGCAGCGGCTGGGAGGCGCCGATGCTGCTGGCGCTGACGCTGATCGCGCTGGCCGCGGGCATGGTCAGCGTTCACAGTGCGAGCGCGGTCAAGGCGCAGTCCGAGAATCTGCCGCATTACCACTACCTGTTCCGGCAGGCGATGGGCGGCGCAATGGGTTGCGTGCTGCTGGTCGCGGTGGCGCGTCTGGACTACCGCCGGCTTCGCCTGCTTGCCTGGCCGATCCTGCTCGCGACCGTCGTGGCGCTGCTCGTCATCATCCTGCCGTTCACGCACGCGATTGCGCCTGCCGTGAACGGCGCGCGCCGCTGGCTGAACCTCGGACCGCTGGTTCTGCAGCCGTCGGAGTTCGCCAAGATCACGCTGATCATCTGGACGGCGGCGCTTGCCGTGAAGAAGCAGGAGAAGCTGGGCAGTCTGTCGCGGGGGCTGCTGCCGTTTCTCGCGATGTGGCTGACCGTGGCTGCGCTGATCGCGCTCGAGCCGAGCCTTTCGGCAGCCATGCTGACGCTGCTGTTAGCGGGGCTCGTGCTGTTCGCAGCCGGCGCGCGTATCAGCCATTTCGTTGCGCTCAGCGTGCTCGCGTTGCCCGTGATGGCGGGGCAGATCACGTCGCTCGGCTACCGCATTGATCGCTGGCTGGCCTTCATTGACCGCGAGATCGACGTGACGGGCGTGAGCTATCAGATCACGCAGTCGCTCACAGCCGTCGGCAGCGGCGGCCTGTTCGGCCGCGGTTTCGGCCACGGCCAGCAGAAGTTCGGGTTCCTGCCCGAGCCGCACAACGACTTCATTCTCGCCATGATCGGCGAAGAGTGGGGGTTCGCCGGTGTGGCCGGGATCATCCTGCTGTTCGCGCTCATCGCACTGATCGGTTATCGCATTGCCCGTCATGCGCCCGACCTGTTCGGCTTTCTGCTCGCGATCGGGCTCACGAATCTGATCGCGCTGCAGGCGATGCTGCACATCGCCGTGAACCTGGCTGTCCTGCCCACTACGGGTGTGACGCTGCCGTTCATATCCTACGGCCGTTCGAGCCTTCTCGTGTGTCTGGCGGCTGTCGGCATCCTCATGAACATCGCCCGTCAGACCGGGCGGAGGATGGAGTGACGCGCGTGTTGTTCGCGGGCGGCGGCACCGGCGGCCACCTCTATCCTGCGCTTGCACTGGCGGACGCGATGCGTGCGGAATCGCCCGGCCTGAGCGCGCACTTCGTGGGTGCGCGGCGCGGCGTCGAAGCGCACGTGCTGCCGCGGCGCGGCGAGCCGCACACGCTGCTGCCTATCGAGCCCGTGTACCGCTCGCAGGTTCTGCGCAACTGGCGTCTGCTGCCCTCGCTCGCGCGCAGCCTCCGTGGAATCGCGCGGCTGTTCCGGCAGTGGAATCCGCAGCTGGTCGTGGGTACGGGCGGTTACGCGAGCGCGCCGGCCTGTCTGTGGGCCGTGGCCCGGCGCGTGCCCATGGCGGTGCAGGAGCAGAACGCGCATCCGGGCGCGACCACGCGGATGCTCGCGCGGTGGGCGCGCCAGGTACATCTGGGGTTCCCGGAGGCGGCTGGCGCACTGCGGCCCGGCCGGCGCACCCTCGTGCTCGCACTCGGCAACCCGATCCAGCCGCCGGACGCGCGGCTCGAACGCGGCGCGTGCCGCGCGCAATTCGGTCTCGCGCGGGACGCAATCGTCGTTCTGGTCGTGGGTGGCAGCCAGGGCTCGCGCGCGCTGAACGAAGCCCTGCTCGCAACACTGGCCGTGCACGGCGGCGCGAGGCCACGCGATCTCGAGATCCTCTGGGCGACAGGCCCGTCGCACATCGAGGGCGTGACGGCGCGGCTTGCACAGCTGGGTTCACCGTCCTGGGTCCGCGCGCTCGGCTATATCGACGCCATGCCGGGCGCACTCGCGGCCGCCGACATTGCGCTCTCGCGCGCTGGCGCGATGATGACGGCCGAGCTGCTGGCCTGGGGCATCCCGGCCGTGCTCGTGCCGCTGCCCACGGCGGCGGCCGGCCATCAGGCCGTCAATGCGCGCGCGCTGGCAGCGGCCGGCGCTGCAATCCACGTGGAAGAGCGCGAGCTGACACCTGCGGCGTTGTGGCACGCGCTCTCGGAGCTGGTTACGGACGGCGCGAAGCGGCAGCGCATGAGTGAAGCCGCACGCGCGCGCGCGCGCCCGCACGCCGCGCGGGACATCGCCCGCGAGCTGCTCGGCCTGGTGTCCGCATGATGACGGCGCGCGAGACCTGGATGGACGTCGATCTGCGCGAGCTGGCACAGCGCGGACCCATCCATTTCGTCGGCATTGGCGGCGCCGGCATGTCCGCCATCGCGGAGCTGGTACTGCGCTCCGGCGGCCGCGTCACCGGCTGCGATGCCAATCCGGGCGCAGCCGCGAAAGCGCTGGCCGCCATGGGAGCCGACGTGGTGCGCGGGCACGACCCAGTGCACGTGAACGATGCGGTTGCGGTCATCGTAACGGCGGCCCTGCCCGCCGACCATCCCGAGCTGGCTGCCGCGCGCGCCCGCGGCATCCCCGTACTGAAGCGGGCCCAGGCGCTGGGCGCGCTCGTGAATCGCGGGACGCTCGTCGCCGTGGCGGGCACGCACGGCAAGACGACGACGACGGCCATGACGGCCGCGATTCTGGGCGAGGCCGCACTCGATCCGACGAGCTTTGTCGGCGGCACGGTGACCGCCTGGGGCAGCGGGCTGCGCGCCGGCTCATCGTCGCTGTTCGTCGTCGAAGCCGATGAATACGACCGCTCCTTCTTCACGCTGCGCCCGCAGATCGTCGTGCTGACTTCGGTCGAGCCGGATCACCTCGATGTCTATGGCACGGCCGCCGCCGTCGACGAAGCGTTCCGCACGTTCGTGAAACTGGTGCCGGAGGATGGTCTGGTCGCGGGCTGCATCGATGACGATGGTGCACGGCGTGTGCTCGCGCAGACCGGCGCGCGAGCGCTCGGCTACGGCACGAGCGACAGTGCGATGCTGCGCGCCGTGCGCATCCAGGCGGAGGGGCGCGCCACGCGCTTTGTCGTCCGCGATGGCCCGAGCGAGCTGGGCACGCTCGAAGTCGGAGCACCCGGCCTGCACAACGTGCGGAACGCGCTGGGCGCGTTTGCCGCGGCCCGCCGCGTGGGCGCCGATTTCGAGGCGGCGCGCCGCGCACTCGCTGCGTTCACCGGCGTGGAGCGCCGGCTCCAGGAGCTGGGCACCGCCCATGGCGTCACGATCCTCGATGATTATGCGCACCATCCGACGGAGATCGCGGCGTCGATTTCCGCGTGTCGCACGGCGTACGCGGGGCGCCCGCTGATTGCCGCGTTCCAGCCGCATCTGTTCACGCGTACGCGTGACTTCGCGGTCGAATTCGGCCAGGCGCTCTCGCGCGCGGACCAGGTCTGGGTGACGGACGTGTATCCGGCGCGGGAATCGCCGATCGAGGGCGTGAACGGCGCGTTGATCGCGCGTGCCGTGGAGCGTGCGGGTGCCGCGGTTCACTATGTGCCGGATCTCGACCGCCTCGAGGCCTCGCTGCACGAGCGGCTCCGGCCGGGCGACGTGTGCCTGCTCATGGGCGCAGGTGACATCGACCGGGCCGCGCACTCGCTGCTCGGCCGGCTCCGCACTCAGGAGACGCGGCCATGAACCGCATCGCGCGCGCGCTGGTCGTGCCAGCCGGTGCCCTGGCGGTCACTGCACTGGCCGCAGCCGCACCGTTCGCGTTCCGTCGGATGGAGGCGTTTCGCGTGCGTCAGATCGAGGTCTCGGGTGCGCGCTACCTCTCGCCCGAGGCGGCGCTGGCCATCACGGGCATCACGGATTCGTCGTCCGTCTTCGACGACTTTGACGCCTGGACGGAAAAGCTGAGAGCGCAGCGCATGATCGCGGACGCGCGCGTCCTGCGCCGGCTGCCGGGCACGCTGCGCATCGATCTGGTCGAGGCTGAACCGGTTGCGCTCATCCGCACACCGGAGCTGCGCGCCGTTGACGCGAACGGCCAGCTGCTGCCGTTCCGGCTCGCAGGCAAGACGCTCGATGTGCCGCTGCTCACGGATCGCGT
>Ga0187892_10007325_pt1 | contig 15785 bp, 13 predicted proteins | sample MA1701073metaG_FD_139345 | JGI IMG/M metagenome (GOLD analysis project Ga0187892, IMG submission 139345) | Bio-ooze microbial communities from a basaltic lava cave in the Kipuka Kanohina Cave System on the Island of Hawaii, USA - MA170107-3 metaG ... | reverse complement strand
CGGCCCTGACACATCTGGGGGTCGCGCTCGACCCGGCCTGGAAGCTCGACGGCCGGCCGGTAGGATTGAAGGATCGCTAGTTGGGGCGCGAGGTGACCGGCCGTTACAAAATGCGCCGGATCACGCATGAACTCGCGTCAGAGACCGGGGGGTTTACGTCCCTCGCTCGCCGAACGATGTTTTCGTCGGCGAGCGGCCGGTGTCAGCCGGCCGGTGACCTACCGTGAGACATTACGATTCCGATGGCGCGATCGAGCCGGCAGGCGACATTTCCGGGAATGCAGCTCCAGCAGCCGCCGTCCCCTCAGCCAGCAGCGACAGCATCGGCTGATCGGCAACCCACCTCGCACGAAACGAATATCCCAACGTCGCTCTCGGGGCAGACCGTGTGGGTCGTCGACGCCAATTCGCTGATCTTCCAGGTGTTTCATGCTATCCCGGAGATGTCCAGCCCGCGCGGCGAGCCGGTCAATGCGCTCTACGGCTTCACGCGCGACATGTTTTACCTGCTGGAGGCGAAGCAGCCGAGCTATTTGTTTTGTGCGTTTGACATGGCGGGGCCGACATTTCGGCACGAGCTGTACGCGGGCTACAAGGCACGCCGCGCCGAGTTTCCCGATGAGTTGGTGCCGCAGTTTCCGGCGGTACGCAGGATTTTGGAGGCGCTCTCGATCCCGATCCTGGAGCTCGAAGGCTTCGAGGCCGACGATATCCTCGCCACGTTGGCGCGGCGAACCGCGGAATTGGGCGGTCAGTGCTTCCTGGTGTCCGGCGACAAGGATTGCCGCCAACTGCTGGGCGAACGAGTTGGGATATACAACATCCGCAAAGACCTGATCTACGACGAAGCGGCCTTGGCGGCAGAGTGGGGTATCCGGCCCCAGCAGGTGGTCGACTTTCAGGCGCTCGTCGGCGACCCCGTGGACGACATACCGGGAGTGCCTCTCATCGGCCCCAAGATCGCGCGCGAGTTGCTCGCCGCCTACGGCACGTTAGAGGGCGTGCTGGAGCATGCCGGCGAGGTGCCCGGACAGAAACGCAAAGAGAACTTGCTGGCCGCCGGCGCGCAATGCATGTTGAGCCGCCGTCTTTGCCGGCTCGACGACCATGTACCCGTGATGCTGGATTGGGAGGCGGGACACGTGACCGGTTACGATCACGCGCAGGTGCTGGCGCTGCTCGACGAGTACGGATTTCGAAGCTTCGCCGCAAAATTGCGCACACAGCAGGTAGCGCACCATGCGCCGACGTGGACCGCCGATTATCGGCTGGTTGACACGCCGGAAAAACTGCGCGAGCTGGTCGATCTTCTCTCGCGGCAATCGCTCATCTCCGTCGATACCGAGACCACGAGCATCATGCCGCGCGAGGCGCAGCTCGTGGGCTATTCGTTCGCCTGGGACGAGGGCACCGCCTACTACGTGGCGGTCCGTGGACCGGAGGGCGCGGCGTGTTGCGATCCGGTTGCGGCGCGCGACGCGCTGCGCGGCGTGCTGGAGAATCCCCACGTCAAGAAAGTGGGGCAGAACCTCAAGTACGACATGATCGTGCTGCGCGGCGCGGGAATCGAGCTCGCCGGACTCGCCTTCGACACCATGGTTGCCAGCTACCTGCTCGACTCGGGTGCTCGGTCCCACGGCCTCGATGAGCTTTCGCGCCGCCACCTCCAGCACGAGACGATCAAGATCACCGAGCTGATCGGCGATGGTCCCACACAGCGCCGCATGGACGAAGTGCCGCTGGAGCAAGTCGCACGCTATGCCGGGGAGGATGCCGATGTGGCGCTGCGATTGCAACCGATCTTGGGGCGGCGCCTCGCGGAATCGGGCCTGCTCGATTTGTTCTCGAATGTCGAAGTGCCCCTGGTCGACGTGCTGTGCGAGATGGAGTTCAACGGGATCAGAGTGGACGTGGCAAGGCTGAAGTCGCTCAGTGAACAATACGCGGCACGTCTCGCCGCGCTGGAAGCGGAGATCTACGCCCTGGCGGGTCGCTCGTTCAATATCGCCTCGCCCAAGCAGCTACAGGTGGTGCTGTTCGACGAGCTGCGACTCAAGCCCACCAAGCGCAACAAGAGCGGACCGAGCACCGACGCCGACGTGCTCGAAGAGTTGGCTCGCATCCACCCTCTGCCGGCGAAAATCGTCGAGTTCCGGCAATTCGCCAAACTGAAAAACACGTATGTCGACGCACTGCCGGCGATGGTCAACTCGCGGACGGGGCGTGTCCATGCCTCGTTCAATCAAACTGTGGCGGCCACCGGACGGCTGAGCTCGAGCGACCCGAACTTGCAAAACATCCCCATTCGGACGCGCGAGGGGCGCGAGATTCGCTCAGCGTTCCTGCCGGGGCACGACGGCTGGCGGCTTCTGGCAGCCGACTACTCGCAGATCGAGCTGCGCGTGCTGGCCCATTTTTCGGACGACCCTACGCTGTGCGAGACGTTCGCGCGCGACGAAGACATCCACTCCCTGGTGGCCAGCCAGGTTCAGCGCGTGCCCATCGACCAGGTGACGCCCGAAATGCGCTATCGAGCCAAGGCGGTCAATTTCGGCGTGATTTATGGCCAAAGCCCGTTTGGCTTGTCCAAGCAGCTTAATATCGAGCAGGAGCAGGCCGCCGCGTTCATCGACGCCTATTTCGTACGCTACGCGCGAGTCGAGGAATTCCTGGAGCGCGTGCTGGCGGATTGCCGCGCAAAGGGCTATGTTAGCACTATTCTCGGTCGGCGACGTGCCATTGCGGGGGTCCGTGAGGACGCGGCGCCGGGGCGCAACCTGGCCGAGCGGACCGCAATCAACACCGTCATCCAAGGCTCGGCGGCTGATCTCATCAAGCTGGCCATGATCGCCATCCACGGCCGCCTGCGACGCGAAAAACGGCGAGCCAAAATGCTGCTTCAAATTCACGACGAGTTGGTCTTCGAGGTCCCGCTCGATGAAGTCGATCGACTCGCACCGCTGGTCGTCGAGGAAATGGCGGGCGTCATGCAGCTTCGCGTACCGCTGAAGGTTGACGTGCAAACGGGTGCAAACTGGGCGGACATGGAACCCTGGGGTTGACGCGGTGCCAGGGGACTGCCAAAGTGTGACGGGTAGCCCATCCAGCCTCGCTCCCGCAAACGTGCGGATCATCGGCCTTGTGGGCGGAGTTGCTAGCGGCAAGAGCCTGGTGGCCCAGCAGCTTTGCCAGCTTGGTGCCCACTCGTTCGATGCCGACCGAGTGGCACACGATGTGCTGCGGTTACCCGAGGTGGAAGTGCTCGTTCGCGAACGTTGGGGGACGAGAGTATTTGGGGCCGATGGACACGTCGATCGCGCGGCGTTGGGAGGCATTGTTTTCGAGCCATCGCCGCGAGGGCCCGTCGAGCTAAAATACCTGGAACAGTTGACTCATCCGAAAATCGGCCAGGCGTTCGCGCGTCAATTGGCCGAACTAAGCACCCTGGCGGGGACGCACGTGCTGGTAATTGACGCGCCCTTGATGCTGGAGGCGGGCATGGACAAGTGGTGCGAAAAGATCATATTCGTGGAAGCGCCGCGGCCCATGCGGCTGGCACGGGCGCTGGCGCGCGGTTGGCGCGAAGTGGATTTTGTGGCGCGCGAACGCGCACAAGATTCGCTTCCGAGTAAGCGGCAACGTGCCGACGTAGTGATTGACAACTCGGGCTCGCCCGACGCGACGCGTGCGCAAGTCGAGCGACTTTGGCAGTCGCTGGTGGGTGTTTGACTTTAACGGATATCGCGAACGAAGCGAAAACGCGGCAGGCGCTTGCCGCGAGTATTGACACCGGCTGCCTACACGCTTGCTGATACGGTATTTCCCCTCATCCGCTGATTCACATTTCCGATTGTTCACTGCGAGCGTTTGAAATCCTTTACGTTCTACTCTATTGATGTAGTGCTTTTCACCCCCCGCCGTCACCTTCCGCGTGTCGGCCCAATGATCTCGTCAGGAGCCCTCAATCATGGCAGAGACTCGCAACCCCAGACGGCAACGCGAGGAGCCGCGCGCGTTTGCCGCAAAATCACGCCGTCCGAACGACTCCGAACCGGTCTCCTTGGCTGAAGAACTGGCCGACGAGATCGACAGCGGTCCCGATGAAACCAACGACCGCTACGAACAAATCAAACAGGGTGACATCCACATCGCCGAATTGCAGCGGATGTCGATGCCCCAGTTGATCGAGGAGGCGCGCAAGGAGAATCTCACCGACTACACGGGTATCAAGAAGCAGGACCTGATCTTCAAGATCCTCAAGGAACGCGTGAAACTCAATGGGTTGATGTATGGTGAAGGCACGCTAGAGGTGCTGCCCGACGGGTTCGGGTTCCTGCGAAGCCCGGACTATCATTACCTTTCCTGCCCCGACGACATTTATGTCTCGCCGAGCCAGATTCGTCGATTCGGCCTGCGGACGGGCGCGATTGTGTCCGGCCAGATTCGACCTCCCAAGGAGAACGAGCGGTACTTCGCGCTGTTGCGCGTCGAGGCGATCAATTACGAAGACCCAAACCTGCTGACCGAGAAGGTCTTTTTCGACGACCTGACGCCGCTGCATCCGGACAAGCGCGTCGTCTTGGAAACAGCGCCCGAGGAAGTCAACATGCGCGCGGCCGACCTGATCGCGCCCATCGGCTTCGGCCAGCGAGGGTTGATCGTGAGCCCGCCGCGTGCCGGCAAGACGATCTTGCTCCAAAAAATGGCCAAGGCGGTGCTGACCAATTTTCCGGAAGTGTACGTGATCATGCTGTTGATCGACGAGCGGCCAGAGGAAGTCACCGACATGGAACGACAGGTCAAGGGACCGAACTGCGAGGTGATCAGCTCGACATTCGACGAGCCGTCGGCACGGCACATCCAGGTATCGGAGATGGTGCTCGAAAAGGCCAAGCGGATGGTCGAGTACGGGCACGACGTGATCATATTCCTCGACTCAATCACGCGGTTGGCGCGGGCGTGGAACGCGGAGGTACCCCATTCGGGCAAGATCCTCTCGGGGGGTGTCGACGCCAACGCGCTGCAGCGGCCCAAGCGGTTCTTCGGCGCCGCGCGCAAGGTAGAGGAGGGCGGGTCGCTCACCATCTTGGCCACGGCCCTGATCGACACGGGCAGCAAGATGGACGAGGTGATCTTCGAGGAGTTCAAGGGGACGGGCAACCTGGAGATCGTTCTGGACCGCCGGCTTGTCGATAAGCGGATTTGGCCGTCGATCGATATTAACGCCAGTGGCACGCGCCGCGAGGAAATGCTCATGGATCCCGAGGAGCACCGCCGCGTGTGCATCCTGCGTCGCGTGCTGAATGACATGCAGTCGACCGACGCCATGGAGCTCTTGGTCAGCCGGCTGCAGAAGACCAAGAGCAACGCCGAATTCCTCATGAGCATGAAGTCGTAGTCGTGCCCAATGTCTTTGAAGGCAACATAGAGGCACCCACGGGGCGACTGGCGATCGTCGTCTCGAAGTACAACGCCTCGATCAGCAAGCGGCTCTTGGACGGCGCGCTCGAGGCACTCACCAGGCACGGCGTGCTCGACGATGCGATCGACGTCGCCTGGGTGCCCGGCGCCTACGAGATTCCGCTGGTTGCCGATCGCATGGCGCACAGCCGGCGATACGTAGCCGTCCTCTGTCTAGGGGCCGTGATCCGCGGTGAAACGACGCACGACGCCCATATCAACCGTGCAGTTAGCTTGGGATTGACGGAAATCGCGCGGCGATCGGGTGTTCCGGTCTTGTTTGGAGTGCTCACCTGCGATACTCTCGAACAGGCGATCCATCGCTCGGGAGGGAACGTAGGTAACAAAGGGACGGAGTGTGCGGAAGCGGCCCTGGCGATGGTGAACCTGTTGGCGAAACTGCCCGCATGATGCCCCAACGGCGACACATGTTTACCCGAAGCGAGAGCTGAGGGACCAAACGATCCTTTCCTGCCGGCCCAATCGCACTCCTTCGCGCCGGCAGTTGTTGCATATAGATTCCGATGGCACGTCGAAGCCGAGCGCGGGAAGTCGCCCTGCAGATATTGTTTCAGGACGATCTCAATGCCCCGGCTGACGCGCCGCGCACGGATGCATTTCTCGAAGCTCGCCTGAAATCGCCCGAGTTGGTCGAGTTTGCGCGATCACTGGTGGCCGGCGTCCGACGGAACCAGTCGGAACTCGATGCGCTCTTGGGACGCACGGCGGACAACTGGAGCCTGGAGCGCATGGCGGCCACCGACCGCAACGTGCTGCGGCTGGGTGCGTTTGAAATCCTGTATACGGACACGCCGGACCGCGTGGCCATCAATGAGGCCGTCGAGTTGGCCAAACGGTTCGGCAGCGCCCAATCGGCCCAATTCGTCAACGGCATTCTGGACCGGTTCATGAGCGAAGGTCGCAACCCAACGAATTGACGGAATTCCGGGGGCATAAAGCCCCCGGCTCACTCCCACTTCGCGCGCACGCGCGAGCCGGGCGCTTTATGCCCCCGGTTGGGCGGTCAAAAAAACCGCGAGGCATCATGGGACTCTTCGACAAGTTCAAGCAGGGTCTCAAGAAGACGACCCAACTGCTCAACACCGACATTCGCGACCTCTTCAAGCGCGAGGGGCGGCTTGTCGACGACGCCTTTCTGGACGAGCTGTTCGCCGTTCTAGTCAAGAGCGACATGGGAGTCGCCGCCGGCCGGCAGACCATCGAGGAGGTCAGGAGCGCTTTTCGCGGCCGCGTGGTGGAAATGAGCGACCTGCTCGGAGCGGTCAAAACGAAGCTGCGGTCTCTGTTAGACCAGCCGGCGGAGTTGATCCGCCTGGCCCCCACCGGCCCCACCGTGGTGATGGTCGTAGGCGTGAATGGGTCCGGAAAGACCACGTCGATCGCCAAGCTGGCACACCTTTTCCGCAGCCAGGGTAAGAAGGTGGTGCTCGGCGCCGGGGATACATTTCGCGCCGCCGCGGTCGAGCAGCTTAAGGTCTGGGCGGACCGGATCGGCGTGGCGATCGTAAGCGGAGAAAAGGGGAGCGATCCGGCAAGTGTCGCGCACCGTACGGTCGCCCATGCGCTGGCCGAGTCGTGCGATATCTGCATAATCGACACGGCGGGCCGGCTCCAGACCCAGCAAAACCTGATGCAGGAACTGGGCAAGATTCGCCGCGTGGTGGCCAAGCAGATTCCCGATGCGCCGCACGAGGTCCTGCTGGTCTTGGATGCCACGACCGGCCAGAACGGCATCAGCCAGGCGCAGAACTTCACCTCCGCGGTAAACTGCACGGGCATCGTGCTGGCCAAGCTTGACGGAACGGCCAAGGGCGGCGTCGTGGTCGCGATTCGCCAACATGTGGGGCTGCCCGTGAAGTTCGTGGGCGTGGGCGAAACGCCCGAAGACATTGCGCCGTTCGACCCCAACTCCTTCATCGAGGCGCTGTTCGAGGGCCTCGCCGCGACGGCCTGACGGCCGCCACGCGTTCGGCATCAAGCAAATCGGTGCAATACCGCAACACGCGTTTTGCACCGTGCCAAACGTGGCACCCTGGGGGGCGGCGTTTGCGATTACCTTGGCGGCGCGCGAAAATGCTCGACGCCCCTGTTTGCTCAACAGCAGTTCCACCTTTCATGGAGGCCCGATCATGCCGCGCCGCATCGCCATCGTGTTGGCAAGTACAGCGGTCTTCTTGCTCGTGGGTTTTTTCACCACAATCGCTAACGCTCAGGACGCGAAGGACCGTGCGGCCAATTCGGCAAAGTCTGCCAACGACGCGCTGACTGAGCCAAAGGCCGAGACGCGCCAGCGGACGCTCGGCATCGTGCTCTACCCGGGCTTCGAGCTACTGGATGTCTACGGCCCGGCCGAGATGTTCGGCAATGTCGGCCAGCAGATGAAGATTATCATGGTGGCCGAGCAAGCCGGCCCGGTCGCGTCCAATCAGGGGCCGAAGACCGTGGCCGACTATGGCTTCGATGACTGCCCGCCCTTGGACCTGATTCTGGTGCCCGGCGGCTTCGGCACGTTCCAGCAATTGGGCAACGCGCGGTTCCACCAGTGGTTGAACGAGCGAGCGTCGTCGGCCGAGATGGTCACCTCGGTCTGTTCCGGCTCAGCGATCTTGGCCAAGGCAGGTCTGCTCGACGGCCGACGCGCCACGTCGAACAAACAGTTCTTCGGGCTAGCCACCAAGCAAGGTTCGAAGGTCGAGTGGGTGAAAGAAGCTCGCTGGGTCGACGATGGCAACCGCGTCACTTCCTCGGGCGTTTCGGCCGGCATGGACATGGCGCTGGCGATCATCGCTCGACTCTACGGTCAGGAGACCGCCGAGGGAATCGCCAACGGCACCGAGTATCAATGGCACCGTGACGCGGACGTTGATCCGTTTGCCAAGTTCGCAAAATAGGGGAGAGGAGAGAGTAGAAAGGGGGAGAGGGGACAGGAACAAATGCGCGAGCGCTCCTTTCCCGACCTGATTGCCGAGGCTCAGACCACCGAGCGCGAATTCCTCCGCCAGATCTTCGTCCGCGACCAGATGGCCGATTGGTCCAAGTCGCCGCTGGTGATGGCGCGGGCCGACGGCGTGTATTACTGGGACGTTCACGGCAGGCGGTACCTCGACGCGCTCTCGGGCATCTACGTCGTCGCGGTCGGTCACAATAACCCGCGCGTCGCGGCGGCCATCCGCGATCAGCTGGAAAGGCTGCACTTCTCGCCGCCGATGCACGGTACGAACCCCGTGGCCATCCAACTGGCCAACGTGCTGGCCGAGCTCGCCCCCGGCGATCTGTCGACCGTCAAGTTCCAGTGCGGCGGCTCCGAAGTGACCGAGGCGGCGATCAAGCTCGCGAGGCAATACCACCGTTTGACGGGTTCTCCGGGCCGCTACAAGGTGATCGCTCGCTATCAGTCGTGGCACGGCTCGACGCTGGGGTCGCTCTCGGCCTCGGGCCTGAAGTCGCGCCGCACGATGAACGAGCCGCTCGCCCCCGGCTTCCTGCACGTCTTTCCGCCCACCTGTTACCGCTGCCCATTTGGCAAAGAGTATCCCTCGTGCGAGATAACCTGCGCCACGCTCGTGGGTGATGTGATCGACATGGAGGACGCGGCGACCGTGGCGGCCGTGATCGTCGAGCCGATCGGCCACACCGGCGGCGTGATCGATCCGCCAGAGGATTACCTGCCGTTGTTGCGCGAGCTGTGCGACCGGCACGGCGTGCTCTTGATCTTTGACGAGATCATCACCGGCGTGGGGCGGACGGGCCAGATGTTCGCCGCCGAGACGTTCGGCGTCACACCCGACGTACTCTGCATCGGCAAAGGACTGGGGGGCGGCTACGCCCCGCTGTCGGCCATGATCTGCCGACGGCACATCGCCGATGCCTTCTGGGGACCCGTCGCCGAGAATCCCGGCTTTGTCGAAGGCCACACCTTCGAGGGCAACCCCATCTCCTGCGCCGCCGGGCTGGCGGTACTCCGCGAGATCATCGAGTACGACCTGTGCGCCAATGCACGCGAGCAGGGAAAGCGCCTCCGAGCGGGCTTCGAGCGACTCGCCGACCGCCACGGCATCATCGGCGACATCCGCGGCCGCGGCCTGTTTCAGGGCATCGAGCTCGTTCGTGACCGCGCGACCAAAGAACCGTTTCCGGCTGACATGGCCATCGGCGTGCGCATCGGCCGCAGGGCGCTCGAGCACGGCCTTCTTTGCCGCTTTGATCCAAACTGGATCGCCTTCGGCCCGCCTCTAGTCGTCACGAGTGAACAAATCGACGAGATCATCGCGCTCGTGGACCGCAGCATCAGCGATGTGCTCAATGAAATTCGCGCTCCGCACGTACGAAATGCGCCCGATTGAAGCTCGTCTATTCTGAAGCGCTGATTCCTCCGGTCGATGAACGTACTCACGCGCTCGCGCCACCACGGCCGTCTGAACAACCGCTAAGTGACTTACGGGCCCACGATCGTTATGGAAAGAAAGAGTGCCTTGTGGGCGAGCACCCACCGAAGCGTCGGCACATCGAGTCGCAGAATCAGCCGCGAAACCGCGTTATCTTCCAGCGGCGGCAGCCGCTCGCGAGTCATGCGGTAGACGATCAGCGCCAGGCCAATCCCGACCGCGGCTGCCATCAGCCAACCATTCGCCAGGCCCCCGGTCTCCAGCGATAACGATGATCGAAAGAGTGTGCCGCAAAGCGCGGTGCCCAACGCGCCGACAAAAATCGCAAAGTGGGCGCTGCGCGGACGGCCCCAGGTGATGGGTTTTAGCAGGTGGTAGGCTAATACCGGCACGAGCGTGATTGCCAGGATCGCCGATGCGGCGATCGCGAACGTCTTGGTGTATGCCAACGGGTGAAACAGCTTGCCTTCCTGGGCCAGCATGAGGAATCCGCCGGACGCCGATACCAGTACATCGGCGAAGACCAACAGCGCTAGCCACCAACGCTTAAATCCCAGGTACAAGAGAAGCAATTGCAACGAATGGCATAGCGGCAAGAGGATCGAAAGCCGCTTCACCGTCAACGCAGAAGAAACTGATTCAGGCCGGCGGCGATCGGCCGCCGGAACTCGAACCCGATGGACATAGCCAGGTCGATGATAGATGTCTCTGACATCGGTAACGGTCCTGGTCAGTGACGCTACGACAACGCTAGTGAACTCTCACGGCCGAGCAGTCCGCTCGGCCGTGACTTTTTTCGTTGAGCGATTGGAGCGCGCCTCAGCCGACATTTCGATCCGGCCGTCAAGCCAACTGTTTACCCGCTCCTTGAGCTCGCAGATTGTATCTGCATAATAAGCTTTATGCAGACCTCACACACCCCTCCTCTTCATGGATGAACCGACCATGCCGGCGCGGACCACCAGCCCCCAATCGACGGCCCTCGTCAAGCGACAAGCGAGTGTCGTCACCCTGCCGACCGACGTCTCGCAGCGACGCCAGGTCGACCGCTATCTCGGCAAGCTCTTCGCTCACGCGGACGCCAGCCCGATCGCCGCGGCGCTGGTGCCGTGGTTCTGTGACGCGTTGCCGAGCCCGCAGAGCCGCCGCGACTACTTGAAGGTGATGCGAGATTTTGTGGGGGCGATGCGTGAGCAGGGGGTCGAGCCGCTTGCGGTCACCGGCAAGCACGTGGCGATCTACAAGGCGGCCAGGCTGGAGGCCGGCGACCGGCCGGCCACCGTCGCTCAAGCGATGTCCGTGTTGCGGGGGATGTACGAGCAGCTCGGCAAGGATCACCTGGTCCCGTGGAACGTGGTGCAGGACATCCAAGCCGTGAAGAGCCCGCGGGTCGAGAAGAACACGACGCCGGCACTCAGCAACGCTCAAGCGTGCCAGCTATTGCACGTGCCCAATCTGGAGACGCTGGTCGGACTCCGCGACCACGCCATGCTCTATACGTTCTTCTATACGGCGATCCGCGTCTCGGCGATGACCGCGGCTCGCGTCGGCGGACTGGAGCAGGTCGATGGCGAGTGGTACATCCACGTCAGGGAGAAACGCGGCAAGGAACGGCGGCTAGAACTACTCGACGCCACGGCCAGCGTGATGCGGTGGATCGAGGCGGCTGGCCTCAAGGCCAAACCCGATTGGCCGCTCTTCGCGGCGGTGGATCGCGACCGCGTGACGGTACTGAATCGGCAGCTCTCGCGGGACGCGATCCGCAAGACGATCAAACGCTACGGCCGCAAGGTCGGCATTCACGTCGACGGCGTGCTACAAGCCGACGGTCAGTGCCGGCGTGGCGTCGGCGTCCACTCGCTTCGCAAGACGGCGATCAACGACGCGCTGCAGCATGGCGCCGACCTCCGCGACGTGCAAGAATGGGCTGGCCACGCCAGCATCACGACCACGCAGCTCTACACGATCAACACAGGCGAAGAGGCGCGGCGAGCCGCGCGGCACGTGCGGATTCGCTAGCGCTAGCCAGGACAAAAGAACGACCGCTTGATCCAGGCGTCGGCGATGACCTCGGCTCGCCTGCCTCTCAGACGCTCGATTCTCCGCAAGCTCGTCTGCCCGAGGGTGATTTCGTTGCGTTTATTGCGCCGCAGCATTAGATTAACCGGCGCCTCCTGAGCCACTTGGCCCCGAGCGAGTACTTCCACGCGCGAAACAAGACCGCTATTCAACGCAGGCAACAAATGAGCGAACTCGAAAGGAACCGCTAAATGACTCGCAACAACACTACCCGCCGCCTCCAATTGGTGCGAGCGTCGCCGTTCCCGAGCCGAGCACGTTGCTCCTTGGCTTGGCTGGGATAGTCGGCCTACTCCTATCGCGGAACCGTCGTCTGTCGACGCACATCGGGTGACCACAGCCTCCGTCATCGAGTAGTTTTTCGCAGGAGAACGCTAATGAATCGCAACATCGTCTCGATTTGTCTTTTCTGCGCGCTTTCGTTCTTAGCGCCCCTGACGGTCTGCGGCGGCACGATTCCGACCGTGCCCGTGGCCAATCCGGGCAACGCCGGAGAAGTGCAATTTCACGGCACCTTCGGCGCTGTCGCCTACGACTATCGCATTGGAAAGTACGAGGTGACTAACAGTCAATATGCCGAGTTCCTAAACGCCAAGGCGGCCAGCGATCCGTTTTCCTTGTACAACGTAGACATGGGAAGCGATGATCGGGGCGGCATTACCCGCAGCGGTTCGGATGGCAGCTACACGTTCAGCGTCAAGGCAAACATGGGCAATAAGCCGGTGAACTTTGTGAGCTGGTACGATGCAATCCGGTTTGCCAACTGGTTGCACAACAACCAGGGCGCTGGTGACACGGAGACGGGCGCCTACACGCTGTTGGGCAGCACGCCGACGCCGAGCAATGGTCTGAGCATTACGCGCAACCCCGGCGCCCACTGGTTTCTCCCCAGCGAAGACGAGTGGTACAAGGCGGCGTACTACGATCCGACGCTCTCCGGCGGTAGCGGCGCGTATTGGCACTACCCGACCCAGAGCAACACGATTCCCGCTATCGCCACAGCCAACAGCATCGGCGACATCAGCAATCCAGGCGTCAACGTGGCCAATTACGATCGTGGCGCGGACTGGAATAGCCTCGACGGGAACGTCACGACCGTCGGCAGCGCAGGCTCCCTGAGCGAGAGCTATTACGGGACTTCCGATCAAGGCGGCAACGTATGGGAATGGAATGAAGACGTGGTCTTCGGCACGTTTCGCGGCGCGCGGGGCGGTTCGTGGGGCGGCGTCTCCGGCACCCTGGCGGCTTCGGACCACAATGGCACCGACCCGACAGTCGAGGTCCACAATGTCGGGCTCCGCGTGGCAACCGTCCCTGAACCGAGCGCGCTAGCACTAACCCTGCTCGGACTGTTTGGCCTAGTCGCGTACCGATGGCTAGCACGAAGGTGAGTTTTTCGATCATCGGCCAGAAAGCGCAGGCGGCGCACGTGGCGATCTACAAGGCGGCCAGGCTGGAGGCCGGCGACCGGCCGGCCACCGTGGCACAGGCACTCTCCGTGTTGCGAGGGATGTACGACCAGTTGGGCAAGGATCACCTCGTGCCGTGGAACGTGGTGCAGGACATTCAAGCCGTGAAGAGCCCGCGAGTGGAGAAGAACACCACGCCGGCACTCAGCAACGCTCAAGCGTGCCAGCTCTTGCACGTGCCCAATCGCGAGACGCTAGTCGGGCTCCGCGACCACGCCATGCTGTATACCTTTTTCTATACGGCGATCCGCGTGTCGGCGATGACCGCGGCTCGCGTCGGCGGACTGGAGCAAGTCGACGCCGAGTGGTACATCCACGTCCGGGAAAAACGCGGCAAAGAACGGCGCCTGGAGTTGCTCGACGCGACGGCCAGCGTGATGCGGTGGATCGACGCGGCCGGCCTCAAGGAGAAACCCGAGTGGCCGCTCTTCGCGGCGGTCGATCGAGATCGCGTGACGGTCGTCAACCGCCGGCTCTCGCGGGATGCGATCCGCAAGATGATCAAACGCTACGGCCGCAAGGTCGGCATCCACGTCGACGGCGTGCTACAAGCCGACGGTCAGTGCCGGCGTGGCGTCGGCGTCCACTCGCTTCGCAAGACCGCGATCAACGACGCGCTGCAGCATGGCGCCGACCTCCGCGACGTGCAAGAATGGGCTGGCCACGCCAGCATCACCACGACGCAGCTCTACACGGTCAACACGGGCGAGGAAGCGAGGCGTCCCGCCAGGCATGTGCAGATACGCTAGTCGCATGGGCGACTCGATCGAGCACGTCAACGGCGAGTGGCGCATCCGAGTTAGGGAGAAACGCGGCAAAGAACACCGACTGGAACGGCCAATCTCGCCGCCGCCCCAAAGAAGGCGGCGGTGAGCGCATCCAGGGCGCGGGACGCTCGATTCGCCGCACGATCGAGCGTGATTTCGTTGCGTCTATTGCGCCGCAGTATTAGATTAACCGGCGCCTCCTGAGCCTCCTGGCCCCGAGCGAGTACTTCCACGCGCGAAACAAGACCGCTATTCAACGCAGGCAACACAAAGTAGCGAACTCGAAAGGAACCGCTAAATGGCTCGCGCCAACACCACCCGCCGCCTCTGCTCGCGTGGCACAGCCTCTGTTATCGTAGTAGTTTTTCGCAGGAGAACGCTAATGAATCGCAACATTGTCTCGACTTTTCTTTTCTGCGCGCTTTCGTTCTTCGCACCCCTGACGGCCTGGGCCGTCACGATTCCGACCGTGCCCGTCGGCAACCTTGGCAACGCCAACGACCCGTTCACCGGTAACTTATACGGCGGCGTCTCCTACTCCTACCGCATCGGCATGACTGAGGTGACCAACGCCCAATACGCGGCGTTTCTCAACGAAAAGGCCAAGAGCGATCCCCTGGGTCTATATGACACGAGCATGGGCAGCACCGCCCGCGGCGGCATCACGCGCAGCGGCTCCAGCGGCAGCTACACCTATACGACCAAGACGAACATGGGCGACAAGCCGGTCAACTTCGTGAGCTGGTACGACTCCATCCGCTTTGCCAACTGGCTGAACAACGGTCAGGGCACGGGCGATACCGAGACCGGTGCGTACACGCTATTAGGCGGAACGCCCACGCCCAGCAACGGCCTCTCGATCACGCGCAACGCGGGCGCTCACTGGCGGCTGCCCAGCGAAAACGAGTGGTACAAGGCGGCCTTTCACCAGCCAGCCGCCGAGGGGGGCGATGCGGACAATTACTGGCTATACGCGACAGCCAGCAACAGCGCACCCACGATTGCCACGGCCGATAGCGTGGGCAATATCAGCAACCCGGGGGCAAATGTCGCCAACTACAATAGTGGTGCCGATTGGAACGCCCAGAACGGCAACGTGACGACGGTCGGCAGCGCGGGCCCGTTGAGCGAGAGCTTTTATGGCACGTCCGACCAAGGGGGCAATGTTTGGGAGTGGACCGAAGTCTTGATCACCGGGTCGTTGCGGGGCTTGCGGTGTGGTGCGTTCGACGACGGCGCGGGCAACTTGCAGTCCCCGAGCCGGCTCGACCGTCAACCCCACAGCGAGAACGACATTTTCGGGTTCCGCGTGGCAACCGTCCCTGAACCGAGCGCGCTGGCACTAACTCTGTTCGGCCTGCTAGGCCTCGTGACGTTCCGCGCACTCTCACGAATGCGCGTTGGTGGATGGCCAACGGAGTGCCTAATGACTCCAAGACACAACTCGGCCGGTCAGCCAAAAAAGGCTGCTGTTGCCGGCGCTTAGGATCTGTCCATAAATTACTGTAACAACTTATGCCGCGTGTTTTCGTGGGGCGATGGTGTAGTTCCAATCGCCGTGAAAGGTGGCGCGGTGGAGTTGGACGGCCTGCAGTTGGTCGTTG
>Ga0187892_10007324_pt1 | contig 15787 bp, 15 predicted proteins | sample MA1701073metaG_FD_139345 | JGI IMG/M metagenome (GOLD analysis project Ga0187892, IMG submission 139345) | Bio-ooze microbial communities from a basaltic lava cave in the Kipuka Kanohina Cave System on the Island of Hawaii, USA - MA170107-3 metaG ... | reverse complement strand
TCGTACTGCGCCGAGAAGCGCGGCCGGCCACCCGAGGTGCCGTAGGACGTACGGATCTTGAACTCGCTCACGTCGTCCAGGGGCCACCAGGGCTCGCGGGCCGCGCGCCAGGCGAACGACATGCGGCCGAACGTCTGCCAGCGGTTGTCCACCCCGAAGAGCGAGCTGCCGTCGCGGCGCACCAGCGCGTCCACGATGTAGCGCTCCTGGTACTCGAGGTTGACGCCGGCGAAGAGTCCGATCAGCCGCTCCGACGCCTGCTCCGACTCGGTGATCCGGTTGGCGGTCGTGTTGTCGAGCGTGGTGACGCCCTGCACTGCCAGGGTGTTGCCCGACGCCTGCCGGAAGGAGTTGTCCGTCTGCTGGTACAGGTAGCGCAGGCTCGCGCGGCTGCGCAGGTCCCCGCCGAGGTGGTTGCCCCGGAAGGTGGCCGCCAGGGCGGCGCTCCACGCGTCGCCGTCCAGCGCCCCGCGGAACACGCTGCCGATCGACTGCGTGGCCGCGAAGCCCGAGGTCGTCGCGCGGTAGCCCTTGTCCGTGATCTGCGCGTACTTCACCGTGCGGCTGTCGTAGCCGAAGCTGCCTTCGACGTCGAACCAGTCGATCGGCGTATAGCGCACCGTCGCGCCGCCGATGAAGCGGTTGGTGATGTCCTCGCGCTGGATGTTCTCGAGCGGCTGGAGCGGGTTCTCGTTCTGCGCGCCGCTCGCCTGGAGGTTGGGCCGCACGTACAGCCGGCCCAGCGTGTCCCGCTGCAGCACGTTGACGATGCCGGGCACGCGGGTCAGGCGGAAGAACGCACCGCCCCCCCGCTCCTGGTTCAGGCCGTCCTGCTCGGAGCGGGCGTAGTAGGTGCGCACCGCCACCGACCAGTCGCTCGCGATGCGCTGGTCGACGTTGAGGCGCACGGCGTTGCGCTCGTACCCCTCGAGGAAGCGGATCGCGCCGCTCTCGTGGGCGTTCGACAGGCTGGCGAACACGCTGGTCGAGCCGAACCGCCCCGTCAGGTCCACTGTATTGGAGTAGTACGGTTCGCCATTCACCACGTCGTCCACGGCGTTGTGCGTCTGCCCGGGCCAGCGCTTCGAGTTGAACTGCGAGCGCAGGAAGCCGATCGGGGTCGACGCCCCGGGATCGACCGGGAACCCGGCCGGCGTCAGCGCGAAGTCACCAGGCGCATTGTTGATCCGCGCCTGCTCGGTGGCGTAGTCGATGATCCGCGCGCACAGCGGCTGGCCCGCCACGCTCTGGCAGAAGAACTGGTTCGTCTCGTCCATCAGCAGCGTGTGGTTCTGCGCCAGCCCGAAATCGCGCTCGATGTCGCTGAGGCCCGCTTCGGAGCGCACGTGGAACTGGATCTGGTCGAGCGCGCCGCGTCCGGACTTGGTCGTGATGTGCACGACGCCGGTGGACGCCTGCGCGCCGTACAGCGAGGCGCCCGCCGCCCCGCGGACGATCTCGACGCTCTCGATGTCTTGCGGGTTGATGTCCGGCAGCGCGCCGACGATCGTCACGCCATCGACGATGTACAGCGGCTCCTGGCTGCGGCCCTGCGCGTTGAGCGACTTCGGACCTCGGATGACGACCGCCTGTGACGATCCCGGCCGGCCGCTCGTCGCCTTGATCTGCACGCCGGGCACCTTGCCCTGGAGCGCCTGCAGCGGGTTCACGGTCGCCACGGGCATCTGCGAGGCGTCCACGCGGGACGCGGCGAACGGCAGCTTGATCGCTTCGGTCTCCGCGGTCACGCCCGTGACGACGAGAGCCTCGAGCATGTGCACGTCGGTGACCAGCGCGAAGTCGAGCGCCTGATCACCGGGCACCACGTTGACGCTCTGCGCCTCGGGCTTGAAGCCGATCGCCCGCGCCCGCAGCATGAGCTGCTGGCCGCGGACGCGCGCGCCGGGCACCGTGAGCACGTACGTGCCCTCGACGCTCGTCGGCGCCACGATGTTCAGCTCGGCGAGGAATACGAGCGCGCCGGGCAGTACGTCGCCGCGGTCCGACTTCACGGTCCCGCGGAACACGGCGTCCTGCGCCGCCACCGGCCGCGCGCCGGCAACCGCCAGCGCCGCCAGTGCGACGAGACCGAACAGCACCCCAGAACGTTTCTGGTTCATACGGCGGCCCTCACTGTGAAGGAAAGACGAAACGACCAACGAAACTGTGAGCGAGAACAGAACGAAGCGGGAGGCAGCACGACGAGGCCCTGCGCAGCAGGACCCCCCCGGCGAAATCGAGCAAACCCAGCCAGACGAGGTGACGGCATGGCGCTCCGACGGCCAGAGTCGCCGATCACGGGCCGATGGTGACGGCCCGCCACTAACTTCCCATATATCCCCGGATGCGCCGGGCGTCAAGGGGGTCCGGGGGGGCGGGCGGAGGCGGACGGAGGCGGACGGGGCGGAGGGGGGACGGACGGGGGCGGACGGGGCGAGCTGGGACCCGGCCCCGGCGGCCCGTCCTTTCAGCGGGCGTTCTCGGCACGTACCTTGGACAGGGACCGCACAACGGAGAATAGGGAAGCATGTTGCGGCTGCGCCTCAGAGCGTTTGTCTTCGGCCGCGTCTCTTTCCTTTACATGGCCGCGTGCCTGGCGGCAGCGGCGCCCGGGTTCGCGCCCGCCGCCCCCGCCCAGCCGGCCACCTCGGCCATCCTCGGCCGCGTCGTGGATCGGCGCTCCCAGAGCCCCATCCGCGGGGCCCTCGTGACCCTGTCCGGCACGCCGTCCGCCGCCACCGCCGACTCGAACGGTGGGTTCGTGCACGACGGGCTTGCGGCCGGCCTCTATACCCTCGAAGTCCGCGCCATTGGCTACCGCATGGGCTCCTGGACGATCGAGCTGGCCGAGGCCGACAGCCTGCGCCATGTGTTCGAGCTGGACCTCGTGGACTTCGAGCTGCCGCCGGTCGTGACGACCGCCGAGGCGGCGCATGCCGACCGCGCGTTGCGCGAGTTCGAGCGCCGCCGCGCGGCGGGGCGCGGCGTGTTCATCACGCCGGCGGAAATCGAGCTGCGCAACCCGCGCACGCTCGACGAGCTGCTGCGCGACATTCCCGGCGTCCGCACAGTGTGCCGCCAGGGCGGATGCACGGTGCGCATGACGCGCTCCGCCCGGCCCTGCCGGCCGGAGATCTTCATGGACGGCATGCCCGCCACGCTCGCCGTCCCGCCCAACGCGCCCGCCGGTGATTTCCTCGCCGTCGAGGTGTACCGCAGCCTCAGCGAGACACCGGGCGAGCTGCTCCGTCCCGACAACCAGTGCGGGGTGATCGCGATCTGGACCCGCTCGGGCCAGACACCGCGGCAGTGAGGGCGCCCCCCGCGAGTCAACTCGCGGCTCGGCTTCTGCCCGTGAACGGGCTGACGCACCGCCGCTTCAGCGGCAGTCGCCGAGTCGCGGCTTCCAGCCGCGGATCCTGCGCCGCGGCCCTCGGCCTGCTGCTCTGCACCCTGGCGCCGGCCGCCCCGCAGAGCGATCCGCTCGCAACGCGGTCGCGCGGCCGCGCCGACGCCGCCGTCACCGTATACGAGATGGCGGACTTCCAGTGCCCGGCCTGCCGCACGTTCGCGCTCGAGACGATGCCGGTGCTGGAGCGTGAGTATGTCCGCACGGGCAAAGTGCGCTGGGTCTTCGTGAATTTCCCCCTGACCGAGATTCACGCGAACGCGGTGGCTGCTGCCGAGGTCGCCATGTGCGCCGCGCGACAGAACCGGTTCTGGGACGTGCACGACGCATTATTCCACCGGCAGCCGCAGTGGGCGTCGCTCGGGGACCCCGCGTCCTACCTCGTGGCGCTGGCGGATTCGGCCGGGGTCGATCCCGCGCCGCTGCGGCAGTGCCTCGGGGCGCGCGCGACGGTGCCGGAGATCGAGGCCGACGCGCAACGCGCCGCCCGCGCGGGCGCGCGCTCCACCCCCACCTTCTATATCGAGGGCGGCCTGCTGCGCGGGGCGGCACCGGTCGGAGTCTTCCGCGGCGTGCTCGACTCGATCCACCGGGTCCGCACCGCTCCCCGTCCGTCCCCGTCCGCCCCCGTCCCCCCCCCTCCGCCTCAGTGAAGCGCCGCCCGGCCTTCACGTACCGCGTGGGCATGCTCCTGGCGCAGCGCGCCGCGCGACTCGCCGCGCGGTTCGACCGCAAGATCGCCCGCGGGCTCGACGCCCGGCGCGGTCTCGCCGAGCGGCTCGCGCAATGGGCACAGGCAGGCCGGCAACCCGCCCGACCCCTCGTCTGGGTGCACGCGCCGTCCGTCGGCGAGGGGCTCCAGGCGAAGCCCGTGATCGAAGCACTTCGCGCCCTGCACCCGGACTGGCAGCTCGCCTTCACCTTCTTTTCGCCCTCGGCCGAGCGCCTGGCCCGCACCCTGCCCGTGGATGTCGCCGACTATGTGCCGCTCGACCGGCCCCGCGAGGTGCGCCGGGCGCTGGACGCACTGCAGCCCACCGCGCTGGTCTTCAGCAAGCTCGACGTGTGGCCCGAGCTGACCCTCGCGGCGCACCGCGGCGGCGTACGCCTCGGCCTGATCTCGGCGACCGTCGCCCCGGAGAGCTCCCGGCTCCGCTGGCCGGCCCGCGGGTGGGCGCTCCCCGCCTACCGCGCGCTCGACCGCATCGGAGCGATCAGCGCCGACGACGCGGCGCGGCTCGAGCTGCTCGGTGCCCGGCGGGAGGCGATCACCGTCACCGGCGACACGCGCTACGACAGCGTCGCCGACCGGGCCCGCCGCTTCGATCGGAGCCGTGAGCCGTTCGCCACCCTGCTGGACGGGGGCACGGGGCGTTTCACCATCGTGGCGGGCTCGACCTGGCCGGCCGACGAAGCGGTCGTCGTGCCCGCCTTCGCGGACCTGCTCACCCAGCTCCCCCGCGCCCGCCTCGTGCTGGCGCCGCACGAGCCGACGCCCGACCATCTGGCGGGCATCGCGCGCCAGCTGGGCGCGCTGGGACTGCCGCGGCCCGTGCGCCTCTCCCAGCTGCAGCCGCGCGACGCGGGCGCCGTGATCGTCGTGGACCGCGTCGGCGTCCTGGCCGATCTCTACGCCGTGGGCGACGTCGCCTTCGTGGGCGGCGGCTACCACCGCGCCGGCCTGCACTCGGTGCTCGAGCCCGCCGTGTTCGGGCTGCCGCTGACCGTGGGACCGCGCTGGGACATGAGCCGCGACTCGCGGCTGTTGCTCGAGCGGGGCGCCGCCGTAGCTCTCCCCGAGGACGGGCGCAGCGCGCTGCACGCGCAGTGGGTGGTGTGGCATCGCGACGCGGCGGCGCGTCAGGCCGCCGGCGAGGCGGCGATGGAGGTCGTGGCCGAGGGACGGGGAGCGGCCGAGCGGACGGCGGGACTGGTGCGAGAGCTGGTGGCACCCAGGACGGCCTAAGACGGCCTAAGACGGCCCAAGATGGCCCAGGTGGCTCCGACGCTCGGCCGTCCTGGGCCGCCCTGGGCCGTCCTGGGCCGCCCTGGGCCGTCCTGGGCCGCCCTGGGCTACCGGGTGACCACCACCCCTTCCATCGTGACCGTGCGCGGCGCGATCGCGCCGAGCGTCAGCGCCGTCACGACGATGTCCAGCAGGCGGCTGCGGCTGGTGATGCGCAGGTTGGCGACCCCGGTGCCGGTGCCCACCTGGCCGGCAAGCACGTCGTCAAGCCGCGGTCGGCCGAACGGCACCGCCCCCCACAGCAGGTAGACGGGGTGGCGCGTGACGCGAAACGGCGTGCCGGGCGGCGTGGCGCCGCCGGCCTCCGCCAGCGTGGCCGGCACACCGAGCTGGGTGGCATCGAGGGTCATCGCGCACCCCGCGGCCGCGAGGAGCAGCGCGAGCGGCACCACGCGCATCATGGAGCGAATCAAGGGTCTCCCGGAACGAAAAAGGGCGCGCCGCGGACGCGGCGCGCCCCACAAGCTACTCTCTCATACCCGCGAGGGGAACGGGCTACATGCCCGGCATCTTGAGCGTCACGTGCGCGCCGATGCCGAACACGCCGGGATCGAGGCCGTCACCGCTCTCGGAGTCGTACGCCAGGTGGAGGCCGAACAGGCCGAACGTGGCGTTGGCGCCGAGGGTCCAGCCGATATTGGACTCGTCGTCGCCGTCCACGAAGTACCAGCGGTTGGTGAGGGAGAAATACGGCTCGATCGAGAGCGGCAGCGGCAGGCTGGCGCTTACACCGCCCCCGAGCGTTCCGCGCGTGAACGCGGGCGCGCCGTTGGCCTCACCGATCCTGGCGGCGCCCCCCTGGAGGTTCACCGCCACCGGCGTGAGGCTCCCGCCGATGAGGCGAAACGCGACGTTGCCGCCGAACGAGTTGTTGTTGTCGCTTCCGAAATCGGCGTCGGCGCTCGTGTAGCCGAGCGTCACCATGATGTTGCCGAACCCGGCGCTGCCGCGCAGGCCGTACGTCGTCGCATTGCCAGCGTCGTCGTTGCCCGAGCCGTAGTCGGCATAGAGTCCGATGCCGGTGCCGCCCTTCGGACTGTTCCACACCGGCATCCCCAGCCACTGCGCCGCCGCCGGCGCCGCCACCAGCGTCGCGCCCACGAGAACCGCGAATCCACGCGTCATCCGTCGTCCTCCTGAGTATCGACCACGGTGCCGGCGTTTCCGGCACGCGCCACCACACGCCTAGGGTAGGGAACGGCCATCCGCGAGTCAACCGCATGTCACTTCACGGCGCCTACACGCCGAGGAGTGACACGCGACCGGCGGCTAGTGCCAGAGCGAGACGCCGATGCGGCCGCCGATCGACAGCGTGCTGGGAATGATGTCACCCACCTCGCTGTCGAACTTGAGGCCGCCTTCGAACCGGAACGCGGCGTTGCCGCCGATCGGCTTGCGCGTCCCGATGGCGCCGTTGAACGAGAACCCCGTCCCGCTGTCGACGCCGTTGTCCGCCAGGATCAGTCCCGCGCCCCCGGTGACGAACGTGCCGCGGCGATGGGTGTTGCGGCCGAGCGGGTAGACCACGTTGACGCCCGGCGTGATCAGGTAGGTGCCGTCGCCGAACGTGCCGCTGTCGAACAGCAGCGTGAGCCGCCCCTCGAACATCAGCTTGCCCCTCGGCACGAAGCCGACGCGGACGTCGAGCGGCGTGCCGATGCGGATCCCGCTATCGAGCCCGTCCACGTCGGCATAGGCCAGGCCCAGGTCCACGCCGAATTCATGCTTGACGCCGGGAGCCTGAGGGGCCGCCCCGCGTCGCTGCGCGGCGGCCTCCGTCACGACCGCGCCCAGCAGTCCCGCTACCACGATTCCGATCATCGCGCGCATGTTCGTCCACCTCCAGGTGAGCCGCAGGGCGTCGCCTGCCCGGGCCACGCCCCTCTAAACGACGTGGCCCGTGGAAGTTCCACGGGCCACGCATGCCGCGACGTGACGCGGATCACGCCGCGTCAGGCCAGGCGTCTAGTGCCAGAGCGAAAGGCCGAGACGCAGGCCGACCAGGAACGTCGACGGGATGCCGTCATCCGCGTTCTCGAGAATGTACATCACGAACGCCTCGGGCCGGACAGATCCCGACCCGTAGCCAGAACGCGTCCCGATGCCCCCGTTCAGCGCGATCGTGCTGGCGCTCGTCGCCCCGAAATCCTCCGACGCGTAGATGCCGCCGACCGTGAAGTACGGACCCTCTCGGTTGCTCCGGAACCCGTACAGGAAGTTGAGGCCCAGCTCGTAATTGAAGATGGACTCGCCCGCCTGATCGTCGCTCGCGAAGAACAGCCCCAGCCGCGGCTCGACGGTCAGCTTCTCGCCGGCGATGAAGCCGACGCGCAGGTCGACCGGAGTGCCGAACGTGAAGAACGACTCGCCTCCATCCGGGCTGACGTAGGCGAATACGACATCCACGCCGAACTCGTGCTTCGCCGCGCCGTGCTCCATCTGCGCCACGGCCGCGGCTGGAATCGCCAGGGCCGCGGCCAGCGCCACACTACAAATCGCCTTGCGCATCGTCATTCCTCCGACCGGGTAAGGAACCTGCGAAACATCCGTCGCTTACTTGCCGCCGAACTTGAGGCCCACCGTGATCGGCAGGAAGTCGGCTTCCACGTCGCCGCCCACCGTGATGTAGCGGACTTCCGCGAACAGCGTGGTCCCACCCATCGCGAACGTGACACCTCCGCCGCCCCCAAAGCCGAGATCGGATTCGTCGAAGCTTCCGAACCCGGTGACTTCGGCGTCCGCCTTGAAATAGCCCGCTCCGCCGAGGAGGTACGGCTTGACCGTGCCTGCCGTCGTGAACGAGTACATCAGATTCGCCATCCCGCCGATGATCGACGTGTTACCGTCCACATCGTTCTCGAGGCTGGTGCGATGATAGACGCCTTCCACGCGGACACCCAGCGGGCCCGCGCCCAGGCCGAACGAAACGGCGCCCATCCCATGGAACCCCATGCTGGCGAGGTCGCCATAGTCGCCCTGGGGCATCGTGACCCCGGCACCCAACCAGAAGCTCGGCGCCTGTGCGGTCCAGTCCGGGGGCCGTTGCCACGAGGACGCCAACCACCGCGGTCCCAATCAGCTTGCGCATGTCAATTGCCTCCTCAAGAGTGAAGGTAAAGCACTGCCGCCACTTGGGTTCTGAGTCGCGCACAAGCTCGGGTCCGGGCCCCACCTTGTCAAGGGTACGCCAAAATGTCAGGCCGTGCCCGCCCGGTCGGCCACGATCCTCACCCGATCTGCCAGCACCTGGAGGAACCCCTGCGACACCAAGAACGCCGTGTCCTGCCCCTTCCGCCGCACGGTCAAGCGCCCGTCCCCCAACAGCGTAAGGAACGGAGCGTGCCGGGGCAGGATGCCCACCAGGCCGTCGAACGCGGGCGCGATGACGGCGTCGGCCTCCCCCTCGAAGAGGACCCGCTCCGGCGAGACGACCGAGACGTGCATGGCGGCTAGGCGGCCGTGAGGCGTTTCGCCTGCTCGACGACCTCGTCGATGCCGGCCACCATATAGAACGCCTGCTCGGGCAGGTGGTCGAACTCGCCCGCGACGACGCGCTCGAACGAGCTGATCGTGTCTTCCAGCTTCACGTATTTCCCGTCCAGCCCCGTGAACTGGGTGGCCACGAAGAACGGCTGCGACAGGAAGCGCTGCACCCGCCGGGCGCGCGCCACCAGGGCCTTGTCCTCCTCGGAAAGCTCGTCCATCCCGAGGATCGCGATGATGTCCTGGAGATCCTTGTACCGCTGGAGAATGCGCTGCACCTCGGTGGCGACCTTGTAGTGCCGGTCACCCAGGTACTGGGCATCGAGGATGCGGCTCGACGACGCGAGCGGATCCATCGCCGGGTAGATCCCCAATTCGAAGATCTGGCGCGAGAGCACGACCGTGGCATCGAGGTGCGAGAAGGCGGTCGCGGGCGCCGGATCGGTGAGGTCGTCGGCGGGAACGTAGATCGCCTGCACCGACGTGATCGAGCCCTTGGTGGTCGAGGTGATGCGCTCCTGGAGCTCGCCCATCTCCGTCGCCAGCGTGGGCTGGTAGCCCACGGCGCTCGGCATGCGGCCGAGCAGCGCCGAGACCTCGGAGCCGGCCTGCGTGAAGCGGAAGATGTTGTCGATGAACACCAGGACGTCCTGGCCCTCGACGTCGCGGAAGTACTCGGCGACGGTGAGGCCGCTGAGGCCCACGCGCAGCCGGGCGCCGGGGGGCTCGTTCATCTGCCCGTAGATCAGGGCCGATGAGGCGAGCACGCCGCTCTCCTTCATCTCGAGGTAGAGGTCGTTGCCCTCGCGCGTGCGCTCGCCGACGCCGCAAAACACGGAGCGGCCGCCGTGGCCCATGGCGACGTTGTGGATCAGCTCCATGATGATGACCGTCTTGCCCACACCCGCGCCACCGAACAGTCCGATCTTGCCGCCCTTGACGAAGGGCGCGAGGAGGTCGATCACCTTGATGCCCGTCTCGAAGACCTCGGTCTTGGGCTCGAGGTCCACGAAGCGCGGCGTTTCCCGGTGAATCGGCCAGCGCTCCACGTCGGGCGGGATGGGCGCCCCGTCGTCCACCGGCTCGCCCAGCACGTTGAGAATCCGGCCCAGGGCCGCCGCCCCGACCGGGACCGTGATCGGGCCGCCCGTGTCGACGACGTCCATACCACGCACGATGCCGTCGCTCGAGCTCATCGCGACCGCGCGCACCTGATTGCGGCCGATGTGCTGCTGCACCTCGGCCACGACGCGAATCGCGGGCGCGCCGTTGCCGGCATGATCGATGCGCAGGGCCGTGTACAGCTCGGGGAGCCGCTCAGGCTCGAACTCCACGTCGATCACGGGTCCGATGACCTGCACGACCTTGCCGGTGTTCGGTGCGGTCGCCGGCTTCTTTTCCACTGCCTTCGTTCTGGTCGCCATGTGTGATCCTCAGCTGTCAGCGTTCAGCTGTCAGCCGTCAGCAAGTTGTCAGCGTTTCAGCTGACAGCTGATGGCTGACAGCTGACGGCTAGCCCTTCAGGGCTTCCGCCCCGCCCACGATCTCCGCCAGCTCCTGCGTGATCTGCGCCTGCCGCGCCCGATTGAAGGTGCGATGCAATACGTCCAGCATATCACCCGCCGAATCCGTCGCGTTCTTCATCGCCGTGCGGCGGGCGCCGTGCTCGGCGGCGGCCGTCTCGACCAGCGCCCGGTACACCTGGTTGCGCACGTACAGCGGCAGGAGGCGCTCGACGATGGCGTCGGCGGATGGTCTCAGGATGTAATCGGCGGTCTGCCGTCCGACCGCCGGGGGTGGGGCGATGGGGAGGACATGCGCCACCGCGGGCGGCGTCGCGACCGCGCTCACGAAGCGCGCGAACACGAGGTCGACCGCGTCCACGGTCCCGGCTTCGAACTGCGACACGAGCGGGGTGACCAGCTCGGCGGCGTGGGCCGCCGTCGGCCGGTCGCCGATGTCCGTGCGCTGTGAGGCCACGGGGCGGCGCATGAACTTGAAGTAGGTCGCGCCCTTCTTCCCAACGAGATGCAGGTCCACCTGCACCCCCTGCTGCTCCAGCTGCTCGAGCCGCCGGCGCGCTTCCCGGATGAGGTTGGCGTTGAACGCGCCGCACAAGCCCCGGTTGGACGTGATCAGGATCAAGGCCACCCGCCGCACCGCACCGGGCTGACGCAGGAGGGGGAACCGCTCGGCGAGGTCGGGCGTGTAGAGATCGCCGATCACCTCGGCCAGCGCTCCCGCGTAGGGTCGCGCCGCGATCACTCGGTCCTGCGCGCGCTTGAGCTTGGACGTGGCGACGAGCTCCATCGTCCGCGTGATCTTGCGCGTGTTCTGAACCGAGCGGATCCGCCGGCGCAACTCCCGGGGCTTCGCCACTCAGCGGCTCCCCAGCGCCCGGAACTCCTCGATCGCCGCCCGGATCCGGGCGGTGAGGTCGTCCGACAACACCCGGCGCGTCCGGACCTCTTCGCCGATCTGCGGGTGCTGGGCCGCAAGGAACTCATGGAACGCGCGCTCCCAGTCCCGAATGCGGGCCACGTCCACGTCGTCGAGGAACCCGTTGGTCACCGCGAAGATGATCAGGACCTGGCGCTCCACCGGCATCGGCTGGTACTGCGGCTGCTTGAGGACCTCCACGACGCGGCTGCCGCGGGCCAGCTGGCGCTGGGTGGTCTGGTCGAGCTCGGAGCCGAACTGCGCGAAGGCCTCGAGCTCCCGGTACTGGGCGAGATCGAGCCGCAGCCGGCCCGCCACCTGCTTCATCGCCTTGATCTGTGCGCTCCCACCCACACGCGACACCGAGATCCCCGGGTTGATGGCCGGCCGCACGTTCGAGTAGAACATGTCGGTCTCGAGGAAGATTTGGCCGTCGGTGATCGAGATGACGTTGGTCGGGATGTACGCCGAGACGTCGCCGGCCTGCGTCTCGATGATCGGAAGCGCCGTCAACGAGCCCCCGCCCTGATCGTCCGCCATCTTCGCCGCCCGCTCCAGCAGCCGGCTGTGCAGGTAGAACACGTCGCCGGGATAGGCCTCCCGGCCGGGCGGACGGCGCAGCACCAGCGAGAGCTGGCGGTAGGCGGCGGCCTGCTTCGAGAGGTCGTCGTAGACGCAGAGGGTCGCCTTGCGCTCGTCGTACATGAAGTACTCGGCCATCGCGCACCCCGCGAAGGGGGCGATGTACTGCATCGGCGCCGGTTCGGAGGCCGACGCCAGCACCACGATCGTATACTCCATCGCCCCGACCGACTTGAGCTTGTCCACCACGGCCGCGACCGTCGAGCGCTTCTGCCCGATCGCGACGTACACGCAGATGACGCCCTGGCCCTGCTGGTTGATGATCGTGTCGATCGCGATCGCCGTCTTCCCGGTGCCGCGGTCGCCGATGATCAGCTCGCGCTGGCCGCGGCCGATGGGGATCATCGCGTCGATCGCCTTGATCCCCGTCTGGAGCGGCTCCTTGACGGGCTGGCGCTTGACGATCCCCGGGGCCACGATGTCCACCTTGCGGGTCGTCGTCGTGGCCACCGGGCCGAGGCCGTCCACGGGCCGGCCGAGCGCATCCACCACCCGACCCACCAGGGCCGCGCCGACCGGTACCTCCAGCACCCGCCCCGTGCGGCGCACCTCGTCCCCCTCGCGCAACACCAGGTAGTCGCCGAAGATCACGGCCCCGATGTTGTCTTCCTCGAGGTTCAGGGCCTGGCCGATCACTCGCTCGCCGGTCTCGGACGCCGTGAACTCGAGCATCTCGCCGGCGAGCGCCGAGGTGAGCCCGTAGATCCGGGCGATGCCGTCCTTCACCTCGAGCACGCTGCCGACCTCGCGCACATCGATTGCGGCGAGATCGGCGGCCCGGATCTCGCGCAGCAGGACGTTCTTCAGCTCGCCGGGTCGGAGGATGGAGTCGGTGGCCATGTCTCGGGGGCTGGGAGTTTGTGAAAATTATCACATGGGGCGCGGCACAGCAACTGGAGGGCGGATCGGCGGATCGGCGGATCGGCGGATGGGCCGCGCCGACTCGCGATTCGCCGATCCGCTCGTCCGCCTATCCGCCCAGCCTGCTTCGCGTCCGCCCGCGGACAAACCGTCCGAGCACTCCCCGGACCCCCAGTGTCCGGAGCTCGGTGGCGGTGGCGCCCCCCACGCGCCGGGCTGCGGCCGCGAGGTGGCCGGCCGACGCGTAGTCCAGGATGCGGACGACGGCGCGGACGGTATAGCCCGGGTTGGCCAGCAGATCGGCGGCGCAGGCGACGCGCACGAGGTCCAACACGCGCTTGAGGTTGGGCGCTCCGCCGGCGCCGAACTCACGCGACAGGTGCTCGCGGCTGACGCGCAGCAGGCGTGCCAGGTCCGCGGTCCGCAGCGGCGCCCCGAGGGTCGCGAGCGCCGCCTCCCAGGCGGCGAGCTGCAGGCGCTCGGTGAGGCGCAGCAGCCGCGGCGCGTCGTGCAACGCTTCGCGACGCGCCACCTGCGCGGTACGGCCGGCCACCCACTCGCCGACCACCGCATTGTCCACGCCCTCGATCAGGATGCCGGCGACGCCGGCGGCCTGACAGGCCGCCAGCAAGCGCCCGTCATCGGCTCGAAACGCGGAGAACGCGTGGACCGGGATCCGGCGAAACCGCCCCGCGAGCCTGAGGGCTTCTTCGGGGGCGGCTTTGACATCCAGCACCACCGCATCCACCAGGCGACTGCCCAGCAGCCGCTCCACGGCGTCGAGGGTGCGGCACAACCGTACGACCCCGCCCGTGGAGCGGGGATACCCGCGGCGCACGGCGCGCCGCGCCTCGCGGCGCGGGTGGAACACGGGCACGACGGCGCTCACCGCGGCGGCTCCTCGACCGCCGTCAGCGCCTGGGTCATGGCGGCGGCCTGTCGCAGCACGCCGCGCGCGTTCTCGTAGGCGATCGCCGCCTCCGCCCCGGGGAGCGGATGCCAGGCGCAGGCGCTGATGCCCTCGTCCTGCTGCGGGATCGCCTCTCCGTGGCGGGACTCGAAGAGAAAGAAGTGACAGTACTTGTGAATGGTCTTGCCGCGGAAGCGGAAGTACCAGTCGATCACGCTGATGGGCCCGTGGAGCACGAGGTCGGAGAGGCCCGTTTCCTCGGTCACTTCGCGGCACGCGGCGTCAGCGGGCGGCTCGCGGGGCTCGAGGTGCCCCTTGGGGAAGCCCCAGTTCGCGTACGAGTCGCGGATCAGCAGGAAGCGAACGACGCCGTCCGATCCGCGACGGAACACCACGCCGCCGGCACTGGTTTCGCGCTCGGCGCGGGGGGGACGGGTGGAGCGAGGCACGCGATAATATGGGTGCGAAGAGGCGAAGAGGCTAAGGACCACCGTGGCCCTTAGCCTCTTCGCCCTTCGTAAGCCCCTCAGCGTGCTAGGCGGCGAATGACGCCAGCGCCTTCCCCACGTCTCCGTCGCGCAACCGCTTCAGGGCGCGGTCGCGCAGCTGGCGCACGCGCTCGCGGGTGACGCCGAGCAGCCCGCCGATCTCCTCCAGCGTGTGCTCGCGCCCCCCGTCCAGGCCGAAGTAGAGCCGCAGCACCTTGGCGTCGCGGCGCTGCAGGGTGCCGAGGGCCTGCTCGATCTCGTCGGACAGGAACCGGTCCATCGCCTGATCCTCGGTGTCGGGGAGGTCCTCGGCGATGAAGCGCTCGATCAGCGAGCGGTCACCCTCGGGGTCCATGGGCGCGTCGAGCCGTACATCACCCGTGTTCAGGGCCGCGAGGGACTGGACGACCTCGAGCGACAGCTTGGTCGCGTCGGCGATCTCCTCCGGCGTGGGCTCGCGGCGCAGCGTCTGGCGGAGGTACTCCGCCGTCCGCACGATGCGCGAGAGGTCGGCGGTGCGGTTGAGCGGCACGCGCACCGTCCGCCCCTGGCGCGCCAGCGCCGCGAGGATCGCCTGGCGGATCCACCACACCGCGTAGGAGATGAACTTGACCCCCTGGTCGGGATCGAACTTGCGCGCGGCCGTGAGCAGGCCGACGTTGCCCTCGCCGATCAGGTCGGTGAGCGGCAGCCCACGGTTCTGGTACTTCTTGGCGACGGAGATCACGAAGCGCAGGTTGCGCTTGACGAGCTCCTGCATCGCCTCCTGATCACCCGCGCGGACCTTGCGCGCCAGGGCAATCTCTTCCTTCTGTGTGAGCAGCGGCGTCTTGCTCACCTCGTGCAGGTACTGGTCCAGGATGTCGCGCTCGTACTCATGCGAGCCGAGGCCGGAGAGCAGCCCGCGGCGGCGCCCCCGCTTGCGGCCCTTGGGCCGCGCCTCTGCGGCGGGCTTGGGTGCCGCCGCCTTCGCCGCGACGCCCCGGGCCGGAGCGCCTTTGGCCGCCGGACGCCGGGCGGACCCGGCCTTCGCCGCCGGCGGAGCCGGCCGGCGGGCGGCGGCGGTCGTCTTGCGATGCTTGGGCTTTGGCATGTGAAGTCCTATCGGCGGCCCTTATACGCTCGAGCCGCGCGAAAGTTCATGGCCGTGCTTGACACGTCGATAACGTCCCGGTAAGATGCCATGTTCCCGCCCGGAGGGCGGGGCGGGCGGCGAATATAGCGGGGGCGTAGCTCAGTTGGGAGAGCGCGTGAATGGCATTCACGAGGTCAGGGGTTCGATCCCCCTCGCCTCCATAGGGAGGTCGGAGGAGGACGGAGAATGACGGAGGAAGACGGAGGAGGACCTCCTCCGACCTCCTCCGTCCTCTTCCGACCGGGGTGGTGGCGAGGCGGGGGGGTTGGTAAATTGACTCGCGCGACGCGGGAATAGCTCAGTTGGTAGAGCACAACCTTGCCAAGGTTGGGGTCGCGGGTTCGAGTCCCGTTTCCCGCTCTCGGGGAGGACGGTGGAGGTTGTGAAGGTTCTG
>Ga0187892_10007323_pt1 | contig 15788 bp, 15 predicted proteins | sample MA1701073metaG_FD_139345 | JGI IMG/M metagenome (GOLD analysis project Ga0187892, IMG submission 139345) | Bio-ooze microbial communities from a basaltic lava cave in the Kipuka Kanohina Cave System on the Island of Hawaii, USA - MA170107-3 metaG ... | reverse complement strand
GGCGACGGGGCGGTGGACAGAACCCCGCCTACAGGCCGGCTCACCGTCGACATCGCCTGTGGCCTGCCGGTTTATCCGCTACTGCGCCTGGTGGTGCACATCTGGTGCACATGCCGGTGGCACCGAGCACCGCATCGACGACCGCATGGGTGGCGTCCTCGCGGTCGGGCCAGACGTGGCCATCCGGAGTTGCCATCGACCTAGCTTCCCATCTCGTATGCGGTATCGCGCATCCGATACAGATCGGCCTGCGCTACTCGCGCCACTATGGGCGGGCACGACATGCGCCACACGGCGGTGTCGTTGTGGGTGGCCGCCGGCGCCTCTGACCTCGAGGTGGCGAAGTGGGCCGGCCACCGCTCGGCGGCCTTGACCAAGAGCCATTGCGCGCACCTGTTCCCCGAGCACGGCGAGGCCCTGGCGGACCGCCTGGAGGCGTTCATCGCGGCCTCGACGCCGACGCCGGCAGCCGCGGTGGTGCACATCCGCAGGTAGTGATGTGCACCAGATGTGCACCAGCGCCAGGCGATCGGCCAGGAAGTCGAGCAACAAAACCGGCCTGACGCGGCTTCAAGGGTGGGCGTAACAGGACTCGAACCTGTGACCTCTGCCGTGTGAAGGCAGCGCTCTAACCAACTGAGCCATACGCCCGGACTCCCGAAGCGTACTTCCCGCCTCGACGGGACCGGGCGCCCGGAGCGGTGCGAAACTCTTCGCAGTGCGCATCGCCCTGATCGCCCCGCCGTGGACGCCGATACCGCCACTCCTCTACGGAGGGATCGAGCTGGTGGTCGACCAACTCGCCACCGGCTTCCAGCGCAGCGGTCACGAGGTCCTGCTGTTCACGACGGGCGACTCCACCTGCCCGGTCCCCCGGGCCTTCGCCCTTGCCCACGCCGAGGGCGAGCGCATCGGGATGGCCGTGCCCGAGATGCGCCACGTGATGGCTGCCTACGAGGCCGTCCAGGACTTCGACATCGTCCACGACCACACGATCATGGGGCCGGTCTACGCCGAGCGCTACCCCGACCTGAAGGTCGTGACGACCATCCACGGGCCGTTCAACGAGGAGCTGACCGACCTCTACGGGCGCATCGCCGCCCGGGTGCCGGTCATCGCCATCTCCCACGCGCAGCACCGGGCGGGGCCGCAGATCCCGATCGCCCGGGTGATCCACCACGGCCTGGTCGCCGGCGACTTCCCGGTCGGCGCCGGGGATGGCGGCTACTGCCTGTTCCTCGGCCGCATGTCGCGCGACAAGGGCGCCCACCGCGCCATCGAGGTGGCGTACAAGGCCGGGCGGCCGCTCATCCTGGCCGGCAAGATGCGCGAGCCATGGGAGCACCAGTACTTCGACACCTACGTCCGGCCGTACCTGAACCACGAGATCCGCTACGTGGGCGAGGTGGGTCACGACGAGAAGCTGCGGCTGCTGGCCGGGGCACAGGCGTTGCTGTTCCCCATCCGCTGGAACGAGCCCTTCGGCATGGTGATGGTCGAGGCCATGGCCTGCGGCACGCCCGTGCTGGCCTTTCCCGAGGGCGCCGCCCCCGAGGTGGTCGTCGACGGCACCACGGGCTTCCTGTGCCACGACGTGAACGACATGGCCGACGCCATCGGACGGCTGGGCTCGCTCGACCGGGCCGCCTGCCGGGCCGCCATCGAGGGCTACTTCTCGTGCGACCGCATGGTGGCCGAACACCTCGACCTGTTCGAGCGCCTGATCGGGTAGCCGCCGTTTACCCGGGCGCGCTCATCGGGTACGGGGCGTCCCATGGGGAACATCGACGACATCAAGGGCAGGGTCAAGGAAGGCGTCGGGGAGGCAACCGACGACAAGGATCTGGAACGGGAGGGCAAGGTCGACCGGGCGACCGGCAAGGTGAAAGACGCGGCCGAGGCTGTGGCCGACCGGGTCAAGGGCGCCCTGCGCCGCGATTGAGCAGGTCGGTTCGAACGTCAGGAGGGGCTGCTCGACGCAGCCCCTCCGTCGCGCTCGGGCTCGGGCGGCAGCGGTGGGGGCGTGCCGATGTCGAGGGCGCCGGGCGTGACCGCCACCGTCTGGCCCGGGCCCCGCACGCCTTCGCGCCGGAGGCGCTCGCTGATCCGCCCCCGTAGCTCCCGAGCCACGCCGTACTGCTGGCGGGGCGCCGTCTTGACGACGAGCCGAACGGTGATGCCGTCGGCGCCCATGGCCTGCACGCCCCAGACCTCCGGCGGCTCCAGCACGGCCTCGGCCCATCGCTCGTCCGCGGCCAGGGCCCGAGCCTCCTCGCTGATCATGCGGCTCGCCGCGGGCACATCGGTTCCGTAGGCGACGAGGACGTCGATTAGCGCCCGCGACCACTCCATCGACGAGTTGCCGACGCGCTTGATCTCTCCGTTGGGCACGAACCAGACCGTGCCGTCGGTCCCCCGGATGCGGGTGACGCGCAGACTGACGTCTTCCACGGTGCCCGTGGCGTCACCGAGGTTGATGACGTCGCCGACGCCGTACTGGTCCTCCAGCAGGATGAACAGGCCCGACAGGAAGTCCTTCACCAGGCTCTGGGCACCGAAACCCAGGGCGATGCCGGCGATGCCGGCGCCCGCGATGAGCGGGCCGAGCTGCACGCCGATCTCGCCCAGCAGCAGCAGGACGACGATGGTCCACACCACGGCTCGCAGCAGTCCGGCGAGGACGTCGCCGATGGTGCCGGCCCGCTGGGCGGCTCGCGTCGAGCTGCTGCGCAGCGGTGTACGCGACTGCAGGGACCGGATCGACCGGCGCACGGCGCGGGCACCGACCCGGGTCAGGACGAGGCCGGCGACGAGGAGCAGCACGACCTTGGCCGGCTGCACCAGCAGGAACTCCCCGGTACGCGCCTGGAAGTCGCTGAGGCCCAGCTCCCGGAGGAGGTCGTAGGTGTAGCCGTGCTCGTCCACCGGGCCAGCCTGGCACGCGCCCGCGCCGTCGACTGGCCGTTCGGTACCGTGGGCAGTGGTGGCGCCCGGTGCGACGGTCACCGGCGCTGGAGCCGGTCGGTGAACCCGCTCGACGAACGCGAGGCGCGACTGACGTCGAGGGCGGCGGTGGTCGCCGGTGCCTCCTTCCTCGCCCTCTACGCCACGACCGGGTTTCGCGGATGGGGATACGTCGCGGCGGCCAGCGTCGGGGTCGTCATGGCGGGCCTGCTGTGGCTGGCCAGCCGGTCCGGCCGGCGTTTGATGACCGGCCTGGCTGCGGTCGTCGTCGGGTTCGGCCCCTGGGGCTCGGCCTGGGTGCTGGGCGCGCCCTACCTGTTGCTGGGCGGCTGGCTGCTGTTCCGAGCACGACCCCGGAGCCGGACCGAGCCAGCCGGCGGTGCCGCGCCCGAGCCCGGCGCCGACACAGTGCCGGCCGTGACCCGGCGCCTGCGCCGATCGGCGGCGGTGGCCGACCCGGCTCGGCGGCGGCCCGGTCCGAGCAAGCGCTACACCCCGCCGTCGGGGCGTTGAGCCGGGTGCCGAAAGACCTCTTCGGGCCGGCTGCGGTGGCGGCCGGCCAGAACCGGCGAATAATCGCCCGCACCGGCTCGTCTCTCAGAGGCAGCACCTGAATGCCCTCGTTCGAGGACTTTCACCAGCTGAGAGCCAAGCATGCCCTCCACTATGCGCGCGCCATCCTCGGCTCCGATGCGGCGGAAGACGTCTGCCAGGAGGCCTGGCTCAAGGCATGGCGGGCGTGGGGCGCGGCCGACCCCGCCAAGCTCGACAGCTGGCTGCTCGCCATCGTGCGGAACTGCTGTTACGAGCGGCTCCGGTCCAACCGGCCCACGGCGGTGCTCACGGCCGACGCCGCCGTGCCGGCCGCGTCCCACGAGGACGTCGTCATCGCCGCGCTCGAGCTGGCCGCGGCGTGGGTGCTGCTGCAGAAGCTCTCACCCGCGCTCCGCGAGGCGCTGTGGCTCCGGGAGATCATGGATCTCAGCTACGCCGAGATCGCCGACGTCCAGCAGGTGCCGGTGGGCACCGTGATGTCCCGCCTCCACGCCGCCCGCCGCAAGGCCGCCCGCCTCGTCGCGGCGCGGCAACGCCGATGATCCTTCGCCCCCATCCCCGCCGGGTGGAGTTGGGCGCCTGGTTCGACGGCGAGGGCCGCGACCGGGTCGGCTCCCACGTGGCCCGGTGCCACCGCTGCCAGCGGCAGGTCGCCGAGTTCGGCCGCATCCGCGCGTGGCTGCGGGCCCAGCCCTTCGTCGCCATGACCGATCACACCGACGCGCCCGCGCCGGCGCGCCGGGCCTGGCGCCCGGTCGCGGTCGCCCTCGTGGTGCTGGCTGGCTTCCTGCTGGCTCCTCGCGGGGGCGGCGACGGCACGACGGCACCCGACGGCGTCGCCCTGGGACCCTCCGCGCCCGCGGCCGGGGAAGGTGCCGTCGTCGGCACCGACGGTGAGCCGGGTGCCCCCGAGGAAGGCGCCGCATCCGAGGTGGCCCAGGCGACCGGGGCGGTGACAGCCACGACGGCCGCGCCGGCCGGCCCGGCTTCCGCGCCCGAGGCACCCAGCGTGCCGAGCCTGTCCCCCGGCGCCACCCCGGTCCCGGCCGGGCCCCTTCGCCTCGGCCTGGTGGTCCCCACGCGTGGCCGCGAGGCCGTCGAGGGCGAGGCGGTCGAGCGCATCGTGCGCCAGCGGGTGGTGGCCGCCAACACCGCCGGCGGCGTGGCCGGCTTCCCGGTCGAGTTGCTGGTGGCGGCGGCCGAGGACGCGTCGGCGGTCGAAGCCCTCGGCCGGCGCGTCGACGCACTGGTCGGCGGGTTCGGTGCCGACCCGCCGCCCGGGGTTCCCTGGCTGCTGCCCGCCGACCCGTCCATCGCCGGGCCGGGCGTGGTGTCCGCGGAGGCCGCTCCCCGGGCCGCCGGCGCCCAGTTGGCACAGATGCTGCGGCGGAACGGGCTGCGGGGCCCCATCGGGGTGGTGGTCGGCCCGGGCGCCGACGCCGCCCTCGCCGGTGGCCTGGCCGGCGGCGCGGCGACGACCGCCGTCGCCGCCCGGGCCGGCACCACCTGTGGGCCGGAGCTGCAGACCCTGGCCGCGGCAGGTGCCACCGCCCTGGCCGTGGCCGGCGACCCGGACCTGGCGGTGCGCTGCCTCAAGGCACTGACGAGATCCACGTGGCGGCCGTTCTACGGGACCGTGCTGGCGCCGTCGGCCGCCTACGCCGGTGTCGAGAAGGTGCCGGAGGCCCTCGGCGCCAAGACGGTGCTGTCACTTCCGTGGCCCACGTCGATCCTGCCCGGTGCCGCCCGCTTCCGGGCGTCGACGGAGTCCACGTCCTACCGGGCGCTGGTCTCCTACGCGGCCACCGAGTTGGCCATCGACGTGGCCCGCCAGGCCGGTGACCTCTCGCTCGCGTCCATCGCCGCGGGTGCATGGCGCAGCGACCTGCTGGACCTCGTCGGCCTGTCGAGCCGCATGCCGATCCTGGTCACCGCGTTTCTCGGCACCTGGCTCCCCTCGCTCTAGCTCCCTGGGGCCGGGGCGACGCCGAGGGCGGAACGCAGGAAGCCGAGCAGCTCGCGTCGGCGGCGGACCAGTTCGCGCGGCGTGGGTTCGAACCCCAGGGCCCGCAGGACGTCGACCTCGGTGGCCATGCCCAGCACGGCCGAGTAGGTGGCCAGCAGCACCAGGCGGGGGTCCTGGGCCCGCATGCGGCCGGCGGCCATCTCGGCCTGGAAGAACGAGGTGGCCCGGGCCAGGAGCGGCTCCAGGGATCGGAGCAGGCGGGTCGCCACCGGCGGGCCCAGCCGGCTCGCCTCCCGCACCACGCCGAGCAGCTCCGGGCGGCGGACCGACAGCCGGAACACCGAGTTCACCACCGCCTCCACCCGGACCCAACCCGGGCCGCTGCGGGCCAGGGCCCGGTCCATCGCCGCCGCCAGCTCCAGACCGGCCCGGTCGACCACGGCGTCGAGCAGCGCCTCCTTGCTGGGGAACCAGTAGAGGATGGTCTGCTTGCGCAGGCCCAGGCCGGCGGCCAGGGCGTCGAGCGAGGTGGCCTCGTACCCGCGGGTGCCGAAGGACTCCAGGGCCGCCCCGAGGACCCGGCCGCCAGTCGTGGACGCCGTCATCTACCAAATGGTAGACAGCATCGGATGATCGCGGAAGTCCTCTCCGGCAAGCGGATCGCAGTGACCGGCGCCACCGGGTTCCTCGGCACCGCGCTGGTCGAGCGGCTGCTGCGCGCCGTGCCGGGATGCGATCTGGTACTGCTGGTCCGGGCCGGGCGGCGCACGCCCGCCGCCGAGCGGGTCCGCCGGGAGGTGTTCCGCAACGACTGCTTCGAGCGGCTGCGCCGCGAACTGGGCGACGGCTTCGACGCCGAGGTGGCCCGCCGGGTGACCGTCGTCGCCGGCGACGTGGCCGCCGACGGGCTGGGGCTGGACGACGACGGGCGGGCGCACTTGGCCCGGTGCGACATCGTCGTCCACTCGGCGGCCGCGGTCAGCTTCGACTCCCCGCTGGACCTGGCGGTGGAGGTGAACCTGCTCGGTCCCCGCCGGGTGGCCGAGGCGCTGGCCGCCGTCGGGGCGTCGGCCCACCTGGTGGCCGTGTCGACGGCCTACGTGGCCGGCACCCGTCGCGGCCGCTCACCGGAGGCGGCTCTGGCCGACACGCCCTTCGCCGTCGACGCCGACTGGCGGGCCGAGGTGGACGGCGCCCGGCGGGCCCGGTCGGACACCGAGGCGGCCAGCCGCCGGCCCGAGCGCCTGGCCAAGCTGGCCAAGCAGGCCCGCAGCGAGCTGGGGGCGGCCGGTCCCCCGCTGCTGGCCGACAAGCTGGAGCGGCTGCGGGCCACCTGGGTGGACGACCAGATGGTCGAGGCCGGGCGGGCCCGGGCCCACGCCCTGGGGTGGCCCGACGCCTACGCCTACACCAAGGCCCTGGGCGAGCGGGCGCTGGGCGAGGCCTGCCGGGCCAGCCGCGTGCCGTTCACGATCGTCCGCCCGTCCATCATCGAGTCGGCCTTCTCCGAGCCCCGGCCCGGGTGGATCCGCGGGTTCCGCATGGCCGAGCCGGTGATCATCTCCTACGGACGCGGCCTGCTGAAGGAGTTCCCCGGCATTCCCGAGGGCGTGGTGGACGTCATCCCCGTCGACATGGTGGCGGCTGCCCTCATCGCGGTGGCGGCCCGCGGCCCGCTGGACGGCGGCGCGGCCGATGTCTTCCACGTCGCCTCGGGTGCGGCCAATCCGCTGAAGTACCGCCGCCTGGTCGACCTCGTTCGCCACTGGTTCGGCGAGCACCCGCTGTACGACACCGCCGGCCAGCCCATCGTGGTGCCGGAGTGGTCGTTCCCGGGCCGGGGGCGGGTCCAGCGCCAGCTCCATCGGGCCACCCGGGCCCTGGGCGCGGCCGAGCGGGCCATCACCGCCCTCCCCATCCGGGGCGACCAGGCCGAGCTGTCGGCCCGGCTCGAGGAGCGCCGGGCCGACGCCGACCGGGCGCTGGGCTACGTCCAGCTCTACGGCGCGTACGCCGAGACCGAGGCCGTGTTCAGCGTGGACCGGCTGCTGGCCCTGTCCGGCTCCCTGGACGACGCCGACCGGGCGACGTTCGGCTTCGACCCCCGGGTCGTCGACTGGGACCGCTACGTGCAGGAGGTCCACCTCCCGTCGATCGTCGCCCACGCCCGCGTGCGCACCACCCCGGGCGGCCGCACCGGGGCGTCGCGAGCGGAGCGAGGCCGGCGGGCCGTGCTGTCGCCGTCGCGCCACCTGGCCGCCTTCGACCTCGAGAACACCCTCATCGCCTCGAACGTCGTCGACTCCTACGCCTGGCTGGCCACCCGGCACATGCCCCGCGACCAGCGCCTGCGCTTCGTGCTGCGGACCTTCCGGGAGGCGCCGGGACTGCTGGCCCTGGACCGGCGCGACCGGGGCGACTTCCTGCGCCACTTCTACCGCCGCTACGAGGGGGCGCCGCGGGAGCGCCTGGAGCGCGACGCATGGGAGCTGTTCTCGGGCCTGATACTCACCAAGTCGTTCCCCGCCGGCATCCGCCGGATCCGAGAGCACCGCGCCCTCGGCCACCGCACCCTGCTCATCACCGGCGCGCTGGACTTCGTGGTGGAGCCGCTCCGCCCGCTGTTCGACGACATCGTGTGCGCCCGCCTCGACGTCGACCGCGCCGGGCTCCTGACCGGCGAGCTGACGTCGGCACCGCCTACCGGCGAAGCCCGGGCGCTGACCATGGCCGAGTACGCCGAGGCCGAGGGCCTGTCGCTGGCCGAGTCGGTGGCCTACGCGGACTCTGCGTCGGACCTGCCCATGCTGGAGGCGGTCGGCCACCCCGTCGCCGTCAACCCCGAGGCCAAGCTGGCCACCATCGCCCGCAAGCGCGGCTGGCACGTCGAGCAGTGGTCCAGGGCGCCCGGCGCCAACCGCCCCCTGCTCCCCATCGGCCCGCTCCTGCCGGCCCGCTCCCGCTCCCGAGTAGACAGCGGGCCGTTTCGGCCCGCTGTCTACTCGAAAGGGCGGTCGACGTGAGGGCGCTGGTGGTGGAACGGTCGGTGGCGCGGTTCGCGGCGGCGCGGGTGAGCAGCCGGTTGGCGCCGCTGCGGCTGGACACCGCCAGGGACGAGCCGAAGCAACCGGGGCCGGGGTGGCAGCGCGTGCGGCCCGTGCTGGCCGGCATCTGCGGCTCGGACCTGGCCACCGTGGACGGCAGGAGCAGCCGGTGGTTCGAGCCGATCGTCAGCTTCCCCTTCGTGCCTGGACACGAGGTCGTCGGCCTGCTCGACGACGGACGCCGGGTGGTCGTCGAGCCCGTGCTGAAGTGCGCCACCCGGGCCGTGACGCCGGCGTGTGGGATGTGCGCGGCCGGCCGGACCAACCTGTGCGAGCGGATCGCCTTCGGCGACCTCGAGCCCGGCCTGCAGACCGGCTACTGCACCGACACCGGCGGCGGCTGGTCGGAGGCCATGGTCGCCCACGACAGCCAGCTCCACCCCGTCCCCGACGCCATGACCGACGAGGCCGCCGTGATGGTCGAGCCGGCGGCGTGCGCCGTGCACGCGGCCCGCCAGGGCCCGTCCGGTGCGACCGGGACGGCCGCGGTGATCGGAGCGGGCACGCTGGGCCTGCTGACCGTCGCCGCTTTGCGCCGAAGCGCCGCGCCGCCACGACTGCTGGTCGCCGCGGCCAAGCACCCCCACCAGCGGCACCTGGTCGCCGAGTTGGGCGCCGACGAGGTCTGCGCGCCCGGCGAGCTGGAGCGGGTGCTGCGGCGGGCCACCCGCTCGCTGGCCGCCGGGCGGCAGCTCACCGGCGGCGTGGCTGCCGTCTTCGACTGCGTCGGCAGCGCCGCGTCGCTGGCCCAGGCCCTGCGGGTGGCGGCTCCGGGCGGCACCATCGTGCTGGTCGGCATGCCGGGCCCGACCCTCGTCGACCTCACCCCCCTGTGGCAGCGCGAGGTCACCCTTCGCGGCGCCTACGCCTACGAGCGGGCCGACTTCGAGGCGGCCTTCGGCCTGGTCGCCGAGGCCGACCTGGGCCGGCTCGTTTCAGCCCGCTACCCCCTCGAGCGGTACCGCCACGCTCTCGACCACGCGGCCGCCGCCGGCCGCCGCGCCTCGGTCAAGGTGGCCTTCGCCCCGGGAAAGGACCACTGATGCCCCGGCCGGGTTTCGTCCTCGACGTCGACTCGTCGACCCCGCCGCTGCTGTTCTGGCACGGCGAGCAGTTCCGCCTGCAGCGGCTGCCCCCCGGCAGCCGGGTGATCTACCCGCCCGAGCCACTGGACCCGCTGCCCGACCCTGACGCCGCCATCCGCCACGCCCTGCTGAACCCGACCGGCGACAGCCAGCCGCTGCCCACGCTGCTGCGCCCTGGCATGCGGCTCACCATCTGCTTCGACGACATCTCCCTGCCCCTGCCGCCCATGAAACGGCCGGACAACCGCCAGCGGGTCGTCGAGGCGGTGCTCGACATGGCGGCCGAGGCCGGCGTCGACGACGTGGTCCTGCTCGCCGCCCTGGGACTGCACCGGCGGATGACCGAGCCCGAGCTGCGCCACGCCCTGGGCGACCGGGTGTACGACGCCTTCGCCCCCTCGGGACGGCTGACCCAGTTCGACGCCGAGGACCCGGCCGGCGTCACCCACCTCGGCACCACCGAATCGGGTGAGGACGTCGAGATCAGTGCCCGCGCCGCCCACAGCGACCTGGTCGTCTACGTCAACATCAACCTGGTGGCCATGGACGGCGGCCACAAGAGCCTGTCCACCGGCATCTCGTCGTACCGCTCGCTGCGCCACCACCACAACGTCCGCACCCTGCAGAACACCCGCTCCCTCATGGACCGCCATCACTCGGCCCTGCACTCCAGCGCGTGGCGGATCGGCCGCCACATCGCCGCCTCGGGCGTCAAGGTCTTCCAGATCGAGACGACCCTCAACACCAACACCTTCCCCGACCAGTTCGGATTCCTCTCCAAGCGGGAGTGGGAGTGGAAGGCGCGAGACCGGGTGTCGTACATGGCCGTCAGCGCATCGCTCGACCGCACGCCGGCCAAGATCCGCCGGTCCATCTTCCAGGGCATCGACGCGCCCTACCAGATGACCAGCGTGCAGGCCGGCGAGGTGGAGGCGGTCCACGAACTCACCCTGGAGAACCTCCACCGCCAGCAACTCGTGGAGGTCAGCGGCCAGACCGACATCTTGACCATGGGCGTGCCCTTCGTCGGCCCCTACAACGTCAACTCGATCATGAACCCGATCCTGGTGGCCTGCGGCAGCCTGGGCTACTTCTTCAACCTCTACCGCGGCCGGCCCCTGGTGCGCGAGGGCGGCGTGCTCATCGTCCATCACCCCACGCCCTGGAACTTCCATCCCGTGCACCACCCCAGCTACATCGACTTCTTCGAGCAGGTGCTGGCCGAAACCACCGACCCGCTGGTGCTGGAGGCAAAGTTCGAGGAGGCGTTCGCCACTGACCCCTGGTATGTCCACCTCTACCGGACGAGCTACGCCTACCACGGCGTCCACCCGTTCTACATGTGGTACTGGTGCGCCCACGCCCTGCAGCACCTGGGCGGGGTGATCGTCGTCGGCGGTGACGCGAAGGCGGTGCGACGCTTGGGTTTCAAGCCGGCCTCGACCCTCACCGACGCGCTGGAGATGGCCTCCGACGTGGTCGGGCGGGACCCGTCGATCAGCCATCTCCACGCCCCGCCACTGCTCATCGCGGACGTGCGTTGAAGCGGCGCGCCCGCTTTTCGCTGTCCGCCCCGACGTGGCCCGCCACCGTCCCGCGGCCACCGGCGCGCCGCCGGACCGGGGTCGACTTGGAGACCGGCTGGGCCCGGCGCTATCCGGCGCGCCTGGCGCGGGCCGCCCTGGTCGACGGTGCCACCAGGCCGCTGGTCCGTGCGCTGGCGTCGCCGACCATCGAGGGGCTCGATCGCCTGGATTCGCTGAAGGCGCCGGCGGTGTTCGCCGCCAATCACGCCAGCCACGTCGACACGCCGCTCCTGCTGACGGCGCTGCCCGACCGTTTCCGCCATCACATCGCGGTGGCCGCCGCCGCCGACTACTTCTTCGACAAGCGGTGGAAGGGGGCCTTCCACGCGCTGTCCATCAACGCCATCCCGGTGGAACGGCGCCGGCCCAGCCCGCAATCCACCCGCCTCGCCGCCAACCTGCTCACCGGCGGCTGGAGCCTGCTCATCTTCCCCGAGGGCGGTCGCAGCCCCGACGGATGGGCACGAACCCACGAAGCGGGCACCGCCTATCTTGCCGTGCGCACCGGCGTGCCCGTCGTTCCGATCCACATCGAGGGCACCCGCCGCGTGTTGAAGAAGGGCGGGAAGGGCATGCGGCCGTCGACCACCACCGTCACCTTCGGGAGCCCCCTTCGGCCCGCCGAGGGCGAGCGGACGCGTGACTTCGCGACCCGCATCGAGCGCCAGATCGCCATCCTGGCCGACGAGGCCGGCCGCGGGTTCTGGGAGGCCCGGCGTCGCGCCGCGTCCGGCACCACGCCCGGCCTCACCGGCCCGCCGGCGCCGGCCTGGCGCCGCGCCTGGGAACTGGGCGAAGGTCGCCGGCGCCGGGCCGGGACGCGACGCTGGCCACCCGCGTAGTCGTATCACCGGACCGGTCCGCCCCTCTCTGACAGTGGATGACTCCCTCGGCCCAGATCCTCGGCGCCCGGGCGCCCACTTGTAGCGTGACCTCTGTGGCCACGACCGAGCTGGGCGCGCTGGTGGTGGCCGCCGCCGCCGGCGACCAGCATGCGTGGTCGCGCCTGGTGGCCCGGCTGGTCCCCTACGTCCTGGCCGTGACCCGGGCCTACCGAATGGTCCCGGCGGACGCGGCGGATGTGAACCAGACGTGCTGGCTCCGCCTGGTCGAGCACATCCACCGCATCGACGACCCCGACAGCGTCGCCTCGTGGCTGGGCACCACCGCCCGGCGCGAGTGCCAGTCGACCCTCAAACGGAGCCAGCGCGTCGTCACCCTCGACGACGACGCTGAGCCGCAACCACCCGGAGGTCCCGGACCGGAGCCCGATCAGAGCCTCCTCACCGACGAGCGCCATCGCACCCTGTGGGCGGCCTTCTCGCGGCTCAGGCCGCGCGACCAGGCCCTCCTCCGCCTTCGCAGCACCGACCCGCCCATGTCCTACGACGACATCGTGGCCACCCTCGGGATGGCCAAGGGCAGCATCGGCCCGACGTTGGGCCGCGCCATCGACCGGCTGAAGCAAGAAGTGGCGGCGCTGGGTGTCGAGCCCGACGACCTGCGCCCATAGGAGGTGTGCCCCCGTGCCTGAGATCGACCTGACCGAACCACCCGAGGACCGGGCCCTGCTGGACGACCTGGGCGCGGCACTGCGGGCGGCCGACCCGGCTCCCGACCACTGGCAGTTCGCGGCCGAGGGCTGCTTCACCTGGCGCACCGTCGATGCCGAGCTGGCCGAGATGATCTTCGACTCGACCGCGCCCGAGAACCTCGCGCTGGTCCGAGGCCCGGCCCTCGCCGAACGGATCGTGGTCTTCGAGGCGCGCGGGCTGCGGGTCGAGATCGAGCTCGTCGCCGTCCCCGGCACGGCGCGTTTTCGGGTCACCGGCCAGCTGGTCCCCGAGGGTGCCGGCACCGTCGAACTGCGTCAGCCAGGCGGATCGGTGGTCGCCGAGGCCGACGCCTCCGGCCGCTTCCACGCAGACGGCATCGTGGCCGGCCCGCTCAGCCTGCGCTGGTCTCCACCCGGCGAAGGCCGCCCGGTGGAGACGGCCTGGCTCCTGGTCTGATCTCCCCGACCCCCCCGACCCCCCAGTTCCGGGGGGTCGGGGGGGTGGGCGCTCAGACCAGGGTGCCGAGGTCGGGCCGCCACGGCAACCCGGATGCGTGCAGGAGCTCGAAGGCCACCTCGTTGGCCGGGCGGCCGGACGCCATGGCCTTGGCCGCGATGATGCCGGCCACCCGCGGGGCGGCGAACGACGTGCCGCTCCAGCGGGCCCAGCCCTCGAAGGTGGTGCCGTCGGGCTCGGCGAAGCAGACGAAGTTGCTCAGCACGCTCTGGCCCGGGGCGCAGGCGTCGACCCACCAGCCGTGGTTGCTGAATGCAGCCCGAGGGGGCAGGCCGCCGGTCGGAGCCGTGTCGTCCACCGCGGCGACGGCGATGACCCGCTTGAGCGCGGCGGGGAACAGGGGCCGGCGGCGCCCGTAGTTGCCGGCGGCGGCCACGACGGCCACCTCGGGCCGCAGGCCGTTGATCGCCTCCACGATCGACACGGGCGGGACGTCGTGCGGGGCATAGGCGCCCAGTGAGAGGTTGAGGACGTCGGCGTCGCCGTTGCGCACGATGGCGTCGGCCACCTCCAGCTCGTCGGCGATGCCGCTGTTCAGCACACCGTCGCAGCGCACGGTGGCACCGGGGGCCTCCCGCAGGACGATGCCCGCCACGAAGGTGCCGTGGGCGTCGGCGTCGTCGAGCCAGCCGTCCCGCGGCTCGACGTCCAGCGGGTCGTCGTCGTTGGCGCCGGCCACCAGGCGGGCGCCGGCCGCGCTCACGAACTCGTCGGCCTCGCCGCTGGTGACCAGGCCGGTGTCGATCACCGCGACGGTGAAGGGGCCGGCGTCGCCCTTCGGCAGCTCGAGCCGATCGTCGGACGGTACGGCGATGTCGCCTGGGAAGAAGGCCCACGACTGCATGGCGCCCAGCACCAGGTTCGGCCCGACGCGCGGCTCGGGGCCGTCGGCCACCTGGCGCAGGCGGTTCACCACCGCGTCCACGCTCATGCGCGCCGACAGCCGGTAGCGCTGCACCGGGAAGTCGCACTCGCGCAGGGATCGGAGTTTGTCGGGCAACTCGCACGGTTCGGCTTCCCACCGGTCCAGCTCGCGAGCCAGGCGCTCGCAGTCATCGCGGTGGACCAGTAGCTCGCCCGGCCGGTACCAGTATTCACCCATCAGCGGGCAGTTCTCCGAAGCGATGTCCCCTCGGCGCAGGAGCCGCTCCAGACGCGTCTCGGCGGGCAGTGCCATCCAGTCCTCCCGTTTCTCGGTCATCGCGCCCAAAGAGGCGCAATGCCATGAATCCTGCCAGGTCCGGTTGATACATTCCCGATGCTTGGCTGCGGTCGACCCGAACGCCCTGGTGGCCCGAGCGCTCGACGCGGTCGAGCTGGCCCCGTCCTCCCCGGCCCGTGCCACGCGGCTCGCCGAACGCGTGCTCTCGGCGGCGGGCGCGGGGCCCGAAGCGAAGGCGGTGGCGGGACGGGCGCTCGGACTGGCGGCGATGGCCGCGGGTGATCCCGGCACGGCCGCCCGCCAGCTCCGGCTCGCCGCCCGCGTCGCCGATCGGGCCGGGCTCGCCGATCGCGCCCTGCAGATCCGGACGAGCCTGGTGTTCGCGCTGGCGAGCAGCGGGCGGATGGCGGCGGCGCTGGCCGAGGCCGACCGCGCTCGCCCCGCCGCCCGCGGCCCGGCGGCCGCCCGCCTCGCCGTCCAACGGGCCATCGTGCTCACCCGCCTGGGCCGCCTCGACGAGGCCGTCGCCGACCTCGACGCCGCACTGCGGATCTTCGGGCGTTCCGGGGACGGGCCGGCCGAGGCGCTGGCCCGCTCGAACCGCAGCGTGGTGCGCGCCTATCGCGGGGACTGGGCCGCCGCCACCCGGGACCTCGATCGAGCCGAGGCGCTCCATCGCGCCGCCGGTGAGCGGCTGGCTGCCGCCCGGGTGATCCACAACCAGGGCTACGTCCTCGCGCTCAGGGGCGACGTCCCCGCCGCGCTCGCCCGCTACGACCAGGCCGCCGCCGACTTCCGTGCCACCGGCGGCGACGCCAGCCTCCTCCTCGTCGACCGGGCCGAGGCCCTGCTCTCGGTACGCCTGGTGGCCGAGGGACGGGCCGCCGCCCGGGCCGCCGTCGCCGACTACGCCCGGCGGCGCATGGGCGCCAACCTGGCCGAGGCGCGCCTGGTGCTGGCCCGGGCCGCCCTCCTCGACGGTGACCACGGTACGGCCCGCCGCTCGGCTGGCCAGGCCCGCGCCGCGTTCGCCCGTCAGGGCCGTACCGGCTGGGCCGCGCTGGCCGGGTCGGTGGCGTTGCAGGCCGCGGCGGCGACCGGCGGGCGCGGCCCGGCCACGTTGGCCGCCGCCCGCGCCCTCGCCGTGGACCTGGCCGCGGCCGGGCTGCTCCTGGCCGAGCTCGACACCCGCGTGCTGGCCGCCACGCTGGCCCTGGGGGCGGGCCGGGTCCAGGCCGCCGCGGACGAGCTGGCCCTGGCCGCCCGGGCCCGGCGGCGCGGCCCGGCCGAGCTG
>Ga0187892_10007322_pt1 | contig 15788 bp, 14 predicted proteins | sample MA1701073metaG_FD_139345 | JGI IMG/M metagenome (GOLD analysis project Ga0187892, IMG submission 139345) | Bio-ooze microbial communities from a basaltic lava cave in the Kipuka Kanohina Cave System on the Island of Hawaii, USA - MA170107-3 metaG ... | reverse complement strand
TGCTCTCGACACCTAGCCCACCTTCATGGGTGGAGCGGATACGTTCGGTGGAGAGGCCAAGAGACTGACCAGCCCTACCCGATCGATCCGATCCAATACCTTGCGGTGCGTCTCTTCTACGAAGCGGAACTGGCCACCGCCATCTGTTTGACGTCGCATGATCTACAAGCCACGCTCCCGCGACTGCGCTACCAGTTACTGAGGCAGACTAGCGATTCTGGTGCGCCACATCGTACGACACCCACCACTGTTTCCGATCATCAACCAGGGGAGGTCTGGCGGCTGTTCGTATTGGCACAGCATCTCGGACTCACAGCAACGGATATCGGCATGCTCGGCGGAGTTAACGCCCGAACTCTCTTGCAGTGGCTAGACTCAATGCCGACGGAGACTCATCGCCCCGTATGGCAGGAGGCCTACGAACACCGATACCGCCGGGACCTGCTTAGCAGATTACATCCTCCTCGCTCCGGTGCGGATTCTGATTCCTTACAGAGCCGCCCCCTGGCCCAGGCCGTCTTTTGCATCGATGTTCGCTCCGAACCATTCCGGCGGCATCTCGAAGCGCAAGGCGCCTATGAGACGATTGGCTTCGCCGGGTTCTTTGCGATACCGCTCAGTTATCGAGGCCTTCATTACGAAGATGATCTGTCGCTCTGTCCGGTCTTGATCAAGCCCAAGGTCTCCGTCCGCGAGACGCCTCGATTTGATCGACCTGTTTCATCCGAAGCCCACCTCCGCGGGACCTACTGGCACGAAATCGGCAAACACCTGTTTCATCGGCTGAAGGCGAACCCGCTTAGTTCTTACATGTTGATCGACTTGACAGGAGTCCTGTTCGCTTTTGCCCTCGCTGGTAAGACCGTCTTCTTGTCCCTCTACCAGCGGATGACCACTTGGGTGCACCAATGGCTCATTCCTCCGGTGCCGACCATGATTCCCGTCGAGCAACAAGGGCCGACTTTGCCACGGGTGCATCATTCGCTCGGCGAAACACGGCTGCCTCATGGGTTTGGAGAGCATGAGCAGGCGATAGTAACCGAGAATTCGCTCCGCGTGATGGGCCTGACAAAAAACTTTGCACGTTTGGTTCTGCTATGCGGACACGGCAGTGTAACTGAGAACAATCCCTATGCCTCCGCCTATGACTGCGGAGCCTGCGGCGGAAACCACGGCGGGCCCAATGCGCGTGTCCTGGCTCGCCTGGCAAATAACCAGGCCACTCGAGCCGTCCTACGGGAACGAGGAATTATCATCCCGAATGACACCCTGTTCTTGGCGGCCGAGCACAACACGACCACCGATCGAGTGACCTTCTTCGACCTGGAGGACCTGCCCTCGTCGCATCGCCAGGATTGGGAACGGCTCGCAAAGGATCTCGCACGGGCCGGGGCTCTCGCCGCAGCGGAACGGTGCACACGGATACCGGGTGCCTTCCCCTTCGCCACGCTGGACTTGGCCTCTGCGCATGTTGAGGCTCGCAGCCTCGATTGGGCGCAGACCAGACCGGAATGGGGTCTTTCCGGCAATGCGGCGTTCATCATCGGGCGGCGGGCTATGACCCACGGCGTGAACCTCAACGGGCGGGTATTCCTCCACAACTACGATGCGGCAGCGGACGAGTCTGGCAAGGCCTTAGAGACGATTATGACTGCGCCGCTCGTCGTGGCCGAATGGATCAACCTTCAATATTATTTCTCATCAGTTGATAGCTGGACGTATGGGAGCGGCAGCAAGGTCCTGCACAATGTTGTGGGCGGGGTCGGCGTCATGCTCGGACGTCAGAGCGATCTGCAGACCGGCCTCCCGATACAAAGCCTCAAGGACGGCACCCGACTGTATCACGAACCCATGCGGCTGCTCGCAATCATCGAGGCGACGACCGATCTGCTCACTCAGATCATCGGCCGACATCAGGTGTTGCAACAGTTTTTTGATCATCAATGGGTCCATCTACTGGCCATGAATCCTGTGACTGGGAACCTTCAGGAGTATCGACCTGGCGGCCAGTGGTGCCCAGTGACGGTGCTGGCTTCTCGTGAGGAAACGCAATGACGACGGTTCATCGACTGTTCAAGAAGACAATCGCCTACTGGATCATCTGGTTATTCGTGGTGGGACAGATGACACCATACGTCGTCCTTCTTGGGCTGCTCTGCTCGTTAGCCGTCGCCTGGGTTGATCTCCACCGCTCGCCCCCACCTGCTCGATCCTTTCCCTGGGTCCACCTGTTCCTGTATGTACCCTGGCTTGTCGTGCAGGTGGTGAAAAGCGGGCTGCACATGACGCGCCTGATACTCCACCCCAAATTGCCGATCGACCCACAGATCATTCCTTACAAGCCCCGGCTTCGGGATCCTGCGGGGCTCGTATTGTTAGGAAACTCGATCACCTTGACGCCGGGCACGATCACGGCGGAGATCGCCCCCGATCAATTGTTGGTCCATGCCATCGACTCGAGGGCGGCGAAGGATATCGTCAACGGAACGATGGAAAGCCGGGTTTCCCAGGTGTTCGAACGTGCCACTTACAGAGCACGATGATTGATCTCTTCTATGTCACGATGATCGTTCTCGTGATGCTCATCCTCGTGTATTTATACCGGGTGATGGCAGGACCGACGGTCTTCGACCGGTTGCTCGGCCTGAACGGTATCTCTACGAAAGCGATCCTCTTAGTGGTCATCATCGGGACAATCTACGAGCGCGTTGACATGTTCGTCGATATCTCGACGGGCTATGCACTGCTGAATTTGGTAAGTGCACTGGCTGTCACAAAATACTTCGAACATCGAGGGTCCATTTAAGTGACGATCCTAGTCTGGGCCTGTATTACCATGGGACTGTTCTTCCTAGCCGTCGCAGCCCTGGGCATGCTCCGCCTACCGGATGCATACACCCGCTCGCACGCGCTTGGCTTGACCGATACTTTAGGAGCCTCGCTTGTCCTAATCGGCCTTGCCTTCCATCAGGGGTTTACGTTAACGGCAGGGAGGGTTGTGGTCATCCTGCTGTTGCTCTTGTTCCTGAATCCGGTGATCTCCCACGCAACGATCCGGGCTGCACTCCGCGTCGGTCTCAAACCTTGGACGAAGGAGTCTTAATGCAGGTTTGGAATGATCTACCGTTACTCATCCTGTTGCTGGTCAGCGCGTTCGGCGCCGTCATCATAAGGGACCTCATCGGCGCGGTGTTGATTCTTGGCTCCTACAGCTTCTTTCTCGCTCTGACCTGGGCCTGGCTGGGATCTTCTGATGTGGCTTTTACTGAAGCGGTGGTGGGGTCGGGCATGTCGACTGTGTTGTTCTTGTTTGCCCTCTTTCAAACAGTTCCGAAAGAAAATCCGTCGAGCCATCGCGACACCCCCTGGCTTGCTGCTATAGGACTTGGGATTTTGGGTCTACTCCTCTTATATGGCGCAACTGATCTACCCCGCTCTGGTGATCTCGCGGCTCCAGCAAACGTGTATCTCTCTCCGACTTACATCCAACAGAGCTCCGCACAGATGAACACACCGAATATGGTGACCGCGATCCTTATGGACTACCGGAGCTTAGACACGCTGATTGAGACAGCAGTTGTGTTTACAGCTGGTGTGGCCTGCGCGCTCCTCTTACGAAGGCAAAATCCATGATCGCCGCCCACGATAGTCTGATCGTCTATACGATCAGTAGGGTTCTTCTACCCGTCATCCAACTCTATGGGATTTACGTCCTCTTCTTTGGCCAATACGGTCCCGGAGGGGGATTCGTGGGTGGGGTTATCTTTGGTGCGAGCTTGATCCTCACACTGCTCGTCTTCGGGGCCAGGTCGAACGAGAACTATCTCGCCAAGCGGGCACTCCGCATCGAGGGACTGGGCCTTATCATTTTCGCTGGCATTGGCGGCCTTTGCATGATCTTTGCGGGCCAGTTCCTCAATTATTCTGCCGTTCCCCTGCCAGGGTTCGACATGCCGACGACGAGATCGATCGGGATCGTCGGCACCATGATGGGGGTGGCGGTCGACATCGCTGTGACGACTATTTCAATCGTCGACAGCCTCTCGTTAGCAGACGAGGAGGGACGCCTTGTTTGAGAACCTGCTCTCTCGTCCCAACTTCACGGCTTTCATCATCTTGTTTATTTTTGGTCTGACAATCATGGTGACCCACCATAATCTGATCAAAAAATTGATCGGGATGTACCTTGTCCAGACCAGTGTATTTTTTTTCCTTGTAAACACCGGCGCAAAGTCCGGTAGCACCGTCCCTATTCTCCTTTCAGCCGGCGGTTCGATCGAGCCTTCCATCTATGCCAACCCTCTGCCCCACGCTTTGGTGCTGACTGCCATCGTCGTTGCGGTTTCGACATTGGGCGTGTCTCTCGGGCTTACCATCGCGATCTACCGGCGCTACGGCTCGCTCGAAGAAGAAGAAATCATCGAGAGGTTGGAATGACCGGCCACAGTGTGGGCTTCATCTTGCTCCTACCCTTCTTTGCCGCTATCGCCATGCCGATGCTCGGATCATGGCGCCGTAGTTGGTGCCAGCCGATGGCGCTCTCCTCTGTGGGTCTCATGGGGTTGTCTGCCCTATTCGCCTCTCACGGCGCCGTCACACAGGGTCCAGTTCAATACTCCGTGGGAGGGTGGCCTCCCCCTGTCGGGATTGTCTTGGTCTTTGATGGATTGACGAGCCTCCTTGCGGTTGCCCTGAGTTTCGTGAGCCTGGCCTGCTTGTTCTTCGGGGGCCCGGTGTTGCCGAAGGATCTCGACGGCAAGGTAGTTCTTTATTATACCCTCGTTCTCCTGCTGATTTCAGCCCTTGCCGGAGTCACGCTGGCCGGGGATCTGTTCAACCTCTTCGTCTTTTTCGAAGTCGCTGCCCTCTGTGCCTATGCGCTGGTCGGATTGGCAGGGGGGCGAGGGCTCATGGCGGCGTTCCGATACTTGCTCCTCGGGACTATTGGCGCATCGTTCTACTTGCTCGGCGTTGGGTACTTTTATGCTGCCACCGGTACGCTCAACATGGCGGATTTCCTTGCCCGTTTGCCTGATGTCCTCCACTCCAAGGCCGTACTCACCGGATTGATCTTTATATTCCTCGGACTTGCCATCAAGGCCGCGATGGTCCCATTTCATGGGTGGCTCCCCGATGCCTATTCTCATGCGCCGGAGGCCGTTGTGCCATTACTGGCCTCGTTGGTCACCAAAGTGTCGCTGTATGCCATGACCAGGATCATGTTCTGGGTGCTGGGCGCTGCGACGCTACCCTTTGAGTTACCGATCCTGTTCTTGCTCGGCTTGGGGGGTGCGAGTGCTGCGGTCGTCGGGGCCTTTTTAGCTCTCACCCAGCAGGATTTGCGCCGCATGTTCGCCTATGGCGGGATATCCCACGTCGGCCTGATCGTCATCGGTATCACAGTCGGCAACCAAACCGGGTTCGCCGGCGGTATTTTTTACATGGTGAACGATGCGGTCATGCAAGCGACGCTGTTTTTCATCGCCGCTGCTATCTGGCATCGGTGCAAAGCAAGGGACCTGAGTCAGTTGGGCAATCTGTGGGCGCAGATGCCCTGGACGTCGGCAGCGCTGATCGTAACGGCGCTCTCGATGGTCGGCATTCCTCCGACCGGTGGTTTTTTTGGAAAATGGTACATGGTCCTGGGAGCATTGGAGGCGACCAATTATGTGGCTGTTGCCGCGATCCTGTCGTCTACACTGCTCACGCTGGCCTACTTTGTCCGGATTATCGAGGGAATGTTCGGTGACAAACATTCTGAACCACCGGTCACCCAGCTCACCCCAGAAGCGCCAACAGAAATGCGTGTCAGCATGGGCATTTTGGCAGCCAGTATTCTAGTTCTTGGTCTTTTCAGCGATCAGATCGTGGGATTGATTCTCCGGTCGGCGGCGCCGCCGGGACTTAGATAGAAAAGAGATTTCCCTCAAGCGTGCATAGCTCTAAGGAATTTGACACGTGTGGATAGTACTCATACCGGCCAGTCCTCTTCTCGCCTTCCTGGCGATCGCGGTGGGGGACCGTTGGCTTGGTGAGCTGAGCCACCGAGTTGGCATTGTCGCCGTGACGATGTCCTTCGCCCTAAGTTTCCTAGGCACTATCCTCGTCGTCACAAGTGGTCCGATCGCTTTGCCCCTATACACCTTAATCCAGTCAGGTTCCTTGACCGTCGAGATCGGCCTCTACGCGGACGGGCTAGCCATGTCCCTGCTGTTGCTCGTGAGTGGTGTTAGTGCCATCGTCCATGTCTTTTCGTCTCGCTACATGCAAGGCGAACCACGATATGCTCGCTTTTTCGCCGTCATGGGACTGTTCACTTCGGCCATGCTACTGCTGGTTCTGAGCGCGAACCTGATGATGCTGTACATCTGTTGGGAGGTCATGGGTCTCTGTTCCTACCTGCTGATCTCCCACTGGGCCGAGCGGCGATCAGCCTGCGAGGCAGCAACCAGGGCCTTTCTCGTCAACGCCGTAGCCGACCTTGGGCTTGGGCTCGGGGTGATCCTCACCTGGTCGACCTTCGACACACTCGACATTCAAACGATCCTGTCCAAGGCACCTGAAATTGCACCCCAGACGGTCAACCTTCTTTCGATTGTTGGCCTGGAATGGCCCGTCCCGGTGTTGTTCGTCATCGCGTCTCTCCTCTTCGCCGGAGTTGTCGGCAAGTCTGCGCAGTTTCCGCTCCATGTGTGGTTACCTTTCGCAATGGAGGCCCCGACTCCGGTTTCTGCCTTGATCCATGCGGCGACGATGGTTAATGCCGGCGTCTATCTTTTGGTTCGTCTCGCTCCGATGTACGTTCTATCTCCCGGGGCAATGATGCTGGTCGCCCTGATCGGAGGGTTGACTGCCCTGTTCGCTGGAGTTGTCGGCCTGACGCAATGTGACATCAAACGGATCCTCGCCTACTCGACAATCAGTCAGCTTGGCTTCATGGTCATGGCCTGCGGAGTCGGAGCCTTCCGTGCCGCGATATTCCACCTCGTCTCCCACGGAGTATTGAAGGCGTATCTCTTCCTTTCGGCCGGGAGCGCAATCTCGGCGATTATTCCAGCTACATCTCATCGGCTTGCCGCAGCAAGACCGGAGTCATCGAACAACTCATGGTTTCTGTACGGCGGGAGTTTTGTGTTCGCTATACTCCCAGCGGTCCTCCTTTTCTCGGCACCGTACGCCGCACTCTGGACCTCAACCGACGAGTCGCTGGCACGTGTTGTGTATTGGATACTCGGGCTTGCCGTGTCCTTCTTCGCAGCCTACTATCTCTCCCGGCTGGTACTCGAAACATTCCGGAAACCCATCCCTCTCATGTGGCAGGAGGTATGGCCTGGATCGTTGGGTCGCCCTCGGCTATTGTCAGCCTCTCTGATCCTGGGGCTTATTCCTCTTGTAGGGGGACTCGCATTTGTTCTGGCCTTCCTCTGGACAGTATTCACTCAAATTCCTTCCCCGGCATATACCCGAGCACTTCCAATCTCGGGCGACCTTGTTCGAGGGGCCTTCGAGCTCGAGAACTTCATAGTGCCTTTGCTCATTGCAACGGCAGGCTGGGGCGTGGCTCTTGTCGCTTGCACACGAACTCTTGATGCGCCGTTCTGGGTCACGGCTGCGCGAAGGAGTCTGTACGTGTTTTTCATGAACCGCGGCTATGTCGATGAAATCTACGAGGTCTTCGTCGTGCGGCCCGCGCTGCGCTCCGCTCGATGGGTGTGGAGCTACTGCGATGTGTGGGTGATCGACGGCATGTATCGAGTCATGGCCATGTTTTCCCTCGCCTTGTCTCGTTGGCTGTGGCAGGTGATCGACGTGCAGGGGATCGACCGGGCCGTGACCGCTTTCGGAGCCTCATCATTCACGACCGCTCGGTGGCTCTGGAACCTCGACGTTCGTGGAGTTGATCGTGTTGCGGATCAAGTCGGCCGCCAAAGCGATGCAACGGGACAACGGTTGGCGAGACTCGAGCCACAGACGCTTCAACGCCATATTTTCGTCATAATTGCCTGTCTGGTGCTCGGACTGGCGTTATTCTATTCGTTTGCTCCGCGATAATCATGAGGAGCCGCCTATGGCGACGGTGATCACCGACCACCTGTTGAGCTGGATCATAGCCGCCCCACTGGTTGGGCTGGTGTTTGTCGCGTTACTCCGAGACGAAGAGTTGATCAAACGGGTAAGTCTGGTCTCGACACTTCTTTCACTTTTCCTCTCTTTGTGGGTGTGGGCTATGTTCGACCCTTCGAAGGAGGACATGCAGTTCGTCGAACAAGCTGAGTGGATGCCGACGTTCAACATCCAATATGCTGTGGGCGTCGACGGCATCAGCCTGCCGTTATTGCTGTTAACCACGCTCCTCCCACCACTCTGCGTGCTCACCTCGTGGGATTCCATCGAGACGAAAGTCAAGACCTTTATGATGCTGATCCTTCTGGTGGAATCCGCCATGATCGTGGTGTTCACCGCCCTCGATCTGTTTCTCTTTTTCATGCTCTGGGAAGTCACCATGATTCCCATGTACTTCATGATCGTGCTATGGGGGGGGCCGCAACGGATTCCCGCGGCCGTCAAGTTCGTGCTCTTCAGTTTGACCGGAAGCTTGCTGCTTCTGGTCGCGATCCTCGGACTGTACTTGGAAGGTGGCAAGACCTTCGACATGGTCGTGCTGTCGCGGGCGAGTTACTCCTCTGACACACAATTCTGGATATTCCTTGCCCTCTTCCTAGCCTTCGCAATAAAGATGCCGATGCTTCCGTTTCATACGTGGCTACCTGAGGCCCACTCGGAAGCTCCCACGGCTGGCAGTGTTATCCTCGCGGGCATCTTGCTCAAGATGGGCGGGTACGGATTCCTGCGGCTCTGCCTGCCTCTCTTCCCTCAAGCGTCAGCGGACTTTTCCACGTTCATTCTCTGGCTCTCGGTGGCCGCCATTCTCTACGGCGGGTACAACGCTCTTGCGCAGGAAGACATTAAGAAAATGGTGGCCTATTCCTCGATATCACACATGGGCTTCGTGACCCTCGGCATCTTCGTCTTCAACGATCAAGGGGTGCACGGAGCTATCTTGCAGATGTTCAATCATGGAATCACCACCGGCGCCCTCTTCCTCATCGTCGGTCAACTCTACGATCGCACGCATAGCCGTGAGATTAACGATTATGGCGGGCTGCACAAGCTGATGCCCAGATTCACGACCTTTCTCTCTATCTTCTCAGTGGCCTCGTTCGGCCTGCCGGGCACCTGTAGTTTCATCGGTGAGTTCTTGGTGCTGGTGGGGGCCTCGTCGCGCAGCTACGTCATGGTGGTCTTGGCGATGGGCGGGATCGTCCTGGCCGCCTCTTACATGCTGTGGATGTTGCAGCGGGTGGCCCTTGGTCCAGTCACCACTCGCTTCGCCTCTAATCTGCCCGACTTGACGATGCGGGAAATCGTGGTGCTCGCGCCCCTCGCGATTCTGGTCTTTGTGATTGGTCTTTATCCCAGTCCACTGATCCACGCCATGGATGCAACCGTGACCGCCCTCATTCAGAAGTTCGAGGCCAGTCCCCTGCTAAAGGCCGCAATTCCCTTCTGACCACAACTGGAAACCAGGGACTCTTCCCGCGGGGGAATCATCTGATAGGATCCTTCGGCTGGTCACGTCTCGTCCTCTCGAGTGGATCATGGTCCGGTGTTATTCGGTGATCGCATCAGAATGGCCCATCCATCGGATCGTCGCGGGATAAGGGATCATTCGTATTTTTCGTTTACCTCTACTGGTTCGATTCTCTGCGGTCGAGCGAAGACTCTGGTCAGGAGATTCGGTATCGGTTTTGTACGATTGCGATGTCTCCCCACTAGAAAGCCACTCTCAGAAAAAGTTCTTGCCGGAAAGCCGATCGTGATCCAACAATTACTGACTGGAAGGTTGAACCACGCCAAGGTCTTGTTCGAGCGTGAACACCATGATCCGTTCATCGATCTGGGTGTCAATGTCCGTGAATAGACCTGCCACCTTCACACCGGTGATGCTGGCAATCTCCCGGATCAGGCTGTCCCGGCCTTGCACGATCAGGCTTTTGCGCATGTGTTTCACCATCTCAATGCCGTCCGGAGTCTTTGCCAACTGACGTTCAGCTTGGGTGAGTACCCCTTTGAGCCTGACGACCACCATATCTCGGATGATGAACGCTCGCACATCCGTCGGTCCGCGCCCCATGAAGTCCTGCTCAAACTTGATAATCGCCTTGCGTATGGCGTTTTCCACAACCGGTCTGTTCCAGTGCAAGTGAGGGATCCTGCCCGTCCAGAACCTGCCCAACTATGGCATTATAGGGTTGCCTGAGCGGATGGACAAGCGTAAAGGTAAGCCTTCCGTCTGGAGCGACCAGTCAATAGGTCTTCCGGGCCATTGCCGGCCGGGTGAAAGGGCTCACGGCTCGTTCTGTGCTTGACGATCATCCCGTCCTCATATTATTGATTGCTCCACCGTTTATAGACGGCGATGTTGCCTGTCATAACGACCGTGTGAAGACAGGCAGGACGCTGAAATCGATTGTTACAGGGCCGTAGGGTAGCCGGCAGTTCGTGCGCGAGGCCGGTCGCAGTAGAAGCCAACCTAAGTGTGTCGACAGCGAGTCGAGCCTGCGGTTGGCTTTTTTGTGTTCTCGTTTTCTGCTTTCTCAAGGGTCATACGATGCCGACATCGGCTGTTCTGTTGGTTCCGCTGCTTCCCTTGCTGACTGCCCTTGTCGTCACCTTCGGTGACGAAGGAACGCGGCGCGTACGTGCGGCCGTTGCAGCCCTCCCCATCGGCTGTGCCTTTCTTGGCGCCATCTTGACGCTCTATGCCGTCGTTGCGGAGGGGCCCATGACCATCCGCTTCTACGATCCGACTTCCCTGGCCTTGCAGACTTTTCCACTCGGTTTCTACATCGACCGCTTGAGCGCGGTCATGATGGTCTTGATTTCGTGGGTCGGGACGATCATCTACACCTATTCGATCCGCTACATGTATCAGGATCCTCACGAAACTCGGTACCTTGGACTGATCGGATTCACTGTATTCGTCCTGCTTTGTATGGTTTCCAGCGCGAATCTCATGATGCTGTTCCTGTTCTGGCAACTCCTTAGCTACTTGCTCTATCTCCTCATCCATAACCATTCACATGCCGGAACATTGAAGAGCGCGTTCAGAATGTTTACTATCTTGAGGATTGGGGATGTCGCCTTCCTCGGTGGCCTCGTGCTGGCCCATTCCCTCTACGGCACGCTGGAGTTCGATAGCCTGTTCGTGAACGCGGCCGCCTCGACGGCGACGGTCTCCCTGCTTCCGGGCATCGAACTCAACGGCGCGACCGCCGTTACCCTGCTGCTGTTCATCGCCGGGATGAGCAAGTCGGCGCAGTTTCCCTTCTTTATCTGGCTCCCCCGCTATCTCTACGCACCCACGCCGGTCACGGCCCTTCTGCATGCCGGGATCATCAACGCAGGCGGCTTTTTAATCAACCGCCTGGCCCCGCTCTACGGCTTAAGCTCGACGACGCTCCATATCGCGTTCGTGATTGGGACGCTCACCGCGATTCTCGGCGCGACGACGATGCTGACGCAGAACGACATCAAGAATACACTCGGTTTCTCCACTGTCGGCCAGATGGGCTACATGATCATGGAATGCGGGTTGGGTGCCTTTTCACTCGCGGTATTTCACCTCATCGCCCACGGGCTGTTCAAGGCCACGATGTTCCTGAATTGCGGGAACGTCATCCAGAAAGCCCGACAAGAGCCTCATTTCCCGCACGTGAACCAGGACGAGGAAGAACAGAGTTTCTCTCGCCTCACCTGGGCAACCGGATTCGTCACGACACTGTTCATTCCACTGGTGATTCTGCTCGTCACGCACGATCTGCTGCGCATCCCCCTGGTGGAATCCCAGGGTACCGTCATCTTCCTTTTCTTCATTTGGGTAACATCGTCTCAGGCCATCTTGACTCTCACGCGCCTCCGCCAGGTTGAGTCCTGGAAGGTGTCCGCCGCAATGCTCGTTACGCTTCTGTTCGTCGTTTTCATCTATTTGTTCGCCGTCGAGTCGTTTACGGAGTTCTTGTATCCCGATTCAGAAGAAGTCGCCTATTACTTCGCGGCAGCCGCATTGCCGGACTGGCTCTTCGACCTTATGGTCGTTCTCGCCAGCATGCTCACAGGCCTTGGCTGGATATACGTGTACCTGCGCGCCCACGGCCGGACGATGCGGATGCCGATCTGGATCGACAGGCTGAAGATACGTTTCTACGTGTGGTTTATGCATCGGCTCTATGCAGAACAGGCCTATGACAGTCTCGGTCGGAGCGCCATGCAGGTTCTCTATCGATTCGACAAGCGCGCCTAGGGCCAGGCGCCGGTATCGCGACCGTTCCGCTCCAGTCCTTGACGAAGGTCCTGGCAGCGTACTAATGAATGATGGACCCGCTGACGGCCTGGCAAAACCCTACCGGTCACGGTGGACCCCTGCTCGACAATCGGGTTTGTCCAAAAGTTTGAGAGGTCTTTGTGCTACTCGTGCTGGCCATTCCCCTGCTGCTGCTCTCCGCCGCGAGTCTCGTGGTGATAGGCCCGTCCCGCTCGCGGTATGCACGGGCGCAATTTGCGGCTTATTTTGTCGGCGCTGCCTTCGTCAGTTCGGCTGTCCTGCTGATCATCGTCACCACGCGAGGGCCGATGACCCTTCGGCTATACGAGCCTGACTCGCTCGGATCTCTCGCGTTTCCGATCGGCTTCCACGTCGATCGATTGAGCGCTGTCATGATGACACTGATCACTGGTGTCAGCACCATCATCTATTGCTATTCAACCGCTTACATGTACCAAGATCGTTACTTTCGCCGCTACCTGGCGATGATCTGCTTCACGGATTTTGTGCTCCTCTGTATGGTCTCCAGCGCGAATCTCATGATGCTGTTCCTGTTTTGGCAACTCCTCAGCTACCTGCTCTACCTCTTGGCGCACAACCACGGACATGCGCCGACCCTCGAAGGGGCGTTCAAAACCTTCACCCTGCTGAGGGTGGCCGACGCCGCGTTCCTTGCGGGGATCGTGCTCGCATATCACCTCTACGAGACGCTGGAGTTCCAAGACCTGTTCGCGCGGGCCAACGACCGGCAAATCACCTTCTCCCTCTGGCCCGGGTGGGACATCAGCGGGGCCACTGCCATCGCACTACTGCTTTTCGTCGGCGCGATGGGGAAATCGGCGCAGTTTCCTTTGCATCTATGGCTACCGGGATCGTTGTTTGCTCCGACCCCCGTGCACGCGTTGCTGCACGCGGGCATCATCAACGCCGGCGGCTTCTTGATCAACCGGCTAGGGCCACTCTTCGGCCTCAGTTCGACGACGCTGCATGTCGCCTTCGCGGTCGGCACTCTTACAGCGATCCTCGGCGCCACCATGATGTTGGTTCAGAACGACATCAAGAAGACCCTCGGCTTTTCCACGATCGGCCAGATGGGCTACATGATCATGGAGTGCGGTCTAGGTGCGTTCGCGCTGGCGGTGTTTCATCTAATCGCGCACGGGCTCTTCAAAGCCACAGTGTTCTTGAATTGTGGGAACGTGATACACAAGGCCAGACTAGAACCGCATCTTCCTCCAGCCGACCATCAGGAGGAGGAAGAGCGATTCTCCTGGCTCACCTGGGCCACCGGCTTCCTTACCACACTATTCATTCCTTTGATGATCTTGCTCGTCACACACGGCGTCCTGCGCATTCCGCTGTTGGAATCGCAGGGTAGCGTGATCCTCCTGTTTTTCATCTGGATCACATCCTCCCAGGCAATCCTGACGTTGATGCGCCTGCGCGCCGTGGCGTCTTGGAAGGTGTCGGCTGCGATGCTGTCGATCCTCTCCTTCATCGTGTTCATCTATTTGTTCGCCGTAGAATCGTTTACCGCGTTCCTCTACCCCGATTCAGCGGAGGTCGCGTTCTATTTCAAGGCGGCCGCACTGCCGAGCTGGCTCTTCGAGTTGATCGTCCTGCTCACTACGCTGTTGACTGGCTTGGTCTGGTCATATCTCTACCTGCGCGCACACGGCCGGATAATGCGGATGCCATCCTGGATCGACGGCTTGCAGATCCGTCTCTATATGCTGTTCATGCATCGGCTCTACACAGATGAGTTTTACCGGAAGCTCGGTCAGTCCATGATGCACACGGTCCATCGCGTCGATAAGCGCACACTTGGGTGGTCGCGATGATCGAAGCACCTTCCGCATCAATCGGACTGGTTGGCGCTCCATTCGTTGGAGCGCTGCTGAGCCTCGCATGCAGGTCGAAACCGGAGAGGCTCAAGTTCTGTGTGATCATGACGGCCGTGATCAGCGGAGGCACTGTCGTTGGACTGGCAGGTTCCCTTACGGGTCCTACCGAGGGAATCCTCTTCTCTTTCCTGCTGCCGCTCACGGCGGTCGTCTCGCTCATGGGCCAGCCTGTCCATCCCATGCACCGGTCGTCGTCGATCATGACGCTGCTCTTCCTCGGATTAGGCCTTGGTGTCCTGACGCAGGGGGGTTTAGCAGGAAAGATCTTGACGGCGGCAATCGCTGCGTTCATTGCCGTGTTGCTCCACCGCCACCACACACAGCTCTGGCCGATCTCCAGGTGGGGAATCGCCACGTACGGTCTCGGGGCCGGGGCAATCCTCGCCGCCGCCTTTGCCGACCTGCCCCTATCCGCCATCGCATCCCTACTGGCTGGTGCCGTTCTTTTGCCGCTTGTACCGCTTCATGGAGGCTACCTCGCTGCGCTCACGAGACTGCCGGGAAATCTGCCTTCCTTCCTGTCGGTCCTCCTTCCTGTCATAGGCGTTCACGGCGTTGACGCTGCGATTGGGGCCGTGCCGGAAGGCTTGGCTGGCGTCGTCGCAATCCTGGCCGTCGGCAGCGCGCTGTACAGCGCCATCAAAGCGCTGGCCCAATCCCGTGTGCAGCTGCGCCTCGCCTATGGAAGCCTGTCCTTCATGTCCATTCTCTGGTGGTTTGCGGCATCGGCGCGAGTCACTGGACCGAGTACCGACGCCTTCGTCGGCGCCGTGGCGCTCGTGACAAGCGGGCTGCTGGTCTCTTGGCAGGTGGTCCGCACCAGGTTCGGTGACGATGTGGATCCGCACTCTATCAGTGGGCTCGCGGCGAGCATGCCGCGCTACGCGGTCCTGCTCTCGCTTCTCTCCCTTGCCGCGATCGGTCTGCCACCGTTCGGGGTCTTTGCGGGTTTTATCGGGCTACTCCTGGCTCCGACGGTATCGTTCTCCATCGCGCTCCTATGTATTCTGCTCGCGTGGCTTTCGGCATCGTGGTACATCCTCGATTTGGTGCAGCACCTTCTCTTCGGAACGCATCGACCAGATCTGCCACACACCGATCTGAACCGAGCTGAATTCGCTTCTCTACTCCTCGTCGTGCTTGCCTTGCTCGTGCTGGGAATTCTTCCGGCACGGCTCGTCGGATCGGGCGTGCCGACACCGACGACCAGTGAAACGGAATCATTCGCATGGAAGAAGTAGCACATTCGATAGAAGTCGAAACTAAACGGATGGAGCTTCGCGGCGTTGTCAACCTCGCCGGCGAAGTGGTTTCCCAGTATTGGCCGATGCGAACCTTCGTCCATCACAATCCGCTACACAGCCTCGAATACCTTCCGTTCGAGGAAACGGTTCGCCGCGGCAAGCAGTTCATGGGCGGAAACGGCTATCTTCCCAACCACCAATATCGCGCCTATCTCCAATCTGGCCGCATCAGACTTCAGGACCTCGACGCGGCGT
>Ga0187892_10007321_pt1 | contig 15789 bp, 14 predicted proteins | sample MA1701073metaG_FD_139345 | JGI IMG/M metagenome (GOLD analysis project Ga0187892, IMG submission 139345) | Bio-ooze microbial communities from a basaltic lava cave in the Kipuka Kanohina Cave System on the Island of Hawaii, USA - MA170107-3 metaG ... | reverse complement strand
TCGGTCCCCAGGAAGTCGCCGGGAAGCCGAGGGAAGTATTTATAGATTTAAGTCAGATAAACGAGAGGCGCACGAGTTGAAAAAGTTCATTTTTGTCATTTTGGGGTTATTATTTACATCGACTGCCGGGTTTTCGGGGCAGAACGAAAGCATCGACGTCGTAGTCGACAAGATTCAGAAGAAGTACGAAGAGATAGAGGATTTCCATGCGGATTTTACCCAGGAGGCCACGGTCAAAGCCTTGAACACCGTGCAGAAATCGGACGGCGAGGTCTGGTTTAAGAAACCGGGAAAGATGAGATGGAATTACTATGAGCCGTATAAGGACCAGATCGTGTCCGACGGGCGTACGCTATGGTTCTATAACGAAGAGGAAAAACAGGTGATAGAATCCCCGCTTAATCAGGTTTCGGAGACCGAGAGTACATCCACACTGCTCTCGGGGTTAGGCAAAATAAAAGACCTCTACAAGACCAGCTTCACCGAATCCGAGGAATTCGAAGCCGACGGGAGCTACCTTATCGACCTCAGGCCGAAGGAGGAAGGGGAAGATTACAACAAGGTGACCCTGGCCATAAACAAGAACACAATGATGGTGAACACGCTCTATCTCTACGACCCATTCGGGAATTTGACCAAGGTTTTATTGAAGAACGTAGAAGTGGATAAAGGGGTTTCGGATTCTTTGTTTGATTTCAAGGCGCCGAGCGGCGTCGAGATAATAAAGCCTCCGGCGTCAGCTGCCGGGCAATAAGAATCCGGATCGGAGGATCTGTTTATGAGGGGATTACTTCTCAATTTGCTCCTGGCCGCGTCGATCGCGGTTTCGGTAGCAGTACCCGCTTATTCTCAGGACCAGGGGTTCAGCCCCACAATGGGGCAGCAGAATTTCGCCCAGGAAGTAAAGTCGCTCCCGGACATCATACAAGCCTCATGGCAGTCGCCCCTCGATTTATGGGTTTACGCCGACGGCGTGAACCAGGCAAACGCGCAGGCGGTGGCGGACAAGGTCATACTCCTCGCGCAGACGGACCTGGGACAGAGCCTCTGCGTCCACGTCCATAACGGCGACTTCAATCCGCTCGCGACCAAATGCTGGTCGTCTCTCTGATATTCAGCCGCGTATAATCCTGAAATTAAATAACAGAGCCCTCACGCGGTTTAGGTGAGCGCTTAATTATTTTTTTCGGTGAGTGGGGATGATGCGGTTGTCGCTACCTGTCTATCTCGCCGAGCACGATGTCGAGGCTGCCGATGGCGGCGATGACGTCGGCCAGGAGCCTGCCTTTGACCATATTCGGAAGGGCCTGCATGTTGACGAAAGACGGCCCCCTTACGCGCATCCTGTAGGGCTTTCCCGTGCCGTCGCTTATGAGGTAATACGAGAGCTCGCCCTTCGGGTTCTCGACAGCGTGCTGGACCTCCCCCGCCGGGGGCTTGAAGCCCTCATAGACTAGAACGAAATGCCTTATAAGGGACTCCATCCTCGTGTATGTGAGCTCCTTTTCGGGGAGCACCACGTCCGGCAAGTCTGCAGCGTAAGGGCCGTCCGGCAGGTTGTTTATGCCCTGCTCGATGATCCTCAAGCTCTGGCGCATCTCTTCCATCCTGCAGAGGAACCTCGAGTACGCGTCTCCTTCGTTTGCGACCGGGACCTCGAAATCATAGTTCTCATAACCGAGATAAGGCATGGCTTTTCTCACGTCGTAAGGCACACCGCTTCCCCTGAGGGCAGGGCCTGTGAGCCCGAGGTCTATCGCGTCCTCAGCGCTGATCGTGGCGATACCTTTCGTCCTGTCGATCCATATCCGGTTCCTCGTGAGGAGACTGTCCACTTCGGCTAGCGTGCCCGGAAAGATCTTGAGGAAATTCCTGACCTTCTCCTCGAAATCGTCGGGGAGGTCGAGCGGCAGTCCGCCGACCCTGGGATATGACGTCGTGAGCCGTGCTCCGCATACGGTCTCGAGTATATCGTATATACGCTCCCTCTCCTTAAAGCAGTAGAGGAATGCGCTCATGGCCCCCAGGTCGAGCGCGTTTGTCCCGATTCCGACCAGGTGCGACTCGATCCTGCCGAGCTCGAACAGAATTACCTCGGCGGTCTTCGCCCTCTCGGGGATCGCGTCCTCAATCCCGAGCAATTTTTCGACTGTCAGTATATAACCTATGTTATTGCAGATAGAGGCCAGGTAATCCATCCTGTCCGTGTACGGAAGGCATTGCTGGTAGGTAATATGCTCGCAGAGCTTTTCGATACCCCTGTGGAGGTAGCCGATATACGGGACCGCTTTCACCACGGTCTCGCCGTCGAGATACAGGACTACGCGCAGGACCCCGTGAGTGGCCGGATGCTGGGGCCCCATGTTCAGCATCATGGTCTCGGTCCTTATGCCGGTGTCTGCGTTAAAATCCGCTTCCCGGCTGATGAATTCCACTCTTTCCATTAGTCGCCCCCTTCCCTGAGCGCCCTTTCGAACGAGCGCTTGGAGGCTTCGCGGTCCCTCACGTCGAAGTCCTTCCTGAGGGGGAAGGGCTCATAGTCCTCGGGCATGAGAATCCGCCTGAGATCGGGGTGGCCGGTGAATACGATGCCGAACATATCGTAGACCTCTCTTTCGAGCCAGTCGGCTCCGCTCCAGATATGCGTTACTGAATCTATTTTGGGATTCTGCCCGTCGACCTCGGCTTTCAGTCTCAATCTGACGTTCTCATCGATTTCAGGCCCGAACCTGTGGACGTGATAGACGACCTCGTACCGGGGCGTCCTGATTTCGAGATAGTCCACGGCGGTGAGATCGGCCAGGAACGTGAACCCGAACGAGGCTTTAAGACGTCCGCAGACGCCGGAAATCGTGTCTTTGTCTATAATGAGGGTCGTCTCCCCCCTGTATTCGATCCTTTCTTTTACTGCCCCGGGATATGCGGAATTAACGGCTTCTATAAGGGAATCGACATCGAAACTCATAATATCGGAGCCCCTTCGAGTTCGATCTTCTTCTGTATCTTCATGACTGCGTCGATAACGGCTTCGGGCCTCGGCGGGCATCCTCCTATGTACACGTCGACCGGGAGGAATTCATCGATACCCTGAACGACGGCGTAGCTGTCGAAGGGGCCGCCCCCGCAGGTGCAGGAGCCCATTGCGATCACCCATTTGGGCTCGGGCATCTGGTCGTATATCATCCTGCAGACGGAAGCCATTTTGTATGTAATGGTGCCCGATACTATCATAAGGTCGGCCTGCCTCGGCGAGAAACGGGCTACTTCCGCACCGAACCTCGAGAGGTCGAACCTCGAAGCGAATACGCCCATCATTTCGATTGCGCAGCACGCGGTTCCGAACGGCATCGGCCAGAGGCTGTTCTTTCTCCCCCAGTTGGCGAACGCCTCTATCGACGTCGTGATAAACCCGTCGCCGCCCAGGAGCGAATTAGAGTTTACTCCCATTCGAGCGCTCCTTTTTTCACTATATAAAAGTACCCGCCCAGGATGATAATCAGAAACACTATGATTTCCACGAATGCGAGCAGTCCGAGATCCTTAAAGACCACGGCCCAGGCGAATAGGAACACGGCTTCCACGTCGAAAAGGATAAATAGCGCGCCTACGAGATAGTACTTTATAGAAAACTTTCCCCGCGTGTCTCCCGTGGGGGGTATTCCCGACTCGTATGGGGACAGTTTTCGCCGGGAGTCGCGCCTGGGTCCGAGCACTGCCGATAAACCCAGCATCGCGGCCGCAAGCGCTATCGCGAGTATCATTATTATTAATATGGGGATATAACCGCTGAGCACTGAATTAGATTATGTTGTACATGAGAATTGTCAAGAATTTTTACGGTCATATGCGGTTGAGTCCCGGGCGTTTCAAGCGAGAGGTGAATGTCGGGTCTGATATGTTAGAATTAATTCAAATTTGCAAGGAGGGAAGCAATGCTGAAAATGCTCGCGTTAACCGTATTTGCTATATTTTTCGCCCATATATCTTATGCGGACGTTCTTTTCGTGATGGACCAGAAAGAAATGAGCCCGGCTTCGGTCGGTCAGATAAAGGGCAAGGTGAAGGACAACAACCTGCGCATGGATTTTTACGAGAACGGGACGGAGCTCGAAGGCTCGATGGTGTTCCGCGGCGACAAGAACGAGGTAATAATGATTAATCACGACGACAAGACTTACCTCATCATGGACGAAGCGGCGATGAACTCGCTGGCAACGCAGCTCGAGCAGGCGATGAGCCAGATAGAGGCGGCGATGAAGGATATGCCCCCTGACCAGCAGGAAAAAATGAAAGAGATGATGAGGCAGAAGATGCCGGGCTCGGGCGGGGGCCCGTATGTCGAGCCCGTATTAAAAAAAGCGGGGGATGGGAATGTGAACGGGGTCTCGTGCACGAAATACGACGTCTTCAAAGGGGAAGAAAAGGTGAGGCAGCACTGCGTCGCCAATTGGAAAAGCATACAGGGCGGGGAGGAAATGATGACAGTGATGCTCCGCATGGCGGATTTTATGGACCAGATGGCTAAATCGTTTTCCAAGGGCGGGAGTTTCGTCGGAGAGCAGGTACAGTTCGAACGGAACGTTTTCAACCAGCTGAGACAGCTTAACGGCTTTCCGATAGAGACGATCGAATACGAAGACGGGAAGGTGGATGCTGAATCGACCTTCAAGTCGTCCGAGAATACGAAAGTCGATCTCTCCGACATGGAGCCCCCCGCGGGCTATACCCGGCAGATTACAGGCGCGAACTGACACATCCGGGATTGATCAGACACCCTGCAGAAAAAGGAGATAAGCCCGGCGATGAATCGTGACAAGCTGCAACTCCATAATTTAGTTTCAAACAAATTGAGCTTCTTTCTCGCTTTAGTTACAAGCGCCTGCTTCGCACTAGCGCCGGCGGAATACGCCCTCTCCGAAAAGACCGTCTGTGATTTTCAGAACAGGGAATGTTTTACGGAGGCGGGTTACCCGGCCTGTTACAATAAAATTGATATTCAGAAGTACTACCAGTTTACGGAGGCGGGGCAGGGCGCGCTCGCGGAGGGGCTCGTTTCGGACGACTCACGCTGCATAAAGCTAAACGGGAACGAGAAGGCCGCGATGATGGATAAAAGCCAGGGCTACGTAAAGTTCGTGTTGAAGGGAAGCAACAAGACCCTCTGGGCAAAGAGAGAGGCCCTTTACGCGAATTGAGGGAACGGGCGGGTTTTAAAGGAGTTAATTGTATTGATAGTAAGGCTTAACAGATACCTCTCCATGTGCGGGGTCGCATCGAGGAGAAAGGCGGACGAGATAATAGAGTCAGGCGGGGTGAAGATAAACGGGAGGGTCGTTAGGGAGCTCGGGCGCAACGTAGATACAGAATCTGACGAGATCGAGGTGTTGGGGAGCGTGCTCGCCCCCGAGTTGAAAAGATACGTAATCCTGTATAAGCCGAAACTTTACATAACGGCGCTCGGCGAGGGGCAGGACAAAAAGAAAACGATCGAAGAGCTTATAAAGGACATACCCGAGAGGGTGTTCCCGGTCGGCAGGCTCGATTACGACGCCGAGGGCCTGATCATACTGACAAACGACGGGGATCTCGCCAACAAGATACTCCATCCGAAGTACGAGCTTCCCAAGGTATACAGGGCGAGGGTGAAGGGCGTTATCGGCGGGGACGCCTGCTTGCGGATGAAGGCCGGCACCGAGCTCGATGACGGCCCTGCCAGGCCCGACTGGATAAAAATAGTAAAAAATGACGGGGTATCGACCACGGTCGAGCTCTCTTTTCACGAGGGGAGGAACCACCTCGTCAAAAGGTTCTTCGCGAAATTCGGCCATCCCGTGATGCAGCTCACGCGGATGTCGGTGGGCCCGATCAAGATAGGGAGCCTCGAGAGGGGCAGGTGGAGGGACCTGACGGCATCCGAGCTCAAGATGCTCAACCGAGCCGTTGAAAAGGCGGGCTGAGGCCGGCCTGTATCAATTATAGATATTATGGTAGGATTCTGCGGTGAATTAAAAAATCAAAACCAGCTGACGGGCCTTTCGGCGTCCGCTTAACCCGGTTCTCTCATCCGCGAGGAAATATCCAAATATGCTCATTACGTTCGAAGGTATAGAAGGCAGCGGCAAATCCACACAGGCGAATCTTCTGAATGAATTTCTGTCGGGGAAGGGGTACAAGGTCACCGTAACCAGGGAGCCCGGATGGGGACACCTGGGGAACCTCATACGGACGATCATACTGGAGGAGAGGGAGCTTGTGCTGACGCCGATGGCCGAGCTATTTCTTTTTTGCGCCGACAGGGCCCAGCACGTTAAGGATTTTATAGAGCCTAAACTGAAGAGCGGTGAAATCGTGATCTGCGACAGGTTTTACGACTCCACCGTCGTCTACCAGGGCTACGGAAGGAAGCTCGATATGAGACTCGTCAACAAGGCCGCAAAGGCCTCGGCGCTGGACGTCACGCCGGAGATCACTTTCCTTTTGAACCTGCCGGTAAGGGAGGGGCTGACGAGACTAAAGGAGAGGGGATCGATCACCAAGATGGACGAAGAGCCCCACGAATTCCATGAGCTAATAAGACAAGGTTATATACTTATCGCGCGGAGGGAGCCCGAAAGGATAAAGAGCATAAATGCGGACAGGGATATACCGGCTGTGCATGAGGAAATATGCTCAATCGTTACGGAGCGTCTTTCGCCGCAGTGAAAATGACGGATTGCACAGCACCCGGTTACACTTCGTGTGTGGACAAAAAGCGATGTTCGAAGGAATAATAGGGCACGACTTTCAGAAGGATATTCTCAAGCGCGCTGCGCACGATAATCTGGCGTCGCATTCATACCTCTTTACGGGCCCGGGCGGGATAGGCAAGAAGATGGTTGCGGTCGAATTCGCCAAGCTTCTCAACTGCGGGGGGGCTGCGGCCGGTGAGGAGCAGAAGTGCGGATGCGCCTCCTGCAGGAAGATAGAGAGGGGGATACACCCGGACGTAGTGCTTGTCGAATTTACCGGCGTGAAGAATATCAAAGTCGATCAGGTCCGCGACGAAATCGAGGAGAGGCTCTATCTGAGGCCCTTCGAGGGCAGGTTTAAGGTCGTGATCGTCGATGAGTCGGAAAGGATGAGCCAGAGCGCCCAGAACGCATTTTTGAAGACCCTGGAGGAGCCCCCTCCCGACTCAGTGATTATTCTCGTATCTTCGCGTCCCGATTCCCTCCTTCCAACTCTAAGGTCGAGATGCCAGGCGGTCGTATTCAATGCTCTGCCGGATGAGCTTGTCGCGGGCATCCTGACAGAGAGCGCCGGCATGTCTCCCGAAGAAGCGCTCCTCGCTTCGAAGCTCTCGGGCGGGAGCATCGGGAAGGCTCTTAGGTTTGACGGCGACCTGCTCGAGTGGAGAAGGGAGCTCATCACCGGGCTCGGAAACTTAAGGAGAAATTCGGCTTCCGATATCTCAAGCCTTACCGAGCATATTTCGTCAGGCGCGTCCCAGGACGATGCAGAAAGGCTCGAGCTCGGATTCAGGTTTATTATGCTCTGGATCCGCGACCTCGCCCTTGCAAGGATAGGCTCGGGGCGTATCACCAATACGGACTTCACGGAATCTATCAATAACGCCGCCCGGAAATGGGACGTGAGCGATTTACTCGAGATGGAGAGACAAGCGGAGAGGGCTTGGCATGATATAGTCCGGGCAAACGCCAACACGAAGCTCGTGCTGGATAACCTCTTCTTAAAATTAGCCGTGAATGCCGGCAAGAATTGATTTATCGATTTATTGAGGGGGGAGGGTATTTCACCCCGGAGCACGCGGTTTCGGAACGGAGACCTATATAAAAATGCCTAAAGCCTTTTACGTCACTACACCCATTTATTACGTTAACGACGTGCCGCACATTGGGCACGCTTATACGACGATAGCCGCTGACGCGATCGCGAGGTTCAGGAGGCTCAAGGGGGATAATGTTTTTTTCCTCACGGGCACGGACGAGCACGGACAGAAGATCGAGAGGACTGCGGAGGCACACGGTGAGAAACCGATCGAGCTTGCAGACAGGGTGGTCAAGCGGTTCCAGAACCTTTCACAGGTATTGAATATCACGAACGACGACTTCATAAGGACGACCGAGAAACGCCATGAGAGGGCCGTCGTAGAGATTTTCAAGAGGATCGAGGACGCAGGCGATATATACCTCGACGAATACGAGGGATGGTACGACGTCAGGAACGAGGCGTTCATAACCGATACGCAGTATGAGGAGATAATGGAGCTCCCGGAGGAGAAGAGGCCTCTTATAGAAAGGGTAAAGGAGGAGAGTTATTTTTTCAGGCTTTCCCGGTATCAGGACAGGCTGCTCGAGCATTATAGAAAATTCCCCGGGTTCGTACAGCCGGGCTACAGGCTGAACGAGGTCGTCCGTTTCGTGGAAGGGGGTCTCAAAGACTTGAGCGTGAGCCGCACCACTTTTAACTGGGGCATACCTGTACCCGGGAACCCGCGGCACGTCATATACGTGTGGTTCGATGCGCTCACCAACTATATCACCGCCGCCGGATTTCCCGACGATCCCGGGAGGTTCGACAGCATCTGGCCCGCCGATATACACCTGGTCGGTAAGGACATACTACGTTTCCACGCGGTTTTCTGGCCGGCATTCCTTATGTCGGCAAAGATACCCCTCCCGAAAACGGTATTCGCGCACGGCTGGTGGACGGTAGAGGGGGAAAAGATGTCGAAGTCGCTCGGCAACGTGGTCGACCCCTATCAGATGGCGGACGAGTTCGGGGCGGACGTCTTCAGATACTTTCTTCTGAGGGAGATACCGTTCGGGCAGGACGGGGACTTCTCGAAAAACGCGATCGTGTCCAGGGTGAACGGGGACCTCGCGAATGGGCTCGGGAACCTGGTAAGCCGCACACTCGGCATGCTGGAGAGATACCGCGGGGGAAAGATACCCGCGCCCGGTCCCCTCGGCGACAGTGAGAAATCCATACACGATGCGGCGTTATCCCTTATAGGGCAGGTGGACGGGGCGATGAACGAAACCGCCTTTCATAAAGCGCTGGGCGCGATATGGGAGTTCATTGCCCTCGTCAATAAGTACGTGGACGATGAAGCCCCCTGGACGCTCGCGAAAGAAAAGAAAGATGAAAGGCTCGACACCGTGCTCTTTACGATATCCCGCTCGATCGGCGTAGTGTCGATACTCATAAGTCCCTTTATGCCGTCGTCATCCGAGGAGATATGGAAGAGGCTCGGCTCCCCGGACCCGTTTTCCTCGCTCAGGCTCTCCGACGCCGGAGACCCGGGCTTGATCAAGCCCGGTCAGGCCGTGGTCAAAGGGAGCAGCCTTTTTCCCAGATACGAGGAGAAACCCTGAGAATACGTTCCCCCTGGAATCCTCTACCCCCTCGCCACCCGATCCATTAGAAGCATTACCCCAATTTGTTCTATACATGCATTTTTTGCGCAATTCGGGCAATTTTTGCATTTCCGCTCACGGGACACCCCCGCTTCACTGTAAATATTTTTAATGGTTACAGCTAGTTGTCGGCATGCCGATTCTGGCATGGTACTTGCACTTAATTAAATTTCCTGTAATTGCGGGGTGATTATGACTGCCTTTTCGAAAGAGGACGGCTTTACCTTCACGGAGATAATGATCGCTGTAACAATCATGGCCCTTGGATTTCTTGCGATGGCCCAAATGCAGTTCCTCTCCCTCAGGCAGAAGCAGCTTGCCGAGCAGGGGACAATTGCCACGAATATCATCCAGTTCATTGCGGACAGGGACATGGAAGAGGTGAAACGGGCTCATTTGCTTAATTCTATCGCTTTCATGGAGGCGCAGGCGGGGAGGCTTGTTCCGGGAAGCGATTCGGAGCCTCATTTGCAACACTGTAAAGGGGAGAAAAATGTCTGCACCGAGTGTCCGTGCAACCCGCTAGAGGCGATTACATCGGATCTCACGAATGACGAAATAAATGACGAAGGGGATTGCACTACTCCCGAGACTGCGTGCTCTGTCATAGATGTTCACAATTTCAATCCCGAAAATGTGGACTTCAGCACAAATGAGGCGGACTGCAGCAATCCCGCGGGAGATTCTTTAGTTGTTGTGTAACAGGTGTGTGTGCTTGTTGTAGACAATGGTCCTAGTGTTCCAACAACGACAACTCTCAACGTTACTTACGGCGTTAAATCCAAAATACAATTTGAAGAAACGGATTTCGACAGCCTGAGCATCAAAGATACTCTCGCAACACAGCGCTTGGTTTTCAGCGCTCACGCGGATGACTGGAGCCAGTTTATTAATGGTTGGACTGATGTGATTATTCCGCATGTGCCATGAAGATGAATTGTATGAATAGGATAGAACGTATGTCGAACAATAAGGGATTCACGATGATCGAGCTCATGATTGCCGTGTCGATACTGGCAATCATAATCGCGGGCATGACGATCGCGCTCCAGCAGCAGCAGAGGCAGTTCAAGATGACGAAGGAAGCGGTCGACATGGACCAGACGGCGAGAGCAACTTTGGACTACCTCGCGACCGAGATAAGGAACGCGGGCTCACGTCAGGGAAAGACGTTTGCCGTACAGTTTGTGAACGGCGGAAGTGATGGGAATAATCCCTGCACTGCGGATACGAACAAAGCGGGGTCCGCTAATTCTCCGCCCGACTGCATCACTTTATATACATGGGATATTACCCGAGGACAAAACGGTACTAGTCTGCCTTCCGTGGCTGGTAAGATATTCATCGACGAGGAAAATCCTAATAAGTTTCGGTTCTTGCCACCCGAATGGTTCAACGAGAATGTCTTAATAGGAGAGACAGAGGAGGACGTGGATATTCTCCTAGGACTAAGGTCTCGTACCGCTCTTTGTAACCCCGATAGTACTGTAAACTGTCTTCTGGAACCTGAAAGGTGCACCGAGTGCTCAGTGATATTGCGCGCCAGCGTTGACGGGAATACCAAGACGGCAACCATCGATTCTCTAGATGATATTAAAGTGCATAACCTTCCTGTCACAAATTTTAACAGTGTATCGGATTTTATAAACGGTGTAACCGTCAATGGCCTCAATTATGGAATAATTCCGACTTTCTCTTCTCAGCCCTCGGAAATGACTATAGTCGATGCAAAGACATTGAGGGTGGACCTCGCGGATAACGAGCTTCTTCTACAGCGGAACAATGGTCAGGCTCTGCCGATCGCAGGCGGGCTGAATGCTCCCGGCATCGTCGATTTCCAGCTTGTATTCAATCTTCAGGATGCAGACGGCGATATAACAAAAGTTGGGGTACCTCTGGCAGCGAACAACGGCAGGTACCCGGACTTCACGAATACAGCTCTGAACGGGAGGGAGCAGGAAATCAGGTCGGTCGAAATATATATAGTGGTGAAGTCTAAAATAAAGCCGCAGAAAATGCAGGGGGGCGAATACACGCAGACCATCCCCACCATTGCCGATGTATTGCAGAGGACAGTCGCTTCACCATCTACAACCACAAACGAGCCTGAGGAAGGATATACCTACCGCATATTATCTACGACTGTATATATGAGGAATCATTCAAGAGAGGAGTTCGGTTAAACATATGATGCCGGTAATAAAGAAGACTAAAGCGGTGGAAAGTGCGATCATGAAAAATCCCCCTTTACACGTATATAAGAACGAAGAGGGAGTCGCGATTATAATGGCGCTGATAATGCTCCTCGTGATGTCGGTGCTCGCGACTACAGTGTCCTTCAACTCGAATAACGATTTCCGCGCCATGTCCAATTATAAACAGGGTCAGGAATCGTTTCTAGCAGCGGAAAGATGTATTCAGGAAGGCAGGAACAGGTTTGAGGTAGTGACTGTAGCATATCTCGCTTCATTAGAGTCATATAGACTGCCCGGCACGCTTGGTCAAGGTAATGGAGAGGATGTCACAGTCTTGGATGAAGAGCTTGATAATGGATCGAGGTGCAGGACAGGGTACAGGGGTGACGAAGTGCCGGCTAAATTATTTCAATCAAGTGAAAGTACTAAAGCCAATTCGAGGGTCATAAAAAATACCCAGATGTCAAACGATAGCGCATCACTCACGACCGTGCCATTTACGGTCACGGGTAAGAATAGCATGGATAAGGATAAGAATGACACTAATGCTCAAATAAATACGGGAACTGAAATAGCTATAGGCTTAGAAGTCTTCACTCTCGGAACCCACAATATTTATGGAAAAGGAAAATGAATTATAAGCGCGGATAAGAAGTAAGTTTATTAATTGAGAGGTACTTACAAAGACATGTTTGTTACAAGCATTTTTTTTCAAGTGAAAAAAAGATTATATCGGATAAAAATTCTTACCCTGCTTCTCGTTTTACTCTTAGTAACAGGCGCTCAGGGAGAGCCTATTAAGAAAAACGAGGTGGAGGACCTTAACGTAATAATCTCTCAAGTAGTAGGCGGCGAGCCGAACGTTCTTCTCATTACGGACTACTCTGGCTCCATGCTCAGGAGCTGGGGGGGAGGACAGGTCGGGAACTGGGACGAGGAAGACGATAGCGGCGTTATAGAGGATTGCGAAGAGCTGTTCAACTGCAATTCGTTCACGGCCAATTCCAATGCATACTCCCAGTGCACAAGGTCTGCCGCCCATTGCATGGAGAATATCGCCAATCTTTCGGTATGTGGCTCTAAGAACCACAACGGTTTCGGAATAGTGGGAACTGAAGCTGATTTGATTTCACACATCGATTGTATTAATAATCCGCCCGGGGGCGGTGGTCCTGCATTAACCACGACCCAAATAAGCATGATTTACGACCAGGTATGCGGGAATAATAACGGAACCTTTGGGGAGACCATAAATGATTGCGACAACAACGGCATTCAGGATAACGAATACTCCCAGGCTGCCGCGGCTATGGACTCCCTGGCCGGTTTTACGGAATGCGCTTCACAGCATTGCATAGGGGGGACCAGCCCCGGCTGTGATAATACGACCGGATACAATAATGTAAAGACCTGTGTTCAAACGACACAAGCCATCAACATCAACAAGGCCGAAAACTGCAAAGTCCCGGGGAATCCTGACTGTGAGGGACAGCCGCGGTACGGTAGCAGCAGGATGGATATACTCCACAGCGTTCTCTTTGACTTTCTCGACGCTGACGATTCCCTTGCAGATAAGATGTGCGACGACCCAAACAATTTTTACGACGGAACGAGCAGCTCTGTCACGTGCCAGGAGTATATGTTCACGCCGTTCAGGAACGTAAGACAGATAGTCAGGGACGACGGTAACCCAAGCTCGAACAGGAGTCTGCCGATTACGGGCGCTACCGATACCAAGCTCGCAAACGAGCTGACTGATGCGGACGGGGATGAGCTGGGTATCAGAATACGTCCGCTTTCTTATTCGGGAAAGGACAACTGGGACGGCTGCACCGACCCCGATACATTCAGGCTGGCCCAGGGAGGGTTCGCCGGGGCGAGCGAGTCCAACCTCAGGAATATATGGTCGTTCTTCAGGAGGGAACGGGGAGAAGGCGGTACGCCTCTCGCATGGGTCCTGGGATTCGACGATAGCGCGAATAGCGGTAATCAGGGCGGGAACGTTATAAACGACGACGCACTGGGAGCGTTCAAAGTGGAGCTACAGTCTGACCCGTCAATAGAGTGCAGGCCCGAATTCGTGATAATCATTACGGACGGAGAGGATACCTGCGCAGGCGACCCCAACGGCCAGAGCGGTCAGACGACAGGGGGATTGACGACCGATGCCAACAGAAGAAGCACAATACAGGCTGTCAGCAACTTGAGGACTTACTACTCGAGAAATCCGGTTCAAAACCAGGGCAATACATATAAGAAGGAAGTATTGGTCTTCGTAATTGGCCTCGGTATTGAGGATCCGGCCGCGAGGCGGACATTGAACGCGATGGCTCTTGCCGGGGGTACTCACACTGAAGGGATAATACAGCACACGGCTCCCAACGGAGTCGAGGTGCCGGGCTCGGTCGACCTCGATGACCCGCTTATATTCCCTCAGGGTACTGAATTCGACGTGTTCAAAAATCTGGGAAAAGTAAAAGATATAGACACCGCGCCCGCGACGGCCCAGCTCCAGGGCTGTAAAAACACCGCGTCGAACAGGAATGAAAACGGGCAATGCCAGTTCCAGAGCGTGAATATCTTCAACAATACTTTTTTCGATGCCGGCACGCCGTTTAACGACACAGACAAACAGCTTAAAGATTTTGCCTTTTTCGTCAACAGCCCGTCTGAGCTGTTAGAAGCCCTCAAGGACATTGCGGGCCAGATAAATGCCTTCAGCACGTCGGGCGTATCGCCTGCTGCTCCGCAATCATCATCTGCAGTAGCTCTGAGAGACCGTATATTCCTCTCGATTCTTACACCACTCTCTACCGAAAGGTTATGGCAGGGAAGACTCGCCCTCTACGGGTTTGTGGACGTTCCGGAGAGCGTCGGTAATAAGGAAGTCATACGCAAACCCCCGGCCGGCGCCGACCTTGATGATCCGGCTGTCGTGGAAAGTCTCTCGATCTTTGACGATGACGGGACCCTTAACAACAACGCAAAACAGTTTTTCTGGGAAGCCGGAAAAGAGCTTGCAGAGAGGGATATTGTATCCTCCGCACGGAATCTCTATACGGTGAAATCCCCCGATATGATTGAGGAGGACGGCATTGAGGATCCGCCTTTCAGCGGAAGTGATTACGACCTGACCGGAAATGTCGTCAGATACATAGGACCTCTCGTACCGTTCAACGATTCGGACGAACCGATAAATCCTGGACAGTTCGGCATCGGTAATGACGAGGTGACGAATCCTATACCCGATTACTGCATACCGCCGGCTGGTAATCCTACGGATTGCGAGGGGTCTACGGGGACGGTCGACTGCACAGATGTAACTACAACGGAATGCCGGACGTGTGTAAAGGAATGCATGAGGGACAAGATTATAGAGTTCCTTGTCGGAAACACAGGTATAGCCACGGTAGGCGATCCGATGGGATCACCATCTCTCGATCCCACCCCCGCTCAGGTGGACGGCTCGGAGCCGTTCACATCAATGGGATATAACTGCCCTGACCCTGGGGATGAGGACGGTGACGGAGACTTCGGGAGTCTTGATACCTGCTCGGTCAGGCTCGGGGATATATTCCATTCAGATCCGGTAATTGTCGGCTCGCCTTCCCCTTTATTCTTCGATACGGGCTATCAGGAATTCGCCTTCGAATACAAGGACAGATCTGCAGTCGTTTATGTCGGGGCTAACGACGGATTCCTTCACGCCTTTCATGCAGGCGAGTTCAAGGATCCGAATGCCGAGGGAGCGCAGGCCGAAGACAAGACAAATCCTTTTACATTAAAAGAAGAAGTATTTCCATTCATCAGTGCAGGTACGGGATTCGAGCTTTTCGGAGTGGCTATGCCTACGTATTTACCGGACTCTATTGCCAATCCGTCAAGCTCCGCCAATTCCCCGGCAGACATCGTTTTTGGAACTCCTCTTCCTCCTGATTACAGGACGGGAGATTTTTCGACATTCGTATTGGATAACGTTTCACAAAGGGCTTTTTCAGATGGCTCACCTCTAATCGGCGACTTCTTTATAGACGGATTTCCCAATGGAATCGAGGTGAAGGAGGGCATATGCGAGGGCCCGGTCACCACTGCTGATGGAGAAATAGACCTTTGCGGACGAGAGTGGCATACAATATTGCTTGCCGGTTCGAGAAACGGTGGTGGAGCTTATGTCG
>Ga0187892_10007319_pt1 | contig 15796 bp, 13 predicted proteins | sample MA1701073metaG_FD_139345 | JGI IMG/M metagenome (GOLD analysis project Ga0187892, IMG submission 139345) | Bio-ooze microbial communities from a basaltic lava cave in the Kipuka Kanohina Cave System on the Island of Hawaii, USA - MA170107-3 metaG ... | reverse complement strand
CTGACGTTACTCGAGAATTGTCGAAGGACGAGAGCTTCCAGCCAGAGATCGTGTTTTCTTTGAGTTTTTCAGTTGATGAAACATCCGCAGACTGGACAGTCTGCGGTACGCCCTTTGTCATTTCTCTTTGAAGAAGAGCGGCCAGAGGCAATGACAAATGACAAATGTGATATGGAAAATGGAAAATGAAACCAGGCTCTCAAAGCTCTGATTTGTGAGTGAGCGCAAAGGTGAGCAGGGCGTTTTTGCCCGTCAGGCCGAGTTTGGAGCAGATGTTCGAGCGGTGGTGCTCGACGGTGCGGACACTGACAAAGAGCGTTTCGGCGATCTCTTTGTTGTTCTTCGCCTCGGCAATCAGCCGCAGGATGCGGCGCTCGGAGGCGGTCAGGTCGTTGATCGAGGGGGTTTGCCGGGCGAAGTTGTCTGCCCGGTCGCGGCGCGCGAGCAGGTGACCGGAAAGCGTGGGGCTGAAGAAGCTATGTCCGGCGGCGACCGATTTGATGCAGCCTACGATCTCATTCGCTGCACTGTCTTTGACTACGAAGCCTCTGGCGCCTGCGTCAAGCGCGGCGTTGAACGCGGCTTCGTCCTTGTGCATCGTCAGAAAGATGACGGCGACTGGCCACTCTTTTTCGCGTATTCGACGCGTGACGGCCAATCCGTCCGGCGGAGGCATATCCATATCGAGCACTGCGACATCCGGCAGCAACTGTTCGATGGCGGTGAGCGCCGCGGCGCCGTCATCGGCTTCGGCCACGACTTTCAGCGACGAATCGGATTCGATCACCATGCGCAATCCGCGCCGGAAAATCGGATGATCGTCTGCAATCAGAATGCGAATTTCTTTGTTCATTGTTGATCTCTTCACCGCCGAAGCGATTCAACCGTAACTGAAGCCATCGTGCCTTTGCCCGGCGCGGACTCAATCGTATAGCGTCCGCCGAGGATGCGCACGCGTTCGGCCAGCCCGGACAATCCCATTCCGCTCTGCCGCGATCTGGCTGCCGCCGCCGGGTCGAAGCCTTTGCCGTTGTCCCGGCAAATAATCCGCGCTCCATCTGCTGTACGTTTGATGGAAAGCCAGGCTTCGGCGGCGTCGCTGTGTTTGATGACGTTGTTGATCAGTTCCTGCACGATCCGATAAAGGTTGATTTCCGATTCCGGCGACAGCAGGCCGTCCACATTCTCCAACTCGACCGTGAATTCCATGTCGGAAGAGTTTCGGATCTGGCGCATCATAAACTCAAGCGTGTTGGTCAATCCAAGCCGTTCGAGTTGATAAGGGCGCAGATTGTGGGCGATCTCACGAACTTCCTCGATCGCCTGCGAGGTCGTCTCGGATATTTCCGTCAAGTGTTCGCGCGCGGGGTTGTCGCCGTTGAGCGTGTTTAGCCCGACCAACGCCCAGTTTTTGACGATCAGCAGGTTCTGCCCCAGGCTGTCGTGCAATTCGGCGGCGATGCGTTTGCGCTCCCGCTCCTGCGATTCGATCAATTGCCGCGAGAAGGCCTCCTGCGCCGCCTGCCTTGCGCGCAACGCCGCGAACCGCCGCTGGAAAATGAGCGCCGCTATCCCGGCCAGGCTCAAAGCGACCAGCGCGATGAACCACCAGGCGCGGTAGAACGGCGTCGCCACGAAAATGTCGAGCGCGGCGCCTTCGTTATTCCAAACCCCGTCGCTGTTCGCCGCAATCACACGAAAGGTGTAATTGCCCGGCGGCAGATACGGGAAATAGGCCACACGGCGCGTCCCAACGTCCACCCAGTCCGCGTCCAATCCTTCCAGCTTGTATTTGAATTTGACCTGCTCCGACTTGAGCAGGCTCAGGCCCGTGTAGTTGATTTCCAGATCGCGCTGACCAGGCCCAACTCGCACCCCGTTATGAAAATCAACCAGGCTGCGTTCGAGCGTGATTGATTCGATTTTCACCGGCGGCGGCTTCGGGTTGAGCCTTGCGGCTTCGGGGTCAATCACGGCCACGCCGCCCATCGTCGGGAACCACAGCCGGCCATCCTCAGAAACCAGTCCGGCGGGTTGCCGCCCGCCGTTGCACTCGGTGTTGAGCATCCCATCCTGCTTGCCGAACGCGACGCTGCTCACGCGCGAGATGCGCCCTTCGGCCAGGTCGTCGAGTTCGCGGCGGCTGACGCGATAGATGCCCTTGTTGCAACCGATCCAGAAATAACCGCGCCGGTCTTCCAGAATCTGAAAGACGCCGTTGTTGTAGAGGCCCTGCTCCATCCGGTAGCTGAAAAAGCGTCCGTCCCGAAACCGGCTCAACCCGTCGTCGTAAGTCCCGACCCAGAGCGCGGCGTCGGCGTCTTCGTAAAGCGATCGAACGCGATTGCCAGTCAGCCCCTGGGCCGTTGTGTAAGAGGTGAATTGGCCGTCTTTGAATTTGGCAAGACCGCCGTAAGTCCCGAACCACAAGACGCCATCCGCGCTTTCGTGAATGGCTTTGACATCGTCGTTCGGCAATCCATCCCTGGTCGTGTAATGCGCCGTGACCCGGTCGCCCTCGAATTTGAACAGGCCGCGATGCGTGCCGACCCAGACCGCGCCGACCCGGTCTTCCCGGATTGCGAACACCTGCGCCTCTCCGCCCAGCAGATGTGTCAGCGACTTCAGCCGCCCGTTTTCATAACGGTGCAAAAATCCCCAGGCGCCAATCCACAAACGCCCAGACCGATCTTCCCAAAAAGACTGCACGATTTCCTTGAACCCTTTCAACGGATTGCCGGCGAAGGAGCCGTTTCTGAACAGGCTCAGGCCTTGCGTCGTGCCAACCCAGATGTCGCTGTTGCGGGCCTTCAGCAAGGGATAGACTTCATTATGTCGCAAACCGTCGGCGGTCGAATAAGTCGTGATCAGTTCCTTACTGACGCGATACAACCCGCTTGAAGTAGCGAGCCAGATGGAGCCTTCGCGATCTTTGACGAGTTTGTTATAGCTGGTAACCGGCAGCCCGGCGTCGCTGCCGTAAACGCTGAAGCGCCCATCCTTAAAACGAACCACTCCGATGCCGTCGTTAAGCACCCAACCAGTAGCAAACCACACGCCGCCGTCGTCATCTTCACATTGCGGTCGCAATGTCGTCAGGCGAGGCGGTAAGCCGTCCGCTGCGGTGTAGCGTGTTACCTGGCCGGCCCACAGCCGGTAAACGTTCGCCCTGTCAGCTAGCCAAAGATTCCCCTGACTGTCTTCGTAGAGGTCTATGTTGCTCACGACATCATCCCAGTCGAACTTGATCGGGTAAAAGGTCTCCCGCCCGTCCTTGACCTGCCACACCCCGCGCGCATCAATCGTCCACCGCGTCCCGGAATGGCCGCGGTAAAGATTCAGCCTGGGGTCTGTGTACTCCGGCGGCGTAGGAATGAATTTGCCCGCGCGCAGGTAATAGCCCCCCCGTTCCGAGATGTACATCAGTTCGTCGTTGAAGTCGCGCCTGAAGTTGGTGATCGAAACGCCCGGATGTCCTTCGGCCGAGGCGTAAGAGGTGAAGACTCCATTGCCGTAACTCACGATTTCTCCCTGCTCCGCCGCGGCCCACAGCGTCCCGTCTTTATCTTCGTGCAGCGCGATGAAGCGATTGTTGGTGATGGCGGGTGTGTTGCTTTTGTTGAAGACGGTGAAGCGCACGCCGTCAAACCGCGCCAGTCCGTCAAAGGTCGTCAGCCACAGGTAGCCGTCGCGCGTTTGCACGATCGCGCGCACGGTGTTCTGCGGCAGGCCGTTGTCGGTCGTCCAATGGTCGAAGCGGTATTGCGCCGCCGCTGGGGCAGCCGCAATCAGGCAAAGCCACAGCAGGCCCGCAGCCTGCCGGAAGCGAAAGATCAGGATTTGCGCAATCAACCGAGCCATCCAGTCTTCTCGAATTACTTTGTGAGATGAAAACACTGCTATTCGGCGGTGATGATAGTGAGGCGGCGGCGCAAGAGCAATTGCAATTTGGCGGGAAGAAGGCATCAATCGTAATGTTTCGTAGCTTTGGCTGAGTGTTTGCCGTCATTGCCGGCGCCGAAGTTGAAAGATGACCCTTGACGAAGGAAGGAATCCCTATGCGCAAATCGTTGTCGCTTGCTTTGTCGCTGGCTTGGCTCTTTACTGTCAGCGCAGCCCAACATCACAACGATTATTTCAAGATCACCGTCGTTGACGAAGAAACAGGTCGTGGCGTGCCCTTCGTCGAACTCAGAACGACGGGCGGAGTGTCTTACTACACCGACAGCAACGGCATCGTCGCCTTCTACGAGCCGAGCCTGATGGACAGCCGGGTCTTCTTCCGCGTCAAGAGCCATGGTTACGAATGCGCGGAAAAATTCTTCGACGAACGCGGCAAGATTCTCCAAGTCGTCAGAGGCGGCAGCGCCATCATCAAAATCAAACGGCTCAACATCGCCGAGCGGCTCTACCGCGTCACCGGCGAAGGCATCTACCGCGACAGCCTGCTCACCGGTCATCCCGTTCCGATCAAGCATCCAATGTTCAATGGCAAGGTGATGGGGCAGGACACGGTCATCGTCACGCCTTATCGCGGGAAGCTCTACTGGTTCTGGGGCGACACAATCGGGCCTGCCGATTTCAACGGCGCAGTTTCGGGCGCGACTTCCGAATTGCCCGGCCAGGGAGGTCTCGATCCTGGCGTCGGCGTAGACCTGACCTACTTCGTCAACGAGGCGGGTTTCAGCCGCGAGATGTGCCCGATTCCAGGACCGGGGCTGGTGTGGATCGAAGGGTTGATGACCGTCAAAGACGAACAGGGCCGCGAGCGATTGCGGGCCACTTACGTCCGCCCGCGCCAGAGGCCGGAGACTTCCGAAAAAGGACTGGCGATCTTCAATGACGAGCGACAGGTCTTTGAACCTTATGTCCGCTTCCCTGGCCCGGCGGATCATCGTTCAGCGCATCCATTCCGGGCGACGGTCAATGGTGAAGAATACTTTTATTACTACCCCTGGCTGCGGGTGAAAGCTGATCTGAAACACATCGCCGATCCTAGCGCCTGGGAAGCTTTCACCTGCCTGATTGCTGGAAGCCGATTCGATAAATCATCTCCACGTCTGGATCGCGGGCGCGACGGGCGATTGCATTATGCTTGGAAAGCCAACACCGCTCCGACTGGTTTCGACGAGCAGTGGAACCTGGTCGCGGCGCGCAAAATCAAGCCGGAAGAGGCTGCGTTTCGCCTGCTCGATGTCGCGACGGGCGCTCCGGTGAACGTGGGCTTCGGCTCGCTGTTCTGGAACGAGTTTCGGCGGCGGTGGATTCTGATAGCGCAGGAGAACGTCGGCGGCGTGTGGTTCGCCGAGGCTGATAGCCCGGTGGGGCCGTGGGCATACGGGCGAAAGATCGTGAGTCACGACCGCTACACTTTCTATAACCTCACGCAGCATCCATTTTTCGATCAGGACGGCGGGCGATTGATCTACTTCGAGGACTTACACCAACACCTTCTCCGGCAACTCTGAGCGGACGCCGCGTTACAACTACAACCAGATCATGTACCGACTGCGACTGGACGATCCGCGCCTCTCGTTGCCAGCGCCGGTCTACGCCGTCAAAGAGACGGACGGATCACTGCGTTACCTGTTGCGCGATGACGTAGAGTCGCAGCAACTGTGGGAGATGATTGAAAGGACTGCCTTCTTCGCCGTTCCGCCTGAACGGAAAAGCGAAGGGCTGATACCGATCTATGCCGCGACGGAAGCGAGAGATAGTCGCTTGCAACGCGAGCCGCCGGTCGGCTCAGCGCAACCGCTGTTCTATGCCTTGCCCGCCGCGCCGACCGGCGCGCAAGAGAACATAGCCGGCAAATGGCTGTGCAAGCTGAAAGAGGCCGATGGTTACGAACTGCCTTTTGCTCTGGAACTGAAGCTGGAAGGCGCGCAGGTAACCGGAACCGTCGAGCAGGGTGTGATCACACAGGGAAGGTTTCGCGCCAGCAAATTGGAGTTGGAGGTGAAGACAGATCAGGAGGTCTACCTGCTGACGGCTCAGCTCAGGCAGAAAAGATTGAGCGGTGAGTGGAGAATTCAAGGCAGCGACAAGCGCGGCGACTGGTCAGCCGAGCGTGAGGTCAAGCCGGTCTCGACCGCAATCGTTCCGTTGTACGAATATCGCCGGGCGCAAGACGGCGCGCGATTTTATTCGACCGCGCCTTCCCTGCCGGGCAAAGTGGTCAAACGCTCTGCTGAACCACTCTGCCGGGTATGGCGCAACCTGATGCCGGCGCCGGTTGTTGATCATCTGGCGAAGCCTGTTCTGGCGGTGACGAAATGACCCTCCGCTTGCACTAACCAAACTGTTAGTCACACTCACTCCGGCACTACCAATTATGTTTGCATCGGCCGCCCGCCGCCGGTTGACCGCGGCCTCCGGCCTATGCTGGCAACTCCTGCCTTCTCACATACTTCGATCCAGTTTGCCGGCCTCTTCCCGATCGCTCTTCGGCTCCGGCACGCCGCTTGAATTAGTCACCGGCGTGAAGAGTTGAAAGGAAGCCATCAGACGCTGATGCGCAGACGACAACAAGACTGATCACCAACCAAGGGAAGCATAAGAGGAGAAAACAATGTTCAGCCAAAACACCAACAATCCTGCAGCAATCTTCAACCGGAACTTCTTCGCCGGCGCGCGCCGCCTGCTGACTTTCGGCCTGCTGGCTCTGCTGATCGGGCAGATGCTGAGCGTGCCGCTGCTGGCGCAAGGCCGCATTCCCGCTCGCAAAGTTCAGGACGAGACCGTGTTCGTCAATCCGCTCGCCAAGAACGATCCGCGCGCCCAGTTGGATCCGCAACTGCTCAACGCTCAACCGATGCCTGAGCACAGCGGACAGGAACAGGCCTGGAACGGCGCGCAGGAACCGACCGTCGTCGAATACGACATGACGACCGGCCGGGAGACGCGGACTACGGGACAAACCGAGACTTTGCAGAATGAAGACAACGTGCCTTTCTCCGGTCTGCCCGGCCTGCGTCCCTTGACCGGCGACCTCGAGCTGGGCGGGAAACAGACGCAGACGGCCAACTATCTCTGCGTGGACGACAAGCAAGCCAAACACAACACCTGGCAGTATCCCTGGTCAACGCAGGTCAAACTCTATATTACGTTCCCCAACGGCCACACCTATGTCGGATCGGGGACGATAATTGCAAGTAAGTATGTCATCACGCATCAGAACAACGTCTACTACCCGGCCTTTGGTGGGTTGGCGACCAGAATCGAAGTGATCCCCGGTCTGGACGGCAACTACAAACCCTTCGGATCGGCTTACGCGGTTTACTTGCGCTACTACTACCACGGTTCGGCGAACATCGGTCTGCTGACGCTGGATCGGCACATCGGTCACAGCACGGGCTGGCTGGGTTACGGCAGCTTCTCCGATTCCTACATCGCGCAGCATCAGGGCCTCATCGCCGGCTATCCGGTGAGCAAGGACGCGGGCAGAGTGCTCTACTACGACTACGGTTCGGTGAGTGTGCAGAGCTACGATCAGGCGTGGGTCGGGGTGATGTTCCTGCCGGGTGAGATGGGAGCGGGCACATACCTGAGGAACAGCGCGGGCAGCCGTTATGTCTGGGGTGTGAGCGCGAATCAATACTACTGCTCGACGGTGGTCGACCGGATCACGAACTGGATCCACAGTCAGTTCAACTATGTGATCTCTAATGGGCTGTAAAGGGCCGGCCTGAAGCACACATAGAGGTCAAACACTTACGGCCTGCGGCAAGTCGCCCGACGGACTTGCCGCAGGCCGCAAGTGTTTTTAATGGGCCGATCGGGAAACGATCAGATCACGCCACTCACGGAATTTTTTGATCATGATTTCTTCCTTCTTCTTCAGCGCCACGCTCGAACAGCCCGACAAAGCGCCGGTTGTCGCTCCATCAACCACCGCTTTGGCCAATGGCCCAGCGATCGGACGGTCAGGATTGACTGCGGCAAACAGAGCGGTCGCAAACGGCGACGCGCGCCTTCAACCCTCTCGACGCCGCAATGACAGCAAAATCGGCTGAACCGCAGCAAGCAAAAGGAAAACTGATTCTACAGCCATACAAATTCCCAACCCAAGAGGAATACCACAACTTTTGAAACTGCCCCTTATCGGCATCATTTCGGTCGCGCGATGCCCAGCTTTCGCATCCTCGATTGCAGCGTTGAGCGATTCATTCCCAATCGCGCGGCTGCGCAGTTCGATGTCGGCGGCGGAGAAGGCGTTCTCGCGCAGGCTTCCGATGCCCAAAACTCCGAGTTTGCGCCCGCGCGCGATGAGCGGAATGTTGCCGCCCGATCTGATGCCCGCTTCGTAAGAACGTCTGGTGAATTCGGAAGGGAACTTTTCCAGATCAAACCGCTCGACGAAGATCGGCTGGCCTGACGTGAAGGCCTATCCCATGATGCTTCCTTCGAGCGGAATCAGTTGGCTCTCTTCGGCGATCTGCAGCAGGTTGGGGTAATCCGCCACCAGCACTCGCAACTTGTCGTGCGCGGGATCATAAATCGCAACGCTGGTGGCGTCATGACGGACGACTTCGCGCAGGGAGTCGGAAATCGCCCGCACAAGCGTCTTCAGATCAAGCTCTGAGACGACCGCGTTGTTGATTTCCAGCATCAGTTGCGAACGGTCGCGTTCGCGCGTCAATTGCTCCTGAGCGGCGATCGCCCGCTCGAAATTGAGCGCGTTGTCCACGGCCACCGCGACCTGGTTCGTCACTTGCTGCAGGAATTCCTGGTCGGCTTCGCGGTAGGCCGACTCCGTTACGCTGCCGAAGCCCAGCGCGCCGAGACGCCGGGACGCAGAGGTCAGCGGAAAGGTGTAGAAAGTCCTGATGCCAGGCCGTCGAATTATTTCAAGCGGGAAGCGGGCCTCTCGTTCCACGTCGGCAATCAGCAGCGACTGCTGCGTTTGCCACACCCAACCGGCGGGCGTCGTCTCGATGGGCAATTCGCCGGGCAGATTGACCTGGAGGGGAATGGCAATTTCAACCAGCGGCAATCGCATGCAGTTGCGCGCCGGGTCGTGCAGCGCCACGAAGATGAAGTCGAACTGAATCACGCCGCGCAACAACTCGGCCAGATCGCGGAAGAGAGCGGCGGGATCGCGATGCGCAGCGATGGCCTCGGACACTTCGAGCAGCGCCTGGTACTGATCAAGCAGGGATTCGGAGCGTGAACTTTGCGGCTTGCTTTCCATTCGGCGCGAAAAATACACCACCTGGAAAGTTAATGCGATTCCGCAATGGCAATCGCCGGTCTGAGGACTAAAAAAGCAGAAAGATGTCTGGCAGAAAAATTAACCCCCTGCGTGGATCGGCTCACATTTTTCTGCCAGACATCTTTCTGCTTGAGACCTGTCTTCTACTTGCTGAAATCAACCACCGGCGCCTTCTTCGCGCCCTCGTCAGCTTGGAATAAAGGCTTGTCGGGGAATTTGCCGGACATCAAACTGGCCAGGATCACGGTCGGAAACGTCTGGCGCGAGTTGTTGTATTCCTGGACGGCTAGATTGTAGAGTCGGCGCTCCTGCGTCATCCGATTTTCAGTGCCATCCAGTTGATCCTGCAGCCGCAGGAAACTCTCGTTGGATTTCAATTGCGGATACGTCTCGACGACGGACAGGAAGCGCCCGCCAGTGCCCAGCAATCCGCCGTCGCGCATCGCCTGGCTCAATTGATTGTCGGCCTCGATCTTCTGCTCCGGCGTGGTGGCCGAAAGCAGGCGCGAACGCGCTTCGGCGATCCGGATGAAGACCTCCTTCTCCTGGCCCGCGACGCCTTTGACCGTGGCGACCAGGTTGGGGATCAAGTCGGCCCGCCGCTGCATCACGTTTTCGACTTGCGACCATTGCGTGTCAACGTTGTTCCGCTTGACGATCAGGCCGTTGTAACCGCTTAAGGCCCAGGCTCCGAAAATCAAGGCAAAGAGCAGAATCACTCCCAGAATAACCAGCGCAGTTTTTCCCATTGCTTTCTCCTCCTGAAAATTGTTTGAATCGTTTGGGTTTGGAGTTCCGCCTTCAGGCGGTCAGGCTTGGCAATCCAGACTGACCGCCTGAAGGCGGAACTCCAAACTTTTATTCCTGACTGACCGCCTGAAGGCGGAACTCCAAACTTTTATTCCTGACTGACCGCCTGAAGGCGGAACTCCAAACTTTTATTCCTACATGTTATCAACCGCTTCGATCACTTGCGTAAGACAGTCGAGGTAACTCGCAAAAAGGTCCTGGACTTCGATCTCCATCAACTCCTTCGGCCCTTCATCCAATTGGTCGCGCAGTTGCAGGACGCGAATGAGCGGCGCGGTATCTACGTTCAATCGCTCGCCGACCTGCTGCGCTGTGGCCAATCTTCCAAGCGGCGGCTCTTCGCCCTTCATTTCCAGGATCGGTCGCATAAACCGCACAAAGCTGACGACGCTTTCGGTCATCAATCTGGTCAAATCGCGGGTGGATTCGCTGGCGGGCAGCGCCAGTGATCGCAACCGCAGGAGTTTTCCGCGCAACTCGTGTTCGGTCTGCCACCGCAGGTGCTCTTTCGACGCTTCGCGCCCGGAGAGCAGGTCCTGGCCGTGAAGCAGGCGATAGGCGCGCTTCATCTGCCTGAACTCCATCGGGAAGACATCGAGCGAATCGGTGAATTCTTCAGCCGTAAAAAAGACAGGCATCGCAAACCCCAACTCCGTCCACCATTTGATCACGGGGCGGAACTGGCGCAAGTCGCTCGCCGCCAGCCTTTTGGTGATGACCAGAAGCTGGTAATCGGATTTTTTCGGATTGCCCGGAGCAGCGATGGCCGAGCCATACACAATCACCGACACCAGATTGCCGCCTTGCGCGGCTTGTAAACGGGCGATCAGTTCGTCGAATTGATGATCCATACACTCCACACGCTGTGGGGCAAGATGCCATCTTGCCCCACAATTCCAACGTTCAACTCAACCCGCGGATCGAGACCAACATGTTCTTCAGACTGCTGGTGGCGTCAATCACCGCAGTCGGCTCGTATCCGCAATGCACCATACAATCGCGGCAGCGGGGATTGCCGCTCCGGTGGCCGTATTTCTCCCACTCGGTGGTTTCGATCAGCTCCTTGAACGTCTTCGCGTAACCGGCGTTGAGCAGGTAGCAGGGTTTCTGCCAGCCGAAGATGTTGTAATTCGGATTGCCCCACGGCGTGCATTCGTAATCAATCTCGCCCATCAGAAACTTCAGGAAGAAGACCGATTGGTTGAATTGCCACTTCTTGCCACGCGGCGTGCGCAACGGGCCGAGGATCTGTTTGAAAAGCGACTTCGTCTGCTCGCGCTTGAGGAAATGATCCTGATCGGGCGCCCAGGCGTAGCTGTAACCGGGCGAGATCGTCATCCCATCCACGCCCAGTTCCATCACCGCGTCGAACATTTCGTGGAATTCCTTCGGGTCTTCGCCGTCGAAGACCGTGGTGTTCGTGTTGACTCGGAAGCCGCGCGCTTTCGCCGCCTTGATTGCGCCGACGGCTTTGTCGAACGTGCCCGCGCGGTCAACCGACTTATCGTGGGTTTCTTGCAGGCCGTCGAGATGGATGTTGAATGTCAGGTAAGGCGATGGCGTGAACCGGTCGAGGTTCTTTTCGAGCAGGATGGCGTTGGTGCAAAGGTAAACGAATTTCCCGCGTTCGATCATCCCCTGCGCAATCACGTCAATTTCGGGATGCATCAGCGGCTCGCCGCCCGCAATCACCACGATGGGAGCGCCGCATTCTTCCGCCGCGCGGAAGGCGTCTTCAGGCGGCATGTTCTTTTTCAAAATCTCGCCCGGATATTGAATCTTTCCGCATCCGACGCAAGCCAGGTTGCAGCGAAAGAGCGGCTCCAGCATCAACACCAACGGGTAACGTTTATTGCCCTTGAGCTTCTGCTTGAAGATATACGCGCCGACAGTCAGGGCCTGGCGCAGGGTGATTGCCATAGGTTCCCTTCTTCTCCGAATAAATTGGTCGTTTGAGAGCGGGAATCCTAACACAAACCGCCGCCGGATGTCCGCTGGCGCTTAATCTGATTTTGTCATCCGGATTTCGATGGAGGTGGGGCTGGTTGGCGAAGCCGTTCCATTTCCGTGCGCAGTTGCGCCAGCTCGGCTTCGGCGCGCCGCCGCGCTTCGGCTTCGCGCGCCGCAACCTGTTCAGCCTCACTTGCGCGCTGTTCGGCCATATCAGACCGCTCTTTGCCCGTAGGGATCAGTACGCCTTTGTCGTCCAGCCATCGCAACCAGATCGCGTCGCCCTCTTCGTAACGTCCGGGCCACAAAGTCACACCCAATCCGACACTAGGCAGAGTGAATTCGTCGCGGCGGCGGTAGCGTTTGCCGAAGCCAATTTCGTACACGTACAGATCGTCGCCTTTCAGAATCTGGTAAGGATCGTAGACGATGTAATACGGCACGCCGATCTGAGCGTAGCGTTTGCGCTTGCTCTCCATCTCGCCGCCTTTGCGGTTCGAGACGATCTCGACGACAACGTCTGGCACTTTGCCGAATCGCCAGACGAAATAGGAGCGATGCTGATCGGCGATCCACTCCGGGTTCACTTTTACATCAAGGCTCAGGAACATATCGGGCACGAGCGGCTTCTGGCCAATGGAAAAAAATATCCCGACGTTCGCGTCGGCCAGAAAGTCTCGCGGCTCCGGCGAGCGGTCTTCATCATCTTCGCTGGGCGGCGGCGTCCACGACGCGTAGAGCGGTTCGACTAGCAGGCGTTGTTGTTTGGCTGAGAACATGTTGTCCACGGGTTCATCATCCTCAGTGACGAGATTCCTCTCGGCTTCTTCCAGATCATATTCGGTTTCGGTCAAAGTTGGCGACATCGCGCTTACCTCGCTTCCAAAAAGACTAACGGCGAAAGAGTGAGGCCATAGTCTCACCCTTTCACCGTCTCAGTTCAACCTGTTTCCAGCTTCGGCAGACCGCCCGCTTCAGTTCTGCTTCTTTACTTTTTCGGCAGGTTTTGTCGTCTTCGTAGACTTTGTATTCGCGGGCTGTTTGGCGTTCTGCGGCTCCGGCGCTGGCGCGGCTGCGACCGGGGGCGCCGGCTTGATCACATTCGCCGGCAGCGGTTTGCGCGGGAACTTCTCGTCGCGCATCGCAGCGTTGTAAACGAACGCGGCCATAATCACCGAAGCCTGTTTCATGTCCTCAGCCTGCAGCCGCTCCCACACGTCCATATTCGAATGGTGCGTCCGCGTGTCGTATTCGACCGGGTCCTGGATGAACTGGAAGCCCGGCAAGCCCACACCGTCAAACGACAGGTGATCGGTGCCTCCGGTGTTGCTGATCGTCAGCGTGGCCGCGCCCAGATCGCGGAATGGCTCCAGCCAGGCGCGGAAGACGGCGCGCGCGGCCTCGTTGCCCTGCAAATAAACGCCGCGAATCTTGCCCGTGCCGTTGTCAAGGTTGAAATAGACCGAAAACTTCTCGTGTTCGGGTTTGAGCATGATCGGTCCTTGTGGCCCTCCCCTTCCCTGGAAACCCGGAGTGGGCGGCGGCGGCGGTTGCCCCGGCTGGGTCGGCGGAGCCTGACGCTCGGCGAAATGTTGGTTGACGTACTGGCGCGAACCGATCAGCCCCTGCTCTTCGCCGCTCCACAAAGCGACGCGGATCGTACGGCGCGGTTTGACGCCGAGCGCTTTCAAAATCCGCGCGGCTTCCATCGCCACAGCGCATCCGGCGGCGTTGTCCGTGGCGCCTGTCCCGCTGTGCCAGGAATCGAGGTGACCGCCGAGCATCACGACCTCATCCTTCAAATCGGTCCCGGGAATTTCGGCGGTGGTGTTGTAACTCATCGGATCGTCGTCGTGGAATTTGGCGCGGATGTCCACTTCCATTTTGACTTTGACGCCCTTCTGCAACGTCCGCACGATACGCCCGTAATGTTCGACGGTCATCGTGAACGAAGGCAGGGCTTGCGGGGCGTTCTTGTCGCGCGGGCCCCCGCTGCCGACAAAAAGCGTTCCGCCATCGCCGCGGCCGGCGTCAATCAGCACCGCCGCGCCTTCCGAACGGATGAATTCGCTGCGCTTGTTGTTCAATTCCGCCGACGCGCGGAACTGGCGCATCTGCTCGTCACTGGGCGGCCCTCCCGCCTGGCGCGGAGGGGCGGCGGGATTGGCATTGGACATCGCCAGCAACTGCTCATCGTTTAAGCGAGACCCAGGCGCTCTGAACCAGGCGGTGACTTCGCGCATCGGCGTGGTCAACACAATCGCGCCTTTCAGCTTGCCGCGATATTTTTCGAAATCGGCTTCGGTCCTGACGTCGAGGTGAATCACCTCGCCGACAATCGGGCCATCGGTTCCCGGCGTCCAGGCTTTGGGGTAGCCGATGACCGGAAATGGCACAGGCTCGATGACGTTGGCCGAAAACTTTTCGAGCGTCCAGCCGCGGCCGAACGGCCCCCAGGCTTCGAGTTTCCCGTTCTCCAATCCCCACTCGATCATTTTGTTCTTCGTCCATTCGTTCGCATGTTTCATTTGCGGCGATCCGGTCAGACGCGGGCCGATGACGTCAGTCATCCAGCTCAACGTCTCCATCACCTGCGAACGCTCCAGGCCTTCCGCGCGAATTTTCTTCATCATCTCCAGGTCTACTTTCTCGACCTGAGCGACTTGCGCGCCAGCGGTCAGACATAAGATCAAGACCGCAGCGATTGGGGCCATAGCCCGCTTAAAACGGCTGTGCATCATTTTGTTTTTCCTCCGAAGTATACGAATCAGTACCGCGAGCGGTAGCGAGCGGCGCTCCCCGAGTCGGTCCGTTGATGAGGCAACGCTCGCTACCGCTCGCGGGACTGATTTTGGTGGTTGAACACGACCAGGAATGCTTATGCCTGCGAGTTGCGATCCAATCCGCGGGCAATGGCTTTTACGCGAAAGCGGCGAGGGCGGTTGCGCGAAAGTCGAAGCGGGCGGCATTCGCCTGCTTGCGGCTGACGCGATGCGATGCTTAAAATGGCCTCCCCCGAAGCAGATCGGTACCGGTTGATTCGATGCTTTCAGTCACGACATCGTCTGGAAGCATCTGTCGCTAACGCAGGGAGGAATCGCTTGAAACGCACTTCAATTTTTGTTTTGACCATTCTAGCGGCGCTGTTCTTCATCGAGCAGGCGTCGTCTTTCGCTCAGAGACCGAAACGGCGCCCGGCGACGCCCGCGCCGACGCCTGTGCCCGATATGCGCCCGGAAGCGCTGCAGGTAGCCGAGCAGATCAAAAACGTCTCGAAGTTCATTTACATTTACGGCAAGGTCGTCAACAGCCTGCAAATTGCCGATGATGACGCCAAACGCGGTCAGGCCTCACCGACTGTGCAAGCGGCAAACAAAAAGAGCAAGGACGCGCTGATCACCAACATCAACGGATTACGAGCCGGATTGAACACTTTGGCGGCAAAATTCCAGGCGAATTCGCGGTTGCAGGTGCAGTACCTGAAGCTTTCTTCTGCGACTGAGGCTATAGCCAGCGCAGAGCAACTGGCGACTGCGGGACAATACGATGAAGCGGGCAAGGCGCTGGTCACGGCGGTCGAGCGGTTGACGGATACGTTGACAACCATGCGGTTGCTGTAACGACCATTCCCAATTTCCCATTCTCAATTCTCAATTTCTTGCCGGGGGAAAGCTTTTGGAGGTCGCCCCCTGCAAAAAATTGAAGGCTTCGATCATCGTTTCGGCCACCAGACAGAAAAATGTAAGAGAGAAAAATAAGAGATGCCATTTTTCTCTCTCACATTTTTCTGTCTGGTCGGTCCGGAGTGGCCGAAACGATGAT
>Ga0187892_10007318_pt1 | contig 15796 bp, 22 predicted proteins | sample MA1701073metaG_FD_139345 | JGI IMG/M metagenome (GOLD analysis project Ga0187892, IMG submission 139345) | Bio-ooze microbial communities from a basaltic lava cave in the Kipuka Kanohina Cave System on the Island of Hawaii, USA - MA170107-3 metaG ... | reverse complement strand
GAGGCTCTGAAAAACGTAGCGAGCGGCCCGAGGTTGCGCCGAGCAGCGGACCTGTACGAGTAGTACAGCGAGCAGCGCAGGCGCAAGATCGGGCCGCGCAGTAGTTTTTCAGAGCCTCCCTAAACTTCCCAGTACGGCCGCGTGCGGTAGTAGCTGTGCACGTCGCGCTCCCAGCCACCGGTGCCGGGAACATCGTCAGCCAATTCGGGCCAATGCTCCTCGTCGAAGCCCGGTGCCTGATCCATCCTGGCCTTGTCGGCGTCGAGGATGAAGCACTCGCGCTCGGTATCGAGCGTCAGCGCGCCCCACGGTAGCGCGAACATCTTCTCGCCAGCGCCGAGCACGCCGCCGCTCGACATCACCGCATAGGCGATGCGTCCGTGCGGCATGTCAAGTATCACCTCGGTGATTTCGCCCAGGTGCTCGTTCGACCGGTTGTAGACCGCGTTTCCTTCGAGAAAAGTGGCTCTCATCAGGCGCTCGCCGGGACGGTCGCCGCTCGTATTTGATAAACCGCTAGGCTCCATGCTGGACTCCATTCAGTGATACATGAGTCCGGCAACTGCCATGCCCTCCGGGAACCGAATGCGGCGGGTATACAAAATGCCATTGATGCCGCATGACTCCATTTCCTGTTCAGACCACGACATCCGGCGTGGTCGCGCCTCCTCCCGGATTTCCTAGATCGCCGGTGCGCGCAGCCGCGCTCGATGCACAGAGCGCCGCGTTGCCGGTTTTTCTCTGCATCAGCCACTTGCAGGCCGTATACAAAAATGCGCGTGTCGGTTTCGCGCTATGCGCGTCACGGGTCGATGATCCGCGCCTGCGCGCCGCAGTCGCTCTGCGTGCCGTGCAATGCCGCGATAGCACCGAGCAGCTGCGCGACGCGCTCCAGCCGTTGCGCGAATCGGCGTCGGTGGCGTCGCGCGCGTCCTACGTGGAACGGCAGCCGCGCGCGTGGCAGCCGAACGTCACCAGCCGCGATGACGACCGAACGCTGCTGGCGAAGTACCGCGAGTGCGAAGGATTGGTCTTGACCTCGCTGCGCGACGCGCTCGATGCCGGCCTGCCCGAACCCTGGTACGCGCTCGTGCACACCTTGTTTTGCGAGGCGATCGCGCAGTACCGGCAGACGGAATCGGCGATCAGTGATCGGTTACCGACGACGAGCGAACGATTTCGAGAACCTGCTCTGGCGGTGTAACGGAAGGCGCGCGTAGCGGAAGCCGAACGGTGAACTCGGCGCCCTTCCCCGCACCGTCACTGGCAGCGACGATCGTGCCGCCGTGCAGTTGCACCAGCGCGCGCGCCAGCGCGAGCCCGATGCCAAGTCCGCCCTGTGAGTCGCGCGATTCACTGTCAATTTGCCGATACATGTCGAACACCGAGGCCAGCTCCGATGGCGCGATGCCGATGCCGTTGTCGCGAATACCGATGCACAACTCGTCGCGTATCCCGTCATTCGCGCGCTTTGCGGTCAGCGCGATGTGACCCCCCTGTGGTGTGTACTTCGCGGCGTTGGTCAGTAGGTTCGAAACCACCTGTTCAATCCGCGACGGATCGACGTCGACCATCAGGTCCGGCTCGGGCATTTGCAACTCCAGCCGATGCCGCATCCGCTCGACCAGGGGCTGAACGCTTTCGACGGCGGCCTGAAGGACCCCCGCGATGGGCACACGCCGCCGCTGCACCCGCAGCTTGTCGGAGTCGATCCGGCTCACATCGCTCAGGTCATCGATCAGGCGCGTGATAAGCGGCAACTGCCGCTCCATCACCTTGCGGGCGCGCTCGACGACCGCCGCGTCGCCTGCCGCCAGCCGCATCAGATCGAGGCCATTGGATATCGGTGCAAGCGGATTGCGCAATTCATGCGCCAGTACCGCGATGAACCGGTCCTTGCGTGCGTCGGCTTCAAGCAGTCGCGCTTCGGCCGTGCGCAACCCGGTCACATCGAGTGCACAACCGACCATACGCACTGCCCTGCCCCCCTCATACGTAATAAGCGAGCGATCGATCAGGTGGATCCAGCGTCCATCGCGATGACGTATCCGGTATTCCACTTCCCTGCGCGGCGCGCGCGACTGGATGGCGAGTTTTTCGACATTGGCCAGGCGCCTCAGATCTTCGGGGTGCACCCGGCTCCTCCACCATTCGACGGTCTGCGGCACCTCGTCAATGTCATGGCCCGTGATCGCACGAAATCCTTGTGAAGGATGGGCGCGACCCGCGGCAAGGTCGACGTCATAGATGAGGCCCGCGACCGCTTCGCCGGCCAGCCTGAATCGCTCTTCGCTGCGTTCGAGTTCGAGGCGATGACGTTGGGCGGCGGTCACGTCCTGAACAGTGCCGCCGCTGCGCAGCGCTTTGTGTTCGCCGTCGACCTCGCCGAAGGCCGTGCGAAACCGCACGCTGATCGAGCGCTCCGGGCTACCGTCGGCGGGCAATATCCGAATGTCGACCCGGCGCCGCTCCGGATCGTCGGAATCGCGGGTCGCATGCTGTGCGTCCCACGCAAGCGGCAGATCATCCGGGTGTGTGCACGCGAGCACGCGCTCGAGCGTCACGCCGGCATCTGGAGCAAATCCGTAAATTTCCTTTGCGCGTGCAGAGAACGTCAGCGCGCTTGTGCGCAGATCGAGATCGAACGTTCCGAGCTCGGCCGCGTCGAGCGCCAGTGTCAGCCGCTCTTCGCTCGCGCGCAGTTGCGCGCGCGTTGTTTCGATGGCGTCGATGTCGGTTGCACATCCGAACCAGCGCTCGATGTTGCCGTCAGCATCGAGCACCGGAACGGCACGCACCATGAACCAGCGCCACACGCCGTCGGCGCCGCGAATACGCTCCCTCGCCTCGCACATCGAAAGCGTTGCCTGCGCGCGTTGCCACGCATCTTTGGCGGCCTCGAGATCGTCGCGGTGGATCGAGTCGATCCAGCGGAATCCGGCGATCTCGTCCACACGCTTACCCGAGTACTCGGTCCAGCGCCGGTTCGCGTATTCGCAAGCTCCGTTGGCGGCGCTGATGAACAGGATGTCGGGGACCGTCTCAGCCATTGTTGCGAAACGCCGCTCGCTTTCGCGTAAGGAACGTTCGGCGGCCTCCGCGCGCGCCAGACTCTGTCGCAGCTCGCTGGCCCGCGTCTCAGCGCGGCTCCGCGAAGCGCGCAGTTTTGCAATCAGCCATACAAGCCCGATGCCGACCGCGAGGAACTGCGCGTACCGCATCACGTCGTCCGGCCGCACGATGTCAAAAGTGCTGGGTGTTTCAAGCGTCAGGGGCGCAACCACTGCCGTAATGGCGAGTGACGCCAGCCCGGCCGCCGTTCCTCCATAGGCGCTGCTCAGCGCCACCGCGGCAAGCAGCACGATGAAGCCGAAGGGCGCGCCGAATTGCGGTTGCGCCCAAAGCACGTCGATCGCGATGAGTAGCGCGGTGATCGCGACGGCGCCGAACAGACGCGCTCCAACAACGGCGTTGGTAAGGCTCGCTGGACTCATTCGAGACGGGTGAAGGGCGCGAAATATTTTCAATTGTAGGAACGACTACTCGCGAAGCAAGGCTCGCACGTTGCTCTGAACTAGCGCGTTTGCGACGCGGGCGCGCCGCGCGCCGCAGCGGGCATTTAGATTGCCGATTTCACGGTGGCGATACCCTCGCCCTCCTCCCATTAGCCCCGCGCGACGCGGGGCATTTTTTTTCATTCACACAACGACGACGCATTTTTTGCTTCGACTCCCACCTACCGCTTCAACTTTCGCGGCACACCGGTTGCTGAAAGAGCGCACGGCCGGCGCCGTCGGTTCGTACAACCACCTTTGTTTGGAGCAAGTCCATGAGCAGCAAGCAACCGCAAAATCCCCCAATGGAAGAGCCCTACCTGCCAGACGACGATCAGGACAAATTGACCGGCGGAAGTCCGCGGGCCGCAAACCCCGGGCGGAAACAGAACCCTGACGAGCAGCAGGACGAGAAACACTCGAACAACGAGCCCGACCAGGAATCTCCGGAGGCTCGAAATCCGGGCGTGTTGGGCGGCACCGATACGGCGCTGGACGACGAACGTAACGACGATCCGCTGACCGATCGCCAGATCGGCAACGACAACGAGCAGCGCGCCAAGAAACCGTCCTTTGACCGGCGTGGCTAAGAAGCCCCGGGTGGCCGGCGCCGCGCGCCGGCGGTCGACTCTTCACCGTTCGCGCGTCGTCTGGAAAGGCGCCATCGAATTCGGGCTGGTCCACATCCCGGTCGCACTGCGCACAGCAGCCCGCGACGCCTCGCTCGACTTCGATTGGCTCGACAAACGCGACATGGCGCCGGTGGGGTATCAACGCATCAACAAGCGCACCGGAGCGGCGATCGAGGACGCAAACGTCGTCAAGGGCTACGAGTATGCCAAGGGCGAATACGTCGTCCTGGCGGACGCGGATTTCAAGAAAGCAAATCCGGCCGCCACCCAAACCGTCGAGATTCTCGCTTTCGTCGACGCCGCCGGCATCGACCCACGTTACTTCGTCACGCCGTACTACCTCGAGCCTGGCAAGCGCGGCGAACGCGGCTACGCACTGCTGCGCGAGGTGTTGCGCAAGTCGAATCGCGTCGGCCTGGCGAAGGTTGTGATCCACGCGAAGCAGCATTTGGCCGCGGTACTCGTGCACGGGCCGCACCTGATGCTGAACACGATGCGTTTTGCGGACAGCGTGCTTGCGCCGGACGGCGTTGTGGTTCCGGGCGGCGATCTGAAATCGGTTCGGGTCGGCGCGCGCGAGCTGCAGATGGCCGAGCGGCTCGTCGAAGAAATGACAACTCCCTTCGAGCCGGACGATTATCAGGACACGTATCGAAATGATCTGCTCGCGATGATCGATGCGAAGGTCAAGTCCGGCGATTCCCACGCGTTGACAGAGGCCGATGCGCCGCCGCGCAAGTCAGCGCAGGTGATCGATCTGATGTCCGCGCTGCGGGCGAGCCTTGCACGCGGCGAGAAGCGGCCCACTGCCGCGAACGAAGCGCGCGCGGCGCGCGATCATCGGACGAATGCCCGCAAGCCGGCAACGAAAGCAAGAACGGCGCGGCGCAAGGCGGCGTGAAACCTCTCCGCGTCACGCACGGTGAACGCGTGGTCTTTCCGCGCGCGCAGATCTCCAAGCTCGAGGTCGTACGCGGCGTCGAACTATTGGCGCCGTACTTGTTTCCGCACATCGATGGCCGGCCGCTTGCGCTGGTGCGCTGTCCCGAAGGCATCCGTGGCGAATGCTTTTTTCAGAAGCATCTGCGGTCGCGACCGCCCGCCGGAGTCAGCACGATCGCGGCCGGCGGCGATCAGCACATCGTTGTAACGCGCATCGAGGGGATTGCCGCTCTGGCGCAGTACGGGGCGCTGGAAATGCACTCCTGGGGCGCGCGCTCGCCGCGCATCGATCGTCCGGATCAGCTCACGCTCGACTTCGATCCGGACCCGAAACTCGCCTGGCCCCGCGTACTGGAGGCCGCGCTGGCTGCGCGCACCTTGCTCGAGCAACTTGGACTCGCGGCATTCGTGAAGACGACCGGCGGCAAGGGGCTGCACGTTGTGACGCCATTAAGACCGGCACGACCGTGGAGCGAGGTGAAGGCGTTCGCGCGAGGGCTGGCCCAGACTCTTGTTGGCGCCGCGCCCGAGCGGTTTACCGCGCTGCTGTCGAAAGACAAGCGCAGGGGAAAGATCTTTGTCGACTACTTGCGCAACGGCGAAGGCGCCACGGCGATTGCGCCCTATTCGCTACGCGCACGCGAAGGCGCCCCGGTCGCGATTCCATGGGCCTGGGATGTGCTGGACGCCGGTCGAGACGTACGCGGCGCCGTGATCAATCTGCGCAACGTCGGCGAACACCTTGCCGCCGCGCAAGCGGCCTGGTCCGATTTCGATGCCCAGCGGCGTGCGATCACAAGTGCGATGAGAAAGACGGTCGGCTTGTAGCCCAGTGGCATTGATCGATCGTCAATCCTTTTTCACCACGCTGACCGTCCCGTCCGATTCCATCGTCGCAGCTTTGACCCGCTGCACATCATCGACGCCCTTTTCGCGCAACATGGCGAGCAGGTCTTTGACCGTCAGAAATTCCTTGCGCAGATTGCGATGCTTGATCTGGCCGTCGACAACGAGCGGAAGTGGGCGCGGCTGCAACAACCGGTGCAGCGTCTCCGAGCGGTAGGTGGCCCAGTCGAGCAGCAGATTCCAGCCGATGATGGTGCTCACCAGCAAGATGCCTTCGGCCACCGTTTCGTAGCCCCCGCTCATCGCGTTTTGCGCGGCGTCGGCGATCAGCACCAGCAGAAGCACGTCGGCGATCGCGATTGACCCGACTTCGCGTCGCAGGACGACGCGAAATACGAGGAAGAGAAACCAGTAGATCGCCGTGCCGCGGATCACCAGTTCGAGCGGGCTGACATTGAATGCAAAGAGGTCGGACCACAGGGTATTCAAGAGCTCATCTCGTCCCTGCGTCGGCGCTCGGCGGCGGCTCGCGACGAGGTTTTCGATCGAGTGAAGTCTGGGCGATCACCGCCAGCATGAACGCCGCGAGCAGCGGCGACGGCGCGCGCAGTCTCGTCGCCCCAACGACCTCGGATCTGTCCAATGCGCCCATACGAGGCCCGACGTTACTGGTGCGCACGGCGGGCGCGCGCGCTTGTTCGATCGCGTTGGTTGGCGCGAGCGGCGGCGCCGGTGGCTGGGCACGCGCGCGATCGGCGGTCACGAGCACGCCCAGGAAAAACGCGAGAGCGCCCGCAAACGCCACTGGCAGTCGGCACATTGTTGGACCCTTTCTACGCGGCCCAACCCTCTTCCCTGAATCCGCCTCCTTGGCAGAAAGCGGCAACCAATGATTCTTGCTATTCGCCACCCATCCGTTCGCCGATCTGACTGGCTGGCGTGGCGCTCGGGCGATCCTCCGACACTACGCTCGCCGCATGTGGCATCGTTGCGGTGTTCGGCAGTGCGCCGCCTTCGCCTTCCCAGCGCGTCTTTTCCGCTGCGCCGATTCGATCCACGCGCCGAGCCGATGACCGCTTGTAACCCTTGTATGCAAGGTAGCCGGCTCCGGCCACCAGTCCTGCTTTGATCAACGCATTCATTGCAATCTCCTGGTTAGTTCCGGGTGCGGCGCAGCCGCGCGACATCAAAGCCGCGAGCGGCGGCGCGCGCCACCAGATCGTCGAACTCGTGCCGCTCGAGCCTTGGCTTGCGCGACAGAATCCATAGATCGCGCCGATCGGGAGTGCCGACCAGCGCGGAGTCATAGTCAGCTCCGACCTCGAGAATCCAGTAGTCAGACCATACGAGTGGAAACCACTGTGGCAACCATTGAAGCCATGTTGGCGCGTACGACAGTTTGAGTCGCGCGTTGCTGGAGCGATCAGCCACGCGTGCCGTGCCAACGGTCTGCAGCACTGTGCCGTCGCTGCGTCGACACCGGCTTACAACCTCGATGCCGCGGTCGCGCATCCGATAGTCCGCGGTGACATCGGCGCCGCACGCGCGTTGATGATGCGTGGGCAATCGCGCGACTTCGTACCAGTGGCCGAGAAAACGGTGCAGGTCGACAAACACCGGCACCGCCGGCGGATCACGCGTCGCCAACGCCAGCAACGGGCCCGCCAGCGTAACCAGTAGTGTGGCTGCCTGCGGACCCAGGATTGGCGCCAGCACCGGAAGCAGGGCTTGAGGCGCGGGTCGAATACGCGGCGATGACCGGCCGCGGTTCGTTCCGCGCAGGGCCATCAGCAGGCTGATGGCGGCAGCGCCGGCGGCGATAAACGGCAATATCCGGCGCGCTCGCGCCCGCAGAAGCGTTGCGCGATCGCGCAGCACGATGCCGTGCGCACGTACGCGCTCGTCCGCCGCACTCAGGTTGCGCTCCGCGCGCTGGATGTCCAACGTAAGCGCGGTGCGCGAAGTGGTGAGCGCACCCATCACGGCTCTTGCGTTTGCGGCACAGGCCGTCGCGCCGGACGCACCGAGGGCACCGGTGCACCGCCTTCGCTGCTACTCGCCGGGCGCAATCGACGCAGCGTTGCAGGAAACCCGAGGTGGGCCGCGAGTTGGCGCAGCCGCGCCACCATTGCCCACGCACCGGTCAGGTTCAGCAGCACCATCACCAGCAGTGCAAACGCGAGATTCATGCCGGCGTACATCAACAGCACGACTACCAGCGCCGCGAGCCCGAGCCAGGCGGTCAGCACCAGCGTCGCGGCCAGAACGCCGAACATCAGCATTTCGGCCAGCGCGAGTCCGGCGCGGCGCGCCTCGAGCGCGAATAGCTGTGCGCGCCCCGCGAGAGCATCGCGCAGCGCGTCGATCAGCGCGCCGGCCTCCGACGCGAGCGACTTGCCCGCACTGTCGGAACCCGCCACTCCCGCATCGCCCGGAACCGCGGCCATGGCGTCAACGCAGCCAGCGAGAGAGCGCCATCCCGGCAACGACCGCGATCGCAATCGTGGTCAACGGCCGTTCGCGCACGTAGTCGCGCATCGACGCGGTCCATTCTTCCTGCAATTCGGTGAGCTCATCGACCTTCGCACTGACGTTGCCCTGCAAGTGCTGCCCCTGCGAACGCAGCCGGTCAACGGCCGGTCCGGCAGTTTCCGCCACGCGATCGACCGCTTGATGCGCGGAACGCGCCAGTTTGTCGACCATTCGGTCGCCGTTGTGCCCGGCGGGGTCATAGCTTGTCGTTTGTTCCATCGTTGGACCTCAATTGAAAAAAATGCGCGGCTGCTTGAGCCGCGCCGGATTGAAGGAAGATTAGCGAGCGCGACCGCGTGTAAACAGATTGACGATCGCCAAAAGAATCACCGCTCCCAGAAGAGAGATGAATACGGAGCCGATACTGAATCCCTCGTTGATCGTGGCAACACCGAGCAGAGGAGAAAGAACCCAGCCGGCGATCAGTGCACCGACGATACCGACGATGATGTTGAGCAGGATGCCCTGCTGCGCATCGCGCCGCATGATGATGCTGGCGAGCCAGCCCACCACACCGCCGATTACCAACCACAAGATCAGATTGATCATGATGACTGCCTCCAAGAGTGAAAGAAATATTCACACGGTGCAGTTCGCAGCCGGCGAATGTTCACGGTGAAGCAACCCACGTGCCTTTGACTTCCGATCGTATGAAGCGGCGCGACCCGCGTGGCCGTGATTGCGCGTGGCCGTGATTGGTCGTGGCATAGCTCTTGCGGAATGGACTCCCAGCAACACGAAGGAGCTGACGATGATGCGAAACCGCTTCCCCCACCCAGGCATGAACAAAGCGCGCGAAAACTGCGGCGAATTCCAGCTCGCCGAGCTCGGCAGAAATTGCTGGTTGATTGCATGCAACGGTCGCCCAATTGCCGGTGCCGTATTGAGTTCGTTTCGGGCGGCGGCTGACTACGCCGCGGCATTGGCAGAAGCCTCAGGCGCGGCGATGTTTCGAATGACCGTTACGTCGGCACCGCATCGAGCGCCGCACCGCTCTTTCCAACGGCAAAAATTACCGGTTCCGGTGTAGTTGTTGCTCGTTTCGTCCGACGTGCGGTCACGTTTCTCCCGTAAAACTGGCACATGCCATGTAAATGGGCCAGGCACGAGACTTGCGCAGACCGTTGACGCGATCGTGCCCGCGGCTCCCGAGTTGAAGGTGCGACAGAAATCGATTCCATGTCCAACAACAATTCCCTTCACCCTCCATCCTCGGCGCTTGCTTCGGACAGCGCAGGCGTAGCCGAGCGCGCGCAAAACGAAACGCCACGGCTTGCTGGAAGCGCCCCAAATGACAGCGCACCGGAAACCGGAGCTGGCAGTCCCGATTCCACGCGCCTGATTGGCGCGGTTGCGCACGATCTGCGCTCGCCGCTTAACACGATTCGCGGCTGGACTCATCTGCTGCGACAACAGCACGATGAGCTGCCGGCGCTGCACGCGCGGGCGCTGGAAGCGATGGAGCGCAATACCTTGCTGCTGGCGGCGACCATCGAACAGCTGGTTGAGCTTTGGCCGGCGCAGGTCGAACCTCACGTGGGCGCGGCGCCAAAGGCGCTGGACGGTCTTGTCAGGGCTGCCGTCGAGCGGGCGCAACCTTGGGCAGGCTCGCGCAATGTGACACTGGTCGTCGATACGGGCGCCGACAAGACGGCGCTCGCGGGTTTGACACCCGGTCCGGGCAATGCCGATCCGCTTCTGGCGGCGGCGCTTGGCGCGTTGCTGGCTGCGGCGCTCAAGCAGGCCGACAGCGGATCGCTCGCCGACGTGAATCTTGCCGGGCGGCGGATGACGCTGCGTTCGCATCGGACGCGCTCCCCCACCTCGGCGCGCGAGCTGCGCGACGCGCTCGGGCTTGCGAGGAACGGTGACGCGCTCGCACCGTCGCAGCCGTGGCTTTGCCTGGCGCGACGCGTTGTCGAGGACCACAACGGAAGGCTTGCGCTCACGGATTTCGAAGACACGCTGGACCTGACATTCGATTTCGGGTCTGCCAACGAAAATCTGCGCGATGAAGAAAATACCAGCGGCATCGCGCGTCAGGACAACAAGCTGGAAGGGATGCGGGTTGCGATCGTCGATGACGACGACGACAACCGCGAACTGCTGGCGCTGCTGCTGGCCGGATCGGGCGCAACGGTGCAATCGTTTGCCTCGGGCGCCGCAGCGCTGGCTGATCTAACCCACCACAGGGAGGTGGACCTCGTGATTTCCGATCTCAGCATGCCAGGCATGGACGGCTGCACGCTGCTCGAACGCCTGCGCAACAACGAACGCGACGTAGCTGTGCCACCGGTGCTGGCGATTGCCGTCACCAGCCTTGATGGCGCGGATGCGCGCGCGCGCTGTTCCGCAGCCGGTTTCGACGCGCATTTTTCCAAGCCGCTCGATTCCCGCCTGTTGCTCAACGCTGTGCGGCGCATCTACAACCGCATGCAACGCCGCCGCCCGTCTTTCGGGTGATTGCAATGATCCGCTTTCGGCGCGGACGCGCCGCTGGCTGTGACCGGGCGCGCGCGCTCGGCAACACGTTGCCGCGGGAGATCAACGCCTTGACACACAAACTCGTACTGGTGGAAGACAACGATGACGCGCGCGAGATGCTGGCCGCGCTTCTTGGACTTTCGGCCCATGATGTTCACACGGCCGCCGACGGAGAGCAGGGCTTGCGGTTGATCCTCGACACTAAACCCGACATCGCGTTGATTGATATCGGGCTCCCCCGCCTGGACGGCTACGAAGTCGCGCGGCGCGTCCGCGAACAGATTCCGCAGGTAAGACTGGTGGCGTTGACCGGTTACGGTCAGATGAACGATCTCTTGCGCGCAAAAGAAGCCGGCTTTGACCGCCATCTGGTCAAGCCGGTTGATCCCAATAAATTGCAGGAAGCAATTACCGTGTTAGGGAAAATGTCGTCCCGCTTCGTTTCAAAACCGTATGACCTGCATTGACCGAAAGCTGCTTCGAATCGCACGGGCGCGCACAGCCAGCACGAGGGTGAGCACGCCGTACGCGAACGCAACGAGCGCGACCAGCCACAGCATGCTCGTCACGGCGATCGTGGGAGCCACGGCAATCAAGCCTGCCATCGCAAGCGTGAGCATCGCGCTGACGCTGACCACCACGGTGCCGCGCGTCTCGTGCCGCAATTTCCACGCGGCCCAGACCTGCATCAATCCGGCTGCGAGCAGCCACGCGGCCAGCACGATTGCAAAGGCAACCGCCGACGGCTGCGGAAACAGCATGCACACAACGCCCACCACACTGGTCAGCGCCGAGTCGGCCACCGGCCACCACCATTGCGGGCGGTGGCGCCTGCCTTCGAGCGCGCTCGCGATGCCGACAGCTCCGGCGAACAGCAACAGCACTCCGAATACCGCAACCACCAGTTGCGTGGTGAGGTCCGGCATGACGGCCGAGATAGCGGCAAATGCTATGAGGAGCGTGCCGCGGACTGCTAGCGCGGCTGAAGTGTGTTTGAGAGCGGAGAGCATCGCGTCGTTTTCCGGTTGCACGCCCGGCGGGAAAGCCGGCGTGGACCCGTCGCTGCGTGCAATCTGCGTGCCGTCGAATCGAGCCTGGCAGCGCAGCAGACGACTTGCGCTCGGCCGGGCGAAAGGCGCAGGATTTGCAGTCGATCGGCAGGAATTTCCATGGATGGCATTCAAGACAACGGGGGAGTAGATGAGCCACGCACTGATTGTCGATGATGATTTCGATTCGGCCGACATGCTGGCCGAACTGGTTGCGGCGCGCGGTTTCACCGCGCAAACCGCCAATTCCTTGCGCGAGGCGCGCGGGCGCATCGCGCTGCAGATGCCCGATCTGATTCTGCTCGATCTGCAACTGCCCGACGGCAGCGGCATGGAGCTGTGCCGCGACGCCGAGCTGCAAGAAAAAGCCGAGATCGTGCTGATCACCGGTCATGCCAGCCTGGAGACGTCGCTCGAAGCGCTGCGGCTGGGCGCGGCTGACTATCTGATCAAGCCGATTCAGTTGAAACAACTCGAAGGCATCCTGTCGCGCGTGATGCCGCCGGCAACGCTGAACGCCGAGCTGGCCGATCTCGCGAGCGGGGTCGATTCAAGCGGACGCTTCGGCAAGATGGTCGGCGTATCTCCAGAGATGCGCCGCGTGTACGAACAGGTAACGCGAGTGGCGGGGACGGCGGTCAGCGTTTTTGTCACCGGTGAGAGCGGCACCGGCAAGGAGGTGCTCGCGCAGACGATCCACGAGCTCAGCCGCCGCCGCAAGCAGCCGTTTCTCGCGGTGAACTGCGGCGCGTTATCTCCCAATCTGATCGAAAGCGAGTTGTTCGGCCACGAGAAAGGCAGCTTTACCGGTGCGGTGCGCCAACATCGCGGCTTTTTCGAGCAAGCACACGGCGGCACGCTGTTGCTTGACGAGATCACCGAAATGCCGCTGGAGCTTCAGGTCAAGCTGCTGCGCGTGCTGGAAACCGGATCATTCCTGCGCGTGGGCTCGAGCCAGCCGGCGCAGTCCGATGTGCGGATCATCGCTGCAACCAACCGCCAACCTCAGCGCGCGCTGGCCGACGGCAAGCTGCGCGAAGACTTGCTGTATCGATTGAACGTGTTTCCGATTTTCCTGCCACCGCTGCGCGAACGCGCCGACGATATCGAGTTGCTGGCCGAACACTTCCTGAAGGAGATCGGCGATCAGGAAGGGGTCAGCCGCAGCCTGTCCGAGGGTGCGCTGCGCCGTATGCAGGCGTACCACTGGCCCGGTAACGTGCGCGAGTTGCGCAACGCCGTGCAGCGCGCCTGGGTAATGAGCACCGGATCGACGATCAGCGAAGAATGGCTGCCGCTGCAACCGTCCATTGCGATGACGCCTGCCGGCAACGTGTTGACAGTGCGTATCGGGTCACCGCTTGCCGATGTAGAGCGTGAGTTGATTCTCGCAACTCTGGGACACTTCAAGGGACATAAGGAAAAGACCGCCGCCGCGCTCGGCGTCAGCCTGAAGACGCTATACAACCGCCTCAAAGAGTACGGGCGCGAACGCTCGCATGAAGACAGCCATGAGGTGGCGTGAAAAGCAGGATTCAGGATTCGGGATTCAGGATTGAGTCGCTGGGTGCAAGTTCTACACCGCCCGCCGTGACGATGCACGGCCTGTTCGATCCTGAATCCTGAATCCTGCATCCTGAATCCTGCTTTTCACGGGCACATCCGTTGCTGGACTCCTGGCATCACCAGGAGATCCGCGATGTTGCTTGTACACGCCGAGTGGGTGCCGCCGGAACCAACGACGCCACCCCCCGAGCAGCCTAAACCGATCCAACCACGTCCTATCCGTGAGCCCGGGGACGAGCCGCCACCGAGCGTGCAAGACCCGGTGATCGATAACCCGCGTACCCCGCCCGATCCGGGCAGTTCCGAACAGCAGGCCTCCGCGCTTTGCTGACTTCTCAACCACAAAAGGAGCCGTCGATGAAAATTCGCACTCAAGTTGCTTTGCTTCCATTCCTCGCCGCTGCGTTACTTGCCTGCAGCCCACAAGATCGCCGCGATGTCGCCGATTCGACGCGCGACACGGCGAAGACCGTCGGCAGCGCCACCGAGCGTGCGGCCGGGAACGTGGCAAGTTCCGCCACCGACGCGACGGTGACTGCCAAGGTCAAGGCGCAATTGCTCGCCGACGATCAGATCAAGGGCACCCGCATCGACGTCGATACGAGCAACGGCGCAGTGACGCTGAACGGCTCTGTTGCCAGCCCCACGCAGAAGCAACGCGCGGAACAGCTCGCGATGAACGTCGAAGGCGTGAAGCGCGTACAAAACAACCTGTCAACGACAGCAAAATAACGATCCGTCCGACCGGCAAGGCGGACGCCGGCGCCCGGCCGGGTTGGCGTCCGTCTTTTTCGCCTACTCGTTGCAGGCGCTACACCGTCGCGACAGCTGTACGAGCACGGCTCAAGCACGGCTAGACTGAATGCGTGCCAACCCCGTTTGCCAAATTCTGCTCGGTCTGCGGCGTCGCCGTGGTTCGCCGGGTACCCGCCGGCGACAATCGCGAGCGCGCATGCTGCGATAACTGCGGAACGATCCACTACGTCAACCCGCGCCCGGTAGTCGGCGCCATTCCAGTCTGGGAAACCCAGGTACTCCTCTGCAAGCGCGCGATCGAGCCGCGCTACGGCAAATGGACCTTGCCGGCGGGGTTCATGGAACTGGGCGAGACCTGCGCAGCCGGCGCTGCGCGAGAAACTCTGGAAGAAGCCGGCGCACGGGTGCGTCTTGGTCCCTTGTTTTCGATGATCGATGTTCCGCATGTGGAGCAAGTCCACATTTTTTTTCGCGCCGAGCTTGTGGACACCGCCTTTGCGCCCGGAGCGGAAAGCCTCGAAGCGCGCCTTTTCAGCGAACCCGACGTGCCGTGGGACAAGCTTGCTTTTCGCACGGTATCGACGACGCTGCGACTGTATTTCGAGGATCGCAAGCGCGGCGATTTCGGCGTGCACACACGCGAGATCGCCGGCTTGGCGAGCGCCCCGCGTGCATGATCGCCTGGCTGCGTGAAGACGAAGCGTTTCCCGCGGTGGACCGCGCCTTGCGAGCGCCCAATGGACTGCTCGCCGCCTCCGGCGCGCTGACTCCGGCGATGCTGCGTGCTGCCTACCAGCACGGCATATTTCCGTGGTCGAGCGACGGCGAACCCGTGTTGTGGTGGTCGCCCGACCCGCGACTTGTTCTCTTTACGAATGAGTTGAAGATTGCCCGCTCCTTTCGCAAGCGGCTTGCAATGGTCGCTCGCGGCGAGGAGTTCACCTTGCGCGTCGATGCCGCATTCGAACGGGTGATGCGCGCCTGCGCTGCGCCGCGGTCCGGGCAGGACGGCACATGGATCACTGCGGCTGTCATCGACGGTTACGTCGCTCTGCACCGGCAAGGTCTCGCACACTCTGTCGAGCTCTGGCGCGCCGACACGCTGGTCGGGGGTCTGTACGGCGTTGCGCTCGGCCGCATGTTCTTCGGTGAATCCATGTTCAGCCGGGAGCGCGACAGCTCGAAAATAGCGCTCGCAGCACTGGTGCGCCTGCTGGCACGCGAAGGAGTGCGGCTTGTCGATTGCCAGCAGAACACCAGGCATCTGATATCGCTCGGCGCACGCGAGATCACTCGCAGCGAGTTCTGCGAGCACGTGGCTAGAGCTTCCGCAGAGCCCGCAATCGATTGGGAGTGTTACGCTCGCGAGAGCCAAAACTCGCTGCTGGCGGAGCAACTTCAGGCAAACGACGGCTGAGGAACGAGGCAGGAATTT
>Ga0187892_10007317_pt1 | contig 15797 bp, 15 predicted proteins | sample MA1701073metaG_FD_139345 | JGI IMG/M metagenome (GOLD analysis project Ga0187892, IMG submission 139345) | Bio-ooze microbial communities from a basaltic lava cave in the Kipuka Kanohina Cave System on the Island of Hawaii, USA - MA170107-3 metaG ... | reverse complement strand
TTGATCATCGTTTCGGCCACCGGACAGAAAAATGTAAGACAGAAAAATAGAAGGAGATGCCATTTTTCTGTCTCACATTTTTCTGTCTGGTGGTCTCCTGGCCGAAACGACGATCAAAGCCCTGTTGAAGAGCTCGATGAGGAAGCGCCAGGTCGCTACCGCTCCCTGTACCGTACCGCTCGCTCACGACCGTTTTTGCTTCCCTCCTCTGCGGCTTTCCGCTCGCCACTCGCCTGTGGTAAAAAAGGGTTCCCATTTGCGACGCGCACTGATTAAAACCCGCTCCCTTTCAGCACAGACAATGGCCGAAATCACCAAGCTCAACCCGCAACCCCGCGCCATCCGCGCCGACGACATGGTCGCGGAAATCAAGCGTCAAATGGGCGACCAACTGATCTCCGCCATCTACGGCGACCGCATCCGCGCATTTCGCACGCGCAGCTACCAACTCAACGCCCCGGCGAAAAAAGCCGAAGTGGAAGTGATGCACACGCTCCTGGGCGTCGAATTGAAGATCGGCAGGCGGAGGCTGCTCTGCCCCGACCTGGCCACCGCGCGATATTTGTCGGTGTTTGCGAAATTGGGCGTGGCCGAAGTCGCAGTGCCTTACGACATCACGCAGATTTCGCGTCTGGCCGACGACCTGGAATCGTCGTGGTATCGAATGCTGATGCTGATCGAACATCTGACCGCCGAACGCGGCGCGCGCTTGCGCAACAAAGTGCGCGCAAATCTGATTGCGGTCGAACGCGACGAAATCATCGCTGCGGGCGCAGGCCCCGCCATCCCGCAATTCATCCAAAACACAAAACAGAGAAAGGCGAAGCCTTGATGAAAATACTGCTCGTCATCACACTGATCATAAACTCGTTCGCGCAATCCGCTCCCGCTCCGCCGCCCGCGCTCGATCAACTCAAAGCTCAAAAATTCATCGTTATGACGCTCGATGGCAAGCGCGTCGAATTGAATAAACTGCTCGGCGAAGGCAAACCAGTCGTGCTGGATTTCTGGGCCACGTGGTGCGGCCCGTGCCGGCAGGAGATTCCGCATTTGAAAGAACTGGCCGAAAAATACCGCAAGGATGGACTCGTGGTGATCGGGCTGAACCTCGAAGACCCGACGAAGGATCGCCAGGCGGTGAAGGATTTCGTCCGCGAATTTGCGATGAATTACCAGACCGTGTTCTCTCCCCCGCAAATCTACCAGTTCTTCAACAACGGCTCGACTTCATACCGCATGCCGCAAACCTACGTCTTCGACGCCGACGGCAAGCTCATCCGGCGGCTGGTCGGTTACAACCTGGGCATCGGCAAAGAGACTTTGAATAAAGCCGTCGAGCAGGCGGTTCGCGGCGGACAGAACAAGCCACAGCGGGATTGATTGACGGCCGACGAACAGATTTCAGTCGGGTTCTTTACGTTGGCGTTTTTACCTCATCGCTTGCCTCTTGTTGTATTGCTTCGGTTAAGCGGAGTAGGATAAGGCCACACCGGAACGAGAAAGGGAAAACACAATGATCGTCGCTGAAAAGATCATCGCCGAAAAATTCACTTCCGCAGACCTCGCCTTGATGCCGGATGACGGCAAGCGGAGAGAGATCATCGAAGGAGAACTCTACGTGTCCAGAGCGCCGGGTTATGAACACCAGTATAGCTGCGGTCGTCTCTTCAAATTTATTGACGACTGGAATGAAGAAACGGGATTGGGGGCGGTCTTTGTAGGACCAGGCTTGGTCTTCGCCGATGATGACGACGTGATCCCGGATGTCATCTGGATCAGCCGCGAAAGATTCGAGCGCGGCAGGGACGAGGCTGGCCACTTTATCGTTGCGCCTGAGCTGGTTGTCGAAGTGCTCTCTCTCGGCAAAGCAAACGAAGACCGCGACCGAAAGGCAAAACTGAAACTCTATGGCCGTCGTGGTGTCCGAGAGTATTGGATCCTGAACTGGTTTCAGCGAAATGTCGAAATATACCGGCGCAAATACGGCCGCTTGCAACATTTCGTGACGCTGAACGCTACGGACGAAATCACGTCGCCGTTGCTGCCCGGATTTTCCCGCCAGGTCAAATCGTTCTTCTTCACGCTGCCAATGTAGCCACGCTGACTTCTCGCAGGAGATTCCGCACGAAAGCCGTCGAACAGGCGGTTCGCAGCAGACAGAACAAACCCAAACAGGATTGATTGAACGTAACCGGGATTGCGATGCCCTCTACGCTGTCTTCGTAAAGAAAAGTGATATCAAAGGTGAGTGTCTCCGGCATTCAGACTCCGACGAAGACCGGTTCATCCGGGCTGGGGATATAAACGATCAGCGGCAAATACGCGCCATCGGCTTTAGCGGCATCGGCCACTTCTTTTTCAGTTTCGCCGGCAGCGATCAAACGGTCGCCGTCGAGCGCAACCCATTTTCCGGCATACTCCGACTTGTGGGCAGCCAGCCACCGGCGGTTCGGTTCCGGGTCCGGCTCCGGCACAGGGAGCCGCTCCACTTCTCCTGGCGCAGTCGCGCTCGAAAACGCCGCCCGCTGTCTTGCCTTCACGACCAAGGGAAGGCCGGGCAATTGCGTGCCGCCCCAGAGCAGGTCGTGTTTATTTCCGTGCTTGCGGTAAGTGCGCGCGGCGTCGGCGACGCGGCGGTACATCTCGCGCGATTCGGCCTCGGTCTCCACCCAAGCGCTCATCCGGTCCCACTGCCGGATCAGGCTTTCGTGCGAGATGTCAATCAGCGGGTCGGCGTCATCGGTCAGCGTCAGGAACGAACGGCCTCCGCCTCGGAACCGTTCGATAATCTTCAGAATGGTTTCGTGGCTGGCGCCGGTGATGGCGACGATTTCGCTCAAGTGCGCGGGGCGACGGACGCGGCGGTTGCGCGCGTCGGTGTCAGTCAGAGCCTGGAACATCCGCTCGGTGATCTTCAACTCCTCTTCGCTCATTCCATCGAGCGCGGCTTCAGCGTCTTTCGAGAGCGCGTCGTTGATCCCACCAGCGGCTTCGTAATGCGGCAAATCAACCTGACCGGATTGCGGATTGGGGATTGCGGATTGCGGATCGTCGTCTCGCCCCGTCGTCTCTTCTCCCGCTCTCCCCGTCGCCCCCTCTCCCCCTCTCCCCTTCTCCCACTCTTCCCACGTGCGCATCAGCGCGTGCTGCATCACTGGCAGTTGATCCGATTTGTCGCCCACGTCGTTGAGCGCGCGGTCGAGCAAGCGCGGAGCGATCGCGCCGCCGAACAGCCGGATCGGGCCTTCGATGGCTTGCTGGCGCTGCTGGCGGGTCAGGCGCGGCACCAGATACTGGCTGCGGTTCATCGCTTCGGGCAGGCCGTAAAAGTTGTCGCAATCGCCCAGGAAATCCGACCGCATGGTCATCACGACGTAGATCGGCAATTTACGCTGTTCGCTCAGGGCGAGCATGATCGAGACGAAATCTTCGGCTTCGGCGCGCTGCTGCGGTTTGCCCGATTCGACGCCGAACCGGAAGATTTCTTCAAACTGGTCTACGAGCAGCAGCAGGTTGGACGAATCGTACAGCGCGGGCGCGAGCCGCATCAGGATCGCTTCGGCGCCGAACTGACCGATATTTTCGACCAGGCGCTCGACTTCCTGATCGTCCACGCCGCCGGATAGCGCGCCGAGCAGCGTTGCGGCAAGATTCCTGATCGGCCCGTCGCCCGGTTTCATCACGGCCACGCGCCATTGATCCAGGTCTTCAATCAAGAAACCCGCTTTGAGTTTGGGGATCAACCCGGCCCGGATGAGCGAGGATTTGCCGCAGCCGGAACTCCCCACGACGGCGATGAAATGCGTGCGATGGAGTTGTTGCAACAATTCAACGGTCTGTTCGCGGCGGCCAAAGAAGAGCAACGCTTCGTCGCTGTCGAACGGTCGCAAGCCGACAAACGGGCTGGGCGGGAAGGCGTTCGCTTCAGCCGGTGTCGTGGTCGAATTGTCGGTTATGGTTTCCATCGGTACTGTTGGTCGTGGCAGTAGCCCGACCGTGAGGGAGGGCGTGGCGCCACACCCACGCCCTCCCTCACGGTCGGGCTACTGCCACATCTCCATAAACTGCGGGTCGGACAAATCCCGACTGTCGAATTCGTAAACCGGCAGGAACGGCAGTTTGAATTTGCCGTTGGCCGATTTGCTGCGCGGCGGCGCGAAATAGACGCAGCAGCTTTTCAGCGGATGATTCGCTGTGATAGCGAATTTCACCGCGTCGCCCAACCGTTCGCGCACCCAATCTTCGGCCACGTCGCCGAAGACGATGATCACACGATCCACCTGCTTCAACGTTTGCTCGAAGATTCCAACGCTCTTGACCGGCTCGTCGCCTTCGGAATGCAGGTGAAGCCGAATCTTCCGTTCGGTCAGCGCGCGGCCCAGTTCGAACGCGTGCAACTGGTCTTTCAGGTGCGTTTCCAGCAACACGGCGGCTGAGCCGTTTCCCTTCGCCGATTCCTGTTTCGATTGTTCCAACCGGTTGATGATTTCGTTCGTGATCACGGTCTGCGATTCGCGGATGAATTTGTAGCCGGTTCGGTCGCGCTTGCCGTTTTCAAGTTGATCGAGGAACGCGCGATGAGCCTCGTCTTCGATTGTTTTGATGTCGAGCGATTGCGGAACCCAGATCATCTGCGCCTTCGCCCGCTGCAATCCCAATTCGACCTGGCGCTGCGGATAGGTCTTTTCGCCGCCGCCGTCAATCTCGCGCCCCGGCCAACCGTCGAGCAGATGAACGGAAAGATGCGCGCCGCCGAGTTCGGCGATGACCTGCTGGTCGTGCTCGCCGGACTGGTAAGGCGGAGGGATTGGCGCGACGAGATTGACGCCCCGCTGCATCAATTCGTTCGAGATGCGGCGGCGCAGCGTGCGCAGCGAATCGGCGGTGTCGGCCAGGAAGACCGTGAAACCGTTATTTTTTTGTTTGATTGGCGGAGCGGGCGGCGCGCCGGGCGTTTTCTCAAGTTGCGCTTTGAACGCTTCGAGCGTGGCGTGAATCGCCTCGCACAACTGGCGCATCTGCGATCTGAAAGGCTTTTCGTTCGGGTCGTGCGGATAGCCGACCTGATCGTCGCGTTCGGCGTCGTGGAAAGATTGACCGCTCGTGCCCGCGAAATCTTCAGGCCACTTGGCGTAGTGAATGTTTGTGAGCAGAACGTTGAAAAGCCGCAACCGGTCGCCGACATTCATGGCGTTCGTGTTCTTTTCTCGAAACCATCGCAGTTCTTTGCGGCAGTAGTCAGATTCAAGGTATCCCTTCGAGTTCAGCACGATGAAAAGCGCCGAAGCGTTGATCGCATTCCGGATGGTCTGGTCGAAGAGATGATTGCCCTGCAACCGGCGGCGGTCGCGCCAGATTCGCGCCACGCCCATTCGCCCGATGAGCTTGCTCAACTCCATCTCCAGTTGTTTTTGAAACAGTTCGACCCAGCCGTCCTGATCGTCAACGTGCGAGTAGCTGATGAAGATGTCGTGCTCGAACCCGGGCAAATAGGCCATAAGACTTTTTCCTGGACGCGGCAGAGTCGAGGTACTTCAGGGCCAGATTTCGCGCGGGAGAATAACACCATCAATGGTGAGCAACAATGGTTGGATACGTGGTGGAGATGTCACAGCCGAACCACGTTGAAGCCTTCCTTGTATGCAGCATCAGACAGCCGGGTGTCCGCGCAGATAAAAGCGCGTCCGTTCGGATAATTACCACACCACACCAGCGCCGAAGCCAATTGCAGCGCGTCGGCGGCTCGCAACGGATGCGTTCGCAACAACCGCTCGGCGGCTTGGCGTACTTCATCTGACGGCAAAATTTCGTTCCACTTGTGGCGCAACGATTCCAGAGCCTTGACCGCTGTCTGGCTATCCTTGGCCGTCAATCCACCCTCGCGCGTCAGGCGATAGATGCCGCTGAAGGCTTCGATACCGGTTCCCCACCAGACGATCTGCGTGTCGTAGACGCGGGCGGATTGCCGGGCGGCGGTTGATTGTGGCTGTTGGCAGCAGAGTGGGATGATTGCGCTGCTGTCCCAGAAGGCTGGAGTGGGCTGAGCGCGCGCTGGGGAACGCGGCTTTTTAGTCTTCATTTCGCTCCTCGTCCATCAACCATTGCAGCACATTCTGCGCTTTAATGGCGCGGGTCTTCACGCGCGGAAGTTTCAGCTTCCAGTAATCGTCGTCAATTGGGCCTTTGCCCAGGCGGATTTTGCCCTGCGCCGCCAGTCTCAATAGCTCATCACCTGGGGTCTCGGTTCCGTTGAGCGGCACGAGGCGCGCGACGGCGAGGTTGCGGTCTCTGATGATGATCTCTTTGCCGGCTTTCACCTGTTCGATGTAGCGGGACAGGTTGTTCTTCAGTTCGGCGATGTTGACGCTATGCATTGATTGTTCCTCAGCTTTCTGCGCCGATTTGTTCGGCGCGTGGCCATTATAGCCTCTTTGTCCTGATCCGCCAGACAAAGGCTGGTAATGGCCACGCTCATCAGGTCGCGTTAGAACAACAGCTTCAACCCAAACTGAATCCGTCGCGGGCTATCAGCCGAATACAGCCTGCCGAACGACGGCGAGCCGACGAAGTTATCCGGCAAACCGAAATTCGGATGGTTGAACAGATTGAAGAACTCCGCGCGGAATTGAATCGCCAACTCTTCCCTGATCGTGGTGTTCTTGACCAGCGAGAAGTTCACGTTCTTGTAACTCGGCCCGTCCAGGATGTTGCGCCCTGCGTTGCCGAATCTGCCGAAGGGCGGGATGACGAAAGCAGCGGTGTTGAACCACCGCTCCGGCGTCGGGTTGTCCAATCTGGCTGATCCGACCAGGTTTGGCCGGTCGTTGCCCAAAAAGCCCAGGTTCGAGATGCCGGTGTTGCTGTTATCGAATTCGGGCAACAGCGCGACGGTGAATGGCCGGCCAGTTTGCAGAGTAATCACGCCGTAAGTCTGCCAGCCCGTAACCAGAGCCGTCACCCAACCAGCGTTGCTGAGCAGGCTCTTCCCTTTGCCGAACGGCAGGTCGTAGGCGTAGCTCAGCGAAAAGCGATGGCGCACATCGAAACCAGACCGACCTCTCTCTGCCCGCAGGTTGTAGCTGTTCTGCGGATAGTTCGGATCGCCCAGGCTGGCGAAGATGCCCGAAGCGTTGTCGAGCGATTTGCCCCAAGTGTAGGCGCCAAGCAGCGACAAACCAAAAGCCAATCGTTGTTGCACGCGCGCCTGGAGGCTGTGGTAACTGGAATCGGCGCTGCCTTCCTGCTGCGTGATTTCGCCGAAGAGCGGATTGGGGCGCAGATTGGGTTGACGCGGGCTGGCCTGCGGTTGATTGATGTCGCGCGAGGCGAGCAGCTTCGTGCCCTTCGATCCGACATAGGCTACTTCGGCGACAGTATTGCCGCCGAGTTGTCGCTGCACGCTCAAATTCCAATGCTGCGTGTACGATGTGCGCAGATTGCGGTCGAAGGCGAAGGCCGACGGCGGCGACATGCTCGGCGTGTTGAACGGGAACGGATTGAAGACCGTCAGCGGCGCTTGCTCATTTTGGAAGTAGAAGCGGAAGTCGAAATAAGGCGCGTTGAAGAACAAGCCTTCGCCCGGCGCGAGCGGCGACTGGTCGTAGTAAACACCATAGCCGGCGCGCACAATCGTCGCGCTGTCTTTGCCGAGCGCCCAAGCCAGACCGAGTCGCGGCGCGAAATTGTTCTTGTCCGCTTCGTATCCACCGCGCGGGGCGCCGCCCGTGCCGACCTGAACCAGTCTGCCGGTCGCCGGGTCGTAAATGTTGGCGCGGTCTTTGGTATCAACCGGCGGCGAGTTGTATTCGTAGCGCAGCCCGGCAGACAGCGTCAGGCGCGGAGTGATGCGGTAGCTGTCGTTGACGAACAGGTTGTAGCTTTCAGTGCGCAGGTGCTGCTGGTTGTCCAGCCGCGCGCCGCCCGTCACCAGCGGCAGTCCCAGCAGCAGATTGGCCAGCGCGTTGCCGGTGATGAATGGGAAAACCGTCGGCGTCCCGTCGGGCAAAGTGAAGGACACCTGGCCGGGGAAAGTGAACAGGCCGCGCGATTGCACGTCGCGGAAGGCGCTCTGCTGTGTGTAGCGGAAATCGAAGCCGAATTTCAGCAGATGCGCAGCGCGCGTGTAAGTCGCCGTGTCGAGGAACTGGAAGACGTTGGTCGCGCTGTCTTGCGGGTTGTTGTATTCGTGACCGAGCGGCGAATAGCCGGTGACGCGAATGAAACTCAAACCGAAATCGCGCGGGTTGTTTGAAAGCTCCGGCAGACCGACCTGTCGGTTGACGCTGACGCCCGGATTTTCGATCAGCACCTGGTTGCCCACGCGGTTGAAGGCCACGCGCGCGTCGTTGATCAGACGCGGCGAAAAGACGTGAGCTTCGTTGAGCATCAGGTTCTGGCCGCGCCGGAGCACGCTGTTGCCGTAGCCGGGGACGAAGACCTGAGTCACGCCTGAAAAAGGCTCGAAGAGGTTGCGGTCGGTCAGGCTGTAGCGCGCGGAGAACTGCGAAGACGGGCTGAACTCGTGATCAATGCGCACGTCGAAGAGATCGTTGCGGTCGCGCTGCACCGGCGACGACACGTAATTCTGAAACGGCACGTTGCGGTTAGGCAGCGGGTAGAGCGCGGCGATTCTCAAACCAATCGGGTTGAGCGCCTGCTGCGGAATCTGGCCGCCGGGGAATGGAAAGCTCGTGCCGGGGATGAGCGGCTGCTGCGCCACGGGGAGTTGCGAAAAGTCGCCCACGCGCTCGCGCGCCGTCGGCACGTTGGCCAACCGCGTGATCCCTTCGCGCAACCGCGCGCCTTCGTAATCGCCGAAGAAGAAGGTCTTGTCTTTGACAATGGGGCCGCCGAGCGAGAAGCCGAACTGGTTGCGCCGGTATTTCGGGTCGGGCTGGTCGGCGGGCGCGAAGTAGTTGCGCGCGTCGAAGACCTGGTTGCGCAGGAATTCGTAGGCCGTTCCGTGCAACCGGTTGGTTCCCGACTTCAAAACGATGTTGACCTGCGCGCCTGCGCTGCGGCCCAACGAGGCGTCGTAGGCGCTGGCCAGCACTTCGAACTCGCGGATGGCGTCCACCGGCGGTTTGACGCCGAACGTGTTGAGTTTCGGGTCATTGTTGTAAACGCCGTCGAGCAGGAAGTTGTTGGCGTCTTCGCGCGAGCCGTTGATGTTGAAGGCGAAATCGCCACGCACCGAACCGGCTGAGCCTTGCGCGGCGGGCGTGGCGCCCGGCGCGAGCAGACTCAATTCCAGAAAGTTCCGGCCATCGAGCGGCAAGCCCGTGATCTGCCGGTTGTCAACGACCGCGCCGAGCGATGCGCCTTCGTGCTTCAACACGCCAACCGGCGCGACGATCATGTTCTCGTCCGACCTCACCGTCCCGACGTTCAAAGCGACATCCAGTCGAAGCTCCTGGTTGACCTGGAGCGCGAACGTGTTGACGTATTTGCCGAAGCCTTGCTGCTCGACCTCCAGGCGATAAGCGCCTGGGCGCAGCAACGAAATGACGAAATCGCCGCGCGCATCGCTGACGGCGTTTCTGGTTTCGTTGGTGTCCTGCTCGACGAGCTTCAATTTCGCTCCGGCGATTGAAGCGCCGCGAGGATCGGTGACGCGCCCGCGAACCGAGCCTCGGTAGTTTTGAGCGAATGCGGTTAATGAAAAACAGAGAGCGGTTAGAAAAAATCCTGCGATGATTTTGGCCTTCACGTTGCAACCCCTTGTTGTTTTTGATTTGAGATTCAGCCTAACGAATAGGCTTCCGCAAAAGTTTCGGTCATTTGCCTGTACGCGGCTTCGTTGCGGATGGATGCAAAATCCGGTACCCTGCGCGCTACTCTCAAACCAACAATTTCGTCAGAATCTTCCCAACATTTCTACTTCTTTGGAGATGAATCTATGACTGCACAACCATCTGCTCCTTCACCTGAACTTTTCTTCCGCAGCATCAACGCTTATCAACTTACGCATGCGCTCAAAGGCGCGCTTGACCTGGACGTCTTCACGGCCATCGCCGAAGGCCAGACGACGGCAAAGGCGTTGGCCGAAAGCCGCCAGGCGTCGGAGCGCGGGATGCGCATCCTGTGCGATTACCTGACGGCCACCGGCTTTCTGACCAAAGCGAATAGCAATTACGGTTTGACGCCCGATTCGGCGATGTTCCTCGACCGGCGTCTGCCGTCTTTCGTCGGCCATTCGGCGGAGTTTCTGCTTTCGCCGACGCTGGCTCAATCGTTCGACGACGTGGCCGCCGCCGTGCGGAAAGGCGGGACAGTGATCAGCGAGGAAGGCACGATGTCGCACGACAACCCGGTCTGGGTGAAGTTCGCGCGCGCGATGCAGCCGCTGGCCTTCGGGATGGCGCAGGCGCTCACCGGCGCGATCAAACTCGATCCGGACAAAAAAACGAAAGTATTGGACATCGCGGCCAGCCACGGGCTTTACGGTCTGTCGTTCGCGCAGCAGTATCCGAACCTGGAGGTCGTCGCGGTTGATTGGGCGAACGTGCTGGAAGTCGGACGGGAGAACGCCGCAAGGTTCGGCGCCGCTGACCGCTGGCGCGCGTTGCCCGGCAGCGCGTTCGACGTTGATTTCGGCGAAGGTTTCGATCTCGCGCTGATCCCGAACTTCTTCCACCATTTCGACCCGCCAACCAACGAGAAGCTGATGCAAAAGATTCACGCGGCGCTCGGACCAGGGGGACGCGCGGTTACGGTCGAATTCGTTCCGAACGAAGAGCGCACCGAGCCGCCGCATTCCGTCACGTTCGCGCTGGTGATGCTGGCGTCAACGGCGCACGGCGACGCGTACACGTTCGGAGAATACGAAAAGATGTTCGCCCACGCGGGCTTTTCGCGCAGCGAGCTTATCCAGCTTCCGGTGGCGTTCGAGCAGGTGATCGTTTCGTACAAGTAGGAAGGAGACAAAATGGCTGATTTTTCCGTCGAAGAATACCTGGACGTGTTGCAGAACATAGAAGTCGGGCTGGTTTCGGCTTATCAGGACAACCCGAACCTGACCGACACCGGAACGATGTACGCCATCGAAACGCTGATCAAAGTCTACAGCGGCCAACTGCAGGGCCGTGAGGTCGCGCTGCCACAATTCAAGCCCGAAGAACAGGCGGCTTATGACGCGGCCAGAGCGATGTGCGAATGGCGGCTCGGACGAGCTACGATGAAGGATAACAAAGGCAAGGAAGTGAAGATGGATACGGAGCCGCTCACGGTGGAAGAGATCATCGCTTGCCTGAAGCGCATCCGCAAATCAATCGAAACCTGGTACAAGCGCGGCGGGCGGCGCGGCTACTACGAATTCGTCAGGCAGTACCTCAAATGAGCCGCTACAAGTAATCCTTGCGGGTAGAACAATAACAGACAGACTTTTATTCCCTTGCCCCCATTCCCCTGCTAACAGCAAAGGAATGGGGACAAGGGAGTAACTTTCCTTTGCGCCTACAGAAAATCCGGCAGTGCCTCAAATAAGTATCGGCGGATGGCCGGTTTCACTTCGTTACATCCAGACGAAAGCCGGTCATCTCGTCGTACCGCTCGCAAACTTCAGCCAATTCTTCGGGCGAAGGCATCGCGGCGACTTTGACGCGCACGACGCCCTGATCCTGATGCAAGCTCGGTTGCTTCATCAATCGCCATTCTTTCGGCAAGAGCTTCTTCGCCAGTTCAATCAAGTCGAACGTGTTCACGTGCGGGCGGATGCGCAGCCGGTGTCCGGTGGCGTCGGCCATCGCCTGCATCGTGCGATTCTGCCGCAATCCGAGTTCGGGTGTGAGAAAAGCCAGTTCCAGATAATCTCCGGCTTCGTCCGTTTTCAGTTTGACGCGCGATGGCCGCCACGTTTCGGGCGCGAGGCTGAAGGCTTCTTCGATCTCCGCCGCCGCCGCTTTTTCGCCGAGCGGACGGCCACCGACAGTCGGGCGGAATTCCAGTTCGGACTCTTCAACGATCCTCGGCTGCGCGGCTTGCCCGGCGGTTTCGGCGATAGTTTGCTCCGCGGCGACGACGAGAGGTTCGGGCTGCGGCATTTGCAGACGCAGCCGCCAGCCGGTGCGCTCGTGAAACGCCGCCATCGCCGCGTTCGCCGCCGCTTCATCCAGCAAAGCATCGAGCTTCACCGCCACTTCTTTCGTCCCCGTGTGAATCGCGGGAGCGCGCAGCATCGGCAAATCAAGCGGCAACAATTCCAACGCGACTTCGGCCAGACGGCCTTGATGCGGCTTGTCGTTGATCGCGTAAGTCCAGCCTGTGCCCGCGACAATCTCCTCGCATTGTTCGAGAAAACGCTGGCGCGCAACGCCGGGAAACTCGAACGACAACCGCAGCGTGTGCGAGGCGATGTCGTAGCCTTTGTGGTACAGCCCGGTTTCGGCGGGCAACAGATTTTCGACGCGCGACAGAACCTCCTGCGGCGTGGCGAAGACGACGCCTTCTTCCGGCGTCTCTTTCTCTTCCGGTCGAAGCAGGCGGTAACGATGCGGGCGGGCTTTCGGGCGGCGGAAATCCTCGCTGTCATCGAGCAAGCGAATCAGCTCGCCGTAATGCTCTTCGTCCCAGGCGTGCTGGCCGTACCACAGATCGAGCAGTTCGACTTCACTGAACAACTTCCCCTCATCGCCGCGTTCGCGCAATCGCGCAGCCATTCGCAGCAAACTCTCGGCGGTCAACGGCTCGCCGGCGCCAATTGAAGATTGGAGATTGGAGATTGGAGATTGCGTTTGCGCAACGCGGCGGATTGCGCCGAAAGTCAACGAGTCGCCGGTGCGCGGCAGATGGATCGGGCGATGGCGAGTGGTTTGCCGCCGCAACAGATCGCGCAACGCTTCGCGCGACTGGCCTTCGCCGTGAACCAGCACGACCTCGCGTGGGTTGATGGCTTCGATCAAGCCGGAGATTTCATTGCAGTCGGCGTGGGCGGAGAGCGCATATTTTTCGACGCCGCATTTGACTTCGAGCGTTTTGCCAGCGACGGTCACCTCGCGCGTTTCGGCTTCGGCCAGCGCCAGCAACTTTCGCCCCGGCGATTCTTCGTCTTGATACCCCGTGATGGCGATGCCGTTGCGCTCGTCGTTGACCAGATGCTGGGCGTAAAACGCGCTTGCGCCGCCGGTCAACATCCCCGAACTGGCGATGATCACACAGGGATCGCCCGACAAAACCTTCTCGCGTTCGGCGGGCGACGCGACCTGGCGAATCTCGTCAACGATGTTGAAGAACGGGTTGCCATGCTTTTCGATCAACCGTCGAGCATACGGCGTCTGGTGAGCGGGATATTGCGAGTAGACGCCGCAAACCGTCTTGACCATCCCATCAATCCAGACCGGAAAGCTGGCCAGTTTTTTGGCGCGAAACTGTTTGAGCAGCATCAACGTGACTTCCTGGGCGCGGCCAATGGCAAAGGCTGGGATCAACAGCTTCCCGCGCTGCTCGATGACGCCCGCGACCGTTTCGATCAATCGCTGCTCTTCCAACTCGCGCGGCGAATGCATCCGGTCGCCGTAAGTTGATTCGATCACCAGCACGTCTGGCCGGAACGCGGCGGGCGGCAGCATCCCAGGCACGGTCAATTGATCCGCGACCGCGATGTCGCCGGAAAACAACACCCGAATCGAACGCCCCTGCTCGACGCCTTCAACGCCGATGGACGACGCGCCCAGGATGTGTCCGGCGGGAAACCACGTCGCGGTCACACCGCTTCGGCCAATCTCCATCGGCGAACCGAAAGGAACCGGGATCATTTTCTCAAGCAGGCTTTCGACCGCAGGCTGGGAATAAAGCGGCAGTTCCTGCTCGCTCTCGGCGCGCGCCCGCATAATGTTGATCGAATCGCGCAGCAGGACTTCGACCAGTCCGCGCGTGGGAGCGGTGGCGTAAACCGGCACGCCGGGGAAATGCTGATGCAGGACGGGCAGCGCGCCGCTGTGATCCATGTGCGCGTGAGTGAGCAGCACGGCGTCGAGTTGTCCGGCGTGGGTTTGCCTGCTTGCCTGATTGATGGCGGCCAGGTCGGGCAAACGATGCTCGCCGCTCATTCGGATGCCGCAATCAATCAGGATGCGGGCAGAGCCGATTTCGACGATGGCGCTGCTGGCGCCGATTTCGTTGCCGCCGCCGAGAAACGTGATGTTCATGATTGCGTGTTCAAGCTACCTGGTGATGCCAAACTGAAAACACAATGCGGTGAGGATTTCTTCTTGAAGCGCGGTATCGGTGAGTTTCCCATACAACCGCGTCAGTCGTTGTTTATCGAGAGTTCTGACCTGATAGCACAAGACCAACGAATCCGCCGTCAAGCCGGCCATGCCGCTTGGCAGGAATGCCTCGTTCGGATAGACGCGCCTGCCGGGCTTGCGCGAAGTGAGAGGCAAAACATTCACTACCGGCAGAATGTCGTTGAGCGATGTTTCGCTGATGACAAGCGCCGGGCGCGTTTTGCCCTGCTCGGAGCCGACCACAGGATCAAGGTTGGCTTGCCATATGCTCCATCGTTCGACGCTCATTCCACGCCCCCTTCGGCGTCAACGTACTGAAAATCCTCTGCTACTTCCTCCAGGTCGGCCAGAAACAGTGGATCATTCATTGCGTCATGCATTGCCGCCAATTTGGCCGATGGCGGCTCAACTTCCAAAGGCAGCGTCGCAATGGCCGACAGGATTTCGTATGGAGTGCGCTTCTTCAGCGGCGAGACCAGAATGATCTCGACCTTCACCCCTTCGTCCAAATCCAACGGCTGTAGCGGACGCAGCACACCTTGTTCGTAAATCGCCTCAAGTTGTGTGGTCATTTGATATTTCTCCTTTTGTAGACCGGACGTTTCGCCGCACAGCCAAGAGGGTAAAGAAAAAAGGGGCAAAGTGCAAAACCGCCACGCTGCGAAAAACCGCCCGTCCCATCAGCGCCAAATGTGATAGCATCGCATCACACACCGACAAAAACAGGCAGGTAATTCAAGATGTTGAATGAAGCAGCGACAACCAAAACCCTGACGGCGGTCTTCGACGGTGAGTTCTTGCGCCCCGACGCGCCGCTCGATCTGGAACCCAACGCGCGTTATGTAATCACGATTGCGCCTCAGCCAGAGCCTGTCGCTGATGGCGGCCTTTGGGATTTGCTCGAGCAAGTGACCGGAACGATCACTGCGCCATCCGATTGGGCCGCCGAACATGATCACTACCTGTACGGCGCGCCGAAACATTCAGCCGAATCCGCCAATGAGTAACGAACGCTTTCTGCTCGACACAGTCTTCGTCCAGGCTCTGCTCAATCAACGTGATCAGTATCACGACAAAGCCAAAGCCTTTCTGCCCCGCGTGCGCGATGCCGTCGAGGTCTGGATCACGGAGGCGATCCTGGTCGAAATCGGCAACGCCCTGAGCGCATTCAATCGCCCGGCCGCCGCCCAATTCATCCGTCAGTGTTATCAAACGGCCAACGTCCACGTCGTCAGCGTAGACACTTCCCTGCTGGACCGCGCGACGCAGCTTTACGATGCGCGGCCTGACAAAACCTGGGGATTGACCGATTGCATTTCATTCGTGGTGATGCGGGAACAAGGCTTGATGGACGCGGTGACGGCTGACAAGCATTTTGTTCAAGCCGGGTTTCGCGCGCTGATGCTGGAAGATTGACGCAATCGGCCCACGAGAATAGCTCGAAAAAGCGGCAAGTTTCATATTCCAGGTAACAGTTGTGAGCGTGCGGTACGGTACAGGGAGCGGTAGCGACCTGGTGCTTCCTGAAAAGAGAGATAAGGAAGCATCAGGTCGCTACCGCTCCCTGTACCG
>Ga0187892_10007316_pt1 | contig 15798 bp, 17 predicted proteins | sample MA1701073metaG_FD_139345 | JGI IMG/M metagenome (GOLD analysis project Ga0187892, IMG submission 139345) | Bio-ooze microbial communities from a basaltic lava cave in the Kipuka Kanohina Cave System on the Island of Hawaii, USA - MA170107-3 metaG ... | reverse complement strand
GCGCCCAGATCGACTACGCCAAGGCCTTGGCCGAGTATGCCGAGGCCGCCGCGCAACTTCAGGCGATCCAACGCTTGCGGCAGCGCTCCGGACGGAGCTAGCCCGTCCCTCCGGCGCGGTAGCAGACGGAGTGCCTTGGGACCGTGTGGCTGAGTGAAGTCATGAATGTAACACCAATCGGACGGGACCGGCAGACGCTCGACCTCGCGCGCGGCGAACCGATGGAGGAGTCGATATCGGGTGGATCGACAGTGCTGGCAAGAGAGAATTACGCAGGATCGCAGGCTGTATACAGGGCATTCGCCGACAGGGAGTTGGCTTTCCCATGCTTGTTATTAAGGAACCTCTGCAAAACTCCACGATCTGATCGATAGGTTGACCGAGCAGAGCCGAGGACGACGATGAGCAAACAGATGACACTGGGCACGGGTTTCGAGAAGTACAGCAAGACCACGCGTCGGTAGCCCAGCTGGGCCCAGTCATCTTACGGCCAACCACTCTGTCCGGCGGGCAAGCTGTTTGGCGCGGAGTTGAACGGGATGTTGGATGAGTTGAGTGAGGCGCTGGCGGCGTGACACCACGGCGGTTGATGCATATACTTACAGCCATATCGTATGCATCGGAGCCCGCATGAGAACCACCCTCAACATCGATGACGAGCTTCTTCTCGAAGCCCAAAAAATAACGCGCATCAAGGAAAAAACGGCAGTCGTGCATGCCGGCCTCAAGGCGCTCATCGAGCGCGAAGCCGCCCGTCGCCTGGCCGAAGGCGGCGGCAGCGATCCGACCGCCACCGCCGGCCCGCGACGCCGCAGCGCACCGCCCCCTGAATGATCCTGGCCGACAGCTCGGTCTGGATCGACCATCTGCGCAAGGGCGATCCGCAACTGGCGGACTTGCTCTTGCGCGAGCAGATCGTCATACACACCATGGTCTTAGCCGAACTGGCCTGCGGCAGCCTGGAGGACCGCGAACGCGTATTGCTGCTCTGGCGCCGGCTGCCCCGGCTGGGCGCGGTGAGCGACGCGACCGCCATGCAGTTTCTGGAACGCCATAGGCTGATGAGCCGTGGCATCGGCTACGTGGACGTGCACCTGCTGGCGGCCGTTACGGAGCGGCAGGGCGCGCGTCTTTGGACTAAAGACAGGCGGCTTGCCGACATAGCACAGGAATTGGGATTGGGCTTCCCGCCTCCGTGATCGCGGTTCACCGTGCCGCAATGCACAGCGAAATGTCGTGCGATGCCGACGAATGAATACTGCCCGGACGGGTGCGTGGCTATCATGGCGCCACGCGGGTCAGAGTAAGCGTTGGCATACGCCGGGAGCTGTTTGACGGGAGGCGTCAACGCAGAATCTGGCTCGTTCTGCTGCGCAACAGCAGCCTGAGCCAACCGCCGACACCGGGCACCCGCAACCCGAAACCTAAATACGCAGGAGCAGAACATGAAAACATGGCGCGATTACCTCACCAGTGACCCGAACGTGTGCCACGGGCAGATCTGTGCCAAGGGCACCCGGGTCATGGTCACCAATATCCTCGACAGCCTCGCGGAGGGCAGCGGTACGGAGGAAATCCTGAGGAGCTACCCATCTCTAAAGCCGGAGCATATTGAGGCGGCCTTGGCCTACGCCGCCGATCTTGCGCGTGAGGAAAGCCTGCTGCCGGTATCGGGTCTGTGAAATTCAAGATTGACGAGAACCTGCCGGCGGAAATCGCGGATGACCTGCGGGCGCTCGGTCATGACGCAATGACGGTGGTCGATCAGGGCATGACGGGATTCGACGATGCGCGATTGATGGTGCGCGTGCAGGACGAGTCCCGTGTGTTTATGACGATGGACAAGGGCATTGCTGATGTGCGGGCGTATCCACCCCAGCGGTCGCCGGTTTGGTGCTGTTCCGGCCGAGTCAAGCAGGTCGCGGCGCGGTCCTCGCGTTCGTGCGGGAAAGGCTGCCGCAACTGCTGGGGCTTCATGTCCAGGGGCGCCTGGCCGTGGTCAGCGACACGGCAATCCGGATCCGTTGAGAAGCGTCATGAGCGTGCATGTGACTCAGCACCTCGGGACGGTCATTGAGACTCTTGCTTGCGCGTTGGCAGGCGCGGCCAGGTACAACCTCAACGATGTGGTTCAACCGGCAGTCGTGCTATGGACCGACCACGATGCGCAATGTTAGAACATCCCTGGGCATAGCACGCCTTGTCACCAAGTCATTACCAAGTCATGAGGATCTCGCAGGTTTCGCGATCGCGCTCCACCGCCCCGCTCCTCTTTATTGAAGCCGATCCTCGCTAGCAGCGGTTTCCGACGCATCGGGCTCCCCGCGCCGGCGTTCCGCCTGCCTGCGTCCGGGCTAGTCGTCGTGATCGTCGTGCGCCCGGATCTGTCCTCGAACCTCGCCGCCCGGGAATGCGGCCGAATGGACGTTAGCGTAAGTGTTTCCGCTGCGAATCGCGCGGATCAGCTCAGCGAATTCTCCTGTACCCAACCCCTGCGCCCTGGCTCCTGCCGTGGCATCGATGTTCGGGCTGACGTCGGCCGCTGTGATCGTTCCCGTGATGGTAGCCGGCGATTCAGGACAGGCCTGGATTCCCACCGGGCCATTGCCGAGGTTCGTGCAAAGGAAGACGGTGATGCCACCATTCACACGGGTCTGGCCGAAATGAATGTGGGCCTGCTGCACTGCTGCTTCCAAGTCCCTGTAGCTGAGCGTCCAGTCGATTGAGTTTCCGTTCTCGGACACCAGTGCGCGGAAACTGCCTCTGGCAACCGTCGAGACGGAGGACACCTCCTGAAATCCGCGCAGATTGGTGCGCAGCCGCAAGCCATCAAAGTCGCTGCTGGCCACCGTGGTGCGATCCAGCCCCGCCAGGACAACAATTCCGACCGCTGCCAAAAAGAATTTCTTTCTCATGTTTCCTCCTCGATTGTGGCTCGCGCGCGCAGATGAGGGACACCTCCTCAGCACACGAACCTTTGCATTCGCTGTGACTCGACCGGGTGGCTTCCCGATGACTCCCCGGTGGGCGCGGAGGGTACAGTGAACGTCCACGCCATTGCAAGTGATATCTTCGCCAACCAACCACGCCGGCGGGAAAACGGGTCCGGCCTCAAGGCGCTCATCGAGCGCAAAGCCGCCCGCCGCCTGGCCGAACGGGGCGGCAGCGATCCGGCAGCCGGCCCGCGACGCCGCAGCGCACCGCCGCCTGAATGATCCTGGCCGACAGCTCGGTCTGGATCGACCATTTGCGCAAAGGCGATCAGGAACTACCCATCTGGTGCCCGCTTTCCGAGCTATTTTTAGAGGTTCCCATTAGTAGAGTTAGAATACCCGCGGCATTGCACGCTTTCTCACCAGGTCATGAGGATCTCGCAGGTTTCGCGATCGCGCTCCACGCTGATCTTCAGCCCGCTGGATTTTGCTAGCCGGATCATTTTGTCGTTGTGGGCGAACACTTGAGCGCGGAGCCCGCGAAAGGCGAGCCCGCGCGCCTTGGCTATCAGCAGCGTTTGGAGCTCGCGGCCGAGACCCCCTCCCTGCCATTCGGGGTCGACGAGATAGCCCACCTCGGCCAGCTGCGTTGTCGCCTCACCGAACAAGCATGCGCTTGCGACGAGACGCTCGGACTCCCGCTCCCCGACGACGGCCACGAACACGGCATCGAGACCCTGGCTGCCCGTGCAGAGCCGCACCGCCTCCTCGACGGATAGCGAGCGCAGGTAGCGAAAAAAGCGAAGATAGATATCCTCGCTGGAACAGCGGTGGAAGAGTCGTTGCAGCGAGGGCACGTCCGAGAGCCGCGCGGGACGTAGCGTCACTGGAGCACCCCCCTTCGATCGGACCCGATGCTCGTGTTCGACCTCATACGCATCGCGGTTTACTTTCCCGTAGCTGGCCGCAATCAGCCCCTGCGCCCGGGCCTGGTCGAGGAGCCAGGGCCGGTGATCGGGGTGGGCGACCTCGATCAGGGCGAGCGCGCGTTCCTCGATTGATTTCCCATGGAGATAGGCAATGCCGAACTCGGTAACCACGAAGTGCACGTCCGAGCGCGGGATCGCTACCGCTTCACCGGCGCCGAGGGCCGAGCGCACCGTCGACGTCCCGGACTTATCGGTCGCGTAGAGACAGAGGATCGGCTTTCCTGCAGGCGCCCGCGCGGCGGCCCGCATGAATTCCGGTTGGCTCCCGAGCCCGCCGAAGAGTGTCTCGCCGATCCGGTCGCAGCAGGCCTGGCCGGTCAGATCGATCGCCAACGCCTGCGTGATCGACACCATGCGCGGCCGCGCGCGAAGGCGCGTCTCCTCCGTCACGACCTCAATGGGCCAGAAGGTATATCGCGGGTTTCGATTCAAACGCCGAAAGAGCTGCGCCGTTCCGGTGCAGAAGCTCGCCATCACGTCGGGATCCGTGCCAGGCGAAGACGCGCCGCTTGGGTCGCCGCGTACGACCCCGGCCTCGACTAGAGCGGAGAGCTCTTCGGACAGGAGGTCGGTGAGGATCCGCAGATCGCGCCGCTCGGTCAGGAATCGCAGCGCGTCGTTGGGAACGCGGCCGGGCCCGACCTGGAGGGTGGCCCCGTCCTCGACGAGCCGCGAGACGTAGCGGCCGATGCGTCCCGAGCGTGCATCGTCGCGTTGGTGCCGAAACTCGGGCAGGGCGCGATCGGAGACGACGACGGCCGAGAACGCATCGGCCGGCCACAAGGTGTCGCCCGCCGTGACGGGCATTGCCGGCACTTGCTCGGCGATCGCGAGCGGCACGCACCGTAGCACCGCCGGGGTCATGCCGACGGCGGTGCCGAGGCTGACTCGTCCTTGCGGATCCGGCAAGCTGGTCGCCACCATCGCCACATCAAACGCGAGCCGTCCGTTTGCGACGAGTGCGCACGCTTCCGGGAGCGACAGTGGCACGTAGCTCACTGAATCCCCGACTGCCTCGCGCGCCAGCGGCTCGCCGAGGTAGAGCGGACGATGCTTGATCTGCGGGGCCCGCTTGATGAGCTCGGCCGCGCTGATTCCGTCGAGCAAAAAGTAGAACAGCTCGATGTCTGGGGTACCCCGGCGAGCCAGCGCAGCGAGCAACGCCACGGGCGTCCCGCCCTTGGCGGCGACGTACACCCGCGATCCGGGCCCGATGTGCTCAACAGCCGCTTCGGCGCTAATCGGCGTCACGACGTGATGAGCTCGCGCGCGGGGGGCGGCATGTCGTCATGCCCGCGTCACCGGCCACACCGAGAACAAGGCGTGGGGATGGAAGCATAGGCGCGCATCCGTGCCGAGCTCCCTAGGGGCTAGAGCCCACTATGCGCTCCTACGGCCTGACCTGCAGCAGCAGATCAGGCCCGACGGACATCGCCCCGTTGAAGGGACCGCTGTGGGAGGCGATCAGCATCACGGAGACAGACACCGCTGTCGCGAAGATCGCCATCGCAATAGCTGCGGTCACTCGGTTTTCACTGTGGACCATGGCGATCGCAAGCAAGGTGACGACGGCCTGCAGAAGTAAGCATGTCCACTTGATCCCGTTGACCGATGATCGGCGGACGATAATGCGTTGCCGGCGTGCATCGAGGGCGTTTTGCAACGCGGCGACGATTTCTTGTTGCGCCACTACCTGGCCATCCCCTCGGGGGGTCAGAGCGAGAGCCAACTGCAGCGCTTCGACCAGCCGGGGCGGGATCATCTTCAGCGTAGCATGGTGCCGGGCCATGGTCGGCCATTCCCGCGTGGCGACGTCTTCGATATGGCGACGCAGCAGAGCGCGCATGCGCGTTTCGGGCTCGCCCGGGAAGCTCGCAACCAGGAGAACCACGGCGCGCAGTCGGCCTGGGCACGGTCATAATCGCTCCAGACCTGGGCGGCGAGAAACCCCGCGAGCAGGCCGAAGATGATGCCGAGCGGGGGCAGCATGCCGGGCGATACGGCTTTGAACGCACGCCCCAGGTCGTCCCTCGCGAGGGCTATTACGACCCAGTAGATTCCTCCGGCAACTAAGTAGGTAGCCGCGAAAACCACGAGCGCCATTCCTGTTATCGGAAGGTTCTCCAGCCAGTCGCTCATGTCGTTCTCCATCTCCGCCATCGCCGGCGGACTTTTCGGCCCAATAACCGAAGCTCGCTCAAGCAGAAACATGCTACTCCGGGCTTAATCGGAAGTAGCGATCGGGCCGTCTAAGTGGTTACTGTTAATGATGCATGGTATGCTACACGCTTAGCCACCTATATTGATGGATTCGGTTGGCCAAAGCAGATCTTCGTATGGTGGTTAGTGTAGTCGTTCAATGAAAACCACTCCAAGGGCCAATATTATGGCTACGAACTATAGCGAAGACGAACTAAATCTGCTTGCCGCTTTTCCCCAGATGGTCGGTGCAGCGATGGCATTTTCGGGAAGTAGCGGGCTATTTGGGACAGGCAAGGAAATGTTTGTAAGTGCCCAATCGGTCTTAGCGGGAGTCAAGGACTATCCGAATAATAGCCTCATTCAGGCCGTGTTGCCGAACCTGCAAGGGGATCGGAGTGACGCCATGGAAAAGATGAAGAAATTCAGAGACTGGGCGATGGCGCGGATGAAGGAAAAGGGGATAAATTCATACGAGAAAATGCGCCAGCAAGTCTTGGAAGACAGCCGGGCGGTGGTAAATCTGCTCTCACCAAAGTCATCGAGCCAGGAAGCAACGGAATACAAGCAGTGGGCCATGTCGGTTGCAGAGAAGGTTGCCATGGCAACCACCGAAGGGGGCTTTCTTGGTTTTGGCGGCGAGAGGCTGAGTACCAACGAAAAGCAGCTTTTGGGCGAGATTCAGAGCGCCCTCGGAATTCAGAGCACATTGGCCTAAGACAGGCGGCTGTCGAGCGGCCGCAAAGTCTGCCCCTCTTCCTAGCCCTAACAGTCCTTGCCCTTTTCTAAGCCGATTCTGCTCCGGAGTCGTTGACTATGAACAAGATGACCAGACTAAATATGATACGCGCTATTATTGGTCTCCTGTTGCTGGCGGGATTTCTGTGGCTGGCTTTTAAGCCAGTAGCCGGATTCAGGTAAAGATTGCAGCGCTCCGCGGCATCGGATCGAGGAATCGCAATCCGCATCGAGATCGGCGCCGGTGCGGTCGGCATGATGTGTTTATAGCGCGTAACTCGGGGTAGATCGGCCGGGTGGGTGAGACGCGATCCGCGGTCATGCGCGTCGCGGACATATCTGGGTTTAGGCGTTTTTTCTGAACGACGGGCCTAGCCATAATAGGGAAAAGGCCAGGCCTCGTAAGGAAACAAAAAGCTAGAAAAACGGCCGCCACTTAACGGTTAAGTCTCCCATCTTGCGCTCCATCCCTTTCATCACACGGATGCAAGATGGGAGACCTGACCACTCGGTGTTCCCTGAGGAGACTGTGCCATGAATCCCAAACAAAGCCAGTTACCACTTTGGGTAAATCCCTGCGTGATCGGCGGCGCCGTATCTTTATTAGCGGCCTACTTGGGGTTCTGGGATTATATACAACCGACCGAGAGCGGCGATCTTTGTATAGATACTGAAGAGGGGGCTACCGATCTAGAAATCGCGGGTCTTGCCCTCATCGGTGGACTCGTGACTTTGTATGGTCACTTCAGGCACTCGGTAATCCCCAAGTGAGGTGACCCCAACGCCGCTTCCTCAACGTAGCGGCACCCGGCTCCGGGCGCGGCTAGGCCGCCCTCCGGCGTAAACGCACTATAGCCCCGGCGGGTCACGGGCTTGCTCGCCCGTCCGCTTCAAATTATTCTTGCGCAACGTGCTTTCCTCGAAGCCCTAGTTTGTGCCCATTGCCTATGAATCTTAGCATCGTCGTCTTGGCGGCCGGCCAGGGGAAACGGATGCATTCCGATGTCCCTAAGGTATTGCACGCCCTCGCCGGTAAGCCGCTCCTCGAACATGTCTGGCGCGCGGCGGCACGGCTGAGCGCCGAGCGGATTTACGTCGTCTACGGTCACGGCGGCGAGAGCGTGTGCGAAGCACTGCGGCATCTCGATGCCACCTGGATCGAACAGACCCGGCAACTCGGCACCGGTCATGCGGTCGCGCAGGCCTTGCCATTCATCGATTCCCGCAACGGCGTTCTGATCCTCTACGGGGATGTGCCCTTGATTACCTCGGAGACCTTGGAACGCCTGAAGGATGCCCTCGCGGGGGGCGGGATCGGGTTACTCACTGTGGATCTGAATGATCCCGCCGGATACGGCCGCATCGTGCGCGATCGTAGCGGAGCGGTGGTGCGGATCGTCGAGCACAAGGATGCGACTCCCGAGGAACGAGCGATCCGCGAGGTTAATACCGGCATGATGGCGATCCCCGCGGCGCATTTGCTCCGATGGATAGAGCGGCTCGATGACCGCAACGCCCAGCGCGAGTACTACTTGACCGATATCATCGGCATGGCGGTGGGAGAGGGGATCCCGATTAAAACCGTGGCGGCGGGCTCGGTCTATGAGGTTATGGGAATCAATGATCGCGAGCAGCTCGCCGATCTCGAGCGCCACTACCGAGGTCTTCAAGCACAGCATCTGATGCGCTCTGGAGTAACCTTGCGGGATCCTGCCCGCTTCGATCTGCGCGGGGAGATCGAATTCGGGAGGGACGTCGTGATCGATGTCAACGTCATCCTCGAAGGGCGGGTTAAATTAGGCGATCGAGTTCATATCGGACCCAACTCCTACCTGCGCGACGCCGATCTCGGGGACGACGTGGCCGTGTTGCCCAACTGCGTGCTTGAAGACTGTGCGATCGGTAGGGGCGCGCGCATTGGACCGTTCTCCAGGATTCGGCCCGAGACCCGTCTGGCCGACCATGTCCACGTGGGTAACTTCGTCGAGATCAAGAAATCGACGGTCGCAGCCGGTTCCAAGATCAATCATCTCAGTTACGTCGGGGATACGGAGGTCGGCCGCGACGTCAACGTCGGCGCGGGGACCATCACCTGTAACTACGACGGAGCCAACAAACACAAGACCGTCATCGGCGATGGTGTGTTTATCGGCTCAGACACGCTGCTCGTTGCGCCGGTTCGCGTGGGTGATGGCGCCACGATCGGCGCGGGAACGACGCTCACCCAAGACGCGCCGCCCGGCGCCTTAACATTGGGCCGGGCGCGCCAGACGACCGTTCAGGGCTGGACCCGCCCTCAGAAGAAAAAGACCGGTGAACGAAAGTAGCCGACGCTTGCGGATCGCTTACTATCAATTCCGGCCGCTCTTTGGCCAGACCGAGAACAACCTGCAAAAGATTTTGAGTGCGCTCGGACAAACCGCGGCGGATCTGATCGTATTACCGGAACTGCCTTTCACCGGCTATTACTTCAAGAACCGTGCAGAAGCCTTGGCGCTGGCCGAAGATCCGGCACGCTCGGCGACTGTCGAGGCGCTGATAGCACTGTGCCGGCGCCGCGATTTCCATCTGGTCACCGGATTTTGCGAGCGCCGGCATGACAAGGTCTACAACAGCGCCCTGTTGGTAGGTCCCGCGGGAGTGGCGCACGTATACCGGAAGCTGCATCTCTTTAATGAGGAAAAGCGTTATTTCGATGCCGGCGATCTTCCGCTTGCGGTGCATGAGTTGCGCGGCGTTAAGCTTGGCCTCATGGTTTGTTTCGACTGGGCCTTTCCCGAGGTCGCGCGCGTCCTCGCCATCCAGGGAGCCGAAATCCTCTGCCATCCTGCCAACCTGGTGTTGGCATATTGCCAGCAGGCAATGGCTATCCGCTGCTTGGAGAACCGGGTGTTCGCAGTTACGGCGAATCGCTTTGGTAACGACTACAGGCCGCACGGCCGGCTGCAGTTCACCGGCAAAAGTCAGATCGTGGCCCCGCGCGGCCGAGTTTTACACCGCGCCCGCGCCCAGCGCGAAGAGCTTGGTATCGTCGAGATCGATCTCTGCGAGGCGCGCGATAAGAGCATCACGCCTCTGAATGACGTCATCGCCGATCGGCGGCCTGATTACTACGAGCTCTTGAGCAGGGAAGCGGGTTTGGGCAGGCGCGGCCGTTCGGCAGCCAAGCCTTGAGACACGCTGTACCCCTCCTTGCCCCGGTGGTAACATGGTCGTCTCTCGGCACCATCAAGCACATGAGAACCAACTAGAGGAGGGTATCCGCATGAACTGGAAAGAACAGCTCGACAAGGCGATCGACACGCTGAAACAGGTGGCCGAAAGCGATACGGTAAAGGGCCTCACGGCCAAGGCGAAGGAGACCGCCAGCAAGCTGGCCCAGCGGGTGAGGAGCGGGGCCCTGGGTGCCGCAGAGGCCTTCATCGAGGCCAATTCCGATCCGTCGGCGCTTAAGGTCCGCTATCTCAACGCGGACATCAGCGTGCTATCGCCGTCCAACGGCATCGAGGTGAGCCGCCCGAGCCCGGGCAGCGTGGTCATCTCCGACGGCGCCGGCAATGGAATCGTCATCAACGCGGCGGCAGACAAGGCCTCCGTCTCCGAACGGATCGGGACCGTCGCCCAACTCGGGTCTAACAGTTACGACCTCGGCGTCGAAGATGGCGTCAACGTCGTCGTATTGAAGGACTGAAACCCAGCTCGCCGACGGGGCGTCAGGCGGTGAGCACCGCTCAATATGGGGGAAGCCCAAGACCAGGCCCCGTCAGCGCGGGCACCACGCCGGGCACGCCACGGCCGACAGGATTCGCTCACACGCCAGCAGCAACGCGAGCAGGCGCGTGCCTCACGCCGGCTCCGCCTCGTTGGTGACGACGCGGTTGCGCCCCGCCTCCTTCGCCTTGTACAGGTTTTGGTCGGCTGCCTTGATGAGCGCGGCATCGCCGGTGGCGTCCAAGGGATAGGTGGCCACCCCCGCGCTCACCGTCACCTTGCCGAGCGGTTGCGTGCTGCCGCCCTTGAATGCGTACGCCTCGACGTCCTTGCGCACGTGCTCTGCGAAGCGCGCCGCTTCCCCGCGGGTGGCCCCGTAGAGCAGTGCCACCAGCTCCTCGCCTCCATAGCGCGCCGGGATGTCCCCGCGCCGGCCCGCGTTCTTGAGGATCGCCGACACCTGTACCAGAACCACGTTGCCCTCGGAGTGGCCGTTGGTGTCGTTGTAGTGCTTGAAGTGGTCGATGTCGAACATGACCACCGAGATCAGGTCGCCGGTCTGCCGGGCCCGCTCCAGCTCGATCTCGAGGCGCTCGCGGAAGAAGCCGTAGTTGTACAGCCGGGTCAGCACGTCCGTGATGGCCTGCTGGTGGGTTTTGGTGACCTGGCGGGTCAGGGAGCGCACGCGCTCGACCTGGAGCCAGTACAGCTCCTCCAGCATGTCCGGGCGCCGGCGCAGCAGGTTGCGGAAGTCGGGAGCCAGGATCTTCAGGATTCGGCAGGAGGTGCGCGCGCGCACGGCGGCGGAACGGGAGCGTCCGTCCGTGGATGCGAGCTCACCCACCAGCGCCCCCGCCTCGAGCGTACGCAGGATGACCTCTTCGCTGTCGTCTCCCGCTTCGAGCAGGACCTCCAGCGTCCCGTCCAGCAGCAGGACAACCGAGTCCCCCGGGTCTCCCTCGTGCCAGAGCATTGCTCCCGCGCCGATCCGCGTCTCCGTCCCGATGCGCGACAGCTCCGGATAGAAAGGTTGTAGGCTCCGCTCCGCCAAAGGTGCACGCTCCGTTTCGGTGATCGTATCCTAACGCGGCGCTCAAGCCGCGGCCAGCGGAATCGTCAGCCCGATGCACACAGTCAATGGAGCGCCGCAGCGCTGGCCGGAGCCAACTGGAGGTGTCACCAGTTTGACCGGCGGGTTATTTCACCCGCATTCCCGGTTGCGCCCCCTCGTCGGGATTGAGGAGGAAAATGTCTTTTCCGCCCGCGCCGGCCGCGAGCACCATGCCCTCGGAAACCCCGAAACGCATCTTGCGCGGCGCGAGATTGGCGACGACCACGGTGAGCCGGCCGACCAATTGCTCAGGGGTGTAGGCCGATTTGATGCCCGCGAATACCGTGCGTTGCGCGCCGCCGAGATCGACGGTGAGTTTAACGAGCTTATCGGCGCCCTCGACGGGCTCGGCGCTGACGATGCGGGCGATGCGCAGATCTATCTTGCCGAAGTCATCGACGCTAATTGTTTCGGTAGCGTGCGCGGCCGCAGGAGCAATCGTGCTCGGTTCCAAGCTCTCGCGATTCGCGGTGACTAGGGCCTCGATGGTTTTGGGGTCGATGCGCGTGATCAAGTGCCGGTAAGGGCGAATACGTGCTGGCAGGGTATCGAGATCACGCCAGTTAAAACCCCGGTCGAGTCCAAAAAGATCCCGCGCGACCCTTTCCGTGAGATTGGGGAGGATGGGCGCGAGATAGACCGAAAGGACATAAAACGCATGCAAGCTCTTCGAGCAGACCAGTTGCAATTCTTCTTTGCGAACCGGATCTTTTTCTAGTATCCAAGGTTGGTGCCGGTCGAAGTATTGGTTGACGGTGTCCGCAACGCGCATGACTTCGCGCAGGACCGCCCCGTAATTGCGGCCTTCGTAATTTTCGGCAATCGGGCCGGCCGCGTCCAAGGAGTTTTGGATCAGCGCGCGGGCGTCCTCGGGCGAGTCGGCCGGAGCGGCCAACTCGCCGTCGAAGCGCCGGGTGATAAATCCGGCGGCCCGGCTCGCGATATTGATGTATTTTCCAATCAGATCCGCATTTACGCGGGAGGCGAAGTCCGCGAGATTGAGGTCGATGTCCTCCATCGTGCCGTTGAGCTTAAAGGCATAGTAGTAGCGTAGGTACTCCGGGTTATTGATGTGATCGAGGTAGCTGCGAGCAGTGATAAAGGTCCCGCGCGACTTGGACATCTTTTCTCCGTTCACGGTGAGGAAGCCATGCGCGAAGATCCGGGAGGGCGTGCGGTAGCCCGAATAATGCAGCAGCGCGGGCCAGAACAAGGCGTGGAAATACAGGATGTCTTTCCCGATGAAGTGATAGAGCTCGGCCTTCGACGCCGATCCCCAGTACGCCTCGAAGTCGAGTCCCGCGCGCTCGCAGAGATTCTTGAAACTTGCCATGTAACCAATCGGCGCATCGAGCCAGACATAGAAATATTTCCCCGGCGCTTCCGGGATCTCGAAACCGAAGTACGGGGCATCGCGCGAAATATCCCAATTTTTAAGACCGACGGTGAACCACTCATTGAGTTTGTTGGCGGCTTCGGGCTGCAAGTGACCGGCGCGCGTCCATTCCCTGAGAAAGTCCTCGCACTCGCTCAAGCGAAAGAAATAATGATCCGATTGCTTGCGGATCGGGGCCGCGCCCGAGAGGGCAGAATAGGGATTGATAAGCTCGGTCGGTTGATAGCTGGCGCCACAGATCTCACAGGCGTCTCCGTACTGGTCCTGGGCATGACAACGCGGGCATTCACCCTTGATAAACCGATCCGGCAGGAACATATTCTTGACCGGATCGTAGAGCTGCTCGATGGTGCGCGCTTCGATCAGCCCGCGGGCTTTTAGCGTCAAATAGATGCCCTCGGCCAACGCGCGGTTCTCTTGCGAGTTGGTTGAGTAATAATTGTCGAAGGCGATGTGAAACTCCGTGAAATCGCGTAGGTGTTCGCCGTGCATCCGCGCGATGAGTTGCTCGGGGGCGACCTGCTCGGCTTCGGCGCGCAGCATGATGGGCGTGCCGTGGGTGTCGTCGGCGCACACGTAGTAGCAGCGGTGTCCGCGCATCCGCTGAAACCGCGCCCAGATGTCGGTTTGGATGTATTCGACCAGGTGCCCGAGGTGAATGGGGCCGTTGGCGTAGGGGAGGGCGCTGGTGACCAGGATGTCTCTCGGTCCGTTCACGGCGGTAATACTCATCGGGATCGCCTACGTTAGCATCAAGCCAACGCCGTGTCATCGCACTTCGTGGCTACAGGATTTGGTGTAGAATGGCCGTACGCATTCCTGGCCCAAATCTACGATGATAACCGTCACGAAAGAGCACATCGAAGCCGCGCTGAAGCGCTACCAAGACCCTTATCTCGGCTGCGATCTTGTCAGCGCCAAGGCGGTCAAGGATATACGCATCGACGGCGATCGCGTGAAGGTCACGGTCGAGCTCGGCTATCCGATCAAAGGCTGGAGCGAATCCTTGCAGGGCGCGCTCAGGGAAGTGCTCGGCGATGTCGAGGGCGTTCGCGAGGCAAGTGTCGAGGTCACTCAGAAGATCATTTCGCATTCGGTGCAAAAGGGAGTCTCTCCCTTACCCGAGGTCAAGAATATCATCGCCGTCGCTTCGGGCAAGGGTGGGGTAGGTAAATCAACCGTTGCGGTCAATCTAGCGCTCGCCTTTCAGTCCCAGGGCGCGCAGGCCGCGATCCTCGATGCCGACATCTACGGTCCGAGCCAGCCCCGGATGTTGGGCTGCCGCGGGAAACCCGAGACCATCGACGGTAAATCCTTCGAGCCTTTGGTCAGCTATCATGTGCAAGCCATCTCGATCGGCAATCTAATCGACGAGGAGACGCCGATGATCTGGCGCGGTCCGATGGTAACCTCCGCCCTGGAGCAGTTGCTCACTGGTACCCAGTGGCGCAACGTCGATTACCTGGTCGTGGATCTCCCACCCGGCACGGGCGACATTCAATTGACCTTGTGCCAGAAAATCCCGGTCAGCGGCGCGGTGATCGTCACGACGCCTCAAGACATCGCACTGCTTGATGCGCGCAAAGCGCTCAAGATGTTCGAGAAGGTCGAGGTCCCGGTGCTCGGCATCGTCGAAAATATGAGTATACACGTCTGTAGCCAGTGCGGGCACGAGGAGCCCATCTTCGGGCAAGGCGGCGGTGCCGCCATGGCCCAGCAATACCAAGTCGATTTGCTCGGGTCCTTGCCGCTCGAGATCGGGATCCGCGAGGGGGTGGACAACGGCCGGCCAACGGTGGCCATGGATCCCGGCTCGCGGTCGGCGCGGATCTTCCACGACCTCGCGCGCAAGATAGCGGCGAAGCTCTCGCTGCGGGCCAAGGACTACTCGGCGCGCTTCCCGAAGATCGTGATCCAGAGTACGTAAGGATGTCCATAAAATCGGATCGCTGGATCCGGCGCATGGCCGCAGAGCATGGCATGATCGAACCGTTCGAGGCTGGCCAGGTCCGCGCCAACGGTGACGGCAGGCTTATTTCCTACGGCACCTCGAGCTACGGCTATGATATCCGCTGCGCCAACGAGTTTAAGATCTTCACCAACATCAATACGACCATCGTCGATCCCAAGAATTTCGATCCGCAGAGCTTCGTTGATGTGGCGGCGAGCGTATGCATCATCCCGCCGAACTCCTTCGCGCTCGCGCGCACTGTCGAGTACTTCCGCATCCCGCGCAATGTGCTCACTATCTGTCTCGGGAAGTCGACCTATGCCCGCTGCGGAATCATCGTCAACGTCACGCCCTTGGAGCCCGAATGGGAAGGACATGTCACCTTGGAGTTTTCGAACACCACGCCCTTGCCCGCGAAGATCTATGCGAACGAGGGCGTCGCCCAGGTGATCTTTATTGAATCGGATGATCCCTGCGAGACCTCTTATCGAGACCGCGGGGGAAAGTACCAGGGGCAGCGGGGCGTGACCTTGCCTAAGACCTGAAAGGTTGTGAAAAAATCTAACCACACATATTTGAATTTTGGGGTAGCACTCCAAGGTCCCTGTGCTTCCGGGTCAGGCATTGTCTTTTCTCCCTCTCCCTCTTGGGAGAGCAACCGTGTTCAAAGTCAAGCGGTTTTTGCACTCCATTGAGCATTATTTTTTACCATCGCATTCATGATAGTCAGCAGTTTCCGCATACAGGCGACGATCACCACTTTGGCTGGT